>Ga0210391_10000231_pt1 | contig 65029 bp, 59 predicted proteins | sample IncBWC12OmetaG_FD_160573 | JGI IMG/M metagenome (GOLD analysis project Ga0210391, IMG submission 160573) | Forest soil microbial communities from Barre Woods Harvard Forest LTER site, Petersham, Massachusetts, United States - Inc-BW-C-12-O ...
CTTAGCCAACCCAAAGACTTTTTAAGCCGAACTTCCGCGTTCTCACAGTCCGAAATCAGTTGGTCGATACCCTTACGATGGAAGAGTGCTGATCCCACTCATGCTCTCCGATCGCATCGCGGCAAGAGGAAACACCTGGCCGGACACGTGTTTGAGGAACGAACGCGCCTCAATGTACCCCGAGAAGCGCTGTTACGCAACAAGGGTTGCGCTCGTTGCACAGGGCTGGCTAAGCGCCTCAGGCAGGTTCGAGCTGGGCGTAGCGCTCGATGAATTTTTTTGTGCCGCGGCCCGGAAAACTCACAGAAACGCGGCGGTCTTCCTCGTCGCCTTCCACGCCGACGACGGTGCCTACCCCGTAGCTTGGATGGCGAACCTTGCGGCCAAGCATGGGATCTGCATTGGTGCCACGTTTGACGGATGGCCTACCAAACGAACTTGTAGTGCGGGCTGGTTTGGGCACTGAGATGGTGGGTTCCGGTTTGCCGCGAACGCGCCTCAGAAACTCGTCTGCCGAATAGGAATACTCTGGATCGGGTTCGTAACGGCGCTTTTCGCCGATCTCCGCCAGCGAGCCGCGGATGGTTTCCACCAGTTCGCTGGGAATTTCCGCCAGGAAGCGCGATGGCAGCGACGCCCGCAACTGCTGCTCGTTGCCAAAGATGCGGCGGTAGACGGCTCGCGTGAGTGTCAGGGATGTCCGTGCGCGGGTCATGCCGACGTAAACCAGCCGCCGCTCCTCTTCAATTCCTTTTTCCTCATTCAACGAGCGTCCGTGCGGGCAGATGCCTTCTTCCATGCCCGTCAGGAAGACGTGATCGAACTCAAGACCCTTGGTGCTGTGAAGTGTGATCAGCGTCACACCCGGCTTGCCTTCGAACGAATCCGCGTCGCTCACCAAAGCGGCGGCATCCAAAAAGTCCGTAAACTCTTCACCCGCTTCCATACTATCGGCGACCGCCCGCGTTAGCTCTTCTAGATTCTCCAGTCGCGCGACATCCTCGGGCGAGTTGCGATCTTTCAACATGGCCATGTAGCCGGTCTCTTCCAAGACGGCGTGCAGAAATTCGGCGGGCTCCCGTTTGGCCAAGGCTTCCTGCAGTTTGCTGATCAACTCTTGAAACGAGCGCAGAGGCGTCACTGCGCGGCCGACGGCTGCTCCAGAGATGAATTTTTCAATGGCGGCCCAGAGAGGAGACCCATCCGCGCGCGCTGTCTCCCGCAGGGAATCGACGGTGGTCTTTCCGATGCCGCGCGGCGGCACATTTAGTACGCGCAGCAATGAAATGTCATCTTCCGGATGCATCGCGAGTCGCACGTAGGCCAAAGCGTCTTTGACTTCAGCGCGACTGTAGAAGCTGAATCCTCCCACCAGTTTGTAGCGCAAGCCGCGGCGGCGAAACACTTCTTCAAAGGCACGTGACTGGAAGTTCGTCCGGTATTCAACCGCGCAAGTCTGCGCGGAATCGTCGTTCAAGATCCGTTCCAATTCCCCCGCGACAAATTCCGCTTCGGCCTGCGCGTCGCGCGCTTCGAAATAACGGAGGTTCGCTCCCGCTCCTTTTGTTGCGCTAAGAGACTTGCCTAGTCTTTCTGGATTGTTCGCAACGACAGCGCCTGCTGCATCCAAGATGTTCTGCGTGGAGCGATAGTTTCGCTCCAGCTTTACGACCCGCGCGCCAGGGAAGTCCCGCGAGAAACTCAGCAAGATCGAGACATCTGCACCGCGCCACCGGTAGATGGACTGATCTTCATCGCCGACGACACACAAGTTGTGCTTCGGCCCGGTCAACAACCGCAGCAATTCGTACTGCACGCGGTTCGTGTCCTGATATTCGTCAACATGAATGTACTGAAAACGCGCCTGCCACTTTTCACGCACTGCCGCCACTTCTCGAAGCAGGCGCACCGAGCGCAGCAGGAGATCGTCAAAATCGAGCGCATTGCTCTGATGCAGTAGCTTTTCGTAGGCCGCAAAAACATCGGCGACTCGCCGGCCGTCCTGACTGATGGCTTCGCCGCGCAACATTTCGGGAGTCTGAGCGCGATTTTTCGCATAGCTGATTCGGCTGAGGATATTCCGCGGCGTAAGGCTGTCGTCATCAATCGCCAGTTTGCTCATGGCGAGCTTCACCGCGGCGAGCTGGTCGTCGTCATCGTAAATTGCAAAGTCTCGCGGCAAACCTGCGCTGGGTGCTTCCCGGCGCAGCAGTCGTGCGCACAGGGAGTGAAATGTCGAAAGCCAGGGCTGTGCGGGCGGCACTCCAGAACGCAGCAGCAAATCGGACACGCGCGTGCGCATCTCTTCCGCAGCCTTGTTAGTGAACGTGACTGCAAGGATCGCATCGGCCGGCACGCTCTTGGAAATCAAGTTGGCCATGCGGAACGTGATGGCGCGTGTCTTTCCCGTTCCCGCCCCAGCAAGAATGAGCACGGGACCTTCTACTGTTTCGGCGGCGAGACGCTGTTCCGGATTCAATTCGTCGAGGAGATTCAACATTTACCTGCAGTGGTCGAAGATATTCTGCTTAGTGATGGTAGCCGACTGCACGAACGCGCGCAAATTAACGGATTTTTTGCCAGCATTCGGCACGAAATTATCCGCAAGCATGCTCACGGGGGATTCAGAAATCGGTCTACCTGCTGAGGTCAATTTCGAAATAGAGCAGCGGGTGATTTTTCTCGAGTGACCGGATATCTGGAATATAGAGATGCGCCGTCTTGAGCAGATCGAACTGTCCTTGCATGTCGAAGTAAAGCAATCCCTCCACGGAGTGGTGGGGCGCAACGATGCTGCTAGTAATTCCAGCGTCGGCTGCAGATTTTTGCATTTCCGTCCAGTGTTTATCGCGGCCCACCTTTGGACCTGTGGGGATAGGAATGGGGGACTTATGCATTGACGTTGGATCTTTTGTCTTGGCGCCGCTTACTACGTCGGCCACGTCGTCAGCTGTGAGAGAGTCAAGCGCCTGTCGATTGTCCTCGGACACTGTGACGTTCAAGCGAATTTCGTCGAGGTCAACCTTCATGCTTTCGTCCGAATCATTGCGGATAATTGTGTCGATCGCTACGACGCCGGCGCTAAAGGGAGACTTCTTGGGAAACTTAGCCTTGTAATTGGCAGCGTCCGTCCACGGCTGAGCTGAAATAGTCACACCCTCGTGCGACTCGAGCGCTGCCGCTTTTAGCGTGGTTTGAGGCTGTTGGGCGATCCATCCGCCAGAAAAAAGTGCGGCGGCAAGAAAGGGAACTATAATGCCAAGGTTTCGCATCGGGTTATAATAGTGCTTTCTCATCTCGACGCCTTCGATTCCTGGGGGAAGTGCAAGGTTGCCCGCACCGCGCGCCGCTTGCTCGCAGCGGTGCGTAAGAGAGACCGGAGCCACGCTTAGTGTATTTTGTCTACAGCCTGCTGATGGGCATCGTTGCCCTGCTCCTCACACCATACTGGATTGTGCAGGGATTGCGCCACGGCAAATATTTTTCGAACCTGGGGCAACGCCTCGGTTTTTCGTTTCCTACGCTCAGCAAACTGCCCGAAAACCGCGCTGGTGCTATATGGATTCATGCTGTCTCGGTCGGTGAAGCGCTGTCTGGGATTACTCTTGCAAAGCGTTTGAAGCAGGCATATCCAGATCGGCCGCTGGTCCTTTCTACAACTACGTTGACCGGCCAGGCGCTGGCTCGCGAACGCATGCCCTTTGCCGACGCGATTTTTTATTTTCCTTTGGATTGGGCATTCTGCGTTCGCCGCGTTTTGCGTGCGGCTCGGCCCTCGATCGTCGTTATTCTGGAGACGGAGATCTGGCCCAATTTCCTTCGAGAGGCGAGTCGGAGCCGTGTTCCGGTCGTGTTTGTGAGTGGGCGCATCTCGGACCGTTCTTTCTCTCGCTATCAACGATTCCTCGGTATTGTCGGATTTTTCCTCCGGCCGTTTCTGCGGAGTTCACTTTCGAATGCTTCTGCTTTTCTTATGCAGAGCGAAAAGGATGCGGAACGGATTCGTGCTCTGGGCGCGCCTCCGGACCGCGTGCAGGTCAGTGGTAACTTAAAATACGACTTGGAGCTGCCTGTACCCACACCGATCTCCAATTGGCTTGCAACGGAAGCGCAGCGCGCTGGACGCTCGCCCATCATTGTGGCTGGTAGCGTCGTCGCGACTGAGGAACCTCTTGCGTTGATCGCTTTCGGAACGCTGCAAGGAGAACATCGCAAAGCGCTCTTGGTGCTGGCGCCGCGGAAGCCGGAGTGCTTTGATTCTGCTGCCCAATTCATTGATGATTCGCACCGAAAATTTATTCGCCGTTCGCAGCTGCCTGTTCCGGGGCCATCGCAAAATGGAGCGCCTGCTGGTGAATTTTCCATAGCCGATGATGTGACTGTCATCCTTCTCGATAGCATCGGGGAACTTGCTTCCCTTTATCGCGTGGCCGATGGCGCTTTCGTTGGGGGCTCCCTTGTTGAGAGTGGCGGACACAACATTCTGGAGCCGGCTGCATTTGGAAAAGTGCCAGTGTTTGGTCCGTCTATGGAAAACTTTTCGGAAATGGCGGCGCGGTTCACGGCGGCGGGAGCGGCCGTCCAAGTGGAGAGTCCTGAAGACGCGGGCGTGGCGTGGATTGAGTTTTTGCGCGATCCCGAGCGAGCGGCGCGGATGGGCGAGGCTGCTCGCAACCTTGTTGAAACAAGTCGCGGCGTTACCGAACGTGCCATCGCGGAGATTGCTCGGCACCTTGATGCTGCTGCGCGAGAGAATGGATGAAGCTTCCGCTACTGGCGCGCATCCTGCTGTGGCCGTTGTCCGTTCTGTATGGCGGATATGTTCGAATTCGTGCTTCGCTGTACCAGAATGGCTGGCTGAAGCAGGAACGTTTGCGCGGCAAAGTGATTAGCGTCGGCAATTTGACTGTTGGCGGCACGGGCAAGACACCCATGGTGTTGTGGCTCGCAGAGAAACTTCTCGCGGAAGGGAAGCGCGTTGCGATTCTGAGCCGGGGCTATCGCGGCACGGGAGACACAAGTGACGAAATCGAGTTGATGAAGCATCGCCTGCAGGGCCGGGTTACGTTCGGAGTCGGCAAAGATCGTTTTGCTGAAGGTCATCGCATCGAACAGCAAGAGCCCGTCGATGTTTTCCTGCTGGACGACGGCTTTCAGCATCTCTCACTCGCACGCGATCTGGACATTGTGATGCTCGACGGCTCGAGCAAACTCAAGAACCAGTGGCTGCTCCCCTCAGGAGTCCTGCGCGAACCAATTTCCGCTTGCCGCCGCGCTGATATGCTTGTCGTGACGCGCAAGACCGAACACCCAGACATCGAGGCAGGTGACGCTCAGAAATATTCTATTTTCTACGCACAAACTCGCTTGTTAGGTTTTCGCCGATTCGGCGATCGTGCCGACCTTCAGCCCACGAACGGGATCAGCCACGGACCGTTTTTTGCTTTCTGTGGCATTGGTAACCCTCAGGCGTTCTTTGATGATCTAAGCCGATGGGAAGTTCCCGTCGCTGGCGAGAGCTTCTTTCGCGATCATCATTTGTACACGACATCTGATCTCCAGCGATTGGAGAAGGCAGCGCAAAGAGCGGGCGCTATTGGATTTGTGACCACAGAAAAAGATGCAGAAAACCTGGGTCGCGGAAAGAACACCGCGATCCCCATTTTCGTCGCTGTCATCGATTTTGTGATCACTGCTGAGAGTGAATTCATGGCCACTCTAGAAAAAAAATTGCAATCGCCGCGCGGAGTTGCAGCTTGAAGATTCTCATACGCGCGACAAACTGGGTCGGCGACGCCATCATGGCCCTGCCCGCGTTGCGCGCGGTACGCAGGCGCTTTCCGGATGCTGAAATCACGATCCTTGCTCGGCCCTACGTTGCGGCCATCTACAAGAATCAGCAGGTTTGCGACAACATGATGTTTGTGGACGACAAGAAAGAAATCTTGGGAGAACTGCGCGCCCAGAAATTCGATCTCGCTCTGTTGTTTCAGAACGCGTTTCAGGCAGCTTGGATTGCATGGCGAGCGGGAATTCCAGAGCGCATCGGCTATGCGCGGGACGGCCGCAGCCCTCTACTCACCAAGGCCTTGCCTGTTCCCAAGCTTGGCGAAATTCCCGTTCATGAGCAGTACTACTATTTGGAATTGCTTCGCCGCGCAGGATGGCTGGACACTCTTCCTAACGAATCGTTTATCAAACTCAATGTTTCCGAAGAAGATCGCCGACGTGCCGAGGAGTTCCTCCTTTCTTCTGGCGTGGGACCCGATGGTTTTCGAATTGCCATCGGAGCAGGCGCATCGTACGGCTCAGCGAAATGCTGGCCTCCGGATCGATTTGCAGAACTCACGAATCGGCTTCAGGTGCAGCCAGGTGCCGAAGTAATTCTGTTCGGTACGTCCTCCGAAGCGCTTGTTTCGTCGGCGATTGCAGCGGGCATGCGCCGCTCGCCGATCGATCTCACCGGGAAAACGCCTATAAGTGACTTGCCCGCGCTTCTTTCTCAATGCCATCTGTTCATTGGGAACGACTCCGGCGCGATGCACGTCGCCGCCGCCGTGGGTCTCCCCGTTGTCGCCGTATTCGGGCCGACCGATCCCTTTGGCACCGCTCCTGTAACGCCGCGATGCAGCATCGTTCAGGAAAAACCATACTGCAGCCCATGTTTTCTGCGCCGCTGCCCCACGGATCACCGTTGCATGACGCGCGTCACGCCCGACGCTGTCGAAGCGGCCGCGCGGCAGTGGATTTCGTCGATGGAGGCGCGTCCTGCCTGAAACCAACGCACTCCGGCCTGCGGTTTTTCTCGATCGCGACGGAACCATTTGCGAAGAAGTCGGGTACTTGAATCATGTAAGCCGATTTCGTATCTTGCCGCATGTCGCTGATTCCATTCGTCGCTTAAATGAGGCCGGTCTGCCCGTGATCGTCATAACAAATCAGTCCGGAGTTGGCCGCGGTTACTTTCCTGAATCGCTTGTTCATTCAGTTCACGAACTCATGACCCAGCAGCTTGAAGACGCCGGAGCCCGCCTGGACGCGATTTACTATTGCCCGCACACAACCGCCGACCATTGCGACTGCCGCAAGCCAAAAACAGGAATGCTCGAATTGGCAGCCCGAGAACATGCCATCGACCTACAGCGCTCTTTCGTTGTCGGCGATCGCCACGGCGACATCGAGCTTGCCCGCCGCGCGGGCGCATACAGTATTCTGGTGCGCACCGGTTATGGAGAAGGCGAGTATCTTTGGAATGCCGCGAAGTGGTCGATTCAGCCTGATTTTGTAGCCGCCGACCTTGCAGATGCCGTTCACTGGATCTTGAGGCCATCGAAATGAAGCGCGTCGCGAAAAAGAACGCCCCGTCATCTTCCGTCGACCTTCTGGCCCTAGCGGACTACGTCGAACAGTTCTCTTCGAAGACCGTCGTTCTCTTCGGCGATTTTGTCGCTGATGAATATCAATTTGGCGAGATTTCCCGTGTCTCACGCGAAGCGCCGGTCTTAATCCTTCGCCATCGCGAAACGCATTTCGCCGCTGGCGGCGGGGCCAACGCTGCCAATAATTTTGCCGCTCTCGGCACACGCGTTTTTCCTATTAGCGCCGTTGGCGACGACGCGGCCGGAGAAGCACTCATTGCCTATTTTCGAAGCAAGCGCGTCGACGTCTCCGGCATCCTCCGCGTCAAAGGTTGGACGACTCCCACAAAGACACGCTTCCTTGCTGGCTGGGCGCACACCGTCGGCCAACAGGTTCTCCGCGTCGACCGCGAACCGCAATCGCCGCTCTCCGAATCAGTGCACAAAAAACTTCAGGTAAAGTTGCAAGAAAAGCTTCGTTCAGCGCATGCGCTGGCCGTTTCGGATTACGGCTTTGGCGTCGCCGCGCCTGCCCTGGTTCGCCAGGCTATTTCGAACCAAAAGAGCGCGCCGCCCGCGACGCTCGATGCTCGCCACAATCTCCACGCCTACGCCAAAGCGGGCATAACGTCGGCCACTCCCAACGAAGCTGAGTTGGAAGCCCTGCATCACGTTTCCATCGGCCAGAATCTTTCCGAGTTGACTCGCTGTGGCGCCGCAACGCTCGCCGAAATGAAACTGCAGTCGCTTCTCGTCACCCGAGGCCGCGATGGCATGGCGCTTTTCGAACCCCAAGGCCGTCTGTCGCAAATTTCCGTCTACGGAAGCGACCAGGCTGTGGACGTCACGGGTGCGGGCGACACGGTCCTTGCCGCGTACACGGTTGCGCTCGCCTGTGGCGCTTCTCCTCTCGAAGCTTCTCACATTGCAAATATCGCCGGCGGCCTTGTGGTCATGAAGCGCGGCACCGCCACCGTCACGCGCGATGAACTTCTCGCCGCCCTCCGTCATCAAGCCGGTGGCGCTGCTACCTGATTCATGCGCCACGCCTCCTCCAAAATCGTCACGCGCGAATCGCTCCGCGATAAATTGGCGGAGCATAAGCAGCGCGGCCAGCGCATCGTTTTTGCAAACGGGTGCTTTGACACGCTGCACGTTGGGCACGTCCGCTATCTGGATGGCGCGCGCCGCGAAGGTGACATCCTCGTCGTTGGCGTCAACGCGGACTCTAGCGTCTGCAACCTAAAGGGCCCCGGCCGCCCCATTCTTGACGAGAACGCACGCGCGCTCCTCGTCGCTGCGCTTCGTTCCGTCGACTACGTGATTCTCTTTAGCGAACCGAGTGTCGAGTCTTTGCTCGAGGACCTCCGTCCAGACGTCCACGCCAAAGGAACCGACTACACCTTGGACACCGTGCCGGAACGCGTCACTGCCGCGCGTCTCGGCATCCGCGTTGCCATCGTCGGTGATCCCAAGGATCACTCCACGCGCAATCTTCTCGAATCCGTCCGTAAGGCTCCGCATGCCTGAACCCCGCTTCCTGGTTTTGCGCCTCGGCTCGCTCGGCGATATCGTGCACACATTCCCCGCTGTTTCTGCGCTGCGAGAAGCTTTTCCAAACGCAGAAATTGTGTGGCTTACGCACCCGCGATGGAAACTCTTAGTCGACAGCAGCGGCCTAGCCTCGCAAGTATGGGCCACGGAGACCCGCTCGATTCGTTCGCTCCGCGAAATCATTGGAGATATTCGCCCCGCTCGCTGGGACGCTGCGATCGATTACCAAGGTCTCTGGAAATCCGCAGCGCTGGCCTTTTTCGGCGGCATCAAACGCAGAATTGGCTTTTCCTCAGAAACAATTCGCGAGTTTGGAGTTCCCATTCTTTACACTGATCGTGTTCGCTGCACCACGACTCACATTGCCGATCAAAACGGCGAGTTATCTCTTCGCGCAGGAACGCGTAATCCCGTCGCACCGTTTTCGTTGCACCTTCCTCAAGAAGACGAATGTGAAATTAGCGAATATTTGCAAAATCTTGGACTGCAGCGCTACATCGTTCTGAGCCCTGGCGGCGGCTGGCGTTCGAAGTGCTGGCCACCCGAACGCTTCGGCCAACTCAGTAAAATGATTCGAGATTCTCTCGGACTGCGTTGCGTGGTGAATTTTGGCCCTGGCGAAGACGACCTTGCCCTTGCCGCACGGGAATGTAGCGGCGATGCCGACTTCGTACCCTACAATGGTCCACTCGGGCAATTAATGGCTCTATTGCGCAACGCGGCGTGCATCGTTGGCGGCGACACCGGCCCGCTTCATCTCGCGATCGCACTCGGTACTCCGGCGGTGGCTCTCTTCGGTCCCACGGATCCTGCGCGCAATGGCCCTTATCGCACGGAGGACATCGTTCTGCGCGCACCCGGCGCAATAAGAACGCACAGCCGCATTGACCAAACCGATCCTTCGATGTTACAAATTCAAGTGAACGAAGTTTTCGACGCTGTTCGCCGCCGGCTTGGAATCACCGCATGAACTCCACCGGCGCTTTCTTTGCCCGCTGGCGCGTTCGGCTCAGCTATCCGTGTGCCATTCTCGTCCTGTGGTTCGCACGGCCAACTCCCCGGAGCATTCTTTGGGCAGCGCCGATCGGTTTGCTCGGTTTATTCGTGCGTGCCCGAGCAGCCGGCCACCTTCACAAGCAAAAAGTTCTAACGGTTACCGGCCCATATGCCTACACGCGCAATCCGCTCTATCTTGGCAGCGCGATTCTAACGCTTGCGGCTGCGGTCGCGGCGCGGTCCTGGATATCAGCAACCATTCTGGGTATTTACTTTGCACTTTTCTATTCGATCGTTATGCGCCGGGAAGAGGCAGAGCTTCGCCAGCATCACGGCGCCGCGTTTGACGAGTACGCCCGCGCCGTGCCGCTGTTTTTCCCGCGGCTGACTCCTGCGAAACTTTCTTTCGCCGGCGCCGGATCTTTTTCTATGGCGCAGTACAAGAAGAACCACGAACATCATGCGGCTATCGGTTTTCTGCTATTGCTTGCGGCGCTGCTGTTGATTTGGTGGTTGCGGCAGCGCTGAGGCCGTTTGAGCCGTTTTCTCAGGGCAGGCAACGAAGCAGCTGATTTCCAAGTTTTTGCCGTCGGTCAAAACGTGCACCGCGCCATCGCGATCCGTTCGCAGAATGTGCACCCCTGCTGTGGTAAGCCGTTTCAGCAACTCCGGGTTGGGATGACCGTAAAGATTGTCTTCACCCGCGCTGATCACAGCGACGCTCGGATGCACTGCAGCCAGGAATCCGGGCGTCGTCGAATTCTTGCTGCCATGATGTCCGACCTTCAAAACGTCGGCGCGTAACGCTGTTTCACCGCCATCCGACAATATAAAACTCTCTGCCTGTTTTTCCGCGTCCCCCGGCAGCATCATGCTGCGCTCGCCGTACTTCAGCCGCAAAACCAGCGAATCATTGTTCTTCGGCGCAGTCCCAACTTCTTCTGGGGCAATCTCTGGCCACAGCACTTGTGTCTCGACGCCATCCCACGAAAACGGGCTTCCGCGTATTTCGTGAATGAACTTAATTTTCTTTTCGCGAGCCAGTTTTTCAAAATTCGCCAGCGCCGCCGATTGAACCTCCCTGCCAATCCACAGCGTCCCGATTCGAAAATTCTCGATAATCGCGGCCAATCCTCCGATATGGTCCTGATGAGCGTGAGTTAGCGCGAGAATATCCAATTTCTGAAAGCCACGCGACCACAAGAAAGGCGAGACGGCCTCTTCCCCAGGGTCGATGCCGTTGTGCTCTTCCTGCCCGGGGAATCCGCCGAAGGCTCCCCCTCCATCGATCAACATCGTTTTTCCGTGCGGCGATACGACAAACAGTGAATCTCCTTGGCCTACATCCAAAACGGTCAATTCCAATTTTCCCGCCGACCAGCGCGGCGCAAAAGGAAATACAGCAATCGCGAGAGAGCTCAAGGCAAATACTCCAGCAATGCAGCGAGAGACACTTCCGCGCCAAGGGTGAGCAATGCGTCCCGTCATTGCCAGAAGCACGCCAGCCACAAGGAATACCAAGATTAACCAGGCGGGCGGCCCTGGAATGCGGTAACTCCAACGCGGAAATTGTGCGAACCACTGCACGATGTGCACGAGCAGCATCGTTACCCACATCAACGGCGCTGCCAAGAGCCTTCCCAGAGCTTGCGAAAAAAGTCCGCAGCCCAGCGTCAGAAATCCCAGCGGTACCACAATTCCAGTGAGCGGCACTGCCGCGAGATTCACTAGCGGAGCGCTCAAGGTGACACGATGGAAGTCTCGCGCCATGAGCGGCAACATTCCGATCTGTAATGCAAGCGTAATTACAAGCAATTCCCAGACGCGAAGCGAAACACCGATCCCGTGTGCCAGCGCGTCTCCTGTCGCGTTGCTCAAGCGCGCAGGCATATGTAGGGAAATCCATCTCGCCGTCGCTCGCAGGTCGATTCGAAATTGCACCGCCCGCGGCTCGTGAGCGGCATCGCGCGTTACGTCACGCCAGTTGCGCAGCCCAGCGACATACGGTTGCACCGTCTTCGCGAGCCACGGCGCAGCCAGCCCTGCGATGCAACCGATCGCCAGAAACGTAAGTTGAAAGCTCGAATCGCGCACCGCCAGCGGCTTTGCAATCAGCAGAATAAGCGCCGCTATTCCCGCAGAGTTCAATAAATCGAGCCGCCGAAAGAACAATCCCCCAATCACCACGATCGCTGTCATCAAGGCTGCGCGAATAACCGGCGGCCTCTGTTCCACCACGGCTACATAGGCAAATAACACCGTGAGCGTAGCGAGAGCCGTCCAGAACGGCGTAAGTCTCAGCACACGCCCCATCCAAAACAGAAACACCGCCAGCGCACCCACGTGCAAGCCAGCTACAACCAGCACATGGAAAACACCGGTCTTCTGAAAATCGGTAGACTCCGAACGATCCACGAAGCTCCGGTCGCCCAGCAGCATCGCGCGCAAGACTCCGCCAACTTGCGGCGTCTTCATGAAGAGTTCGTCGGTTTCATCTCGCAATCGGCGTCGAACGTGCGCCAAGAGGGTGGCAGCCGTCGTTCGAGACGCTGCCGTCCGTTCCATCAGTCCGGGTGCCCGCAAAGTCGCGACCAGTTCAACATTCTGCTCCGCCAAATAGGCGCGACGGTCAAACGCGCCATCATCCCGAAAAACCTGCGGCCGCTTCGCTTGAGTTGCGACCACGACTTGGTCTCCTGCGTGAACGTCGGGGGACGCAGCCTGCTCTGGATTCTCCGAAAAGCTGACTCGCAATCCTCCTCGCACGGGCACTAGCGAGCCTTCGTATTCAACTCCAGTCAATTCGATCTCGTAACTGTAACCCCACGGCAATCGCGTAGGTTCGTCTCGCAGACGCCCGTGCCAGCGCAACGGCGTCTTCAGATCCACGCGACCAGCCTCAACGAGCGACAAGATATAGTCAGCAGGTCGCGGCTGATTTGCGATTCCCGCGCCCAGCGCTCCCAGAACGATCCAACTCAAAATGGAAAAAGTGGCAGCAGGGAAGAGCCATCCGATTCTGGCCAGGAAGATGCCCGTACAGATCAGGATAGCCGCGCAGGAAAAACCAATTGTGAGATAGGTGTGCGAGGGGATTCGTTCTGCGAGCCACGCCGTCTGGCCGAGCACAACGCCGCATGTAAATAACGCGGCGATGGCGACGGCCGGCAACTTCATGGGACTCTTCGCAACCTCACAAGCGTTTCGATGTGATACGTCTGAGGGAAAAGATCGAATAGGTGCATTTCGCTTATTTCATACCGTACGCTCGGTCCCGCAATTTCCTTCGGTTTCCGCGGCGAGCTGGTCAGTACAGCCAAATCCCTCGCCAAAGTGGATGGATCGCAGGAAAGGTATACGATTTCCGCGGCTCCGAGATCGGCAAGTTTCGCAGAAGTCTCGGCTCCCAATCCCGCTCGGGGAGGGTCCAGCACGATGAATTCCGGGCGTTCCTGTGTTTTCTTCAGGAAATCTTCAGCGTGTTCGTTATGCGTGGTTACAGAGACTTTCGCTGCTTCTGCATTGGCATAAAGATCGCGCGTGGCTGCAAGGTTCGCATCCACGCATACGACTCTTTCAAACGCCCGCGCAAGTGGCAGCGTAAAAAAACCGACACCGGAATACATATCCAGAGCCATCTTGCCTTTTGCTCCCGCGGTAACCGTCTTCAGCAAATCTTCGATCAGGAACCGATTCACCTGGAAGAACGACAGGTGGCTCACCCTGTATTTGAAACCACCCGCTTCGTGCACCAAATACCCCGGACCAGTGAGCTCAAATTTGTCTTTCTTTTGGTCCAGCAGAAGCAGGCTATCCACCTGCGGCATCGCCTCGCGCAACACCGCGGCGAGTTCCGCCGCAGGCTTCGGAAATCTTTCAAACGCCACGTTCAATGCGATCTTCTCGTCCGCCGAATCGGCGAATGCTTCAATCTCGAGAATTTCTTCGGGCAAAGCGCCGGACCGTGCCATTTCCTGCAGTTGTCCAAAAGTTTGCGCCAGCTTAGGGGAAAGCACTGGACACTGGTCGATCGGCACAATGAACGAACTCTCCGGCAAGAAATATCCCAGCGCACGGGGCATGCCGCTCTTCACAGCCCACTGTGCGCGATTCCTGTAGCCATACGGCTCTGCAGTATGCTCCTGAATGGCCCCGTCCCAGGAAATCCCACCGAGCCGTGAGAGCGTTTCCCGCAAAATGTCTTTCTTCAAACGTACTTGCTCATTGGCCGTGATGTGCTGGTAGTGGCAGCCACCGCAGGTCTGGAAATGCGGGCAAGGCGCTGCGATGCGCTCTTTCGATGCCGATGTCACCTCCACCAACTTTGCCCACACCACTTTTTTCTTCTTCGATTTCTCGGCTGCGCGCACCTCTTCTCCCGGCAGCACGAACGGCACAAAAACAGTATTGCCGTCGGCGTGCCCCAGCCCGTCGCCGCCATACACTAGCTTCTCAATCGATAATCGTAACTCGTCAGACATATTCGTAAGTTTCCATTCTGCGATTTTTCGCGTGGAAAGAAAAGGTAATTGCTTCCGGAAAGCGTGCTTCAGGAAAAGTAGTACAAACTCAGCCGTGGCAAACGAAATTCTTCCAGCAGCCGCTTCTGCAAAAACTGTTTTTCGACCAGCGCGATCTGTTCCGCTTTCATCTTTCGCCGATATGCCGCAAGTTGCCCATCCATCTCGCGTCGGATCTTCAACATCGTTTCTTCACCCGCGTTGGTCGTCAACGTGGCCTGTAGCTTGTCGTCCAAAATCGTCAGGCGCCTCTCTACGTCTTCCAATTCCAGAGTGCCGGGCGCATCGAGAAGGGTCGCCATTCCGTTGAGCGACTGCGCAATCTCTCGCAATCGGGTCGCAAACTCCGCAGTCAACAGCCCTTTACCCTCCGCGACGCTCGCAATTTGCGCGGCATTCTTCGCGAAATAAACCCGCAATTCCTCTCGCGAAAATGGATCTTTCGCCGCGGCGTTTCCATTCTTTGGCGAACTGCCTGCCGCAGCCTCCAGTTGTTCTTCCGCCGCTTCCAGCACCGCGTCCGTGCAGTACGCTAGGCTCTTCAACGGTTTCCCCGCGCCGCGTCGTGACCGTTGATAACTTTCGAACGCATGATCGATCCCCTTCAACACAGCATCCAGCGGCACGCCGGCCTTCTGCCACGTTTCCATGATCGCCCAGTCCAGCGGCGACACCAGCAAATGGGCCCCGCGCTTCTTCCAGAAGTAATTCTCAATTTCCGTGAAGTAATTGAAGTAGTTCCAGCCATCCATGTGGTTCGCCGCACCGGGGGACAGACATTCCTGTCTGTCTCATGCTTGTATTAACGACCGGCGCCCCCACACCCGCGCCGAGCCCCAACGCCTTCCTATCTCAGAGCTTTCTTTGCCGGAATTGGTTCTGGTGTAGCCGTTCGCGCGTCACGATTTGCCACGGCTCCTTTTCCAGCTTCGGTAGGCTGATTCTTCTCCCAGATCAGCCGTAGCCCCGTCAACGTCAGAAATTCATCCGTATCCTGAATTTGCTTCGAACCTTTCGCCACCAATCTCGCTTGCCCCCCCGTAGCAACCACCTTCACTTCGCCGCCCATCTCCACCTTCATCCGCGTGAGCATCCCGTCCACCATGTCCACCGCGCCATAATAAAGCCCGGCCTGCATGTGTGTAACGGTATTCGTGCCAATCACCTTTCCAGGATCTTTAATCTCAACGCGTGGCAATCTTGCGGCCCGTGCAAAAAGCGCTTCCGAAGCAATCCCCAGTCCCGGCGCAATCACCCCGCCAAGATATTCACCGCGCGCTGAAATCGCATCAAACGTAATTGCCGTCCCAAAATCCACCACGATGCACGGCCCGCCATACTTGTGAAATGCGGCCACGCCATTCACAATTCTGTCCGCACCCACCTCAAGCGGGTTATCCACCAATACGGCCATGCCTGTTTTCACACCAGCTTCCACAAACAGTGCTTTTTGCCCAAAATAAATCCGCGACATCTCCGCTAGCGTCCAGTTCACAGGCGGTACAACGGAGCTGATGATCACGCCGCTAATCGACTCTCGGTCCAACCCAGCGATCGTAAACAAATTCCGCGTAAGCACGCCGTACTCATCAATTGTTTGCTGCCGCGCCGTCGTCAACCGCCAGTTGGCAATCAACTCTTCGCCACGAAAAACGCCCAGCACCGTATTCGTATTCCCCACATCAATAGTCAGCAGCATAGAGAAGTCCCTTGTAGGGGCGCAGCGTGTTTACCCTGAGCCAAGGGCTGCGCCCCATATGCCCGAAACGTAATCCGTGAGGAAGCGCGCATCAGCTATCGCGCCTCCGCCACGTCGCCCGAAATCACCGTCACCACCTGCCCATCATCGCGCTTCACCAACAACAATCCTTCCGGCGCGAGTCCCGCCGTTGTCCCCGCAAAACTCTCAGTGCCATTTGTCACTCGAACGCGTTTCCCCTTCGCATAGCTGGAGACGGCCTCGAATTTCTCTGTCACCGCACCCGATCCTTCTCGCACAAAGCGATTGTAGTCATTCTCGAATTCTCGCAGCAACCGCACCAGCAACTCCAGCCGCGAAACCTGTTTGCCTGTTTCCAGCCGCAGCGAAGTCGCTGTCGTCCCCAAATCTCCCGTGAACTTCTCTTGATTTACGTTCAAGCCGATTCCCACAATCACAAATCGCACTTGCGACGGCTCAGCATGCATCTCCGTTAAAATCCCGCCCACTTTCTTGCCAGCCAACAGCAAATCATTAGGCCACTTGAGGTCCGGCGCCAATCCCGTTTGCGCTTCGATAGCCGCTCGCGCCGAGAGCCCCGCCATCATCGTCAAAAGCGGCGCCTGCACCGGCGCAAGCCGCGGCCGCAATAGCAGCGTCACGTAAATTCCGGCCGCACGGTCGGATTGCCACGCCCGTCCCGCGCGCCCCTTGCCCGCCGTCTGCTCTTCGGCCAACACCACCGTGCCTTCCGGTTCACCGGCGTGTCCTAACTCCAGCGCCACGCGATTCGTCGAGTCCGTCTTGAAAAAATGATGGATGTGTTTCCCGAAAAGACTGCCCTTTAATCGCTGCCGCAACATGTCCGGAGTCAAAATATCCGGCACTTTCTCGAGAAAATATCCCGAGCCCGCTTTGCCCTTCACGCGCACGCCAAGCCCGCGCAGTTGCCGCACCCACTGCCAAACCATCGAGCGCGACACGCCAATCTCCCGCGCAATCCGCGCCCCACTAATTACAATCGTCGCGTTTTCCGCCAGCAGCGTCAGCAACGCTGCCAGCCGCTTGTCGGTTGTTCCTGGAAGAATTTCTTGAGCCATCGAGGTTCTACGTCGCACGTCCGCGCCGCCTAAGCTTACGTTTCCTATTCGCCCCGCACAAGCGCGCGACTCCTACGCAAAAACACCACCGAAGAATAGTGGACAATCTGTAGGGGCCGGGCTTGCCCGGCCCTCGGCAATCGCAAAATTCGACCACGGCGACTTCTCGGACAATCCAACCGCATCGTCTATTTGTCCTTCTCCAATTCCGCCAACCGTTCACGCAACTTCTGCAACTCAATCCGCTGTTCCGCGAGTGTCGTTTCCAACCCGCGAATAATCTTTTCCGGCGCCCGGCTGCGGAAAGTTTCGTTCCCCAGCTGGCCTTCTTTGGACGAAATCGCCTTCTGCAATCCCTCGATCTCTTTTTTCAGCCGCGCCTTCTCCGCCTCCACGTCCACCACGTCAGAATAAGCAATCCGAACATCAAATTGCGCCGTCGAGCGCACCGCTCCTCCCGCCTGGTCCAGGGGTTTGCTCGAAATCGTCAACTCGGAAAGCAGCCCAAGTCGTATGATGCCGTCCTTACTTCGCTCGATTACATCTCGCGTCGTGCCATCGGAGCTATACAATTCCGCGGTGATTCGCTTTTTCGGGTCGAGCTTCATCTCGGCGCGAATGTTGCGCAATGCGGTCACGATCTCCTGCATCATTTGGAACTGACCCATCAATCCAATCTCTTTGCCGCCATTCGCCCAATGAGTCCTGGGAGCTGGGAATTGATCCAGCGCAATGGACTTTGCGCCGGCAGCTTGTGGCAACTGATGCCACAACTCCTCGGTCAAAAACGGCATAAACGGATGCAGCAGACGCAAAGCATCGTTGAACGCCGCAAACAAATTCTTCCAAGCCACCACCGCCCGTTCGCGGTTTGCATTCTGCAGTTCCGGTTTGACCCACTCGATATACCAATCGCAGAAATCACCCCAGAAAAATTGGTAAACGTTTTGCGCCGCTTCGTGAAACCGGTAATTCTTCAGCGCCTCGTTCACAGTCTCAATCGTGATCGTCAGCCGCGAATACAGCCACTGATCCACCAGCGGCACACTTCCATCTAAGGCAAACGGCGCTCCGGCCCGCACTTCCGGCGAAGCCAACTCCTCGATCCCCGTCCCACCCTGCTCAAACTTCTCCAAATTCATAAACAAAAACCGCGCCGCATTCCAAATCTTGTTTGCGAAATTCCGCGCCCCCGCCAGCCGATCGTCCGACAAAATAATATCCGTCCCTGGCGCCGCCATGGATGCCAGGCAAAACCGCATCGCGTCCGTCCCGTACTGCTGATTCAGCACCACCGGATCGAGCCCCGTCCCCTTTGACTTGGACATCTTCTCGCCGCTGCCTGTCCGCACCAGCGAATGCAAATACACAGCCCGAAACGGCACTTTTCCCGTCAAGTGAATTCCCAGCATGGCCATCCGCGCCACCCAGAAAAATAGAATGTCGTAACCTGTGATCATCAAACTCGTCGGATAATATTTTTCAAAGTCAGCCGTCTTTTCAGGCCAACCAAGTGTCGAAAATGGCCAAAGCCCCGAACTGAACCACGTATCAAGCACATCCGGGTCCTGCCGCAACTTTCCCGATCCACATTTCGAGCACTTCGTCGGCGCTTCTTCCGCGACAATCAACTCCTCGCAATCCCCGCAATACCACGCCGGAATCCGGTGTCCCCACCAAAGCTGCCGCGAAATCGTCCAATCGCGAATATTGTCCAGCCAGTTCAAAAACTCCTGCCGCCGGTTGTCCGGCACAATCTGAATCGTATTCTCTTTACCCGACTCCCACTCTCGCACCGCCCGCAGCGCTGGCGCCGCCAACCCTTTCATCGCGCAGAACCACTGCGTCGAAATCCGCGGTTCAACAATCGTCTTGCTTCGTTCGCAAATCCCGATGGCGTGCGCGTGGTCCGTCACTTTCTCCAACAATCCCTGCGCCTTCAAATCCTCCACGATCTTCTTACGCGCTTCGAACCGGTCGAGCCCCGCATAAGCTCCCGTCGCAGCGCTCATGTGCCCGTCATCGGTCATCACATCAATTTCCGCAAGCCCATGCCGCTTGCCCACTTCAAAGTCGTTGGGGTCGTGCGCTGGCGTAATCTTCACCGCGCCCGTTCCGAATTCGCGGTCCACCATCGCGTCAGCAATGATCGGAATCTCCCGATTCATCAACGGCAACACGACACTCTTGCCCACCAGCGCCGCGTACCGTTCATCGTCGGGATTCACAGCCACCGCCGTATCGCCCAGCATCGTTTCCGGCCGCGTCGTCGCAACTACGACGAATTCCTTCGTTCCTGCAACGGGATACCGGATGTGCCACAAATGTCCCGCGCGATCCTCGTGGTTCACTTCCAAATCGCTCAACACCGTCAAGCAAACCGGACACCAGTTCACCAGCCGCGTCTCTCGATAAATCAATCCCTCTCTGTAAAGCTGCACGAAAACTTTGCGCACCACGCGCGACATTTCCGGCGACAGCGTGAATCTTTCTCTCGACCAGTCGCAGCTTTCCCCAATGCCGCGCATCTGCGCTGTGATTTGGCCGCCCGCCTCCGCCTTCCACGCCCAAACTCTCCTCTCAAACTCCTCGCGCCCAAGCTTCTGATAATCAATCCCTTGATCCATCAGCTGTTTCACAACGACGCGCTGCGTCGAAATCCCCGCGTGATCCGTCCCCGGCAAATACAAAGTGTTGTACCCGCGCATCCTGTGCCAGCGCGTCAGAATGTCTATCTCTGTATGCTCCAGCATGTGCCCGATGTGCAGCGAGCCAGTCACGTTCGGCGGAGGAATCACGATCGAAAACACCGGCCCAGCAGAGGCTGGGTCCGCCTTAAACAACTCCTCTTTAACCCAGTACTCCGCCCAGCGGGGCTCTATCTGCCCCGGTTCGTAAGCTTTAGCAATCTCTCGAGCCATCAGGAACGCATCTCCACCACTGTAGGGGCGGGCCTTGGCCCACCCTCTTTCGTCCATGCAAGCTGTTTCAAGTCGTCAAAGGTAATATTCGACTATACGGGGCAAAAACCAGCTCCGTCAATTCTGGCCAAAATTCTGTAGAGCGTCAGTTTCGGGACAGCGTTCGTGGTCATTGATCCCATGGCAAATTCGCCCTCGGTGTTATCAGGAAGTAGCGCAATACGCATTTTGCTGTCCTCCTCTTCGTGGCTGCTGTTACACTCGCCAAATGAGCGTTCCCAACTTCGCTCGGAAATCTTTTTGTCTCAGCGCTCTCGTTCTATTGTTTGCAGTATTTCCAACCGCCTCGTCTACGCACAATGCAAACGAACGGTTCGAGGTGTACTGCGACGGCTTTGGATTCTTTCTGACGAAAGTCGACGGCGCGCCCGTGCCAGGAAAGCTCTTTCTATTTTTATATACAGGTTTTCCGGGCATCACTTACATCCCAAAGGAAACCTGGAAAGACGTTTATGTTTATCGCGATGGATGTACCGCCGATGGTAAATGTGAAGTCTTAGCCCGCGGGAAAGTTTGGCTAGATGACGAGGTTATGCGCGATGCCACGCGTGTCTCCGGGAAGTACGAAATCGAACTCAACGGCCAACTTCTCCGTGGCCAGTTTGCGGCCAAACGGCACGATTATAAAAAACCACCACGCCTCTGCATGTAACTCTCTCTAATCAGGATTACCGCACCTCTTTATCCAGTCGTCGTGTTGGTCGGGCTGCCACACAAATGAAGTACTAGTCCCTCTTTATCCAAAATGAACTGTTATAGATAACCGCGCAACAATTTTCCACACGCTGGGTTGTTGCGGAGTGCGTTCGATGAATTGCACGAGGGTGAGAACGCGCACGTGCGTGAGCCCGATTTCTGTTGTAAGGGATGGGCAACCTACACGGCGGCAATCCCATCTGTCTATTTGCAACTGCAGGATAGTTGGTGCGTAGCTGGAGTCGGTGAAGTACGCGCTTGCTGCCGCTGGGGCACTCCCTGCTCTGTCCTTGCTTAGAGCACAAGTGTATCTCGTCTCGAGGGCAGGCACTTCATGAACGGAAAAAGTTCTTGGCTTCTTTCTCTTTCGCTTTCTCTTTTTTGTGCGAGCTTTCTTGCTGTTCCGGCGTCCGCGCAGTGCAGGAATCAGCAGGATAAGGCCTGCTGGAGCCTCCAATATATTCTTTATGCGGCGGAAACAGATTTTCGCGAATTTCGTGGCATCACACCGCTCAAAGATAGAGATCCCAAACTCACACCGCCGAACCCGGACCTTTCCGTGGGCTCAATCCATGTGCCCTGCCACACAGATTTCTGGTTGAGCAGCGAGGTGGCCGTATACATGTGCTCCGCGGAGATTCCGGCCCAGGAAGCGGAGGAGTGGTACGCCAAGACAATGGCCGATCTCCATGAGCTCCAGTATTTGTGGCAATTCAAGAGCGAGTCGCCCGGCGCGGATCATTATGTTGACGCGGGGCCGCAAGGTTGTGAAGCAGCTCGGTTGGAAACAACTAACTATGGCGAGTATCACTTGGAAGGACCCTATATCGCAGAGGGACCCTACCTCGGGCAGTGTCCATTGCATCTGCAAACCGTTCGACAGAGCGATGGCACGACAAGGATTTCGTTTTGGTTGAACTCGTCGGTGAATCTCGCGAGAAGTCCGGCGCCGCCGTCCAAAGCTTCGGAACTGTCGGCATCGGCGAAGTCTGCAGCACCGCAGCCGCACGCAGCTTCGGCTCCGGTAGCCACACCGCAGCCCACGGCGGCAACTGCCGCGCGGGCAATCCCTGCCCCGGCAACTCCTGCGTCGGCAACTACAGATAACTTGCGCACTGAGCCTGCGATGGAGAACCCCGGAGAACGGTCATCGAAGAGATATGGCGACTGCGACGATTTGTGCCAGGGACTCAAAAAGGTATTGGAAAACCGCGCGAGTTCGTTCCGGCAATTAGCTGTTAAGAGCGGGAGTTCCGTGCCTTCCAGAAGCGCCTTGATCGGGGATACGGTCAAACTCTCCGGGGCGACGAGCTGCATGATTCATGCCGAGCCTTCTGCGAACACAAGTTCCTCCTCAAGAAATGAACCCTTCTCGGGCGCCAGTTTGGCTCCGGTATCCGCAAAAAGTGTTAAAGCGACTTCGCCACGACCGCCCGGCAGGCCGGCAACGCAGTACGTTTGTTACTGGCCGCAAGGTTCGGAGGCGACCGCGGAAAGTGAATTTCTCGATCTCCAAGCGTTGCTGCGCTTGCTGATACCCTCCAGTTGGTTGACGCAACAGAACGTCGAGGCCGACGAACGTTCAGGTGCACAGATGACGGTTTGGTCCGCTCGAGATTCCAAGAATAAGACCGCTATCGGACTGTACCTGAGTGGCAGATCAGTGGGTTTGCATATTTCGGCGAGTGAGTAGGGCGTCTCACTCCGCCTTACTAACAAACCGGATCCCTCAGCGAATCGAACTCTGATATCGAGGTCTGAAGGCGCGACTCTCTGCTAGACTATGCGCCCATGAAAACATTTATCCTCCGAATCTTTTGCTTGATGACTTTCCTGGCTCCTCTCGCAGCCGCTCAAGATGTCATTCCCCTTTACCCCGGCTCCGGCACGGCGCCCGGCTCCACGCCGGAGAACTATCCTGAGAAACAGTACTTCTCGAAAAGCTGGAACACCGAAGTCGTCGCCAACGTAACCAAGCCAACGCTTATCGTATTCAAGCCTTCTGCGGAGCTGAATAACGGCACCGCAATGGTGATCTGCCCGGGCGGCGGTTTTATGGCCCTCTCTATCAATAGCGAAGGCACCGACGCCGCCAAGTATCTGGCCGCGAAAGGCGTCACCACCTTTGTGCTCAAGTACCGCCTCGCGCACACTGGCGAGGAAGCCACCGAAGAATTCGCCGCGCTGTTTGCAGACAGAAAGAAATTTCAAGAGACCGTCGGCAAGGTCATTCCTCTGTCCATCGCCGATGGCTTGGCCGCGGTCACCTATGTTCGAAAGCACGCGTCGGACTGGGGAGTTTCCCCCGATCGCGTCGGCATCATGGGCTTCTCCGCTGGTGGAACGGTCGCTGCCGGAGTCGCCTTCCATTATGCACAGGATGGAAGGCCTGCCTTCGTCGCCGTGATCTACGGAGCGGCAGGAAGACTCTTAGACGTTCCCGTCCCAACGGACGCGCCGCCAATGTTCATCGCCGCTGCCACCGATGACAATCTCGGACTCGCACCAGATAGCGTAGCTTTGTACGAAAAATGGACCAGCGCTCACAAACCGGCCGAACTGCACATGTATGAGAAAGGCGCACACGGCTTCGGAATGCGAAAGCAAAACCTCCCCACAGATCATTGGATCGAGAGGTTTACCGACTGGCTGGAATTACTCGGCTGGCTGAAGAAGTGAAAATCGAGACTTGATGACAATCGCGGCTCGCGACTTGTTCTGATCTCGCGACCAAGCCGCTAGAAATTTAAACCATTACACGATTTAAGGATTTTTCTTAAGTGGCAGGGAACTACTGCTTCTTCGCGTTCAACTCGTCGCGAACCATTGATTCCACGACGTTCTTGAGAATATCGCGAGTCACGGCCTGCAACATTTCCGGGCTCATTTTGGCGAGTACTTTGGCGACCATGTCTTCCATGCTGGGGTCAGAGGTCTTTGAGGTTGTTTCAACGGCAGGCACTTCCTGCGCTACAGTTTCTGCAACCTGATGCGCTTCTTCGCGAATAGCTTCCACCGTCGCAGGGGGCAAAGCGGCCTCTTCAACCTTCGCTTGCACGTCCTCGCTTACTGCTGGCGCCAGGGCATCAACCGTCGCAGTTGGATCTTCCTTCGCAACTTCTTCATGGGCGTAAGGCCCAACCGTTTCGGGAGCCGAATTTACAACCGGAGCGCTCGTCACAGGCGCATCCCAGGTAGATGCAAGCCGGCTTGCCTTCTGCGCTTCCGTGTCCCAAGGACTGGCCACCGAAGAGAACCACGAGTTCGTTGCCGCAGGCTTTTCGGGTTGAGGGGTTGGCTCAACGGTTGCCGGCGTGATTGCCGGAGCGTCCTGAATCAAGGCCTGAGTCTCTGCCTGAGCGTGTACTATCTCCGGCACTTCCCCATTTAGAGGCGCGGGCGCTTCCATCGTTGCAGCTTCCACTACGCTCTTAGGACTCAGCGCAGCAGCCCAAGCGTCTTCCGTGAATGGCACAACTGGCTCCGCCGCCACCCTTGATTCCGCTACCGGCGCGTCCGTTACCATTGCGCCTACGCTCTGCTCTGTTTCTGCTGCTTCCTCAAATCGGGAGGTCTCTTTTTGCGGCGCCCAGGATTCGTTTCTCGATTTGCGCGCTGGCGCTTCCGCAAAGGCTGTCTCGCGCCAATCCTTTACTGCACCAGTTGCTGCTTCCTCTTCGCCCATCGAGTCGCCCGCATCGCGCCTCCAGGAGCTGGACTCGCTTTCCTCTTCTTCCTCTTCAACCTCATCTTCCTTGTCGCCCGAATTCCAATCGCGCTCCAGTTGCGGCCGCGCCGTTGTTGCCTCTTCAATTTCTTCTTCTTCCGTTACAGGCGATTCGAGCATGCTTCCGAAAGCCAACGGCTGCGATCCCGCGTCAATCTTTACGGGTGCCGGCAGTTCAGGCAAATCTTCGTGTAGCGGCTCGCTTTCGATCGAGGGGAATTCTGGAACCGACGCACTCGCGGCCACGCTCGGAATCTCTCGGGGAACTGGTACCGCTCTCGGCGCTAGCATTTCTGCCACGCGTATCGGCTCTTCTTTCACCTGCGGCGGGGGCGCCACTCCGCCAATCGAAACGCCCGCGCGTGCCAGCGCGGACTTCACCATTGAAATCAGGGGGTCAGGAGGTACAAAGGGCTTCTTCAATACGCCGTCCGCGCCAACTCTTTGTGCTTCTTGTTCGTCGAGCGGATCGAAAGCTCCGACCAGCAAAATCACCGGAATGTGCGCAAGCGTGCTGTCCGATTTCACGTATTGGCAAACTTCGTATCCGTTGCGGACAGGCATGAACACATCCGCCAGCACAAGATCCGGACGAATATCAGAAATCTTCCGCACCGCCGCTTCGCCATTGCCGACGGCGACGACGTCTATTCCCTGATCTTTTAGGGCAAGTCCCACCATCTTCTGGATGTTGCTGTTATCGTCGGCTACTAGGATCCTGGCCACTAAGCTTCCTCCGGATGTACTTCACCCGTGTCTTGCATGTCGACCGCTCTGCGGTCGCCTTAAAATTAACCGCTCTGCGGTCGCTCTAAGAATCTATCGTTCTGCGGTCGCTTCGAAAATGAATTCTCCGCTGCCGCCTTCTTTTTAAGACTCCACAGTATTGGAGCACCCGGCGTATGAGCCGTCAATCTCCTCGCGGTACCCGTGTGTCGGAAATGAATATGCCCTTTCCGCCCCTTTCCGGAGCCTCTCTAGGCCAAAAAACAAAGGGTGCAGCCTTGGCCGCACCCCTCGTTCGCAACCCCCCGTTATCTCGCGGTGCAGACTACCAGGGCACTAGCTTGCGCAATCCCTTCTTCTTCTTGCTGGTGGATTCCTTCTTGGAATCATCGCTGCTCTGCGAGTCACCAGTTTTCGCTGCATCCGTCGCTGGCGTCGTACTTGCGTCTGTCGCGTCACTCTTTGACTCGGTTCCTGTTGTTGCGGCGTCACTCTTCGCCGGCGTTTCTGCTGCACCTGCCGCCGCTGGAGGATTCTTCGCAGCCTCGTCGCTTGCTGCAGTAGGTGTTGCCGTTGTCGGCGCAGCGGTAGCGGGCGCGCCTGGGGCCGGTGTCAACTCTGTGCCCGCTTCCTTCGGAGCTTCACCTGTGGCAGGCGCGGTCGCCGTACCATCGTTAGTGGCTGGAGCCGCGTTCTCCGATCCTACCGTCTCGGCAGTGCTAGTCGATCCGGTCGTCCCAGGAACAACCGTAGCTACGATTCCCGTGCCAGCCCCGGCAGCCGATTTTCCGGGCGTTAGCAAATCCCCGGCGGACGAGTCGGACTCAGGCTGCATGTTCGGAGCACCGGTTCTCGCGGCACTCAGGAACTCCCCATTTGGACCGCTCTTCATTAAATCGAGCGGCTTCTTATACATTGGCGTATGCGGCCTCGGTGTGTTCTGTTCCGCCGTCATCCATGCAAGCGCGTTGGGATCGGCCTGTGGCACTGGCACTCCAGACGCTTTAAGCTTGTCCTTGGCACCTGGCGCCAAACTAGATAGCGGATAGTTCTTCACAATCCTTGCATAGTAGAGCGAAGCAACATCTTTGTGCTCGCTCGTCGCAAATATGTCTCCCATCATCCACAGTGCTTCATCCGACTTGCTGAAAAGCGGATATCTATTAGTGACCATCAGCAGCCTCGCTGCCGCTGCTCGCTTGTCGCCCTTCACGTAATAGTAGTAGCCGATGCGGTATTCGCCTTCCGCCAGCACTTCTTGTACTTCCCTCAGGTGCTGCGTCGCTTCCGGCGCCAAAGGGTCACTCGGATATTTCTGGAGAAAAACCTGAAACTCTTCCTCCGCCGCCAACGCATGCGTCCTGTCCCGGTCGGGCTTGTCCATCTGCTTGTAATGAACCATGGCCACCTGCATTTGCGCGTAGGTGGCTTCCGGGAGGAAAGGGAAGAACACGATGAAGTCTTTGTAACCAGAAACGGCCAGCGCCAGGTTCGACGTTCCGCTCTCTTTGTAATATGAATCCGCGATCGCCAGCTTCGCCTTGGCTAGATACTCGCTATCCGGATAGGTATTGATGAGCGTTTGCAGGTTTAGCCGGCCAACCTCTTGACGGCCGTGCTTGATATCGTCCATCGCCCTGTCGTACAAAATCTTGTCAGGCTGGGCGTTGTTGTCTACGCTCGTCGATTTATCGACCTTCTTCTTGTGGAAGATCTGGGCGTCGACCGACGTCGCTCCCAGCAAAAATAGCGCCCCGAGAGTAAAGAGCGCTAGACTTTTCCCAGCTACACATAGCTTTGAGGTTGCACTTCGTACAATTCGACCCAAACTTCACCTCTCTCGCGAATGTCGGATTCCTCGCCGCAATTCTAGGCTAAACCCGCTGGAAACTGGTTCAGCTCACACCCAACCATCTCAGCACTTCTCAACCGACGGGAACGATCAAGTATAACCTGAACGAAAGGCCAGGTGGAGCAAGAAATTTGAACTCATGGACAGGCCCTATTTACCCTGTAAGCGCTTGGGCATCCCCACCCCCTGTGATGCACCTTTTGGTCCCATCGGGTTGCCTCGCGCCACGCTCGCACTTCAATTATTTTCAACGAAATGTAACAATGTTGCCGCCAGCCGCCGATACTATACGGCGTTCACGCTTCCGAGGAGCCGCGGCCAGCCGCCCACTGATCTAAATGGAAAAACGCAAATTTCTCTTTGTCTCGCTCTCCGGTCTCATCGGTGACATCGCCTGGCAGGTTCTCAAAGAAGGCCACGACGTCCGCTATTACATCGAAGCCGAAAAAGAACGCGACATCGCCGATGGCTTCGTCCCCAAATCCAAAGATTGGGAGCGTGACACCAAGTGGGCCGATATCATCGTTTTCGATGACACTTTGGGTCAAGGCGCCAGAGCCCAGGCTCTTCGCGCCGCGGGCAAGCCCGTTATCGGCGGCACCGAATATACCGATCGCCTTGAAGACGATCGCTCCTTCGGCCAGGAAGAACTGAAAAAAGCCGGCGTCAACATCATCCCGTATCAGGATTTCGATTCCTTCGATCCCGCCATCGAATTCGTAATGAAAAATCCCGATCGTTACGTAATCAAGCCCAGCGGGGAAGCGCAAAACGTCAAGCGCCGCCTCTTCGTCGGCGAGGAAGAAGACGGCGACGATGTCGTCCGCATGCTCGAAGCCTACAAGCGCGCCTTCTCCGATGAAATTAAAGTGTTTCAGTTGCAGCGTCGCGTCACCGGAGTCGAGGTCGCTGTCGGCGCTTTTTTCAACGGCAAAAAATTCATCACGCCTGTGAACATCAATTTTGAACACAAAAAACTTTTTCCCGGCAATATCGGCCCGCCCACCGGCGAAATGGGCACCTCCATGTTTTGGAGCGAGCCCAATCGCCTGTTCGCGCAAACGCTTCTCAAGATGGAGCCCAAGCTCACCGAGGAAGGCTACGTCGGCTATATCGATTTGAATTGCATCGTCAACAACAACGGCATCTACCCGCTGGAATTCACCAGCCGCTTCGGCTATCCCACCATCAGCATCCAGCAAGAAGGCATGCTAACGCCCATCAGCGATCTCTTCTGGGAACTCGCCACCGGCGTCGAGCCCAAGTGGCGCACGCGCAGCGGCTTCCAAATCGGTGTCCGCATCGTTGTCCCGCCATTCCCGTTCGACGACGAGCCCACGTTCGAATCCTTCTCGAAAAACGGCGCCATCGTTCTAAAAAAGCCCAATTTCGACGGCATCCACATCGAAGATGTAAAAGAAGTCAAAGGTCAGTGGCTAATCGCGGGCACCAGCGGCGTCGTTCTAGTCGTCATCGGCACCGGCCAAACCATGCTGCAAGCCCAAGCCCAGGTCTACTCCCGCATAAAAAACATAATGATCGCCAACATGTACTACCGCACCGACATCGGCGACCGCTGGGTCGAAGACTCCGACAAACTCCACAACTGGGGCTACCTCCGGTAGACGCCACGTAGCGCCGCCCTTCAGGGCGGCATCCTGCCACTTCCTCAAAATTGTCATTCCGCTTGCCATAAGCCTCGAAGGGAGCGCAGCGAGGAACCCGCTTTTTTCCTCGTCACGCGCGCCACCGCCATCACCGTCATTTCGAACGGAGCAGCTCGACGCTATTTCTTTCACGTTCGCTCCTGCGAACGTGTCGGGCTGCACAGAGAGAAATCTCTCTGCCTCTCTCTCCTCCGCCGCTCGTCATCCGCGACTCAGTCTTGCCGTTCGCCGCCTCCTCCTAATGAAAGGCTTCTACGTCAACGCCACCACTCGCAACTGCGACTACAAACGCTTCGACGTCCAAACCTCTCCACGATCAACCCAATCCCCCGCCGACTCCGCCTCCGAAAATCCCAAACTAAGAAACCGAACCAATAGCCGTTGCTCCGCTCTACTCTGTTCATACCCGCTGCCCTCCCACTATTCGCTTTATGTTCGCTTGGTGGTATGATGGTTTTTCCAGCTATGAGAAACACACAAACTATCCGGATTGATCCACGCGACTTCGTAATGCCGCCGTATCTCCGATGCCCAAAATGTGAGGCGGAAGAGTACGGAGTGCTAAGTGTTAGCGATACACGGTGCCAACGTCGTTGCCGCGCTTGCTGGCATACCGCCGCAGTCTACCTACCCGAGATTAAGAAGAAAATCGTCTACGTTGACCAATTCGCGTTCAGCAATATCATGAAATTTCTGAGTCCTGAGGTGAAGGGACACGAACGAGCTGCAGCCGAGCCATTTTGGAAAGAGCTATTTGAAATACTTGGCGTCGTCTGTCACCTGCAACTGGTGGCATGCCCAGATTCCCGCGAGCACCAGCACGAGTCTTTAACTTCCCCTTTCTACAAAGGACTCAAGAATACTTACGAACACTTCTCCGGAGGTGTTAGCTTCCATGACGCAGAGACGATCAGAATCCGGCAGATAGCTGACCTGGCGAGAGCCTGGCTCAAAAACGAACCTGTAAACTTTGACTTTAGCGCCGAATCAATCAGTTCTGGCAGGCTTCATGAGTGGAGCGGTCGTATTTTTATCACCGTAGACGGCGTTCTACCAGGAACCGTCGACGAGCTTCGCACAACTCGGAGCTCAGCTCACCAAGCCCTTCGAGAACTCTTCGAACAGTGGCAAATAGAGAAAAAATCCTTCAAGGAGGTGTTCGCGCTTGAGAAAGCCGCATACGGCCCAAGCCTAGTCCAAATGTATGTACGGGACTGCCGTAAGCGGGAGCAACTGGCGCTTATGATCATGCGTGGCCAAACGCCAGCGTTAGAAGACGTTCTGTCGACCCGGACGGAGAATCTCGTAGGGAATTTGCAATTCATTTTTCAGCAGGAAGTCGGAAGAGAACAAGGCGACGCAAAACTTGCCGAGTTCTTCAGGTCAGGTGCGATCAACGAAGCCCCATTCAATCGCATCGCCGCTTCTATGTTTGCCTCGCTAGCAGCGAAAGCTGCCGCTGGCCAGAAGGAAATCCCGAATCAAGGCACCGCAACGGACATAAACATAGTTTCAACCCTCCTACCCTATTGCGATGCGATGTTCGTGGACAACAAGTGCAGGGCGCTGTTACACGACATTCCGAGAGACTACACGCTACCGTATCCCTGCAGAGTCTTCTCGCCAAAGACTGGTGCGGACTTTATTCAATACTTGGGGGCGATTAGGGACTCGGTGACGCCTGACCACCTAAGGGTTGTCGAAGAAGTGTACGGACCAGATCCAACGAAGCCTCAAAGCAGCATCTATGGCGTGGGGAAGCGCGAGCGAGCAGCCGCAGAGAGTTAATTGGGTGGGCCTACTTCCATCCCCATTCAATCGTGCCCGCCGCTACGCCACCCACTTCATCATCAGTTTCTTCCGCTTCTTCGCGCAGTCGAGTAGATACAGATCGATCAGTTTCTGATAAGGAAGCCCCGTCTCCTCCGCCAGTCCTTTGAAATAGTCCACAACTTCCGGACTCAGATTGATTCCCACGGCCTTTTTCTTGCCCGCGTAGGGGTTCTTGATCTCTTTCAATTTGGAAAAATCATATGCCTTCTTCATAAAATCGAATCTCCTTCTGGATCGCCTTCCGCGCGGAAATGATCCGAACCACGGAATCGGATTCCCTGTAGCAGTGAACGACGACGAGCAACCTTGCTGCTGAACTCAATCCGAGGAGCAGGAACCGTTCCTCTTCCTCGGAGTGCTCTGGATCAAGGAAAACGCGCGCCTGCGGATCGCTGAAAACGCTCTGCGCCTCTTCAAACCAAACTCCATGCTTTGTTCGATTGACTTTGTTCTTCCGCTCGTCCCAATCGAACCGCAACATATCTAGATAATATCTAGATACAGGACCCATGGCAAGAGAGATGAAAATGAAATATAGGCGGGTGCGTCAGGTTTTGGGTGGCCCATCCTTGCGAAGTTGCTTCTTGCAAGGGTGGGGCAGTTCCGCATATTTTTCTTGACCAACCCATTACCATTCCGGTATAGTTCTTGTGTACAGCATTGTGCCTCGCTTCCAGCGAGGCTTTTCTTTTTATGTAGCACAGGCTTGCCCTGAGCCCCGAAGGTCGCTCCTGCCTGTGCTCTTGCTTTGAGTCGACGTTGTAGGTGCCGGGCTTTAGCCCGGCTCTTTCCACCAGCAATCCAAAATTCAATCTTAGGAGACACCCATGTCCTTGATTCGCCCACACGACCGCGCGTCCTTGTGTACCTTCACCTTTGCCGACGGTCGCCGTTGCCGTACTCCACTCTCTAGCCGCCATCCGCGCCTCTGCTTCGACCACGCCCGCAAGGAGGCCCAGGCCCTCCCCGCCGATCCACTCGACGGCGACCTTTCTTTCTTCTTCTCTGGAGATTACGTCTCTACCCGCGATCTCAGCGCCGCTATCGCCCGCCTCTTGCCCGACCTCACCCATGGCCAAATGAAACGCAAAACCGCCTCCGCAATCTCCTGCCTCTCCCGAACTCTGGTGCGTAGCATCCAACTCGCTCAGCATGAGCGCATCCGCGCCGCCGCCGAAACGCCCCTGCCCAAAACCGGTCGCCGTCCCAAAATCCGTGCAAGACATTCCCAGCACTAACCGATGCAGAATCAACACATGCATAAGCGCCTCAAAACAAGAGGCTTTAACCACTGTAGAATGAGTGTTTACGAAAAAACTGGGATGGGGTCAGTTATTGTTAACTAAGCATCCGGTGAAGGATGCTTATCCCGATCGACCAACGGGAGCGAGGGACCTCTCCCCGCGTCTGTCGAGCTTTCCATCCCGCTTGTCCCTGAGCTTTCGCGAGGGGAGCAGCAATCCGCGCTAACGGTGGCACAGACTTCAGTCTGTGCTCTTTGCCGAGTGTAATGGAGCAGCACATTTACCCTGATCGCCCTGTTTACCCTGAGGAACGAAGGGAGTTTCTAAGGGCTGCGCCACTGCAGCCCGGCCGCTTAATCTCCTAACGTGCTACGCTCTTACCCCGATGCCTGACGCAATCAAAAAACAAACCAACACCGCCCTCTGGCTAGGCCTGCTGATCACGGTGCTCGCCGTCCTGAGCAACCTGCTGTACTTCTCCAAGGTTCCAGCGGCAGCGCTCCCCTGGCTGAACCTGACGCTACCGGCGATCGGCTTGATATTTCTGCTGATTGGTGTCGTCCGCGCTTTCGGCCAATCGCAGATCTATCGCGGCAAGATCTGGGGATCGATTGCCGCCGGACTGGCCGCTTTGTTTCTCGCCGCCTCCGCTTGGTTTTTTGTTCAGGTGAGAAACATTCCTCGCTCCGTGGGCGCGCCGCAAGTAGGCCAGCGCGTCCCGGATTTCACGTTGCCGGACAGCAACGGGCAGCCCGTCGCTCTGGCTCAATTATTTGCCGCATCGCCGGGAATGCCTCAGCCCAAAGCCGTTCTGCTTGTTTTCTACCGCGGATACTGGTGACCATTCTGCAACCTCGAGTTGCGAGGCATTCAAGAAAATCTTTCGGAGTTTGCAGCTCAGGGCATCCGTCCGGTAGCGATCAGCGTAGATGCGCCCGATGTCTCTGAGCATCTTCGCGGCGAGCAAGGGTACACGTTCACTTTTCTGAGCGATCCAAAAACGGAAGTGATTCGCCGTTACGATTTATTGCATAAAGCTGGTGGGCCGGAAGCGAACGACATATCGCGCCCGGCAGAATTTTTAATTGATCGGACAGGCACCGTGCGCTGGGTAAATTTCACCGAGGACATACGCGTCCGGCCTCGCGCGCAGCAAATGCTCGCCGCCGCCCAGTCCATTCAATAGGCAGGCAATCTGTTTGTCATCCTGAACAGATGCGGCGGCTATCTGGAAAAGTAGCCGGTCTTTGCGCGGACCTTTAGGCCTTCGCGCTTCGGCTTGATCACAATTTTTCGGAAGCTGTCATCTTTGAGCGGGTCCGTCGGGTAGTAACCCAACTCGTAAGAATTTCTTAATTCCTCCGCAATCTGCCGGAAATAGACATGCGCATCTGTTGTCTCTGCATCGATGTGAGCGCCGCCTGTCTCGCGCGCCACGCGGTCCATCACGCTAGTCCCGTATTTGTTCCGCGCCGTAAGCTTTCCGTGTTCTTTATCCGTATAGCGTATCGCATAGACCACCACGTTCTCGCTCTGCGCCGTTTCGATCGCGGTCATCATATTGTGCGAACTCGAATTATCTTCGCCATCACTGAAGAGCAGAATTGCGCGGCGGCCATTCTCTTGCGCCAGTTTCTCCGTCACGGAATAAAAGATCGAATCATAGAATGCCGTACCCAGATCGCGGTCCTCGCGTGGTCCCAGCTCTGGAAATTTCCCCGTGGACTTCTGGTATTGCTTCCACTGTTCCAGCAAGTCCCCGCCCGACTGAGAAAAATCGCTTACCAGCCGGATATGATTCCCAAACCCCACCAAAAACACGCGGTCCTTCGGACCCAAAACATCTTTAAAGAAAACTTCCAAATCATTCTTATGCTGTTTGGAAAAATGATCCTGGCTGCCGCTGGCGTCCACCACTACGCCCAGAGTCAAGGGAACGTCCGCGCTGCGCGAAAAGAAGGCTACCTTCTGCGGTACCGCATCCTCAATAACTTCCACGTCGTCCTGTGTGAGATTGTTCACCAAAGCGCCGTTCGCATCTCGTGCCACAAACGCTACACTCACCAAATTCACTTTGACGCGAATGGGTTCTTGCCCGCGCCCAACACCAACAGCGAGCACGAGCAGCGCAACGCCCAGCACGGCGAGCAATCCTCTGCGATTTCGCAATCCCATTTGAATTTTGCGAAACATCAAGCAGGCGTCTTGTCGTCGCTACGCGCCTCGATGTATAGCAGGTTAAAAATGCAGCCCGTTCCGTTGGCCTTCACGCTCACGAGATGCTGCTTCTCCTTCGTTCCCGCTTTGAACACCATCTCGCCCGCATCCGCATGGTCATCGTCGCAAGTGAGTTTGCTAGAAGTGTTGTGCTTGTCTTTGTCATCTGGAGCTTTAGACACCCCGCTGCAATTCAGCACCGTCCCGTATTTCCCAAGCGCCTTCTGATAAAACGCCGCGACCTTTTCCGGCGAGTCGCTCGACTCCATCTTCAAAACCACCAGCTTGAATCCAAACGTGCTTCCCCATAACCCTAAGTTGGCCGCGGACGAATCATTCTTCTCGTCTTTGTGCGGTGTCGCTCCCGGATATAAGGGCAACCCAGCTTCCTTCGCCGTCGCTTGCGCGCTGATCACCAATCCGGCTTCGCTTCCGTCCTTGCTCGTCACCGTCACATTTACGCCAGTCTTGTCCTTCTCCTGCCCAGCCGCGCTTAACGCGGCCAAACTCAGCACTCCGCACAATGCCGCGCCAGCCAGCGCCGCGCCAAGCACCACCGCTCGCGCATTCCCAAACTCGCGTTTCCTCATCACATCCTCCTCTACAGCCGACCTATCCTATAGGACGACACGCCACCGCGATTCTTTCAACGCTATCTCGGTCACCCTCGTTAGATACGGCAAGTGCCTTCCTGAAGTTCCCACTCTTTGGCCGCAAAATCCACCTCTCTTCGGCCCTCCGGCACCCTCGCATCGGAATATTTTTGAGTGTTCCCCGGTTCTACATATTGATAGGGTGTAATCGGTGTTCGTTCCTCAATTTACCTTACTTACAGGAGAGTGCGAATGAATCGTGCTTTAGCTCTAATGCTTTTGCTTGCCGCTACGCCGGTTGCTGCACCGCTGGCGCAAGAGGTGCAAAAGCCTGAACTATCAAAGTTGTCGCTGAAAGTTGGGGACACCGCTCCCGATTTTTCCCTCCTCAGCGACCAATGGAAAAATGTAAAGCTCAGTGACTTCCGCGGCAAGAAGAACGTTTTCTTGGCCGTCTACGTCCTGGCCTTTACGGGTGGTTGAACGAAACAACTTCAGGCGGTCCAGGCTGGAATCGCCTCGGGTAAGATCGACACCTCAGATACGGAAGTCTTCGGCGTTAGCATGGATAGTCCTGCTGCCAATGCCGCCTTCGCCAAGCAAATCAACATCAATTTCCCGCTTCTCAGCGACATGAACCACAAGATGCTCACCACCTACGGCATCCTGAAGGGATATGACGTGCAGAAGGAAACCTACCAGTGGGCGCAGCGCGCCAACATCGTCATCGATAAGGATGGCATCATCCGCCACATCGAAGAAGGCGACAGCGCCGTCGATCCCAACACCGCCGTATCGGTCTGCACCGACCTGCACAAGAAGCAGTCGTCAAAATAGCTCACGCGTTGCATGTCTGTTAGCGACGTAAAAGTCTCGGCCCGCGGATGCAGGATTCCGCGGGCCGAAATCTTTAGTTCAGTATTCGCGATTATGGTTTCACGGGAACATTTACGACTTCATTCTCTAGTGGCATCTCGTTCTTGTGCGTTACCGCAGGCCCCTTGGCGTCCGCCGGTTTCCATCCGAAACCGCTGCCCACCACGTCAAACGACGGCAGCGCGTACGGCAGACCTTCCGCCCCTAGCGGCGAACTCGCGTTCTCAACATGGAAGTGCAAATGCGGCTCCGTCGAATTTCCTGAATTGCCAACGAGGCCGACCACCTGCCCACGCCGCACTTTGTCGCCAAGCTTCACCCGCAGCGAGCCTGGCTGCAAGTGCGCGTAAAACGCAAAGTGCCCGCCCCCAATGTCCAAAATCACGTGGTTTCCGCCAACCGTCTCCAAGGTGATCGGTACTGCACGCGAATTCTCCCCAGGAATATTCTCCGGGATCCCATCCTTTGTTTCGGTGACGACTCCGTCCGCCACGGCAAGGGCTTCGGTTCCGTAAGCGAGATAATTCTTGTTGTCCTTCTCATCCCCTTGAAAAGTTTTCCCGTCGTCCCGCAGCCTCACCCAATCGATGGCAAACCGTTGTGCAATCGCCGCGTGTCCATCAATCGGGATCAATGCGCGGCGATGGCCGGAGATGTTCGACGGCCCGTTTGCCGCCAGCCAGTGGTCGCCGCCAAAGGGAAAACTGATCGCGACAGCGCCTCGACCAACCGGAATCGGCGCCGTCACAATGGTCAGCTCCTCAGGATAGGTTCCAACCTTCACCGTCAATTTTTGCCGTACCGTCGCCGGAACCGCTTCCAACGTGTCGAACGTCGCCCAAATATAAATGATGGCCATTGCGCCCGGCTCGACCTTGCTTTTTTCTGTTGCTCCCGGATGTCCCGGCCGCGCCAGAACGGCGTCCAACTCTGCGCCCGAGTACGCCACCAGGGATCGTGCCCCTGTGTCGCCCGAGACGGCTTCGACTTTTGTCAGCTGATGCTGCCAGCGGTCCATGTTGTTCAAATGCAATTCATAAACAACGTGCCACTTCCCATCCGCCTTGAATGCCGTCGGCGCGATCGGGACAATCACGTCCTCAAACACCGCAAGCGGTTTCTCCTTCGGTCCCTCCGGCATCTTTGCCGCTGCGTCCTTTGCCGCATCTTCCGAGGGCCGCACAAAATTCAAGGGCTGCGCAGGCACGCCGGACTGCGTCCACATTCCCTTCAATTCTGTTCGCGCGGCGTTCAGCGTTCCATCGTAAACACCGCCAACCGCGGCCACCTCGAAGTGCACCGCATCGCCCTTCATGCTCACTTTTTCCAGAGGAAACGTCGCACCCTGATCCACGCTTTGTCCTTGCCCGGCAAATCCTCCGTCCGCGGTCTTCGTAATAGTCAAAAGGATGTGCAGTTTGTCCGCGCCCTCACCCAATTCGCCTTTCCAAGTTCCCGCAAGGTCGCTTCCGCTGTTTGCTGCTTGTCCCGCCGCGCGGGCCGAAACTGTGGCGGTCAACACAATGGCAAGAGCAAACGCAACAAATGTTGCAAAACGCCAGGTCGATCTATTTATACCCAGACTCGGCATACCCAGCTTTTCGATTTTCTGCCCTATTTTCTCGCGCAAGAATCCCCCTCGTCTAATTCAACAGACGTTTCGTTCCTACGGCCTGGTGTACAACCCCCGGAATCTTCGCGCGGGTGGTTCCTCGTTGTCAAAGTAATCTTCAAAGGCTACTTCCGAGAGTCCGGCATGGACAAACTCGTTCATCTCCGCACGGGTCAGTGGCCATGGCAACTCTCCCTCCGGCTCGTTAGCCTCCCGCCCCCGCACGATCGCCAGCAGCTTGCCTCCGGGTCGTACAAACGTCGCGATTCTCTCTATCGCCCCTGCGCGAAACTCCTTAGGAAGCGCCTGAACCGTATTCGCCTCCAAAACGAAATCAAAGTTCTGCTCCCATTCCGCCGGCGGCTGAAACAAGTCCGCCACTCGATAGTCGACTTCGCTCTGTGGAAACCGCGTGTGCGCCGTGCGAATCGCCGTTTCTGAAATATCAAATGCGGTCGTTGCGAATCCCCAGGCAGCTAGTTGCTCCGCGTCGTCCCCGAGCCCGCACGCAATCACCAGCGCCTTCTTTCCATCCGCCGCTTGTGGATTCGTTCTCCAAAATTCGATCAGCCCAAGACTTGCTCCTCGGTCCGCCCACGGCACAATGCTCTTACCTTGTTCCGCCTCCTTGTACAGCACTTCGAACCATCCCGTCGGATCGCCCTTCTGGAGGTACTCCGCTGCCAACTCTCGTGCTCTTTTCCGGTCTGTCATAGCTCGCGATTCTACCCCTAAGACGGAACGAAGGTAGTATTCTTAGCTCCACATTCCCCGAGTGAGGTGCAACGATGTTTTTGAGCGACCTGCTATTCGCTGGCCGAACGCTGCGGAAAAGTCCAGTTTTCGCACTCACTGCCGCGATTACCATCGCGCTAGGCGTCGGCGCCAGCACCGCGATCTTCAGCGTCACAAATGCTGTGCTGCTGCGTCCGCTTCCGTACAAGAACCCGGATCAGCTTGTCATTATTCCCACCGACATGCGCAATCGCGGCGTCAAGGACTTCCCCTGGTCCAACGCAAATTTCATCGACATGCGCGAAGCGACGAAGAATGAATTCCAAGGCCTCGCGGGCGTCTTCACTTTCCCCATAACGTTGACCGGTGAGGATGGCATGCCGGAACGAGTCCACGCCGGTGTCGTGACAACGAATTACTTCCGGCTTGTAGGGGCGGGGATCGCGTTCGGGCGCGATTTCTCCGACGACGATGGCCAGCCGCAACCACCCCCGCCAGCGCCAGGAACCCAACCCGCAGCAGCACCGGAGCGCCTGCCCATCATGGCGATCATCAGTTACGAATACTTCCAGCGACAGTTTGGCTCGAATCCCGCTGTAGTCGGACAATCCTTAAACAAAGGAAAGCCCTTCAGCCCGAGAATCGTGGGAGTCCTCGCGCCCCACTTTCAGATTTACTTCCCGCCTTCCTCGGATTTGGAAGCTTCGCCCGATATCTGGCTCGCCAATCGCCTTGGCTACGATGCCGCGCAACGAAATGGTGTCTCGATGCGCGTGATCGGTAGATTGCAACCGGGTGTCACCATCGGACAAGCACAAGCCGCCTCCGATCAGGTTGCCGCAGAGGCGCGCAAACATTTCACGATTGAAAACACCGCGGGTTATGCCATCCGAGTAGAGCCGATGCGGCAGCATCTCGTCTCCGAAGTCCGTCCCGCAATTCTTGCGCTGATGGGCGCTGTGATTTTTCTTTTGCTTATCGCCTGCGCCAATGTGGCGAATCTTTTGTTGGTGCGAGGTTCTTTGCGCGAACGCGAACTCGCCATTCGCACCGCTATCGGTGCCAGCAGGTGGGACCTGGCCCGCCAAATCCTCTCCGAGGCATTGTTGCTCGCTGCCATTGGCGCTCTGGGTGGACTCGGCCTGGCATGGTTCGGAATTCACGAACTGCTCGCCATCGCTCCCGCGCATCTTCCACGCCTCGATACGATCCGAATTGATTCGACTGTGCTGGTCTTCACGGTCATCTTGAGCCTTATCGCCGCTGCCATCTTTGGCCTGGCACCCGCGTGGCGAGCTGCTCGCCCGGACGTGATGATTGTCCTGCGCGGCACGAGCCGCAGCGAAGGTCTAGCCAGCGGCGGCCTCTCGCGCAAGATCGTTGTGGGCCTCGAAGTCGCTCTCGCTTATGTTCTGCTCATCGGCTCCGGACTGATGGTCCGCAGCTTTCTGGAATTGCAGCGCGTCGATCCAGGTTTCAGTCCTCATGGCCTGCTCACGTTTCAAGTTCAGTCCGATCGATTTTTGCAGAAGCCGGAAGAACGTGCTGTTGCTACTCGCCAGATCGAAGAACACTTGCGCTCTATCCCCGGCGTTCAAAGCGTAACTGCCTCAAATCCATTTCCCCTCACAGGTGGATACAGTCCGATTCGCTGGGGCACGGAGGAAGCGCTCACCGACGCGAGCAGATTTAAAGCGGTTGATCCACTCATCGTGCTTCCTGGCTACTTCGAGACAATGCATACACCGCTGCTCGAGGGCCGCACCTTCACTGAAGAAGACAACCAGCCGGGCCACACGCAAGTCGTGATCGATAAAATATTGGCCGATCGCGCCTATCCAGGTCAGTCCACGATTGGCAAGCGCATTCTTATTCGCATTCAAACACCCGAGCCTGTGTGGGTCGAGATCATTGGCGTGGTTGCGCATCAGCGCGGTGTTTCGTTGACCGAGCCCGGACGCGAGCAAGTTTATTTTACTGACGCTTATATCGGGGCCGGCGCGACCGACCACTGGGCTATTCGCACCGGCTCCGATCCGTCGAAATATGCGAACGACGTTCGCGCCGCGCTTAAACAGTTCGATTCGCACCTCTTAATCACTGACATGGAGCCCATGGACGCGGTGGTGGAAAAGGCCCAAGCAGGCACGCGCTTTTCTTTGCTGCTCATTGGATCGTTCGCGGTAATCGCGGCGCTCCTCGCTGGGGTTGGACTCTATGGCGTGCTTGCGACTGTCGTGCGGCAACGCACCTCGGAAATCGGCGTTCGCATGGCATTGGGTGCTCAGTCCGGCAACATTTTCCAACTTGTGGTGGGGCAGGGACTTCGCCTGGCAGGCATAGGCGTCATCGCCGGCCTGTTCGGAGCCTTTGCCGTTACCCGCGAAATGTCGTCGATGCTGGTCGGAATTAAAGCAACCGACCCCGCCACTTTTGTCACGATGGCGGTGGTGTTCTTTGTCATCGCGGCCTTGGCGTCCTGGCTGCCTGCGTGGCGCGCGTCCAGCTTGGATCCGATCGTTGCACTTCGCGACGAGTAGGAGTTTTCAGCGCACAGCTTTATCGCTCGACGGGATGGAGGGTTGCGCTAATTACTTGTAGAAAGAAATCTCGCGATGTTTTCGTTTAAGAACTTTGAGTCCGCTGGATCAGGGGCTGCTCCCGCAGGATGTCCCCACAAGGACGGAATCGGCATCAGCGTCACAGTCTTCATGAAGCCCGCCTCATATTTCGCGTCGCCCACCGGAAAATACAAATCGGTCTCCGAAGGCATATACAAAAATGGGACCTTGATGGACCCCAACGCTTTACCGACGTCTCCTCCGAATCCCAGTGTTGTTCCCACGTCGTGTTTTTCCCAAGTCCTCATCTGCAAAATCAAATTGTTGGCGTCTGCCCCCGGAATAAAATTCGTCTTCAAGTCGTTCACAAAACTCTCGAAGGTCGTGTCCGGCTTCGCTCCCTCCCGCCACATTTCCTTTCTCCACCATTCCTGAGAGAAGAGCCATCCCGCCCACACAATCGCAAACGCCTCAATTCCTTTCTTCGGCTGCTCCTTGTAATCGCCATTCGCAAAAACAGGATCCGTCGTGAGCGCGGCGATTTGCCCTTCCAGTCGCACCACGCCGTGCGGGTAGCATTTGGCCGTTCCAGAAGTTGCTACGATGCGGTCCGCAAAAGCCGGATAGCTCACGGCCCACTGAAACGCCTGCTCCGCGCCCATCGAAAAACCGACAATCGCTCGCAAGTGCGTGATCTTCCATTCCTCCGTAAGCAGCCGGTGCACCGCCTCGACATTGTCGCGGATGGTCGTCACAGGGAAGCGCGGACCATGAAACGGCTCAGGCGTATTGCTCGGCGAAGACGAATTTCCATTTCCAAACAATTCCGTCGCCACCAGAAAAAGTTTTGTCGGATCGAGCGCCTTGTCCGTCCCAATCAGCCACTCATATCCGTGAAAATCCGCCATGTAATGCGAAGGCAGCAGCACCACATTGTCCTTCGCGGCATTCAACTTCCCGTACGTTCCGTAAACCACGCGCGCCGCGGGAAGCGTCACGCCGCTCTCCGTCTTAAAATTCGCAATTACGAACTCATGGCGTTCGCCCTTATCCTGCTTGCTCTCCACCGCCTCTTGGGCAAACGTCGCAGAGCTGAGCGCCGTTTGTACGATCAACATCAAGAAAATCTGTCTTTTCATCTTCAGAATCACCCGCTTTTCTCTTCAATATCCTTTGTAGCCAGTCGATTTCGATCTCCCATTCCGTGAAATCGCCCCCGGCAAAATCTCAGACCCACGCGTAGCTACTTCGGAGGCGAGTATGCTATCACCCTCACAAATTTCCGACACTGCCTGGGTTGCGCTAGTTATGATTTGGGCGACTGGCGAACAACTATCTCGCATTCCGTCGTACCATCAAAGGAAAGGGGCATCGTACCCGGAGGCAACTCATTGGGAGCTGAACGCCGTCGCACACCCAGGTATACGTTTATCGCCAGCGCCGAGCTGATTGAGGAAACGTCGGAAGTGCGCATCGCTACGCGCGTCAGCGAGCTGAGCCTGCACGGCTGCTACTTGGATATGATGAATCCCTTCCCGCTGGGAACCCTCGTGTTAGTGAAGATTTCGGCCGGAGACGCCTACTTCGAGGCCAAGTCAAAAATAGTCTACGCCCAGCCAAACATGGGTGCTGGCGTGGTTTTCCTGGAAACCGAGGCGCAATACCAACCGATCCTGGAGCGCTGGCTGGATGAAGCGGCTAGAACCAGTCAAAAACGCGTTGGCTGATTCAGCCCTGCTGGAGCGTCTTTCCTTTTCCTGAAGTGCTTCCGATTTGACCCTTGCCGTTTACTTGCTGTGCGCTTTTTCCTGCTGATCGATGGCGTCGTGCAGCCCTTCGAGCAGCTTGCTTTTTTCTTGCGCGTTCGACGTCTTCCTCACGTCTGACCACAATGCGGTGCCGCTCTTTGGTTCGATCAGGGTGATCCTTGTGCAGTTCGGCGGAGCAAGTTCTTCTCCGGTCGCGGGGTTATCGCCGACCAGTTTCGAATTGTAGGTAGCCCCAGGGTCGGCGCCGGGAACAAATTTCACCACGCTGCTTCCGTAAAGCCTCAGCACGAGGTCCGCTTTCTGCGGAGAGTCCACAATATCGAATCGGCCCCACTTGTTTAGTCCCATGTATGCGTCATGTTGAAGCTCGGCGTCGTTCGTTTGGTTATCTACGAAAATTGTTCTGGCGGAGAGGACTTTCGAGGGAACCATGCTGCGTTTGTCTTTCGCGTGCGCTATTTCCAGACCTAACACCATTGCTGCGACGAAGAAAATGGACATCAGTTTCTTCATGGATGCACCCCCGCTTTGCACAGTCTTTAGGCTGGTGAGGGTTCCACTCTATGGAGCGTAGTCTAGCCGCGTAACTGGACGGGAGTCGCAAAAGAGGCCATGTGGCGCGGCGTTTGACAACCTGTCCAGGAGGGTAGGGAAGTGGGCAGTGAAATAATCTTATCGGTCACCAGAACGACCGTTTCTAATGCGCGCCTAGTGTTTGCGGGCTTTGATATCGTCGTAAACAATCATGGAGAGAACCACAAGGACCCATACGGGGAAGATGCCCATTCCAGGAATCGCTTCCGCAACCAAGCCAGGCAAAATCGCCCATCGCCGACCGAGAATTAGAAACAGGAGGAATGCTGTTACGAGGTCAATCACCCACTGCATGGGCGGAGCAATCACCGTCCAGAAGGATAGAAAGTCCGAGACAGCCGCGATGATGAAAGCGAACGCCTGCCGTTTGCGAGAAGGACGCTGAACGGGAGCAAACTCCTCGGCGGTGGTCAAAATGGCGGGATGATCGGTGGGCGTCGTCATGACCTTGGTTGTGCTCGTCAAGCCCTCCTAAATTATCCTGTCATGGGTGCGGGCGAACCGCAAGACGTGAAGCTATGTGAATTGGAGTGCGGCAGCTCTGCTGCCGCTTTTCCCTGTTGCTCACACGATTCCATATTTGACGTGGCTCAGTAATTGCGCGAAGGAATCCAGGCAGTGATTTTTGGCTTGGTCTACACTAAAGTTGCTAGGCATACAGATGACGATTGAGAATGCACCGCTCGCCAACGAACCAGCACCTCTCGCAATACGGGGAAACTCGCGAAGCAAGTATTCGTGGGTGCTTGGCGCACTGCTGGGAGCGGTTCTCACGGTGATCTTAATAGGAGCGCTGGTGTGGTTGTCGACCGGGCTCGGCTTATTGCACCTGATGGGCATTCTGCGCGAAGGGCGAACGCAGATAAATGTAGATCAGCCCACCGTGGTTCATCAAATTCAACAACTTCAGCGGCTTGAAACCGTCAGCTATACGATGGACAAGATTATCTCGGGGGAGCACGGCAATGCTTACCTGCCGAAATTTCTGGCGGGTGATCGCCTGCTCCTGGTGGTGCACGGTGAGGTAGTTGGCGGCATCAATCTTGCGGGTTTGCAGCCGGGCGATGTCTTGATACAAGGGCAGAAAGTATCGATTCACTTGCCCGCAGCGGAAGTCTTGAGCACACGAATCGACAATACGAGAACGAGAGTTTATTCGCGAGACACCGGGCTTTTCTCGTCGCCGGATCCCAACCTCGAAAGTGAAGTCCGCGAAGAAGCCGAGCATCAGCTCCTGCAAGCCGCGCTGCAAGATGGGATTCTCAAGCTCGCTGGCGACAACGCGCGAACGACGATTTCCGGTATGTTAAAGGGCTTCGGATTCCACGAAGTGGAAATTCGGTAGTATCGTTAGAAATGTTAAAGGACCTGCGGCGAACTCCTCGCCGTAATTATCACTCGCCTTCGCCGGGCTTTATGCGCGAGGGACAGTGGCTTCCACGGCTTCGCAGAACCGATCGATCTCCGCCGTCGAAGTGTAAACATTTGCGCTGACGCGAATTCCGTTGAGGAAGGGCGCGTTGATGGGCGTGACAAAAATGTTGTACTTGCTCAGCAGCGCATCGCCAAGTTTTCCCGGTTCGATCGTATCAAAGTGAATTGTGCCAAACGCGCCGGATTGTGCTGTGTCCAAGCTGACCAGCACTTTGGCTCCAGGAACCTTGGCTAATCGCCCGGCCCAGCGATTTTTCAAATAACAAAGTCGGGCATATTTTCGTTCCGCGCCAATTTGTTCGTGGAACTCCAGCGCTTGCAGAGTTGCATTATGCATAGCTGCTGGATGCGTTCCGATTTCTTCGTACTTGCGGATATTTTTGTCCATCGATGGCGGCGCAGCCATCAATGCCCAGTGTTTTTCGATGCGATCCTTCCGCACATACAGCATGCCGGTCCCAATGGGCGCAGACAGCCACTTGTGCAGGCTGGCACCGTAGAAATCGCAGTCTATATCGGAGAACTGGAACGGCACGTGCGCAAAGGCATGCGCCCCGTCCACGATGCTGGTGATACCTCGCTGGCGCGCCAGCGCACAGACTTCCTTCACAGGAAATCTCTGGCCAGTCATAAATCCCACCTGTGACATGTGGATGACGCGCGTGCGCGGCGTGATCCCCTGTTCGAACAACCTCACCAAATCAGCGGAATTAGTAACCGGCACGGCGAAATCCAGTTGCTTGAGCACAATCTTTTCCCGGCGTCCGCGCTGCTCCCATGCGGTGATCATTCGCGGGTAGTCCTGTGATGTTGTTAGGACTTCGTCGCCCGGGGCAAGGTCAATGCCGAACTGTGCGATCTGCAGCGATTCGCTGGCGTTCCGCGTGATAGCGATGCACTCGGGATCCGCGCCCCACATGTTCGCGAGGCGCGTCCGCACGTCTTCGATCTTGGGCTCCAGGTCGCGCCACATGCGATAGCTCGGAAGCTGGTTGCTGTAACGAATGGCTTCGATCTCGGCATCCAGGACGGAGGTCGGCGACGGCGCAACTCCTCCGTTGTTTAGGTTCAGGATGGTCGGGTCGTGCCCGTAGGCATCGCGGATGCTTTTCCAGTAGGTCTCATCGCTCGCGACATCTTGCGCGGAAACGCCCGCATACGCGCGGTTTAGCAAGCCAGCCACCACGACCGCTTCTGCCCCGAGCAGAAAATTACGCCGATTGATCTGTATTTGCATGCCTGTAAACTCCCACCAACCGCTTTGAATTGCAAGCATACAATGCGGCGGTGGCCTTCGCGCTGTTGAACCAATAGTCAAAATTGGCAAACACAAAGAATATTTTCAGTCCTGCAATAACCATCGGAAAATAGCGAGGTAAAAACGGGCAAGCAAGAGGAGCTGCCTTCTTCGATCCGCGCTAAAAACTACCGGCGGGCAATTTACAAATAATCGCGCCGCGAGCGGTAAGTTCACTGAGCAATTGCGCCACCCCCGGCGAAATTTCGCCGTCGCCAGGTACAATCACTGCCCATTCGAGATTCTCGCGAAACTCTTTGTGCCGAATTTCCCATTGTCCATAAGCTGATGATTTTGCTTCTCCGATTTGGATGATGGACCAGTGCCGTACTAACGCCAGCGCAGTCGCCTCGTCGGGTAACGGCCCAGATAGGATGTAGTGATTGTTTCCGTAAACTAGTATCCCAACCATCTGATTTCGAGCCTCCGCCGCGGATCCTGATGCCGTTTGAAAATGCTCTGCTACACTCATAGCGAGCGGCACCACGTGGCCGCCGGGAACGACTTAAAAGGAGTATCTTCGTCCATGTCGAAACAAGAAGAAGCTGGTCTTATTCTCAAGCTCTACGAACTACGCCGCGAAGATACCATGCGCAAAGCGCGCGATTGGTATTTCCGGGAATTTAATCCGCAATCGATGGCGGACTTCACTAACGCGATGTTTGGCGAGCACAGCGGTCATTTTCGCATGGTCGCTTCCTATTGGGACATGGCAGCTGCACTTGTCAACAACGGGGCTATCAGCATGGAGCTCTTCAATGACGCCAATGGCGAGCACATCGGCGTCTTCGCGAAATTCGAACTGCTACTGGGCGAAATCCGAGCTGTCTACAGTCCAAAATTTGCCGCTAACTTGGAAAAGCTGATTGACGCAACGCCGGATGGCCGCAAGCGGACTGCCGGTGCTCGCGAACAAATAAAAGCAATGCGCGCCCAGCTTGAAGCTAGACAAGCCAAGGCCGCTCAGAGTTAGGCTTCTTCTCGGTTTATTCTTCATCGCAGACGTTGCTGATGCAGCTCTCATTCAGCTACGCGATTCCATTCGTTGACGAGGAAAGCCGCTCCTCGACATCCACGACCTTCAGGCACCTGCACAAAAAACTGTCCGAATGGCCACCTGCTCGGATGATTGGGATGGCCGTTACTCAAGCGGCACCATTTCAGCTTTCGAGCAGCGTTATGGTGGAAATAGCACTGCGAGCAGCCTATCCTGAATTTATTCACTCGGAGGGCAAAACCGGATGGGATTCTTGCGGATTTTTCTGCGAAAACATTGGCATTTCATTCAGTCTGCGGCTGCCATCGCCGCCATCTTTCTCGCGGTCTCGCCCTGTTCCGCCCAGTCTACACAGACAAGCCAACAAGCTGAAACGCCATGGTCCAAGGTCCTTCAGAAGCATCCAGGATTGCTCGATGAGTTAGGCCGGCTGTACCAAAAGCTCCAACAAAACATCCAGTTTCCGCCGCCGCGCTCGGAAAGCCGCATCTTGCCTCTTCTCCCTTCTTCCACGATTTCCTATGCCGCCTTTCCCAACTATGGCGACGTCACTCAGCAAGCTCTGAAGATTTTCCGGCAGGAACTGCAGGACAGCGCAGTGCTCCGCGATTGGTGGCAACAAGGGGAGATGGCCCTTGCGGGGCCCAAGATCGAGGATTCCCTGGCGGAGTTGGTTCAGTTTCAGCAATATCTGGGAGACGAAATTGTCGTATCGGGTTCGCTCGAAGGCCAGGACCCGAAGCTACTTGTTGTTGCGGAAATACGGAAGTCCGGCCTGAAAAAATTCCTTCAGGAAACGATAACGCATCTTGGCGGGGAATCGAAGCAGGGTGTTCATATTTTGGATCTGCAGGGTCTTGCCGCTGCAAAGGACGAGGGCTTTCCGAAGGGCCTTATCTTATTGGTCCGGCCTGACTACGCCGTCGCAGCGACGGACCTTTCCACGCTGCGCAAGTTCAATTCTCAGCTGGAACGCCATGGCCGCGAGTTTGCTTCCACCCCCTTTGCTCAGCGCGTCGCAAAAGAATATGCAGGTGGAGTCACACTTCTGGCCGCCGCAGATCTGCACAAGATCGTGGATCAAGCTCCGCCCGAACTCAGGCAGGGCGCCGGCTTCCAGCGCAGCGGTTTTGCCGACGTAAAATATTTAATCTGGGAACACAAGACAGTGGGTACGCAGACAGTCAGTCAAACCGAGTTGAGCTTCAACGCGCCACGCCACAGCTCCGCAGCCTGGCTGGCGAACTCGGGGCCGTTGACTGGCATGGATTATGTTTCTCCGAAGGCCATAGTAGCGGGCACCATACTGCTCGCAAACCCCTCACAAATATTTGAAGATCTGAAGGGAATGTATAGCACCTCGAGTTCGAGTCCGTTCGCGTCGCTGCCGGCGTTTGAGCAGATGTTGAAAGTCAGTCTGAAGGATGACCTGCTCAGCACTCTCGGTGGTGAAGTCACGCTGGAGCTGGACACCCTCGCTCCACAAAAGCCGCGATGGAGGGTCATTCTAAGCGTTCGAGATACCACTCACTTGCAGCAAACGTTGACTACCTTACTGACGGCGGCGCATATTGAAGCGCAGAAATCTGACGAGGATGGAGTCGCGTACTCGACCTTCCACATTCCTTCCTCCACACCGCCGCTTGAGATCAGTTTCGCTTTTTTGGATGGCCATTTGATCCTGGGCTCAAGCCGCGAAACGGTTGCCGATGCGGTGCGCCTGCATAAGACTGGCGAGTCACTGGCAAAGTCTAAAGCGTTTCTCGCGTCACCTCCGGCAGGCCATCCGCTCGACGCTTCCGCACTGCTCTACCAGGACACGGCAGCTATTACATCCTTACAGTTGCAACGGTTTGCGCCAGAAATGGCGCATTTGCTTGAGCAGACTTCGAAAGAAATCACGCCCTCGGTTGTCTGCGTTTATGGTGAGGATAGCGCGATCCGCGAATCGAGTGGCAGCGGCGCTTATGACCTCGGTGCAGTTTTGGCTGTAGCGGCAATCGCGATCCCTAATCTGCTGCGTTCGAGGATGGCTGCCAATGAAGCAAGTGCAGTGGGTAGCATGCGCTTGATGAACGTCGCACAGGGAATGTATGCGGCGGCATATCCCGCGAGAGGCTATGCGCCCGATTTACCCGTGCTCGGACAAAATCCCCGTGATCCGAAGGCCAAAACACCGGAACAGGCTGGTTTTATTGGCCAAACTCTGGTCAATGAAAGCTGCACCACCGACGCCGGCTGCACCAAGGATGGATACCATTTTCGAGTCAAGGCTATCTGTAAGCTACACAAGTGCGACGAATATGTAGCGGTTGCTGCGCCAATCAATGACAACACGGGAGTGAGAAGTTTCTGCTCGACCTCCGACGGCATCATCCGCTTCAGAACCGGCCTAGCGCCAACGGTTCCGGTTACTGTTTCGGAATGCAAAACCTGGTCGCCTCTCAAGTAGCCAAGTTTCAAATCTTCGACTACATTCTTGGACGGCACGTCCAGGACGCATGTTCACAACATGTTCTGAAGGATGCTGCCGTCCTACTGTTTTCTAGAATTCTGTTGGAGCGATATGCCGCGAGCTACTGAATTGCTGAGAATTCTGCTTGCATTCATATTAAGCGCGACCATCGTCACTGGAGTTGCCGGGCAGCAATCGTTTCCGGTTACGTCGACGGTTAACGAAGCTACCATCGCTGGACGGCCCGTCGAGCTGGACAGCCAGGGCAATCTATTGCCCTGGCCGATGCCGAACAACACCGGATACTCTTACTCAGACTATTTTCTTTCGCAATGGACCATCATGTGGGACCAGTACAATCGCCAGCGCCTCCCTTACTATTTTTGCTGCTTCGATTTTGACCCTACAACATACGAGCTGATGCCGGAGTGGCATTGGGTAAATTCCACCGGCTATTTGCGCGCGATGATGCAAGGTTTTGTCGAGCGCCTTTATCCTTACTCAGGCGATCCTCGCACGCTGGAATTCCTCCAGAATTTTGTCGACTACGAATTAGAAAACGGTTTGACGCCGGAAGGTTACGCATGGTCTCGAGTGCCATACCCTTCCGCCAATCCAGGAAGCCGCCGCTACACCGGCTGGAGCGAGCATGGAGAAGATTTCGTTGAGCCTCATGTAGTCGGAGAAGATGGCTACGCATATCTCCGGCTCTATGAAATGACGGGTAACACCAAGTATTTGCGCGCGGCGATTCGTTGCGCCGAAGCGCTGGCCAAGAATTTCAAGCCTGGCGACGAACTCCATTCGCCGTGGCCTTACCGGTGTTACGCGCGCGATGGCAGCGTCGCCGGCGGAAAGGGAATGTTTCCCTATTCCGCAAATGTCGTTGAGCCGATCATGCTGCTCGACGAACTGATCCGGCTGAATCAAGGCGACACCGATTCTTATAAAAAAATCCGCGAAGGCGCATGGGCCTGGCTAATGAAATACCCGATGCAAAATAATGTGTGGGTCGGATATTTCGAGGACGTGCAAGCCAGCATGGGCAATATGAACCAGGTGATTCCGCTGGAGTTTGCGCGTTACGTCCTGCTGCATCCCGAAAAGGACCCCGAATGGCGCGAGCATTCGCGAAAGCTCATCGAGTGGGTGAAGACCACGCCGAAATGGCCGAAGTACATCGTTCACGGCGCGACCGTCACAACCGAACAGGGAAACGGCAAGGAATTCTGCTGCAATCTTCCAAACCAGTGCTGCGATAGCCATAGCGCGCGGCTGGCCGCAGTGGAAGCGTTCTACTACGCGAAAACGGGTGATGTTGCTTACAAAGAAGCGGCCTACCGCACCTACAATTGGGTCACTTATTTTCAGGGGCTTCCCGGAGCCGCTCACGCTCCCTTCAGCAATCAATGGTGGTTCACGGACCAATTTGCCGATGGGCCGCGCAGGATGATGGATGCGTTTTGGGCTGTTCCAGAATGGGCTCCGGCGGATGAGTCGCACCTGTTGGGCTCTATCTCCGCGGTTACTAAAATTTCCTACGGCGCAAGCTCCGTCACGTATTCAACTTTCGACGCCGATTCCACCGATACATTGCGCGTCGATTTTTTTCCTGATTTTGTAACTGTCGGCGGAAAAATCATTAGCCGCCGTAGGGACCTCGATCAGGAGGGATACACTTTTGATGACGCGACGCACGCGCTTTCCGTCCGCCACACAAGTTCCAGAGATGTGGACATTCAAGGAAAGAGCGATCGCGTCCCGCCCGCTTACATCACCTTCGATGACCCGCATCTTCCCGCTGGATCGCCTCTCGTTGGCCAGTATCCTTCCGGCCTCATTGATTGGGGCAAAGGGGAATGGCAGATTGGCACGCCCTACGGAAAGTTCGGCACGTTTACGCTTACCCTGGCCGATCCAAAAGCCCCGTACGCAGAGTTTCATTTCTACGAGCCACGAATTTTTGCAGGCGTCGATATCTACAACGATGGAGACACTGATGCAACGGTCACCATTCGTTCGCCGGAAAATCGCGAAGTGTCTTTTACCATCAAGCCCAAAGAGCTTCGCCGCCTAAGAACCGATTGGCGCGATGTGAGCACTCGCGTATCCTTCGATATCACCAACGGCCAATCGCTGCGGTTCGACAACCTGGCCTACCTCCGCCCTTGAATCCGCGTGCCGTCTTCTTTTCCGGAAGCGTAAATCAAACACGCGCCTGATGCTCAGCGTCCGCCTGCTGCGGCAATTTAACTTTCGTCAGCCAGAAATCAATCACGCTCTTGACGAGCGTCGCGAAAGCGTCCCACTGCGCCGGCTTGCTGAGGTAACAATTCACCTGGAGCTGATAGCTGGTTGCCACATCCGCTTCCAGCTCGGAAGTGGTTAAGACAACAGTAGGAATCGTTTTCAACTTAGGATCAGCCTTGATCAAGGCAAGGACCTGGCGGCCATCCATTTTAGGGAGATTGAGGTCGAGAAGGATAAGGTCGGGTCGCGGGGCGTTGACGTAGACGCCTTGCCGCCTCAGAAAAGCCATGGCCTCCACGCCGTCAGCCGCCACGTGTAAATGGATCGATTGATTCGCATCGCGAAAAGCTTCTCGTGTCAGTCGAACATCGCCTGGACTGTCTTCCACTAAAAGAACTTCTGTAGACATGGACTCTTCACTCCCCGATCTTCGATTGCGCGATCTCGGTCTGGAAACCGACCACAACACTAGCCGTTTTCATTTCACTGTAGATCCGGTTCAGCTGACGATTCAGTCCGCCCCCTGCTGTGGCAAACTAACCTTGGTCAACCAAAAGTCATTGATGCTCTTTACCAGGCCCTCGAACTGGTCCAACTCCACCGGCTTCGTCAGGTAGCAGTTCGCCAGAAGCTCATAGCTTTTCAAAATATCCGTCCGATCTGCGGAGGTAGTCAGAATAACCGTAGGGATGGTTTTCAAGTTTTCATCCTCCTTGATTCGCGCCAAAACTTCCCGGCCATCCATTTTAGGAAGATTGAGATCGAGCAAGATCATGTCGGGGCGAGGCGCGTGCGTTAATGCTCCCTCCTGCTTCAGAAATGCCATAGCCTCAACGCCATCATTAACAACGTGGAGGTACACGAGCTGATTCACATCGCGGAAGGCTTCCTGCGTCAGCCGCACATCGCCGGGGCTGTCCTCCACCAAAAGAACTTCGATAGACTTGCCTGTTCTTTCTTTGTTTTTCATGGTTTCCTTTTCGATTCTGCCAAGGCAAAGCAAAACGCACCTCAACAGGGAACTACACCAGTCTTCCGCTTGGCTGTTGATTTAAGAGGTCAGCCGGCTGTCAGGGAAACGACATCCGAAGGGACTTTCATTGTGACGCGTAGTTGGCCAAAGTCAACGCCGGCAAACGAGACTCGGACGGTTTAGTTAGCCCGGTTCACGGCACTGGAGCAGATACACGCGCGAGGCATCCGAGCGTCATGCTTCTGTTTCGCAAAGCCTATTACCTGCTCTCGCGACGCCGCCTGTATTACACTGTTCGCGCGAACTTACGCTTCAAGTCTATGAGTCGTCCAATTGTCCGTGAACCCCGCTGGCCCGCGTTCGTAGCGATGCTGGCTGCCGCCGGTGTGTACTTGGCTTTGCCCGAACCCCTTTCGTTGGGTCCGAGTTGGATGGTGTTGGCAATTATCGTTCTATTGTTGGTTCCTATTCTGATTACCGATCTGTACGGCCTCTACAAAGTGACTCGGATTCTCATCATCCTTGCCAATGCCATCATTACAATCGCGATGATCGCCTCCTTAATACTTTTGGTCAAAGGCATCCCGGAACATCTCGAGACACCAAAAGCCCTGCTGCGTTCGGCTAGCGCGCTGTGGATCACCAATGTTTTGGTATTCGCACTCTGGTATTGGAAGCTCGACGCAGGCGGTCCGCTGAGGCGCGATCATCGAGACGGCATCTCCAATAGTTCATTTCTTTTCCCGCAGATGTTGAGCCGGGAAGAATACGACTCGTCATGGAAGCCCAACTTTGTCGACTACCTGTTCCTCGCATTTAATACCAGCACAGCTTTCTCCCCGACGGATACGGCGATTCTGTCACGATTCGCAAAGCTCGGCACCATGGTCCAGTCATTGATTTCCCTCATGATCGTTGCCTTGCTCGCCGCGCGCGCGGTGAATATTCTTTAAGCGGTCCGTTAACTTACGCTAAATCTCCGAATCAACATTGCGATTTTGAGACCTGTCATTTTTGCCAGTGTTGCGGTGTGCGTCTTCCGTCTACCGTTTCGGAGCTTGGCCCCATAAGTGGCCGCAATGAGAGTTTTATGAAAATCACGCGAAGAGACCTAATAAAGGTGTCTGCGGCAACCGCAGTCCTTGGAACTCTTGGTCACGAAGCCGAAGCATTTGACGATCCGCTTCCCTCGTGGAATAAGGGACCTGCAAAAGATGCGATCCTAGCCTTCGTTAAGGACACCACCGAGAAATCCAGCTCCAAGTACGTCGAACCCAAGGATCGGATCGCGACATTTGATCAAGATGGCACTCTCTGGACCGAACACCCCTTGTACGCCCAGGCCATGTTCGCGCTTTACCGCCTCGGCGAAATGGCCCCGAAACACCCTGACTGGAAAACGACCGAACCGTTCAAGTCCGTAATTACCGGTGACCACGAAGCAATGAGTAAGTTCAGCGAGAAGGATTGGATGGAGATTGTCGCCGTCACGCATTCCGGGATGGGCACGGAAGAGTTTCTTGCGCTGGTGAAACCGTGGATCGCCACAGCCAAGGCCCCGCGTTTCGATCGACCCTATACGGATCTCGTCTTCCAGCCGATGTTAGAGGTCATGAAGCTCCTCCGCGAAAAAGGCTTCAAGACCTACATCGTCACTGGCGGCGGACAGGAGTTCGTGCGCACATACAGCGAGCAAGTGTACGGCGTCCCGCCAGAACAAGTCGTCGGTTCGAGCATCGTGACCACGTTCGTAAATACAAATGGCAAACCAGTGCTGATGCGGGAGCCGAAGCCTTTCTTCGTTGACGATGGCCCCGGCAAGGCCATCGGCATCAACATGTTCATCGGCAAGCGCCCGTACGCTGCCTTTGGCAATACCACCGGTGACCAGCAAATGCTGGAATGGACGCAAGCAGGCGATGGCGCGCGGTTAATGATGCTCGTCCTTCACGACGACGCCACGCGAGAGTACGCCTACGGCCCTGCGAAGGGGCTTCCGGATACTCACGTCGGAACTTTTTCCGAGGCGCTATTCAACCAAGCCAACAAAAGCGGCTGGAATGTCATCAGCATGAAAAACGACTGGAAGCGCATTTTCGCCTTTGAAAAGTAAATCGCTCTCTTGTTGTGAAGCTGGCTGCGGCATCATACGCGCACAATAAATGAGAATCACCGTTACGCGCGTCCTGATCTCATTGTTCAGGATTAGGCGCATAAATGAAAATTTGGCCTGGCAGTAGGTGCAATCATGCGGGTTGTCCCAGCAAGCCGCGGGGAGAGAATCGCAGCGTCGATGACCTCTAGATCAGAACCACCTGCTGAAATCGCCGAGCGCCCCGGCAATCCGCTCGTGCTTGCTCTCTTGGCGCCGGTCGCTGGCGCGATCGCGGGACTACTTGGCTCCGTATTCCGGCTCGCTCTGGAGCGTGGCGACCATCTTCGCAATGCTTTAATTTTCTGGGCTCATGGGCGCAAGACTCTCGGTTTTTTGATAGTCACACTCTCTTGCGCCGCCGCAACGGTCCTTGCCGCATGTCTGGTCCGCCGTTACTCACCCCTCGCATCCGGCAGCGGCATCCCTCTTGTTGAGGCCGTGCTCGAAGGAAAGGAGCAACAGGCGCCTTTCCCTCTGATACCCGTGAAGTTTTTTGGCGGCCTGCTTGCGATGGGTGCGGGGCTTGCTCTCGGTCGCGAAGGCCCCAGCGTGCAGCTGGGCGCGAGCAGCGCTGACACCTTGGCGAAAATATGTAAGCGAAATCTGGCTGACCGCAGAGTGCTACTGGCCGCCGGCGCGGGAGCTGGCCTCGCGACCGCTTTCAACGCACCAATCGCCGGTGCAATTTTTGTACTCGAGGAATTAGTGCGACGATTTGAACCACGCATCGCCATCGCCGCGCTCGGCGCGTCAGCGGCCGCCATCACGGTGGCGCATTTTTTTTTAGGCTACCAGCCTGACTTTCATGTCGAGGCTTTGGCCTTTACAAGAAACAACGGAACAAGACCGCTTTTTGTCATACTTGGCGTTTTAGCCGGGCTTGCCGGCGTTGCTTACAATCATGCGATTCTCGGAGCAATCGCCGCAGCAGACCGTCTCCGCCATTGGCCCGTTGAACTGCGGGCCGCGATTATCGGCGCCGCTGTTGGCATACTGGCATGGTTTGCTCCTGGACTTGTCGGGGGCGGCGATCCGATTACGCAGCGTCTCCTCGAAGGCGTGGGGAAGCTTACGGTGATTCCGTTGCTATTTCTGATTCGCTTCGGCCTGGGCGCTGTGTCTTACGCCGCCGCAACGCCCGGCGGTCTTTTCGCTCCCATGCTTGTACTCGGGGCGCAACTGGGCCTGTTTTTTGGACTCGTTTGCCAGTCTTTATTTTGTAGTCTCCAGATTGAGCCCGTGGCATTCGCCGTCGTGGGCATGGCCGCCTTTTTCGCCGCAGTCGTGCGGGCGCCGCTTACCGGGATCGTGCTTGTCACTGAAATGACTGGGAACGTCACGATGCTTCTTCCGATGCTGGGCGCGTGCTTTGCATCAATGCTATTCACCTCGCTACTTCGGAATCCACCGATTTATGATTCGCTGAAAGAACGTACTTTACGTAATGATTCAGCTGTGGTTGTTTCGTCATAGAGATGAAGAATTGACACAAGATTCGGACTGGAAAATATTTGCTCCGGCTTGTGTCCAGCGATTAGCAAGCATCGAAGAATTGTGAAAGGACAAATTCAGTGATAAAGCGAATTCTGAATGTCTACACGAGCGTGTTGCTTCTGTCGATGCTTGCTGCAGCTTGGGCGATACCAAGCCAGGCAAAAAAGCCGGAGCATTTCGTTCCGGCAAGCGTGAGCAAAGCGGGAGACATTCCTTATCCCGCGAATAGCTTTGACGCCGGCGTGGTGACGCTTTCTGTCCACCTGGAGAAAACAGGCCAGGTGCTCGGAGTGACGATTCTGCGGGATATTTCCTCGGTCTCCGGGCCAGCCGAAGCGGCGGTGCGCTCCTGGACGTACATTCCGGCGACGCTGGATGGAAAACCTGTGCCTTCTACTCTCACGATCAACATCGAGTACGATCCCGGTTTTCTTGGAGCCGACAATATTCCGCTCCCCCCGCCATCGCAAGTCCAGCCCATCTCTAAGGCCGAGCCGCCTTTTTTTCCCCCAGTTCTGAACACGGCGACGTTTGCCCCGTATCCTGCCAAAGCCAAAGCGCAGGGAGCGGTAATCTTCAACGTCACGCTGGACACGAATGGCAACGCCGCCCAAGTCGTGACTCTGCGTGACGTTCCGCCGCTGACAGCATCGGCAACCAGCGCGTTGAAGAATTGGAATTTCAGCGCCGCAACTTACGAAGGAAATCCGATCCAGTCGCACATGGTGGTAGCCTTCGTGTTCCGCTCCCCGTCGGCCCCCATCCCCTGAAAAAATGTTGGCACTTGTGCGAACAGCAATGTGGAGTGCGGCAGCTCTGCTGCCGCTCTTCTCGCAATCACCCATTTTTTTCGCGATCTGCTCTTTTCCCCACACGGATTGAACCAAGGCAACAGAGTTTCGGCCGCAGATTTATACATTGACGGCGATGCAATTTCTGAGTAAGTAGTTCGTCAGCCCGCGCAAAGATTCCAGGGAAACTCTCAAAGAGTATCGACCGGTTCGTGAAAGGACGAAGACACATGTTCTCGCTGACAGCTCCGTACTTGAGGCGTCGGTTCATCGCTGTGGGGTTATCGCTCGGAGCTCTTGTCGCTGTTCCTTCGCCCACAAACGCCCAGGCCGCAACCTCTTCGACCGCTCCCGCTGCCGCTCAAGACCCGAAAGAGATCGATCAAGCCTGGCAGCGCGGCAATGCAACATATGATGAGTCGCGCGCGGCGCTCCTGAAAGAGGTCGATCGGGTGGCGCATGACGGCCCGTTCCGTCCGGATTGGGAATCCCTTGAGAAATATGAAGTTCCCGAGTGGTATAAAGACGCGAAGTTCGGCATCTTCATTCATTGGGGCGTCTATTCGGTTCCGGCGTTCGGCAACGAGTGGTACCCGCGAAATATGTACCGGCCCGAAACGGACGAATATAAGCATCATGTTGCCACCTACGGTCCAGTAGATAAGTTTGGCTACAAGGATTTTGTGCCGATGTTTAAGGCCGAGCATTTTGATGCCGCGGCGTGGGCCGAGCTCTTCAAAGATGCTGGCGCCAAGTATGTCGTGCCGGTAGCGGAACATCATGACGGCTTCGCGATGTACGACAGCGGCTTGAGCGACTGGACCGCCGCGAAAATGGGGCCGCATCGCGATGTAATCGGCGAATTGGCAAAGGCGGTCAGGGCGGAGGGACTTCGCTTCGGCGCCTCCTCACACCGCGTGGAACATAATTTTTTCCTAGGCGTCGGACGAAGCATCGCTTCTGACATCAATGATCCGAACTACGCCGCCTTCTACGGCCCAGCGCATAACTGGTTGGAAGCCAAGCAGGGCACTCCGTTAGCGAATGATTTCACGTACGTTTCCCCGGCTTGGACTGCCGATTGGCTCGCCCGCTCTTCGGAAATTGTCGAAAAATATCATCCCGACATCATGTATTTCGATTGGTGGATCGGGCAGGCTTCGGTCCGGCCAGATTTAACGCGCTTCGCGGCCTTTTATTACAACACTTCGCTGAAATACGGCGACCACGTCGGAGTCATCAATTACAAAGACTACGCGATTCAAGAGCACAGCGCGGTCCTCGATCTGGAGCGCGGCCAGCTGGGAGAAATCCGTCCGCTCTACTGGCAAACCGACACGTCTGTAAGCAACAAGTCATGGGGCTACATCAAGGACGACACTTTCAAAACGCCCCAGTTCGTCGTCCAACAACTGATCGATATCGTGAGCAAGAACGGAAATCTGCTGCTTAACATCGGCCCGCGATCCGATGGCACGATCCCTGAGGAAGTGCAGGCGGTGTTGCGTGATGTTGGCTCCTGGCTAAAAGTAAACGGAGAGGCAATTTACGGCACGCGGCCGTGGAAAATCTATGGCGAAGGCCCAACCAAAGTCGCGGCGGGTTCATTTCACGACACGGATACCGCGGGCTACACAGCGGAAGATTTTCGTTTCACTGCCAAAGGGAAAACGCTCTACGCGATTGAACTGGGCTGGCCCACCGGCGGCGAAACGGTCATCCATTCGCTCGGCACCACCATAATGAACGGTCAGAAAATTGGGTCCATTGTGTTGCTTGGTTCGGACACAAAGCTTACCTTCCAGCAACAGCCTGACGGAATGCATATTCAACTTCCCGCACAGGCTCCCGGCAAATATGCCTACGCGTTTCGCGTTACGTTTGAGTGAGCTGCACCACGAAGAGTGGCCTAATTATAGATGGTGCCGCCAGGAATTGCGTCGAGCGAAAGGCCAAACGGCTTAGTTGGCGACGGTAAGTTCGATGGTGATGGACCCGGGAATGCGCTGGCCGGCCAGCGGAGTTTGATCGACCACAGCGCCATGAGGCCACTGTGGCGCTGAAACATAATTCACTTTGCGGCGCAATCCCGCGACATCCATACGGTGCTGCGCGTCAGCTTCGTTCAGCCCCACCAGATGCGGCATCACGTAGGCTGGATCCCGCGTTCCTGCGGAGACCAGAACGTCGACGCGAGGAGTCGCAGCCCCAGCGCCCGGCCGCGGCGTTTGAAGCATAACGGTGTCCACCGGCTCGTCAGGAGTGGTGATACTCGAAACTTCTCCGACTTGCAGACCGGCGCGTAGCAACTCAATGCGCGAGACACGAAGCGAATTTCCTTCGAGCAAAGGAATCTGCAATTGGCGTTGGCCCAGGCTGAGAACCACGTGCGCCTGCTGCGAAACCTTCATGAGCATCCCCGGAGGCGGGGTCTGTTTCACGACGACATTAATTGGAAGCTCGCTGTAGACGCGGTCCGCAACGCGAAGCACCAGCCCGCGGGAGTGCAGCAGTCCGTTAGCTTCCGAAACATTTTTACCGACGAGATTGGGCATGTTCACTTCTCGCCCGTGAATGGCGATGCGCATCGCGGTGATCGCGCTGAGAAAAGCAGCCGCCGCCAGGATGAACACAAGCAGCGCCATCCGGCTCACCCATTCGAGTCGTTCTCTGAGGGTCATAAGAGTTGGCCGATCACAGGTCTCAACTAGCTAATGTAAGTGTAAGACCGCAAGCGCACCCGCAGAAACTCTTTTTGCATTTCGATTGAGTCCCTCGAAACACTGCGAAGCAGCGATGTGGAGTGCGGCAGCTCTGCTGCCGCTTTTCCAACGACCGTGCAACTCTGTATTGGTTATTTGCCAAGCGTTGGTAAGTTTATTTCTTCAATGGCGGAGCCGCATAATCCGGCAACTTGTCTTTACTAGTGTCCGCGCGCTTCACTTCAAGCTCATCAAACAATAGCGAGGGGCAAATAATGGTCGTGGGCACGCCGCCGCTGCGATTGCTAACAAGCGGATCGTTGCCGACCGCAATAAGATTGCTGCGCAAGGCTCGAACATCGAGTTCGCTAAACACGGCCCCGCGAACCAATTCCTCATGCCCATCCGCATAAACGCGATACAAAAGCCGCGGAGAATTCCCCGGTCCAAGCGTGTCCACGCGGTAAGCGTAAGGCTTGCCTTGGTCGGTAACCATCTGAAGTATTTTCTTCTTTAGCTCGTCAGGAGATTGCGCTTCCGCACTCTTCAAAAGCAGCACGCCCAGGCTCGCAGAAGGGAAGGATCCCGGAGCGGCGCGGCCGTGGCCATTCGAAGCAGGGAAGTCGCGCACCGGCTGGCGGCCGAGCAAATAATTATTCAGCATACCGCCTTCAATGATGTTGACGGTCTTGGCTTTTACGCCCTCATTGTCGATCTCATAGCTCCCCACCAGGCTGTGGCCTTGAAAATCTTTCAGCGTGGGATCATCGATCAGCGTCAGAAAACTGGGCAGCACGCGGGTTTTATAACTGGTCGCAAATGCTCCGACCGTGCGGTTCGGTTTCCCCGGCTGCGGCTTTCGCCCCACCACGTTGGAACCCACCAGCGAGGCGATCACGTCATTCGCCGCATCCGGCGCGAAAAGAACTGGGCCGCGATATTCTTCCTCGACGATTGGCGCCTTGCGAAGAGCCATCAAGGTGTCGAGCGCCTGTTTCACGTCGACGAGCAATTTGTCGCGCGCGGGAAGCTCCTCTGGCCGTCCAACCATCCAGTAGGGATTGCGGCTCACGCGCATTCCGTCTTCGGCTTGCGCGGAACTATTCAAAGAAAGGTTGTAAGTAGTTTTGCCGTTGCGCGTAACCGTGCCTTCGGAATCCACAAAGTATTCGTTGACTGCCGAAAAGCGGGCCGATGCGCTGACGGATTGAATCTCGGGATACTGCCGATAAAGATTGGTGATGTCCTCGAGAGTTTTGCCCCAAGCGCCTTCATCTACCTTCAGAGTAACGATGGGCTCCAGGGCGGTGACGACAGGTTCCTTGGAAAAATCATCGACGGGGTTAGGGTCCGCGCTGAAGCGCTTCATTTCCGCTTGTTTGTCCGCGAGCGCCTGGCCGGCAGCCTTGTAGGCTTCGTCAGTCGTCAGCCAGATCTGGTGGCGAAGAGCGATGGGATCGTTGTCCAGCGGCAAAATATTCGTTTCGCCCATCCCCTGGCCAAAATAACTATCTTGTTTGTAGTCGCCGACGCGCACTACCACGCGAAGAATGCGCAGACGTACGCGCTGGCTTTCGCGGAGCGCGCCGAACGCCGCCTCTGCATCGTAGTCATCCACATCATTAACGCGGTATTCGATGTAATAAGGCGCCTGGACTTGTTCGATCTTCAGTTGCGCTTTGGAGCGGTCCAGTTCGGTGAGAAGCGCTTCGAGCAGGGCATCGCCTCCCGCCGCAGGGTGCGGTGCGGAACTGTCCGCCGCCACCGTTTCCACCGCCAAGCCGTCCGACAGGTCCGATTTTCCCACCACGTTGTTCGAAGCGGAGCTGTGCGTGGCCGCGCGAAGCTGCGCAACGCCAAAGAGCAGCAGAGCAGCTAAAAGAGTATTCGTCAGTAGTCGAAGAATTTTCATGGCTTCACCGCCGGCTTGGCTTGGTCATCTTTCATAGCAGTTTTTGTGCCGGAACTATTCTCAAAACCCGGCGCAGGTAAGATGGGCGGCCGATCGTGCGAATGCTGCCTCTTCTGGACTTCCATTTCTGAAAAGAGCATCGCAGGCGCAACGGCGGAGACCGGCACTTGTCCGCTTTCCGCGCCGCAAACGCCGTTGAACACATGCTGCTGGTCGCCAGTCAACATGATCCGCGTGAGCGCCGCGAGCGGCGTTCCAACAATGTCCACGCCGCGCACCAGTTCATCCGGACGCCCGTCTGCGTAAACCTTGTAAACGATCACCGGCAGAACCTGGAAAGCTTGCGGCAGTGAGCGCGTAGTAAGCGTAAATCCTCCCTGAATATCGTCGAAATACAATCCATAGGGCTTGTTCTGCTTTTTCACTTCGTCGATCAACTTCTGACGCATCTCAGCTTCCGGAACGGTTTGCGTGGAAGTGACAATTAAATTTCCCTGGCGCCCTGTGGGCATCAACCCAGGTTGATTGCGCCCGTGCCCGTTGGACTCAGCAAAATCCTTGATCGGCATGCGCGACATCAGGAAATTCTTCAGGATGCCGTCTTGAATCACTTCGACACGACGCGCCGGAACGCCTTCGTCATCGAAAGCATACGAGCCAGCCAGCTTCATGCCAGCCATCTCTTGGATGGTTGGATCATCGGTGACGCTCAAAAATTTTGGCAGAACTTCTTGGCCAACCTTCTTTGTAAAGGTCTGTCCTTCTTCTTCATCGCGCTGGCGGTGGCCTTCGAGCCGGTGGCCGAGGACTTCATGGAAGAACACAGCTGCGGCGCGCCCGCTCAAAAGAGCAGGTCCGTCGTACGGCTCGGCGACCGGAGCATTCTTCAATGCCTTCAGGTCGTCTGCCATCTTGGCGATCTTTGCGGTGAGATCCGCTTCGCTCGGAAGCCCGGCAGCCGAAGGGGCTTGAAACGTTTCGACGCGCAGCAACTCCATGCCGTCATCCGCACGGGTCTGCGCTTCCATGATCAGCCGGGTGCTGTTGCTCGGAGATTCGATCGCGCTTCCTTCGCTCGAAACCATCCGGGAATTGGAATCCGTCACCTGTAAGACCACGGTTGCAAAATAAACATCCGGATACTTACGGAAAACACCAGACAAACGGCTGACCTCGCCGCCCCAAACAGAGCGATCGAAGGGCGGCGGGGGAGTGACGCTCCCCAGGTGCGTTTCGGCTGTCTGTTTCGAGAAGTCCGGAGACTTGTCTTCTTCTTCGGCCCGCACGGCGGTATTGGTTCTCACGTTCAGAAATGCGGGAGCCGCGCGCTTGTACTCGCGGTCCGTCAATTCCCACAGCACGCGTGCGATGGCGCCCTGATCGTCGCCGACCGGCAGTGTGCCTGACGTCATCCCCGTCGAGCGGCTCTGCCCGTGCGTATTGTCGAGGCCCGGTGCGCCCACCCGCATAACCACGTCCGCTTGCCGCCGCTTCAAAGAGGCGTCTGTGAGCAGGCTGCCATAAGCGCCGACCAACACAACGAGGTTCTGATCATAAACGGTGTAACTCATGTAGTAGGGAGCAGAGTCCGTTTTCCCAAGTTCCGTGGACGCACGCGCCAGTTCCGCCTGCATCACTTTCATCACCGGGTCGTTTACGGTCTTGCTGGCTGGCTTGTCGACAGCCGAGGACGAAGAAGCTTCGTTCGCCGCTGATGCCAGAGGCAAAATGGCCAATTGTGCCGCGATCACCCAACAAGCGGCAAAACGCAAAAATTGTCTCGCGCGGACTTTGAAGCTCTCGCGCGTTTCAGATGACTTGAAACTGTTCATGGAATGTGAGCTCCCGATCTTGGTGAATCTGATACCGATTCTGCCGATAACCCAGGCAGATATGACCAGCACGAGTAGGGCAATTTTTGAGTATGCCTGAGCGTTAGGCGGCGCGCAAACTAGCTTTCGCCAAAGTGTTCGCTGGTAAGCAAATGGGCGCCGTTGACAAACTCAGTCGCAGAAACCTGCCTGCGCCCTTCCAGTTTGACGCTTAGGAGGCGCAAATAGGTTGCGCCACCGCAATGAACCAGCACTTCTTTCTTACCGCTCTTCGGAACGACCAATGACCCGGGATTCGCAGCTTTAGCTGAAACTCGGCCCTCTTCGCCCAAATCCTTAGACGCCGGCTCACCCCAAATGTGGCAAGTCTGCCCACGGAACGACGTGTAGGCCCCGGGCCAGGGCGCAAATCCGCGGATGCGATTGAAAATTTCCTGAGCCGGGCGGGACCAATCGATGTGGCCATCTTCCTTCTTGAGCATCGGCGCGCTGGAAGCATGTTCGTGGGCTTGAGGCCGCGGAGCGATCGTGCCCGCAGCCAGTCCGCGAAGCGTCTCCGCCATGAGAGGTGCACCTAGGTCGGACATGCGCGCGGCCAGCTCCGGAGCGGTTTCCGCCGCGCCTATGTCCATTTCCTTCTGCAGCAGAATTTCGCCCGTATCCATCCCCGCATCGATGCGCATCGACGTTACGCCGGTTTTTGTCTCACCATGCGCAATGGCCCAGTTGATGGGCGCCGCTCCCCGATATTTTGGAAGCAGCGAAGCATGCAGGTTGATCCAACCAAGCTTGGGTACAGAGAGAAGCCGCGCGGGAATGATCTGCCCGTAAGCGATGATAACGATGACGTCTGGCGCAAGCTTTTGCAAAAGCTCCTGAGCTTCCGGAGAGCGAATCTTTTCCGGCTGGTGCACCGGAATCCCCGCAGCAATCGCCGTTTCCTTCACCTGAGAAAAAGAAACTTCCTGCCCACGCCCGCGAGGCCTGTCCGGCTGAGTAATAGCTGCGACAATTTGAAAATCAGGCTGCGCCAGAAGGTGCTTGAGAGCAGGAACCGCAAAATGAGGCGTGCCGCTGAAAACGATTCGCATAGGCACCCTATCGACGAATCCGTACGTTGTAGGGGCGCAGCATGCTGCGCCCTAAGCCCCATGCCGTAAAAGTGCAGAGATATTGGTAGACCCTACCACTCGCCCTGTTTCTTAAGCTTCTTGATTTTACGCTTGATCAAATCGCGCTTGAGCATGCTGAGGTGTTGCAAAAACAAAATCCCATTCAAATGATCGATCTCATGGCAAAAAGCCCGAGCCAGTAAATTTTCGCCGCGAATCTCAAACGACTCACCTTTGGCATTCTGCGCACGAATAGTGACGAACTGCGGCCGCATCACATACCCGCGAAAGCCAGGAATCGAGAGGCATCCCTCTTCCTCGCGAACTTCACCCTCTGCATGAATGATTTCCGGATTGGCGAGCACGATCTTCGCCTCGGGATTTTTTCCGCCCGTTACGTCCACAACGGTGAGCCGCATGCTCTTCCCGATCTGCGGCGCTGCCAACCCCACTCCCGACGCGGCGTACATGGAAGCAAACATATCCTCGGTCAGCGCCTCAAGTTCCGCATCAAAATTTTTCACCGGCGCGGTCGGCTTCTCAAGAATCGGATCGCCGTACTTTACGATGGGATAAATTTTGCGCGCGGGGGCTGCGACGTCAACGGACGCCGGGGCCGGGCTGGCGGCCACTTCAGAAGTCTTCGATTTGTCTGACATAGTTGTCAAAATTCCGCCGCATCTCGGAAAGGGAATCTCCTCCAAATTTTTGCAGA
>Ga0210391_10000232_pt1 | contig 64918 bp, 54 predicted proteins | sample IncBWC12OmetaG_FD_160573 | JGI IMG/M metagenome (GOLD analysis project Ga0210391, IMG submission 160573) | Forest soil microbial communities from Barre Woods Harvard Forest LTER site, Petersham, Massachusetts, United States - Inc-BW-C-12-O ...
AGCAGTGCGGAATGATCGATAGTGTTTCTGCATCCACTTTGTAGGTGAGCGCCCCTGACATCGAAGGTCCAGCAATTCGTGAAGCTGATCGTCACTCAGGGTCAAAATTATTTTGCGATTAGGGACTGAATCGTTCCATATTGAAAAAATCTTCCGCTGGATCGCCCCAGTTGGCGTTTGACGGGTTACGATCACCGCGAATCGCCCAATTCGGTCACCCATATACACTGCGGTTTGATTGATATCGGCAATCTCAAGAGCATTTTTGTTCTTAGCTTCGAACATCACTACAATTCCGCTATGCTCGGAACGAATATAGCTCCAAAAGGATTCGTCCGAATCGTTGGTAAAAATTAAATCTCTACGTTCGGTGCCTTCGACGGTTCGAACTTCGGGTTCGCCATCAATTAGCTCGGGATTAAACAAATAGTTCAATATCTCCAGGATTAGCTTTTGATATTCAGCCGCACTCTCCAGACCCGAACGAATGGCATCGAGCCTCGTTTTCAACGCTTCTGCCTCTTTACAGACATCTTCGTCCACGTAATCAAGCGCAGGCTGCGCACCGGCCGCCTGCTGTTCTCGTAATCGTACATAGCGTTCTACTAAGCTAATATCACGTCTGGCTACGATGACGACTTTTTCCTTAGCGTTTCCCTCTTCCTTCGCTTCGGAGCGTCGTACTCGGTCTCTGCGCGCCTGGAGGTAGGCGTTGAACTCCGTTTTCACAAAATCGTCGTAGTTTATCCAAGGAAGAACCCGGACGATGCGGCGCGGAACAAAAAGGATCGGAGAGTCATCTAGAGGGCTCGTGGGAAGATTTTCGTATGTGTCATACCACGAATGCGTAGCTGGATTGTAGACGTGAGCTATTGGCACTCCGGCTGTCAATGGTAAATTCCATATCTCGCACTGTCGCTGCGTATATTCGATAAGGAATTTCTTAATGACGTTTGCGCCTATGTCACTGATCCGATCGGGCCCTACGCCAGCCGATAGCAATTGCATCTCTTCGATGTGCCTGACACCTCGCTCGAGTAGTGCTGGTGAATTCGACAACGTGTCCAGAATTAGTCGTCTCAGATGGCTTCCAACTCCCGAGCCGCGCTTGCTTCGAACCGTATATCCAAGACCAATGGCCGAAACCTCAGGAAAGTCGAAAATTCTTTCGGCTGCAGTTGCATCGTCCCTGCGAACTGCCTCCACACCGGCATTAAAAGCTGTAAGTATTAGCTCGTGCAAACTTCGATATGCCGGGTCGTGACTCTTAAAGAGGAGGAAGGGGTCGATGCCGAGTGGCAGGTCAATTCCGATACGAGGGATGACGAAATCTACTTCATATTGCGAGATGCCCTTTATCAGTGGTTCTTTCGGATTGTTGTTACTCATACGAACATTGACTAGCGTTTCAGAAAATATTCTTCAAGGCCAAGGCGGTCTAGCTTTTCGAAGTCAAAATACTCAGCTTCATTGTATTGGTATTGCCTGAACCAGTCCTGAACTAGCGATCCGTCGAATAGCCTTCCTTTTACATTTTCCTTCGTAGGCCATTCTCTACCGCCGACGTAATACTCCAAGGCTGTTTCAATGGTCCGGGCTTCTCGGAGTCTATGTGAAAGACGTTTTTGAAGATCCGAAATGTTGGAACCATAACGCTCTAAAGTCTGCTGCACCGCTGTCAAGGTAAGAAGGATATCTGGATAGAATGGATTATTGCCTGCCGGTACGAGTTCCTTCACTCGATCAAGATAGATGTCGCCTTGAATAAGTTCTTTCGCGTCTCGGACGATATCGTTCGCCTGTTGAACTGCTAAGTCAGTGGCTTCGAACTGGCTTCGCCCTTTTGCGAGCTTGTCGATTTCTCGATAAACCCCTGTTAAGTGGCTTTGCAAGGCCTGATGTCGAGTAATATTTTTTTGCAGTGCTTCCGTCTGTTCCTTCAATTTAGGCAGCACTTGCTTAAGAATCTCAAACTGCTCCGTTCGCTTCTTTAAAAGTTCTTGGGCCTCAAGGAGTTTCGCTGCCTTCGCCTGAGCTTGCCGTGCTTTCTTCTGATCACTTTGTGTCATAGTCGCTCAATAACAAAAAGGGACGCGGCGTGCCGTGTCCCTCACAGTACGTCTTTTCAATTTTTGGTTGTAGGGCCCTTAAACTGATGCCATAAAATCTGGCAATCAACAAGAATCCGACAACATAAAATTCTTTACCGCAAAGAACGCGGCTCGGAATGACAAATCTAATCTAGCTACACCCGCTAGTGCTCCCACAACTCCCGCATCTATAGCAACTTCCATTCCGCGTCATGATACTTCCGCAGAAGCTGCAACTGGGGCATCTCCCAAATCGATAATTCCCGCCAGCGCATCCGCCGCATCAATTTGGGCGCAGCAATGCCCGCTCCGCAGCCTGCGGCAATTTGATCGGAACGAAGTACTCTTCCGGATACAAATAATCCTCACCCGACTCATCAACTACGCGCATCAGACCATGCCGGGACGCCTGAGCATCGTCAAGCACCCGATACACCTTGTGCATCTCGAGACTCGCCGGATAATCCCTGTTACAGACACACAAAGCAAACCGCGCCTGTCCCGGCCTAGAAGCGGTCGAAGGTGCGCTTGACTTTGTATTCTTTCTTGCCGACTCCATGAGCTTCATACCAACGTATCTCTGAACTAAAAATTGAGCCATCGGCTTATTCGACCACGCCAAAGCCCTTCATTTTTCGCCAACGGCCTCTACCGTACATCTTCGACAGTCTTTTTCGTTCGCGAATAGCGGTGCCGGTGGCAATTACCTCTACATCGGTAATCGGCCCGACAATCCTGAAATGCATTCACTGGCACCGCAATCTTTGCTAACCCTATGAGCACCCGCTCGTGCTTCCGCAACTCCCGCAGCGGTAACAGCTCCCGTTCCGCGTCATGATGCTGCCGCAGAAGCTGCAACTGGGGGCATCTCCCAGGTCGATAATTCCCGCCAGCGCATCCGCCGCGTGAATCGAGCCGACTCCTGCTTCACGGTTTCCAGCTTCCGGACGCCGCACGCCGGACGCCGCTTCCTCCGGCAACTGGCCGCTGCCCAGCGACGACTTTGGCCGCAGGTTCTCAAACAGCATCTGCTGCTGCCCTGTCAGAAAGCGCAACTGCAGCCAGCGGAAGATGTAGTCCATGATCGACTTGGCGTAGCCGATGTCCGGATTGCCGCTCCAGCCGCTCGGCTCGAAGCGCGTGTGCGCGAACTTCTCGCAGAGCAGGCGCAACGGCACTCCATGCTGCAGTGCAATCGAGACCGCCAGCGCAAAGCTATCCACCAAGCCCGAGACGGTCGATCCTTCCTTCGCCATCGTGATGAACAACTCGCCCGGCTCCCCACTCGGATAGAGCCCGACTGTGATGTAGCCTTCGTGGTCTCCGACTTTGAACTTGTGCGTGATCGACGCCCGCTCCTCCTGCAGCTTGTGCCGCACCGCCCGCGGAGGCGCATTGAGGTCAGCTTCTTCGTGTAGTGTGGGGCGGGCGCCGTCGCCCGCCGGGTTCCCAGCAGAAGCCGTCTTGGTGCCAGCAGCCGAAAGCGGCTGAGACTTCTTGCATCCATCGCGATAAATTGCGACAGCTTTCAGCCCAAGCTTCCAGGCCTGCAGATAAGCCTCCATGATGTCTTCGACAGAGGCATTTTCGGGCAGGTTGACCGTCTTCGAGATAGCTCCCGAGATAAACGGCTGCGCCGCCGCCATCATCCGCAGATGCCCCATATAAGCAATCGACCGCGTGCCCTTCGCCGGCTTGAACGAACAATCAAACACAGCCAGATGCTCGTCTCTGACATTCGGAGCGCCTTCAATCGTGCCGGTAGCGTCAATATAGCTGACGATAGCGTCCGCCTGCTCATGCGTATACCCCAACTTGAACAGCGCCGACGGCACTGTGTTGTTCACAATCTTGATCATGCCTCCGCCAACCAGTTTCTTGTACTTCACCAGCGCAAGGTCGGGTTCCACCCCGGTTGTATCGCAGTCCATCATGAAGCCTATTGTGCCGGTGGGGGCCAAGACTGTGACCTGGCTGTTGCGGTAGCCGTGTTTTTCGCCGTGGGCTAGAGCTTCGTCCCAGGTGGCTTTGCTGGCCTCGTAGAGTGGGGTGGGGACGTTGGCCTTGTTTATGTTGTTGACGCTGGCGCGGTGCATGCGGATTACGTCCAGGAATGGTTCGCGGTTGATGTACCAGCCAGGGCAGGCTCCGCCGGGCATTTGCGCGGCATCGTGCACGCCGAGCCGAGTTGCGACGGTTTCGGTTGCCGGTGCCAGTGGAGGGCATTGCTCGGCTATACGGCTTGATTGGAGATAGGCCTCGCCGCACATGATTGCAGTGACGGAGGCGGCGTAATCGCGGCCGCCGTCGGAGTCATAGGGTAGGCCAGCGGCCATCAGCAAGGCTCCCAGATTCGCATAGCCCAGGCCGAGTGGGCGATAGTCATGCGAGTTGCGCATGATCATTTCCGTGGGATATCCGGCGTTGTCTACCAGAATTTCCTGGGCGGTGATCAGGATGTCTACTGCGTGGCGGTAGGCTTCTACGTCGAAGGTGCCGTTGGGGGCGAACTTCAACAAGTTCAGGCTGGCCAGGTTACAGGCTGAATCGTCCAAGAACATGTATTCGCTGCACGGGTTGCTGGCGTTGATTCTGGCTGTGTTCTTGCTGGTGTGCCAGCGGTTTGTGGTGGTGTCGTATTGCATGCCGGGATCGCCGCAGTGCCAGGTGGCTTCGGAAATCTTCTTTAACAGGTCTTTGGCTTTGTAGGTCTTCATCACGCTGCCGTCCTGAACTTTCTTGGTGGAGAAGTCGGTGTCGCGGACTACGGCGTACATGAAGTCATCGGTGACGCGAACGCTGTTGTTCGCGTTCTGGAAGAAGATGGAGCTGTAGGCGTCGGAGTCGGGGTGCGAGCCGTCGTAGCCTTGCGCTACGAGAGCGTGGGCTTTGGCTTCTTCTTTCTGTTTGCACTCGATGAAGTCGACGATGTCGGGGTGATCGACGTTCAGGATGACCATCTTTGCGGCACGTCTGGTTTTGCCGCCAGACTTGATCACGCCGGCGAAGGCGTCGAAGCCCTTCATGAAGCTGAGAGGGCCGCTGGCGGTGCCTCCGCCGCTAAGACCTTCGGTGGAGGAGCGCAGCGTCGAGAGATTTGTGCCGGTACCGCTGCCCCACTTGAAGAGCATGCCTTCGGTCTTGGCTAGGGTAAGGATCGAGTCGAGCGAGTCTTTGACCGAGTTGATGAAGCAGGCGGAGCACTGCGGAGTTTTGTACCCGGTGACGCCGAATTCGACCTGCTGGGTTTGCGGATTCCAGTGCCAGTTGCGGGCGTCGGAGTTGGGCTCGATGCGGTCGCAGCCAACGTTGAACCAGACTGGCGAATTGAACGCGGCGTACTGGCGCAGGAGAATGTGCGCGAGTTCATCGTGGAAGGTTGCGCCGTCTTCCGGCGTCTTGAAGTAGCCCTGGACCATACCCCAATCGCGGATGGTTTCGGCGACGCGGGTTACAAGTTGGCGAACTCCGGTTTCGCGCTCTGGCGTGCCGATTTTGCCATGCAGATATTTGCTGGCGACGATGTTGGTGGCGGTCATCGACCAGTCTTTGGGGACTTCGACGTCTTTTTGCTCGAAGATCACGTTGCCCTGAGCGTCGGTGATAGCAGCAGTGCGGAGTTCCCACTCGAGTTCGTCGTAGGGGGACACTCCGGCTTTGGTGAAGAAGCGGCGGAAGGACAGGCCGGCAGCGGTCTTCCTGGCAGAGACAGGGTTTGCGGAGGTAACAGCGTTTGTTTCAACAGGGGTGGTTTTGAGCTCCGGCATTGAGTTCTCCATTAATTATTAGATTCTAGTCAACATCGCCCGATTCGGCGTCTCCGAAGTGGACGAGACGGAATTGGGGAGTGTCCCGAACGGGAATTCGGGGTACAGCCTGTGTTTTAAAGAGCGTGTCTTTCGCCCCTTTGGGGCTTGTTCCTCCTGGGTTTCCACCCCACCGCTTGCGCCGCGGGCTGCATTCTTTTGCCCTTCCGGGGCCAGGGATTCCCGCTAGAAGCCCGAGGGGAATGAGTGAGGACAGTGAAGATTCCTGTTGGATCCGGAATCTGGATTTGTGGTGATTTCAGTCGCAGGCGAGTCGCCTGCCGCTACACGAGCCCGGGTGAATACATTGGTTTCGAGCGAGGATGGAAAATCGTTGGGTAGGCCGGTAGCTTTTTCCGCTGAGTTTCTCATCCATTGATTGAGGGCGGCGCAGATGCTGCGACGCTGCTGCTGATCTTCGACGACGACAAAGCGGACGAAGCAATTTCCGGAATGCAGGCGCGAGCGCATGGGATTGATGTGCGTGAACATGCGGTCCAGAACGTAAGCCATGTTGTCGTCTTCGGAGAATTGAAGGACGGCGAGCATGCGCCTGGAGAGCACCTCGGCGGCGGAAGCCGCCTTCATGGGCTGGACGGGCGAGGCGCCCGTCCCTACACGGTCGTTGCTGTTCTCCAAATCTATGATGGATTCTGCCAAGGCAAAGATCCCAGGTTTGCTGGGAACTACCAGGAGGCTGTGAGGGGAATCGCAGGGGAACCAGCGCGACCACTGCAGGCGGCGCGGGTCAACTGGACGGTCGAAGCCGTGCCGGGCCAGCGAATCGGAAACGAGGCGGGTTAAAGCTTCCATGGTTTGGGCTCCTGCTATCGGGGACTAAAGCCCCGACCGTCTTTGCGGTGCTTTGACGGCGCGACTGATCTGCACCCTTTCAAAGCCCGTGTCGATCTCAAATTATTTGGCGTTCACCGGGGGAGGATCGGAGAACGGTCACCGCGGCTGCTAATTCGTCTTCCGGTACCCGGCTTCGGGCGACAGCTTGCGGAAGTTTTTTGGTTGCAACTCTGGTTATGGTTTTGCGGGATAGCGCCGGGTCACCTCTGGCCTGGAGCCATCCCGCCGGTTGTTTTTCCTGACCTTTTTCCTAAGACCCGGCCCGTTCCCGCGGACCAGGAAAAAGTACTACGGGATTGCCAAGTTACTCCCGCTTATGGGGCCTGTCAAGAGAGAAACACCATATGTTGTATCCTCAACAATGACGGGCTTGATGCGGGGCTGGCTTCCCCGTTTTCCACATGCGGAATTCACGGTCTGTTCACAAAATTGAATTTGCCCCAGTTCGCCACTTTAGTGGGAGCCGGCGAAGGGGTAACGGTGATCGCGAACCGATTGCTGGGCTTTGCGCGTGAGGTGAACCGGAAGGGCGATCGCGGCGGGATTTTCGCCGAGACGCTTCCCGGTTTTTCCTTCGAAAAGCTGTTCACCTTCGTCGGGACGCGCGGTTGGTTTCATGGAGTCGGGCGAGTCGGCTTCGAGTTGAGGTTGATCGGCCATGATCGGCACGTAGATATCTTCGAAGATCTGACGGGCAGCGATACGGCGAACGCCGTCGGAAAATTCGACGAGGTAGTCGCCCTTCTGGCCGGAATGCTCACGCCCGAGGGCGTCGGTGAAAGTGAGGCTGGAGGTAAGTTGTTTGGCTTTGACGAGGAAGCGCGTGCGATAAGTGGTCCAGGAATCTGCCGCTTTCATAGGTGCCGAGTTCTCTATTTTTCTTGAAATACCGCGCGGTGGTTGCCAGCCGATCACTTTTGGATTCGGATATCGCCCGGTCCGAATTCCGGTTGAGCGGCTCACGTCAGCAAATTTTCCGTTGAGTGCGAGTCAGACTGTACGAGCGAAAGAGCGCGCCGTCAATTCAGTATTTTTGGTGCACTTGAGGAAATTGGCGGCCAGAGAACCTGGTATACCGCGGAGGTGACGCGGCGGCGGAAAGTGTGCCGCTGAGCGGCATTACAGGCTGTAAATCCGGCGACCATTCGCCGCGTGTTGATTTGCTGAAGAAACCGGCCGCCGATTCTCCACAGAGGGTGCACAGGATTGGAACAGTTGGGGGGTCGGTGTCGGAATGGTAAGTTAGCCTTTGGGATCGCAAGCGAAAACTAAAATCCCCACCCTACTCGCAAAATGCGCGAATAGGATGGGGCGCCCACTTCATTTCTTTTTTCTTCTTGCTTACTTGCCTGAGTAGCCGTTTGGTACGCCGAGGCCGGTGCAGAAATCCCAGCCGGCGATCGCGCTGTGAGTACCGCAACTGCCGGAGGTGATGTCGGTAAAGACGGCGCTGTCGCCGAGGTTGCTGTACATCTCGGTGTTTTGCGCGTTGCTGGATTTGTTGAATGTGCCGGCGGCGTTGATGATTCCGGCGGTAGAGGGAGCAGCGATGCTGGTACCTTCAACTTCTTCCCAGCCGGAGCCGCAGGAGATGCCGCCCCCGGTGTTGTAGATGGCAGTACCGGTGCCGGCGATGAGAGAAACGTCTGGAACGCCGCGATGCTTGCCGACGATGCCAGAGATAGCGGATTGGAATGACGGAATCGGCTCCTGCGAGCTGTCGCCGCCGCCGCCATCGGACCACGCGGTCTGGCTGGTGTAGTCTCCGCTGCCGTTGCGGACGATGACAGTGCCGCCGACGGCGACGATGTTCACCGAGGTGCTGGGATATTCGGTTCCGGGGGCATCTCCGGTGGAGGCGAAGTAGGTGACGCCGCTTTGCGTGAAGTTAGAGTCGTCGGCAGTCTCGCCGGAGAATTCTCCCTCGCCCCAGCTCATGGAGACTTCGCCCTTGCCGCCGTGAGCGGCGATCAGAGCGTTGGCTTTTTGAACGGCGGCGAAGAGGTCGGTGTTGTTGGCGGAAGCGGCTTCCATCAAAACGATGATGGCGTGCGGAGCCATAGCATGGGCGTATTCAATATCGAGGCTCTCTTCCAGTCCCCAGTTTCCTTCGCCGCCGACGCCGGTGCATCCGGAAGACGGCTTGGTGCCGGAGGCGTACATCTTGGCAAACTTTGCGGGAGGCAGGCCGAATTGGGTGGAGAACGTGGAGAGATCCGAGGTAGCGGTGGGATAGTCGTAGGCATCGACGATAACGATGATGCCCCTGCCGCCGGTGGGGACGGCTGTGGTTCCGTCGATGGGGCAACCGGGATTGATAGTAGAGACGAGATTGTAGATGCAGGCGAAGGTTGCCGGGTTTTCACCTGCGGGCGTTGTGAGGGGATGGATGAGCTGATTGGGATCGAGCAGGCGAATGTGGTTGTGGAATTGACGAGCTTCCTGAGCGACCGCCGTGGCGGAGATGAGAACCGCGAAGGCGAACACGAGGCTGAGATTCTTTTTCAATTTGTCCTCCTGGGACGGAGATTGTGTCTGCAACGGTTTGGGCTCGAAGCGCGAATTGCGGCGAGCTTTGGAGATCAACGCCGCCATATGTCCTGGCGGTGATGAATGAAGCGGAAGGCTGGGCATCCGCAGCGAGAGAATTTAGCACGGATTGGGAGGAGTTTGTTGTCAAATTTATGTAAAGAGCCAGGCGTTGTGTTAAGACAGGGACCGGGATAGGGGATTTGCCTGAGGGACAGGATTGGCCGGGTAGGTAGCAGGTTCCGGGGCAGCGGAAGAATTTTCATACGGTTGGATACGAAGGAAATCGACGGGTTTCGAAATGTGAGACAGGTCAATGATTTGGCGACCAGGCTTGGAAGGGAAGTGACATTGCAGGTTAGTGAGCAAGGTGAGATTAATTTCCCCCAGGGAGGAATTATGACGAAGGATCCGGTTTGCGGGATGACGCTGGATGAGAAGAAATCGGAGTTTCATACGCAGTTTGCGGGGAGGAAGTACTCGTTCTGCTCGGAGGATTGCAAGAGGGAGTTTGAGGCCGATCCGGATGAGTATGTGGAGGCAGTTGCGGCTTAACAACGGATTGCTCGCGTCAGAAGATGGCGCGTCGGAACGACAGGAAATAAACGGGGCGGGCTTAATGCCCGCCCTTGCTTTTAACGGTGAGCCGATAATTAGCGGTGGGTGACGGCCAGGTCTTCCACCGATTTGCCGGACTTAAACGCGTCGAAGCGGGCGTTGATTTCATCCCAGTTGACGACGTTCCACCAGGCGGTGAGATATTCGGGACGGCGATTGTTGTATTTGAGGTAGTAGGCGTGCTCCCAGACATCGTTGCCGAAGATGGGGAAGTGGCCCTGGGAGATGGGATTGTCCTGGTTGGGCGTAGTCATGATGTGGACTTCGCCGCCGGGCTTGCCGGCGAGCCAAACCCATCCGGAACCGAATTGTTTTACGCCAGCGTCGTTGAATTTGGTTTGGAAGTCCTTGAAGTTGCCGAAGGCTTTGGTGATTGCCTGGGCGACCGGGCCGTTGGGATCGCCTCCACCTTTGGGCTTCATAATCTTCCAGAACATGCTGTGATTGACGTGGCCGCCGCCGTTGTTGCGGACCGCGGCGCGGATGTCCTCGGGAATGGAGTTGAGATCTTTAATTAACTCTTCGGCGGATTTTTTGCCGAGTTCGGGATGCTTCTCGATGGCGGCGTTGAGGTTTTTCACGTAGGCGCCGTGGTGCATGTCGTGGTGCAGAGTCATCGTCTGCTTGTCGATGGTGGGTTCGAGGGCCGCGTAGTCATAAGGCAGGGGCGGTAGTTCAAAAGCCATGATTTATCCTCCAGAATTCTTATTGTACTGATGACGGTAGCGGAAATGGGGATTCAGGGGAGATTTCAGCGGGCGGAGTAGAGGCCTCGGGTCGGACGGCAGCAATGAAGCTGATCGCGCAGGTCTCTGGATGCCGGCATGACAACCGGCAAAAGACTTAGCGGGACCGATTAATCCACGTGTTCGCCGACATCAAAACCTTCTTCCGCCAGCGGCAGGACATCGCGCTCGCCGGCTACCCACACATATAAAGTTGGCAGGAGGAAGATGCTCATGACCAGATCGGCGATCAGTCCGCCGACAATGACGATGGCGAAGGGACGCTGGGAGTCGGAGCCGATGGCGTGCGAAAGAGCGGCAGGCAGCAGCCCAAGAGTCGCAACCAGCATCGTCATCATAATGGGCCGGAGGCGCAACACGGCTCCCTCGACGGCGGCATCTTCAATGGTGAAGCGCCTTGCCCGCAGCTGATTGATGTATTCCAGCATGATGACTCCGGTTTGCACCGAGACGCCGAAGAGCGCAAGAAAACCAACGCCCGAAGAAACGCTGAAGTTCGTTCCAGTAATCAGCAGGGCCAGGAGGCCGCCAAAGCGAGCCATAGCGACGTTGGCCAGAATCAGTAACGCCCACTTGAAGGACTTGAACATCGTATAAAGGATGACGAAGATGACGAGGATCGTGATGGGGAGCACGATCAGCAACCGCTCGTCCGCGCGCTTCTGGCTTTCGTATTCTCCCGCCCAGTCGACGTGGTATCCCGGGGGCAGTTTCACCTGCTCATTGACCTTCCTCATGGCCTCTTCTACCGCCCCGCCCAGGTCACGTCCCCGGACACTGTATTTGATGGCAACATAACGCTGATTGCCTTCGCGATAGATTTCCGAGCCTCCGTCTTCTTCGGCAATCTTGCAGAGCTGCGCCAGCGACACGCGCTCTCCCGAAGGGGCCAGCAAGCGAATATTTTCGATTGCTTCCAGCGTGTTCCGGTATTGCGGCAAGTAACGCAGGGTAAGGTCATAACGCGCCTCATCCTTCAAGACCTGGGTGAGAGCGTTTCCTCCTACCGCGGTTTGCACCGCATCCTGAACGTCTGCGACGTTGATCTGGTAACGCGCGGCCGCTTCGCGATCCACGGTCACGTTCAGATTGGGCTGGCCCAGCACGTGGAAGACTCCAAGGTCTTCGACTCCCTGAACCGTTCCCATAATGCCGGCGATCTGGGCGCTTTTTTCTTCCAGAGCCTTCAAACTGTCGCCGTACACCTTGATGGCCAACTCGCCCTTTACTCCGCTGACCGCCTCCTCCATGTTGTCTTCGATGGGCTGAGAAAAGCCCCAGACGACGCCCGGAATCTTGTTCAGTTCGCGATTCATGGCGGCAATCAGTTCGTCTTTATTCTGGTGGAAGACGGGACGCCATTCTTCTTTCGGCTTGAGATCGACGAAATATTCGGTGTTGAAGAAGCTGGTCGTATCCGTGCCGTTATCCGGCCGTCCGGTTTGACTGGTGCACTGCGGAACTTCGGGGAAAGAGCAAAGGATAATCCGCGCCTGATTGGACACTCGAATGCCTTCATCCGGGCCAGCGCTGGGGGCGAGCGTGCCCCGCACCCAGAGCGCGCCTTCATCCAGGTGGGGCAGAAATTCAGAACCGATGACACCGCTGAACGCGAGGAAAAGCGTAAAGAGAAACCCGACGACGCCAATACCGAGGACCAGCTTGCGCCGTCGAATCGCCCACCGAACCGCGCTGCGATAGTGCCTGACCGAAAATTCCAGCAACGGGTTGTGCCACTCCTTCGCTCCCTTGGCGAAGGCGAAACTGGCAAGCACCGGCGCAATCACGATCGAAAACAACAACGCCCCCAAGAGCGCGAATGCCACCGTCCATGCCATGGGGTGAAACAGCCGGCCCTCCACCCGCTGGAGCGTGAAGATCGGCAGGTAGGCCGTGATGATGATGGCGATCGCGTAGAAAACCGGACGCTGCACTTCGTGCGAAGCCTCACTGATTTTTTCGTTTGGCGTCTTGACCCCATTGGGGTGTCCGAGGTGGCGCACGATGTTTTCGATCATCACCACCGCGCCATCGACAACCATGCCGAAGTCCAGCGCACCCAACGATAAAAGGTTCGCGGGAATATGCCGCAAATCCAGGCAGATGGAGGCAAACAGCAGCGAAAACGGGATGGTCGCTGCCACGATGAGCGCGCCCCGAATATTCCCCAGAAACAGAAACAAAATGATCGAGACCAGGATCATTCCTTCGGTCAGGTTGTGCAGTACGGTATGGCTGGTGAAGTGAACCAGATCGCTGCGGTCGATGAAGGGAACAATCTTCACGCCCGGCGGCAGGATGTGATCGTTCAGTTCCGCGACTTTCTTGTGAATGCCTTGCAGCGCCGTATCCGCCGCCGCGCCCTTGCGCAGGAGCACGATGCCTGATACGACGTCGTCGTCATCGACAATCTTGCCGTCGTCGCGGTGAATCGCCTTGGCAAATTGCCCCAGCCGAATCTTTGGACCCTGTGAAACCACCGCAATATCTTTGACGCGCAGCGGCGTCCCGTTCCTGGCGAGAATCACCGTTTCCGCGATATCCTGCGATCGATCGACCAGCCCCACCTCGCGAACATTGATCTGCTGCAATCCCTCCTGAATAAAGCTTCCGCCGGCATTGCTGTTGTTGTTGGTGAGTTGCTGCTCGACTTGCGCCAGGCTGAGCCCGTAGGCGATCAGCTTGTTGGGATCGACCCGCACCTGATATTCGCGCGTCGGCCCGCCGAAACTGGATACGTCGACGATATCGGGGACGGACTTGAAATTCTTTTCGACCACCCAGTCTTCGATCGACTTCAACTCCATCGCGTCATAGGCGGGATTGGTGCTGCGCAGAGTAAAAAAATAAATCTGCCCGACCGGGCTCCAGTCGGTGCCCATCTGCGGCACGACGTTCGGTGGCAATGTGACCTCGCTCAACCGCTCCAGGACCCGCTCGCGGTTCCAGTCGTTATCTGACTCGTCGTCGAAAATCAGCTTCAAATCCGAGAGTCCGAAGAGCGAGAACGAGCGCAGATGCACCACGTGCGGGATCCCGTCCATTGCCACTTCAAGAGGGATCGTCACTTGTTGCTCGATCTGTTCCGCCGAAATCCCCGGCCATTGCGTAATGATTTCGACGTAGTTGTCGGCAACGTCGGGATAGGCCTCAATCGGCAAGCGCTTGAACGAAACAATCCCGGCGGCAAAAAGGATCAACGCCAGCGCCAGCACGAGCAGCCGGTTGCTCAGCGCGAAATCGACGAGGCGGCGAATCATCTATTGCTCCACCGTGTTCTGCAATGCCAAGGCGTTCGACACCACCCGATCTCCAGGCTTCATCCCCGAAACCACTTCCTGCATGCTGCCGGGCAACATCTTCCCGGTCACAACCTCCAGACGCTTGAAGTGTCCGGAGCCGAGAGGCGCATACACCCAATCGCGATCGTGCAAGTGAAGGATCGCCGCCGCTGGAATGGAGGCCCGAGTTTCCGCCTGTTTGCCGTAGAAGGTTGCGGTCGAAAACATGCCGACCTTCATCATTCCCGGATTCTCCACTTCAATCCGCACCTTCGCCGTCCGGATATTCGGATCGAGCACCGGCAGAATGTTGTCGATGCGCCCCTTGAGAATTTTTTCGGGATAGGCGTTCAACCGGATATCGGCGAACTGGCCGACATGCACCGCATCCAGATCGTTCTCATACACGTCGCAAATGATCCAGACATAAGAAAGGTCGGAAATCGTAAACGGATTCGGCGACCCCAATCCCTGCACGCCGGAAGCATTTGTAATCTGCTGATCGGTGATCACTCCCGAAATCGGCGCGAGCACATCGACGATTCCGGAAGGATGATCTTTATCGATTCCGAGGAGCCGCAACTGCTCGGTCGCAGCATCCAGATCGGCCTGCGCATTTTTTTCCGCGTCCTCCACCTGCTCAACGACGCTCTTCGCCACGGCGCCTTTCTCATAGAGTGTCGTCTGCCTTTGCAATTGCAGGCGCGCCAGCAGTTCGTCGTTTACGGCCTTGCGATAAGTCTGGTATGCGCCGGAGACATCGTTGCTCTGCACTTTCATCAGCAACTGGCCTTTTTTTACAACATCGCCCAGCCGGGCTTTCACTTCCACCACGCGGCCGGCCGCCAACGAAATCACCGGAACGGCCCGCGCAATATCCGGCTGCACCACGCCGGTAACGTTGAGCGCAGGCGCGGCTTTGTATTCGACGGCAGTGGCCAATGGAAACAGTTCCGGATGGTCGACCTTAAAATCATTCGCGTTCATGTCGGGCACAACGGTGGCAGGAGGCGGAGCTTCTTTCTGCTGATCCGCCTTGCCCGAGTTGCAGCCTGTCAAAGAAAAGGCCGCGCCCGCGCAGATAGCCGCCAACACATATCGATAAACTTTCTTCTTCATCGCAAAACCTCTTTGCCCACCGCCTGATTCAACTGCGCCGCCGCCGCCAGGTACGATCCCAGCAGATTCGCATAATTCAACTGCACGCTGCGGTAGTCACTTTCAGCGCTCAAAAAGTCGAGGAGTGACGCGCCGCCATGCTGGTAGGAAAACCAGACCGTGTCGCGCACGTGCGTCGCCTCGCCCAGATACTTCTGCTTGTAAGGCCGCAAAAGCGCGAGATTGCTGTTCAAAGTCGCAAAGGCCGAATCCACATCGCTGAAAACCTGCGCCTGCGCCGCATCGCGCAGCTTTTCGTTGCGCGCGATATCGAGCTTCGTGTGCAGCTTGTTGCCCTGGTTGCGATCGAAGATGCGCAACGGAATGCTCACGTCGACACCGAAATAAAGATCGATCGGGGGATTTCTTCCCACATCGAAGCTCAACGTCGGGTCAGTCGATCCATTTGCCACCGCCAGCTTGTAGTTGAGTTGCGCCTCTTCCACGCTCTGCGCCGCCGCCTTCAAATCCGGACGGTTATCCAGCGCGATCTGCCGGTAAACATCCAGCGGGTCGATCTGATCGTGGAAATCGAAGGCTCCAACCACGTCGAACTGATCGACCGGGGTGCGATCGTTCAACAGCATCAGCATCTGGATTTTCTGTGTCCGCAGATTTACCTCGGCCGTCTGCACATCCGATTCGTACTGCACGCGCTGCAAGTCGAGCCGGTCGTAATCGATCTCGGCGATATCGCCCGCTTCGAATCGTTCGCGGCTAATCTTCAGCACGTGGTCGTAATATTCGAGATTCTGGCGGGAAACTTCGAGCACCGCCTTCGCCTGCAAGGTCTGCACAAACGCACTGCGCAGGTTGAACAGCAACCCACGCTCCAGATCGTTCTGCTGTGAAACCGCGACTGCAGTCGCTTTCCTGGCGGCGTCGGTGCGGAATTGCCGCTTGTGGGCCCGCTCGAACAAGTAGGTTACGGTCGCCGAAGGCAGCAGGTAAGCAAAGGCGCCATGCGACGGGCCGCCCTGAAACGGATCGATCTGATCGGATAACAATGTCAACTGCGGATTCGGCCGCAGATGGGCCGTGATCTCATCCGCCTGGAATTCGCTGATGTTTAACTTTCCCGCCAGCAGAGTGGGGTTGTTCAACTCGAGTCGGTCCTTGACTTCCTCCCAGGTCCATTCTTTCGGCACGGGGTGTGGCACAGCGGGCGCCGCCTGCAGCGGAAAAGACTGCGGTGCTTCCGGAACTTGCGGCGGCGCCGGCGCGGGAGTTTGTGCCGCGGGTGCTTCGACCGGTTCTGCCGACTGCGTCCAGGCCAATACACTGCCGCCGAGAATCGCCAGCACGCAGCCACACCGCCAGAATTTTCTATACATCAAAAACCCCATCCTCGACTTCGACTTCTGCATTCGCGGCCCGGAACAACACGGATTGACGAATGAATAAACCAATCGGATGAATAACGAATAAATAAATCGTGAGGATGAGCCCTTCCCGGAGATAACTGGTACTTCGCTCCGCGGTTTTGCGTTCCGGCGGACGAGAATGGACTCAACGATTTCAGAATTACCCAGGGAGAGAATAGGGAGGCGCGCGTCCGGCATGGGTTACACAAGGACGCCCCAGCGTACGTGGCGAACCATCCGAAACTTCAAGCAGCCTAAATTCCGGAACGAACAATGCGGAAGCGTTCGCCAAGGCAGCCGGGGGCGATTGCATTCGATTCGTCCATGCCGAATTCCGGTCACTGCTCGCGACCCGCACGGTCCGTTTGCTGCTGGCCGATTCTTCCATCTCGGCGCGCATGGCGTGCAAGTCATCGGAAGCCGAAATCACCGGAAACAGAAGAATCAGAACGCAGCCGAGGGCCCATATGCACTGCAGGGAAGTGACCCGCCGCGCGGCGTGCTCGTTCACGTGCAGGCGCCATAGCCAATAGGCGGGGACCGCCAGCAGCAACCAAGCGAGATTGAGCAGCAATTCCATGCTTGCGCGGGCGAACCCTGCACGAGCCAAACACAGGTCCGCGATTAGAAACCCAAGTGTTTCAGAAAAGTTGATTCTTAGTCAACGTGACCACGGTACCGGAAGCCGCCAGCCGTGAGCTTTGGGCTTGTGAGGTCATCACGGTTCCACATCCACATGGAGCGGCCCCGGAGTCTGCAACAACTGGCGGTAAATCGCGTGGCGGGCGGCGACTTCGCCGACCACAGTGACGTAGACAACATAGCCTCCGTTGGGCAACGTTTCGCCGAATGGAAGCAGCATCCCGATCGTTCCCCGGCGCAACGGAAAGTGCTGGTACCCGATCTCGGTGGCGCGTCCATTTTCGGCTACAGCCTTTGTGTCGAAGGTCAGGTCCATATCTTCGGGAGTCATATTCGTGACCTCGACGCTGCCTTCAATCCGGTCGTTATTGACCCGCGCGGGCGCCTTCCAGGCCACCGTGAGGCCATCCAGCACCTTAATGACGAACGGCTTTTGCACCGCCTGACGAGGCTGGTTGCCATCTTTTACCGCCACTACAAACTGGAATTCTCCGGTGCGCTGCGCGACGCCATGCAGCGTGCCATCATCCGCCAGAGTGACTCCCGGAGGCAGGGCGCCACTCTCCACCTTCCAGTGCAGGACCGGAACATAATTGCCGTGGACAGAAAACCTGAAATGATACGGAAGCTGGGGATACGCCGGCGGCAACTCCGCCGCGTCGATCGCCAGGCGATTCTGCGGGTCGGCGCTCGAACCCTGCCCTGAATCCTGATCCTGCGAGCGCTCCCCGAAAGTGGAATCAGAAGTCGAATCCGCGGCAGCGGTTGGTGAGCCTTCCGCGCCATCGTCCTCGATTGCCGCGAAGCTCGCAACCGCCGACGCACCGAGCGCCATCACCAGAACGAATGCCGCGAGGCAAGAAGCACCGAGCATCGCGGAGAGCCGGATCCTGCATCGAAGTGCGCGTGGACTGCTCAGCGCTTGTCTTTTTTCTTCGCGGTTCGTCATCGATTCAACCTAACGTTCATCTATTCAACCTAACATCGACCCGCATTTTGAATGTAAAGATGTGTATACCTTGCATTGGGGCTGAATAATTATTTTCCGGCTTCGGGCGCTACTTATTTCGGTACACCGGGTTCAAAGCAGTGGAAATGCTGTGTTAACCTCGAAGCAAACAGGGACCCGGTTCAAAAGAGATTTCTTCCAGGGGGAAGTTATGTTGGTACGCAAGACTCTCGTCCTGCTCGTCGCGCTCTGTGCGCTCTGCTTCTTAGTTGCCTGCGGGGGGAATGGCGGCACGATCACAAACCCGCAACCGCCACCGAGCGGAGGCTTCACGGATAGCCAGCTGAATGGGACATATGTATTTTCCGTCTCAGGGACCGACGAAAACGGCGCTCCATACTCTATTGCCGGCACTTTCACGGCGAACGGGAGCGGCACGAACAGCGGCGGAGGAATTACGGGCGGCACGCTGGATATCAACGACTCCGACACGTCGGAGTTCACGACCGGGCCGCTGGCCGGAGTTTCGGTTGAGAGCGGAAGTTCTTACGGCGTTTCGGTCGATGGTCGCGGGCAAGTGTCGCTGCAGACCAATATCGGAAACGGTTTCCCCACGCTGGTTTTCGATTTCGTCCTGCAGGACAACTCGCACGGCCTGATCACGGAGTTTGACAGCTTCGGGAGCGGTAGCGGGACACTTGATCTGCAATCGTCAGGCGTGACGCCCTCAGGTTCTTACGCTTTTCTTCTCTCGGGCGCTTCGTATGCTGACAGCGCCTGGGCTGCAGCAGGGAACTTCACATACACGGGAGGAACCATTGCCGGGCTGGAGGATATCAACGAGGGCGGGGTGCTTAACTACAACGGCGAGGCCCTGAGCGGTTCGTTTTCCGTGGGCCCATCTTCGACGCCGGCAACCACGCTGGTCACTTCGGTTTTCCCGAGCGGCATGGTGTTCGACGTCTTCGCAATCGACGGAAGCCATTTCAAGATGATTGAAATGGATACGAACGCCACGCTCTCCGGCGATGCGTTCTCGCAATCCACTGCCACCCTGCCGACGGGGAGCCTGGCGTTCACACTGTCAGGGTTGCTGGGTGTGAGTTCCTCCGCAGTTCCTTTTGCCGGGGGCGGCCTCATGACCAACACCAGCGGAGCGGTCTCCGGAACGGAAGACTTCGCCGAGGGAACCACCGTTTCCACGAGTTCAGGTCCGTTTAGCGGCGCGTTCACGGCTGCGGGAACCGGCCGCTACACTCTGGGCTCGCTTGCAACCTTTGTCGGCGGCGCGTCGTATGCGGCGTACCCCTCCAGCGGTGGACTGCTCTTGGTGGAGATTGACACGGCCGGCGTCACATCGGGCGCCGCCTTCACGCAGGCGTCCGGGGCAGGGTTCCCAGCAGATGGGTACGCTTTGAATCTGGCAGGCACCAACTTGGGAGGGAGCACCGGCTCGGCGGAGGAAGTGGACGATATCGCCGAATTTACGACCGCAGCGAGCGGGACCACGGTGACGGGCATTGTCGACGAGAATTATGCGCCTGGGGCGTCGGGGCCGATTTTTGACCAGGCGCTAAGCGGAACCTATACCGCCCCCTCCGGTGGCCGCGGCCTAATCAGCGCCACGGCGGGCAACAACTCAAACAGCACGCTCAACGGCGGATTCGGAATAACCTTCTATACAGTTGACGGCACCACCTTCCCCTTCATCGAAAACGATGGCGGCCAAGTGGCAACGGGGGTTTTCGTTCTGCAGAGTACGTCTACGGCTACTCCGGCGATTGCCAAGGCGCATGCCATGTATGTGCCCCACCCGATCTTTCATCCACACGCGGGAAAAATGAATCGGAAATAAGAATCCTTGCATGATAGCCAAAGGGCGCGGCCACCGGGTCGCGCCTTCCCTTTTCCATCCTCCTCCCAACTCCTCACGGCCCTCGTGACCTTGGTTACCTTTAATAGATGACCCTGCTTCCTTCACAATGTCCCTCAAACACACTCTCATCGTGTTTGGAGACTAAAACTTGTTCCATCACCGTTTTACCCGCGTATTCGCTTTCGTAATCCTGGCCGCGTCGCTGGCGTCGGCGCGCGACCTCGCGCTGGTCTCCAACAAATCGAATGTGGTGAACGCCGTTACCGTCGCGGAACTGGTAAAGGTTTGCAAAGCACAGAACAATCGCTGGCCCGATGGCAAGCCGGTCACCTTCGTGATGCGCGCGCCCTCCGCGCCCGAAATGAAGCTGGTTCTCGAAAAGGTTTACGAAATGTCCGAGAACGAGGTTAACGGCCTCATCATGACCTCTAATCACGGGCGCTCCAGCCACCCCGCAATCGTAATCGCCAGCTCCGACGAAGATCTGGTCAACAAAGTAGCGTCGCTGCCCGGCGCCGTGGGCGTGGTCGACGTCTATTCGATCAACAGCAGCGTGGCGGTGGTGAGGATCGCGGGCAAGCTTCCGCTCGAACCCGGCTACCTGCTGCACGGAAACTGAAGCGGCAAATTTGAATTGAGTAATTGAGTAATTTGGGAATTGGGAAATTGATTACTTAAAACGCTGCGCTTGTGGGATTTTCAATTACTCAATTACCAAATCCCCAATTATTCAATTGTGATTCGATGGCTGCTCCCGGCAAAAAACTCGCGCCTACAGCTCCCGGCAAGCACACTCGCCGCTATCCCCGGTTTACCCTCGATTCGCGCATAAAAGTCCGGATGTTTCAAAACGGAGAATTTTCCAACTGCTGGGGACGCTCCACCGAACTGGGTCAGGATGGCATCGGCGCCACGCTTACCGGCAAACTCGAAAAGGGAGAGATCGTCTCGCTCGAAATTCCTCTGCCGCTCAGTCCATATCCGTTGCAGGTGCGCGCCATCGTCCGCTACACCGACGGACTGCGCTACGGCTTCGAATTTCTTACCCTCGCCGACAGCCAGCGCGACACCCTTCGTCGCGTCTGCGAAATGCTGGCCAGCAAAAGCTAAACACATCGAGTAATTGTGAGATTTGGTAATTGAGAAATTGGAAATCCCCCAAGTTGCAAGAATATTCATCTTGCCGTCCCGCCGCCAGGTAAAGTAGGCTTCCGATGCGTTCCTCAGACGCAACGCCGTGCCTTCCAGGAGTGACCATGAAAAGTTCCCGCCTTGCCCCACAGCAAAAATTCTCTCACGCGCTATTTCTCGCTCTCGCTTTTGCGGCGACCTGCGCTCTCCCAGCGACCGCGCATGCTCAAACGGAGCAAGTGATTTACAGCTTCGCTCCACGCACCGGCGCATTTCCCCCTGCCGGCTTGATCTTCGACGCCCAAGGCAATCTCTACGGCACTGCGGGTAGCGGCGACGAGAGTGCCGGACATGGCGCAGTCTTCGAATTGTCTACCGGCGCCGGAGGTGCATGGGCGCAAACGGACCTCGAAATATTCCCCCATATCGGAACCGGTTGGAATCCAGATGCGGGTGTTGTGGCGGATCGATCGGGCATTCTTTTCGGCACAACCTCGCAGGGAGGATCCAGCACCACCGGTTGTAGCGAGGGTTGTGGCGTAGTGTTTCAGCTAGGACAGGCCGAGAAGGGCCAATGGTCCGAGACCGTGATTCACACCTTTGTGGGCGGCATTGACGGGAACAGCCCTCGCGCCGGCGTGATTCTCGATTCCGAAGGAAGCGTGTACGGCACGACCGCATACGGCGGCAGCGACGACAACGGCATGGTTTTCAAGTTATCGTCCCATGGCTGGAAAGAAAGCATTCTCCACACCTTCACCGGGGGAGTGGATGGCGGCGTTCCTTCGGCTTCACTGGTCATGGACGCTTCCGGAAGTCTCTACGGCACGACTTATTCCGGAGGCAACACCGAGGAGTGCCCCAAAACGGGGGGCTGCGGCGTCGTTTTCGAGCTATCGAATTCGCATGGTGTCTGGAAGGAAACCATACTGCACACCTTTACTGGCGGCGTCGATGGAGCGAATCCGCTATCCAACCTTATCTTCGACGCCAACGGCAATCTCTACGGTACAACTTACACTGCGGGAGATCTGAACGCCTGCTCGGGTGCGGGCTGCGGGACGGTCTTTGAGCTGTCCCATGAGTCAAAAGGATGGAAGACCACGGTCATTCGCAGCTTCGGTGGCGGCGATGATGGGGCTAATCCAGGCGCAGGGTTGATTTTCGACGCGGCGGGAAATCTCTATGGCACGACGAAGCAGGGTGGCATCGGCAACCACGGCACCGTCTTCGAACTTTCTCCGTCGACAGGCGCCTGGAACCTCACGCTTCTTCACGCCTTCACCGGGCACCCTGACGGGGTGTATCCACTTGGACAGTTGGTTTTCGACACAGCAGGAAATCTATATGGCACGACTGAGGCTGGCGGTGTGGAGGGGAGCGGCACGGAATATGAAATAACCCCATAGAGCGGGGCCTTGAGGAATTGAGCGATGGGAAAATCGCGAAGGTTAAGGTTTCTTCGATTCTCCAATCACCAACTTCCCCAATTGCGTAATCGGCTTCCAAACCTGAAATCACCCGATCGTTGAATAACCGAATGGCTGCAATTACCTGAGTAACTTTCGAGGCCAACCCCCATCTTCTACGATGTTTTTGTTGGGCATCAGGGGGGAACTTCGGGATGGGTGAACGTGTCACCCGGCCACCGGCGCGGGAACTCGCGCGTGCCAAGGGTTTGCGAAAAGCGCTCGATCGCGGAGCGCCGCCCGCATTTATTCCCGCCGAAATTTCCAATTCCTTCGTGCAGCCGCCCGAACTTTCCTGGCATTGTTCTGAAAACCACTCAGACAAATCCCGAAAACGAAATCGGGATGTTCGCCGGCAGTATCTCGAACAGATTTTTCAGAACTCGCCGGACCCGGTCATCATCGTTAACATCGCTTTCCACGTGGAGTGCGTCAACCCGGAGTTCGAGCGCCTCTTCGGTTTCACCGCCGCCGACCTGCTGAACAAATCGATTGACGACTTAGTTTTCCCGCCCGACCGTCTGGCCGAAGCCCAATGGATCGCGCAATGCCTGCAGCGGGGCGAGAAGCTGACCCTCGAAACCCAGCGCCTGTGCAAAGATGGCAGCCTGCTCGATGTTTCGGTTTCGTCGGCGCCGATCATCGTCGATGGCAAGGTGCAGGCTTTCTACGCCGTTTATCGCGACATCTCCGAGCGCAAGCGCGCGGAAGCTCTCAGTTCCGCGCTCTACCGCATTGCCGAAAAGGCGAGCGGCACGCACGATCTGCAGACTTTCTTTGCCGCGGTTCACGGCATCGTCGACGAACTCATGGCGGCACGCAACTTCGCCATCGCAATTCACGATCCAGAATCGAATCTGCTGAGTTTCCCGTACTTCGTCGACGAGCGGGACTCCACTCCCGCGCCGGTCAAACCTGCTTCCGGGCTGGTGGAGTATGTCATGCGCACCGGCGATTCGCTGCTATGCACCCCGGAACTGGCGCAGGGTTTGAAGGATCGCGGCGAAATAGAGGTCAGCGGTGCATCGCCGCAGCAGTGGCTTGGGGTTCCACTCAAAGTGAATCAGCACATCTTCGGTGCTCTGGTTCTGAGAAGTTATTCCCCGAACCACCACTACGGCGAGCGTGACAAAGATGTGTTGACTCTGGTCTCGCAGCAACTCGCCGCCGCCATCGATCGCAAGCGCAACGAGCAGGCGCTGCGCCGCTCGGAAGTTTCTTACCGTTCACTGATCCAGACTGCAGTTTACGGAATCTACCGCTCCAGCTTCGACGGGCACTTTCTCGATGTGAATCCGGCGCTGATCGGCATGCTGGGCTACAACTCGGTGCTCGAAATTCTCTCGCTCGATCCGCAGAAAGAGGTGTTCGCCGATCCGGCAGAATACGCGCGCCTGATCGATGAATTCCGCCGTACCGGCCGCATGGATGGAGTGGAAGTACGCTGGAAGCGCAAAGATGGAGCACTCATCACCGTCCGCATCAGCGGCCGCGCCGTAGCCGCAGGCGACGGACCCGCCGACGTGATCGAAGCCATCGCCGAGGACATCACCGAACGCCGCGTACTCGAAGATCAGTTTCGCCAGGCGCAGAAGATGGAGGCCGTGGGCCGGCTCGCTGGAGGCATCGCCCACGACTTCAACAATCTGCTGATGGTGATCGGCGGTTACACCGAAGTATTGCTCAACCAACTGCCGCCCGATCACGGGCTCTTTTCCAAGGCAGAAGCCATCCAGCAAGCTTCCGATCGCGCCACAACTCTGACTCGCCAGCTGCTGGCCTTCAGCCGCAAGCAGCTTCTCGAACTGAAAGTTGTCGACGTCAATGCGATTGTCTCCGACATGGAGCGCCTGCTGCGCCCGCTCATTGGCGAAGACATCGAACTCACGACTCAGCTGGCGCCATCCATCGGCTGCACCCGCGCCGATGCCGGACAGCTCGAGCAAGTCATCATGAACCTGGTGGTCAATGCCAAAGACGCGCTTCCCAAAGGCGGCAAAATCTGTATTCGCACCGCCGCAGTCATGCACGACGAGTCGGACCGTCCCGAGCATTCTTATATTAAGAACGGCTCTTATGTGATGATCTCCGTGAGTGACAGCGGTCTCGGGATGGACCGCGAAACCCAGGCCCGAATCTTCGAACCATTTTTCACGACCAAAGAAAAAGGCAAAGGCACGGGCCTCGGTCTCTCGACGGTCTACGGCATCGTCAAGCAAAGTGGCGGATACGTCTTCGTGCAAAGCGAACTGGGCTGCGGCACGGCTTTCACCATCTATCTTCCGCGTGTCGACGAACCCTGCGACATTCTCGGCCAGCCCACGGTCTCTTCAGCAGCGTCGGGAGGATCGGAAACCATCTTGCTGGTCGAAGATGAAGAATCCGTACGCCAATTGGTTCGCGAAACCCTGGTATCCCGCGGCTACCAGGTACTCGAAGCCCCGAACGGCAATGAAGCAATCGCCATAGCCGCCGAACACAAAGACAATCTGCACTTGGTTATCACAGACGTAGTGATGCCCGGCTTAAGCGGCCACGAACTGGCGCAGAAACTTCTCATGGCGCGGCCGAAACTGAAAGTTCTCTATCTCTCCGGCTACGCGCAAGATGCCTTCCCGGCCAGCGAAGCCCACAATGCGTTCCTGCAAAAGCCGTTCACTCTGCAAAGCCTCGCGCGCAAAGTCAGAGAAGTTCTTGGCCAACCTGCCAACGCCGCCCACGTTTAAAAACATCTTTCAACCTCATTTGACCCGAGGTTAACCAGGGTTGCGAACCGCCGAGTCAGGCGGGGATCCTGAGACGGGCATAGGCAGTGGTGCTCGGGTGATTTTGGAAGGGAAGGTTGAACGCGGATACCGATGGGCAACAAAAATAAGAGTTCCGAGGTGGTGTTGGGCCCGTTCGTCTCGGCCAGTAGCTCGCGTTAGACCCTTGCTTGACCTGCTACGGAGCTTCCCTTGCGGGGTGCCGCGCGCGATCTTCGCTCGGGCTCCGGGCTTACCGCCAACCGGAAAAACCTACCCAACGCCTCGGAACTCTATCCTGCCTTCGACGGGACTTCTTGTTCTCCTCGACCAGCGCTTTGCTATAGACCCTTGCTTGCCTTCCTTCGTCATTTTGCAATGTGAAGGTGACTTTGCTTGAGCCCCGGACGCCGCACCAACCGGAAAAACTTCAGAAGCTGTCAAAGAACGATCTTGTTGTACTCCTTTTAAATCTTGAGTCAACGAAAAGATTGCGGTTTTATGTGATTTGTTTTCAGGCGAGTGCAGCTGGTTCACAGGCGGGTGACAGGATTTGGTGCAGGTCAGGAGACATGCCCTGGCGGAAGAGTTTTTCATAGCTGATTTTCCCGATTCGGTGATAGGGCCGAGTCCAGGTTGCAGGTTTTTGCAGCTCCGGGCAACTTGTGAATATCGGTGAAAAGCCTTGCTGGACATGGCTTCCGGAGGATTGGCCACGGGACCTGGAAAGCAAATTGCATCAGGCGCGCAACTTGGATTGCCCGTATATAAAGAGTTAGGGCGGAATAGCTTGACAACATGTTTTTCTCTGCTAAAGTTCGAGAAATACTACCGATCCCCCGACAATTCGCTTACAGGTGCCCAGTATATGAAGAATGTGTATGAAGTCTTGCGGCAGAAAGAGATGGAGCTGACCCGGTTAGAAAAAGAAGTAGAGGCTCTGCGGCTTGTGGCGCCGCTGCTCTCTGAAGAAAAAGAGATGAACTCTGACGTGGTGAAATCGGCGCTGCCGACGGCGGTGAATGGACCACAAGCTCCGCTGCGGATTCCTTCTCCTCCAGTAGTGCCAACGGCGCAGCCTGTGCGCGCGGCGGGATGGGACGATACGGCCAAGCGCTGGCCGTAAGCTAATCCCTTTCTTATATTTCCCTCGACTACGGGTGGAGGGTCGCGACGACAGCCGCGCCTTACTCGTTGGTGTTTCCGCTTCTCTCCTCCTCAGTTTGCGTTCCCCGCGGTTCCTTATTTCTCTCGGCAACACGTTTTCAGGGCAACACTTGGAAACTTGTGCTGCTGGTGAATGTGCCTTTCGGAGTGGTTACGGTCACGAAGCCGGATGTGGCTCCATCTGGAACGGTGGCGGTGAGCCATGTGCCGGACTTCACTGTAAAGCCGGCCGCGGCACTGTTGAACGAAACGGCGGTTGTTCCCGTGAACGCCTGGCCGAGAATGATGACCTCACTGCCGGCTTGGCCATAATTCTGCACGAAATTCACGAACGGTCGAAGTCCCATGGAAAGGGCATAAAGTGTGCCGCAGCCATCGGACTCGTCGCAACTGAGATCGCCTCCTCCTTTTGTGGTTCCGTAGAAAACGCCGTTTGTCGCTTGCAGTAAACCGGTGTAGGGATAGGCTCCGTCGCTGTTATCGAAGTCGAGAAGGTTGGTAAGGTCGCCCTCAGAAGAGATATTGAAAATGGTTCCGCAGCCGGGAGGGCAGGCCGGATTTCCGCCTTCGGCGGTCGTGCCGTAAAAGTTGCCGTCCGTACCTTCAATCAGCGAGCCGTACAGGAGTGCTCCATCGGGGCCGGTGAAGCTCTGGAAACTGTAGAGCGTAGAGAACTGGCCTTCGAGGCTGATCCTGAAGATCGTGCCGCAACCTCCAGCACAACCGGAGCCTCCTTCAATCGTAGTGCCATAAAGATTTCCGTCCGATCCCTGCAAGAGGCCGCCCCAAGGCGCGTCTCCGTCCGATTGCTGGTTGAAGGTGTAGATCGTTGTCAGCGATCCGGAGGGAGTGAGGCGGAAGATAGTGCCACATCCGTTGGGAGCGTCGCAGTCTGGATTGCCGCCAAACTCGGTAGTTCCGTAAAAATTGCCGTCGTTGGCCAGGACGAGAGGCTGCGGCAGAAAGCCGTCGGGACAGTTTTGATTGCGTTGGCAGAAATAGTAGAGGGATGTGAATGTGCCATCCGGAGTGATCTTGAAGATGGTGCCGCAACTGCCATCACACGTGACGTTTGAGTCGTTAGGTCCTCCGTCGAACGTGGTGCCGTAGAGACTGCCATCGCGGCCGAGAGCCAACGGGGCGCTGGGTACGTCACCATCGGTGAAGCTGAACTTGTGCAACACCGTCAGCTCGCCGCTGGGAGTGACTCTGAAGACAGTTCCACAACCCAGAGGGTAGAGATTCGGGACGCAGGGAATCTTTCCTCCGAGCTGCGCAGTGCCGTAGAAATTGCCGTCGGGAGCGAGGACGAGTCCCGCGAACGGTTCCCGACCGTCCACGCATTGCGTATGATCGCAAAAATTGTAGATCGTGGTCAGTGTTCCACCCGGCGCCAGCTTGTATATCGTTCCATAGCCTACGCCGGCCGTGTTGCCGCCGGCGCCGGTGGTTCCGTAGAGATTTCCGTCGAGTCCCTGCACCGGGGTAGCGGGATCAGACCCGTTGGTCTGACTGAAGTCGACTACGTCACGGAAGGTTTGCGCGGACGCGGCGATGGTGAACATAAGGCAGGGAAGAACGATGGCGAAGGTGTGCAGCCGAGGTTGGCGATGTTTCACGAGAATCCTCCGGACCGACGGTTGTTAGATGAAGGGATAAGCCGACTCAAAAAGGAGCAGGTGCAGAGCACGCATTATCAGGTATGGCCGACGCAGGGGAAAGAGCCTTAGTGCTTGGAGAGAAAATTCTCCTTGGGGGGCGCTTCATCAAAGGGATGTTCTGCCGGTTTCACTCTGCCACGATTTCGCGTAAGGCGGCGAGCAAGCGCTTTACTTCTTCGGCCGTGTTGTAGTGGACCAGGCCGATGCGCAGGAACCCTCCCGAACTTTCCACGTTTAATTTTTCCGTGAGATTCAGGGCGTAGTAATTTCCGTCCCAGGTGAAGAAGCCGCGATCGCCGAGTTTCGTGGCGAGGGCTAGCGGCGAGTTTTTTTCGTTTTGATTGACGGCTCGAACGGCAAGCGTGGGGCAGCGCCAGTTGAAGGCCGAGGGGTCGGTGATGCCGTAGAGTTTTAGTTGCGGAATTTGCGAGAGGCCGGCGATGAGGTGGTTCATCAGCTCGTGTTCGTGGCGATGAATGCATTCGAAGGCGGATATTATGGCGGAGCGACGAGAGCCCACGTCTCGCAAATTCGGCGAGACATGGGGCACGCCGTTTTCTTTATCCTTATCTAACGAACCCCGCGTCGGATGGGGCACCCTCGGGTTTTCTGAGTTTCCGCACGAAGACGATGGACTGCCCAGGTCGGCGATGTAGTCGACGCAAGCGGTGATGCCGGCGATGCACTCGTGGTTGAGTGTGCCCCACTCCCAGCGGAATGGGACGGCATCGGTGAGAGGACGCACTTTGTAGGGACGCAGGCGTTGCAGATGTTCGCGTTTGCCGAAGAGAACTCCCATGTGCGGGCCGAAGAATTTGTAGGTCGAGCAGACCAGGAAATCGCAGTCGAGATCGGCTACGTCGATCAGGCCGTGCGGAGCGTAGTGGACGGCGTCGACGTAGGCCAGGGCTCCGACTGAGTGCGCCAGGCGAACGATTTCTTTTACCGGATTGATGGTGCCGACAGCGTTGGATGCGTAGCCGATCGCGACGAGCTTCGTTTTTGAGTTGAGCTTGGCGGCCAGGTCTTCGACATCGAGGGTGCAATCTTCTTTGTGAATTTCGGCCCAGCGAATGGTGACGCCCTTTTCTTCCAGCGCCAGCCACGGAGAAACATTGGCGTCGTGATCGAGGCGGGTGACGAGAATTTCGTCTCTGGGCGCCAGTTCACGACCAACGGCACGCGACATCATGTAGGTCAGCGTGGTCATGTTGGGGCCGAAGACGACTTCGTCGGCAGCGCAGTTGAGGAAGTCGGCCATAGCAGCGCGGGCAGCGGCGATCATGGCGTCGGTGTGGCGGCTGGTGGCGTAGGCTCCTCCGGTGTTGGCGTTGTCGCGGCCGAGATAGCCGGAGATCGCGTCGATGACGCGCTGCGGAACCTGTGTGCCGCCGGGGCCGTCGAGGAAGACGGCGGGGAGGCTGTTGATGGTTTGGGTTAGGGACGGGAATTGGGAGCGGATGGCGGTGAGGTCGAAGGCCGTGGGAGCGGTTTCTGTGGTAGGCATGGTGGTGATCTATCTTCCCACGGCTCTTACAAAATCCGCCAGCATGCCGTACGCCGTCGCGTACAGCCCGGGATTTTCTTCGGTGAGGGCGAGGCCGGGGAAGATGTCGGTTTCGAAATAAACGTAGGACGATGTGCCAGCGATTTGCGCCATGGGATCGGCGAGCGGGATTTGTTCAGGGCGGACCGTGGCTTCGATTACATTCGCCGTCTTCTTGGCGCGGCAGACTAGCTTGTACGGTCGGCCTTCTTTTTTTGCCCTGCGGACGATTTCTGCGCTCAGGTTGCGAATTCCTTCGCGCTTGATTTCTTCGAGTTTTATTGGCGCGTCCATCAGTACGGTGATTAGAGCCGCGGTTTTTACGGCAGCGTCCCAGCCGTCGATATCGTGTGTAGCGTCGGTTTCGGCTATGCCGAGGATCTGCGCCTTCTTCAAGGCTTCATCGAAGCTGATGCCGTTTTCCATTTCGCTCAGAATCACATTCGTCGTGGAGTTCAGGATGCCATGGAAACCTTGCAGATGGATGGCGGGAAGCTGATCGAACAAAGAGAAGATGGGGACACCGTCCATTACGGTGGACTCGAAGAGGAAGCGCTTGCCTTTGGTTTTTGCCAGGTCGCGGAGTTCGCGGTAGGCGTGGACGATTGGTCCTTTGTTGGCGGTGATGGCATGGGCGCCGTGCTCCAAGGCGGCGCGGATGTGGTCGATGGCTGGTTGGCCGTTGGCTACGTTCAAAGATGTGGCTTCGAAGAGGACGTCGGCTTGAGCTGATTTCAGCCATGAGCGGACATCTGCCGGTGTCTGGTCAGACTCTCCGCTTTTCGCGGAGGGGTCGCCCGCGGCCACGCGAGCATCCAGGCCTTCGGCGTTGGCAATCCAGCCGAGGGTTCGTGAGGCTATGCCTGTGATGCGGAAAGTGATTCCGTGGCGCTCGCGCAGTTCTTGCCTGCGGTTGTCGAGCAGTTGCACCAGCGTGCGGTTGACGTTGCCGTAGCCTAGAAAGCAGAGATTGTAGGTGCGGATGGGATTGCCTCAGGGTCAATGACCTGCATTGATTCTTATAGCCGCTCCATCACAGGCAACGAGGAGCAGGTTCCTCATCGATCCTGCGGATCGATTCGGAATGACATCATGAAAAATAAGCATCATGAGAGATAAACATCATGAGAAATAAACATCATGCAAAAGTAGCTGCTGCCAGCCCATCACTCAGGTCACGGCCGGCTATCCCATCACCGTGGTGTGTTCGGGTGTGATTTTGTAGATTACGCGGACTTCGCCGGGCCGGCTGTACGGGTATTTATCGACGCCCAGATATTTCTTTGCCATTTTGTTGATGTGATCGTCAGCGCCGTCTTCGGTGATTTCGACTACGCGGCCGCGGATTTCGAGATAGCGATACGGGTTCTCGGGATCGATGACGGCCATGGCGACGCGCGGGTCGCGGCGAACGTTTTTATCCTTCTGGCGTCCTTTGGCGGAGTTGAAGATGACGTGCTCGCCGTCATAGTCGCACCAGACGGGCGTGACTTGCGGACGGCCATCGGGCATCAGCGTGGCCAGGCTGGCGAAGGCGCGCTTCTGGAATAGATCTCGATATTTCTCGGGAATAGCTTCGGGCATGAAGACCTCCTTGCGATCGTGCAACGAACCAACCAAACATTATAGATGCGGCAGTCACGGGACGCGGGGCAACAGCCTAAAAGCAGGTTCCTCGCGCCACGCCGCACCGGAATGACAAGAACTCGGTGGCCGGACTTCCCGCTCATTGAAGAACGTCTTGTTCAACGCGCGGAAGTATCGCCTGCAGCAGAGCTTCGAAACTGCTTTTGACGCGCTCGCCGGTTTCCATGACTTCCTGGTGCGAAAGCGGCTGGTCGAGAATTCCGGCGGCCATGTTGGTGACGCAGGAGATGGCGAGGACTTTGATTCCCATGTGGCGGGCAGCGATCACTTCGCTGACGGTTGACATGCCGACCAGGTCTGCGCCGATGATGCGCAGGTAATTGATTTCGGCGGGGGTTTCGTAGCTTGGTCCGGGCAGGGCTGCGTAGACGCCCTCGTGCAGCGTCATTTTTAACGGCGTGGCCGCCTGCTTTGCCAGTTCGCGATATTTTTCGTCGTAGGCGTGCGTCATATCGGGAAAGCGGACTCCGAAGCGGTCGTCGTTGGGGCCGATTAGAGGATTCGCTCCCTGCAGATTAATGTGATCGCGGATCAATACCAGCGCGCCTTGCTTGTAGCCGAGATTGATGCCTCCAGCGGCGTTGGTGAGGATGGCGGCTTTGACTCCCATGCGTCGGAAGACGCGCATGGGGAAGGCGACCTCTTGCGCGGAATATCCTTCGTAGAGATGGACGCGGCCTTGCATGGCGGCTACGGCGACACTGCCTGATTTGCCGATGACGAGTTGCCCGGCGTGGCCGATTGCGGTGGAGCGCGGAAATGCTGGGATCTCTGCATAGGGGGCCCGTGCCGCTTCGGTGAGCGAATCGGCAAATCCTCCGAGGCCGGAGCCTAGAACGAGGGCGATTTTCGGGCGCAAGGCCGTGCGCTGCAGGACCGATTGCGCAGCGGTTTCGGCCTGATTGAATTGATCGGTCATGAGAGCTGCAGCCCCAAAAGCTTGCGCTACCTCAAAGTGGAGTTCCCGTACTTCTTTTCGAACTCTGCAAACTGAGCTTCCAGATTCCACTGCTCCCGGGCGCGTTCGCTGGTGGAGAGAAATTGTTCGCATGCTGCCGATGGCTTCGATGAGCCTGCCGTATCGCCCCCGCATGCCGGATTTATGCGAAACACCAGCTTGCTATCTTTCCACAGACTCTCTCCCGGCAGGAATGAGTGCTCCAGGCTTTGCCGCGACATGCGTTTCAAATCTGCGTAGGGGAGACGGTAGGTTTCCACGGCCCGGAGATATTCGTGGGTGAGGTCGGAGCGGTTTACGCCTTCGTCATCGGTAGCCAGAGCGACGGGAACTCCGTACTTCATGTAGATCGGGAAGGGGTGATCGTCGCCACTGACGCCGAGAATCATGTCGTTCGAGCTGAGGCAAATCTCGACCAGAATGTTGCGATCGGCCATCTCGTGCAGCAACTGGATGGGATCGTTTTCGTTCATCACATCGACGCCGTGGCCGATGCGCTCGGCGTGGCCCTGTTCGATAGATGAGCGAATGTGAAAAGTCAGATCCTCGGGCGGGACTAATCCGATGGCAAGTTCGCCAGCGTGCAGCGTGATGTGAACCTTGGGATAGACGCTGTGCAGGTAATCGAGCATGGCCATATGCTCGCTGAAGTCGCGAATCGGCACGTACCAGTCTTCGGCCATGACTAAATTCAGTCCGACAAACTTTGGGTTGGTCGAAGCCAGTTCGAAGCCAAGAAGAACTTGCGTGAAGACGATCTGCTGCGGCAGGCCGCGCAGCACCTGATAAAGATAGCGGATGGTCACGGAACATCCGGGCATCGCGCGGGCGGTGCCGCATTTCATGAGTTCTTTGGCGCGGGCATCGTCGGCATCGAGTTTCTTGCCGGTTTCGGCAGCAACATCTTTTATGCCGGCGGCGATGAGGGCATCGCGCATTTTGGCGAAGTCGGGATTCCATTCAACTTTCGCGGCGAGCGTGGCCGCGGCGCCGCCATCGGCAGTGTGCATGTATTCGACGTACTGCAGATGGTCCTGGCCGGCACGATTGGTTGAGGTTGCGATTGCTTCGGCTACGTGGGTGTGGGAAGCGAGGCCGAACTTGCCGAAAGTGGCGAAGAAATGGTCGTGGCCCGATTCATTAGCGGAATTCCAGTTACGGAGTGACCAGGAGTCGATCATCTCGTTATAGAGCACTTGATCGCCGTAAGCGCAACTGGCGAGCGGCTTGGCTGTGTAGCTGGCGCAGGAGTCATCGCAGGGCGGCGCAAGAAGCTTCGACGACGTGCGATCGACGCAGGCGCCGGCGTCGGCGGCGAAGTTGATGAGATCTTCGGCGTAAATTGCGCCGTCGAGATGGTTGTGCAGGTCGCCGCCTTTGGGCAGGTCGCGCAGAAACGGGAGCAGCATCTCCGGCTGCTTGCGGATGGAATCGAGGTACCGGGCGGTGTGCTGCTCGGAGTTTTGAGCCGAGGCAATGGTGGCCGAGAAGAAAATGAGTAAGCAACTGCGCATCAGCGGGCGCAGAGTTCGCGGCACGTTGTTTCCTCCGAAGGATGTTAAGGGTACAGAAAAGAGATTGTAATCTCTCGATGGCCGAGGACGGCGGAAAAGAAGTAGAGATCGATAAGAGAGATCGGGCAGGAGAAATCAGGCAGGAAAGATCAGTGCAGGAAAGATCAGACCAGGAAAGATAATGGCAGGAAAGCGATTGGGGCGATTGCGACTGCGATCAGCGCGAGCGCTGCCCGCGCCATTCTTTCTCTTCGCACTCGATGCATAGCTTCCGGCCTTGGGAAATCGGGAAACCACATGCCTTGCACTTCTGGAGATTTCTCATGACCGGCGGAATTGCAATTGCAGCGGCCGGCGCGATCGGCGGGGCGCTGCGATCCGGTACTGCGGCCGACCAGAAGAGAGGTTTTTTCGGTGTTGGCTCCGGAGTTTTCGTCGGCAGCGGGGCGGCCGACGGCGGTTTTGGCTGCGCTACCAGCGGAACATCGATTGCGGGTGCATCCGTGCTTTCCACCTTTGTAATCGAGGCCAGCGTGGCGCAGCCGTCCTGGGGTGGTGCTTTCGAGTCGAGCGTCGCGTCCGTTAAGGGGACCGGTTTGTCAGTGCGAGGCGGCGCAGAAAATTCCGGTAACGGCAGCAAGGGCTGCTCCGGAACGGCGAACTTGAGAGTGAGTTCAACCATGGCGCCCAGGCGCTGCAAGGCGGAAAGATCCCGCTCATCGAATGCGTAAGGCCTTCCAGAGAATAATTCGAAGACGCCCTGCGCCTGGCCTTCGCTGATAATCGGCATCACGATGACGGAGGCGATGCCGAGACCGCGACAGGCTTCGCGGTTCACGCGAGCGTCATTATGGGCGTCGTCACAGCGCTGGATTTCGTGGGTGCGCACGCACTCTCCGGAAAGGCCATATTCCATAGAGAGCAACGCGCCGAGTTCGGGGGCGCTTGAACCCGCGCTGGCGCGGCAAAACATGTCATTGTGTGCTCCGCGGCGCAGAGCGATGGCCGCGCCGCTGGCATCGGTGATGTATTGAGCGCGTTCGGCGAGCAACTGCAAAGCGGCATCAAGGTCGCGTGACGCCATTTCCGCGAGCGACTCGGTGGCGGAAAATGCCGCTTGCAGCGATGTCGATTGCGGTGCCGATACGAGGGGATAGTGAGCGACGGCGGCCGCCAACCCATTGGCAGGCGATGGAGCCAGCCTGGCGCCGGTCGGCGCCGGAGTGGGCGACGCGGAACTATTATCGAGAATCGGTGAATGATTCATTCCGAGTAGAGAGCCAACGACGAGGCGGCCATCCGGCGCGGTCAGTTTACGACTTAGGCTTTCGCAGCCCTCGCCCATGCGAACATAGCTGCATTTTACCCCAGCCGACCGGTACCCACGAGGTGACTAAGGGCACTATGGCCGCTTCGGGAACGCAGCGGCTTTAAGCCCACGGGCTCGGGCCTAGCCGAGGATTATTGGGTGACCGTTGCCTGGTAGCTGACGGTTTGCCAGTGGCCGTTGCGGCGTACCCACACGCGGGTATAGCGATAGGGACCGCTGAAATCTTCACCCAGCTGGTGGCCTTTGACCTCGGCGCGGGCGGTGACTATGGCGGTGTCTCCGTAGAGGCGGATGACCATGTCGGTGACGTTCACCGATTCGTAGCGGAGCTGGCCGCTGCGGCGGGCTGAGAGAGCGTCCTGCTTGGTAGTGATTTGGCCGAGCGGGGTAATGGCGACGTAATCATCGGCGAGGGCTTTTGTGGGGAAGTCGGCATCGCGATGGAGGGTGGCATCTTTGGTCTGCCGCTCCATGTCGACGATTTCGCGGATGGTTTGCTGGTCGCCGGAGTTGAAACCTGGAATTGGATGCATGGCAACGTGCTGCGCGGCGAATGCTGGCGAGGCCACCAGCACGTATAACAATAACAAGCAACGATTGTTAATCACAGTGGAGACCTCCGCAGTCTGCCGGGGACAGAGATCTGCTTGCTCTGGAATACGCAGAATTGGATGCAGGCGTTCCGTGGAAAAATTCGATCTTTTGCGGGCGGTTAGAAAGCAAAATCATGCGGAAGCGCCGCGAGAGCCAAGGCCGGCTGACAATATCTACAGATGGTGCAGCGGATCCCAGGTGCAGTTTTTCTCTACTGCCGCGATTTTGCTGAACTTAATCGGTCACCCTGCGTATAGAGAGTGGGAGGTGGGTATGAAGGGTCTCAGCGTCGGGCTTGCCTCGTTCTGCTTTGTTTCGCTGTTTTCTGGTTTGGTGCATGCCCAAGGTTGCGACGGCACTGCCAAGCAGGAGTTTATTTCTGGCGGCAAGATCCGGATCCACATGGAGGCTGGCGGCTATCGGGTTGCTCCGGGTGACTCCGATAACATCGTTGTGAGCTGCCGTGCGAATAGCGATTACGAACTGAAAGAGGTCAAAGTAGAGATTCAGAGATCGGGAAGCACTGCCGAGGTTCACATCTCCAACACTCCGAGCAACAATTTCCGGGCCGAGATCGAGGTACCGCGCCGCTCCAATCTTTGGATCAGGTTGTCGGCGGGAGAGATGGTCGTGGAAGATGTGGAAGGTGACAAAAACGTTCAGGCGCTTGCCGGACGCATACAGATTGACGTTCCCCATCCTGAGCAGTACGGCCATCGGGACGCTTCAGTCACGACTGGAAGCATAGAGGCCGGTGTGTTTGATGTGTCCAAGGGAGGGTTGTTCCGGTCATTCGAGCAGGATGGACCGGGGAAATACCGTTTGCATGCGCATCTGATGACGGGCGAAATTGAGTTTCACGGGAAAGATTGAGTGCAGCACGATTCGCCCTCCGTCGACACTGGTTGGGCGGCAGAGGGCGATTCTCTCCGCGACGGCTACTTCGCGGGTAAGCCCGCGTTCACGCTGAAAACGGTGCCGTCGCCGAATTGATTTTCTGAGGCCTTGCCAAACTGGATCGTCGAACCCCAGAGCAGACCGTTGCTGGCCTGGATCAACGTTTCGGGGAAAACTCCCAACGCTGAGGCCGGCGAGAATGGCTGCAAAGTACGGATCAGGCTGCCATCGGCAGGCGATAACGTGATGATGTCCCCGTAGCCTTTGCCGGCAATTCCGCTCTCATCGCCGACCCAAAAATTGCCGTCGCTGGCGAGAATCATCGCGTAGGGAGTTCCGCGCCCGGGATTGGTAGTGTAGAAGGGGAAAAGCTGCAGGTTGCTGCCATCGGGGTTAACCTCGAAAACTCCTGCGCCATCCATCGCATAAATCGCATACAGGCCGTAAATGTTGCCGTTCGGGCCGATGGTCATCATTAAGGGGCTGGAAGGAAGGTCGCCGTCGATTAACGGGAAGTTCACCGAAAAAGATTGCAATGAGCCGGTCGCTTCCGTGTAGTGGAAGAGGACCACGGCGGTTGTTCCCAAGGCGATACCATAGAAAGTGCCATCCGAAGCCACGCTCAGATTGGAGGGAATGCCCCCATTGGCGCTGGTGAAGTTGACCACGACTTCGTAGGATCCGCTAGAGGGCGTAACGCGAAAAAGAGTGCCGCAGCCGATGTTAGTGCAACTCGCGCCGGTGCCGCCGGCTTGAGTGGTGCCGTAAAGGTTCCCGTCTGTGCCTGTCACCATAACGCCCGGATAATGCCCATCGGCACAGTTAGCGTCGGAGCAGAATTTGTGGAGGACGGTGAAACCCGATCCGTTTCTGTTTATGCGATATAGAACGCCATCGCCACAGTAGCCGTCGCAGTTACCAGTACCGCCGAAGCTGGTTACGCCATAGAGCTTGCCATCCGGGCCTTCGGTAAGGGGGCCGGGGATGTTGCCGTCTGGATAATTCTTGTCTGGCCCCTGGGTGAAGGTGTGAAGAACCTTCTGAGTTCCAGTCGGCGTAAGTGAGAAAACGACTCCGCCATTTGCTTCGGAAATACCTTCCATGGAAACCTGCGCGGTGCCATAGAAATTGCCGTCCGAGCCCTGGATGAGCGACTCGGGGCGTCCCCCATTGGGGCAGGCGCCGATTCTCTGTGTGCCGCCGTTGCAGGCGAAAGTGTAAATAGCGCTGAATGGCGACCCGGACGCGTAGGCGGAGGCGGCGAACAGGGCGACGAGGGCGGCGGAATAGAACGTTCGCTTCATATGGGTTTCTCCTCGCGCGTTTTATAGCCGGGCGCGGCGGGTGGCTTGTCATGGAAATGTAAATAAATTGTAAGAACATAAATTGCAAAAACAACGACCACGCGGGCGCGCGGAGAGCGGACCATAGGCTCAGCCGGTTGCGGCATGAAGCTTTCTAGTAGAATCGACTTTCCTGCAATGAGCGACGTACGCCGCGGTCTGATCATCGTGAACACCGGTCCAGGCAAGGGCAAGACGACGGCCGCGATGGGGACGGCCTTGCGTGCGGTCGGGCAAGGAATGAAAGTGTTGATGCTGCAGTTTCTAAAGGGCTCATGGCACTATGGCGAACTGGACGCGGTCAAGGCTTTTGGCGACAAGTTTGTGATGAAGCAGATGGGGCGCGGCTTTGTGAAAGTCGGCGCCGAGAAGCCCGATCCGGAAGATGTGAAGATGGTGGAGGATGCCTGGGCTGAGGCGGAACGGGCGATTCAATCGGGCGAGTGGGATTTGATCGTGCTGGATGAGATTAACTATGCGATCGGCTATGGGATGCTCGATCCGGCGAAAGTGGTGGAGAGCCTGAAGAAGAAACCTGAGATGGTGCATGTCATCTTGACTGGAAGGAACGCGCACCCCACAATTGTCGAGGTCGCCGACACCGTCACCGAGATGCGGCAGGTGAAACACGCTTACGAAAAGGGCGTGATGGCGCAGAGAGGAATTGAATACTGAAATTGAGACACTTGGTAATCGGGTAATTGAGTAATTCTAAAACCCCAGTTGTGCTGTCGGGGCTCAATTACCAAATTACACAATTACTCCATTACTCAATCGGTTATGGCTTGGTTTAAGCGGGAATCTGGAGAACTCGATACTTCCGGGGCGAAGACGGTTCGCACGGAAGGCTTGTGGGTGAAGTGTGAGAATTGCCGGCAGATCATCTGGAAGAAAGATCTGGAAGAGAATTTGAATGTTTGTCCGAAGTGCGACAAGCATTTTCGCATTGACGCGCGGAAGCGGCTGGCGCTGCTGATGGATGAGAACCGGTACGAGGTTTCCGATGAGAACCTGTCGTCGACCGATCCGCTGAAGTTTGTCGATTTGAAGCAGTACTCGTCGCGGCTGCGGCAGGCGCAGCAGGATACCGGTTTGCAAGATGCGGTCATCAATGCGCGGGGCAAGTTGGAGGGGCGGCCGGTGGTGGCCAGCGTGATGGAGTACGCCTTCATCGGCGGAAGCATGGGCGCAGTCGTGGGCGAGATGATTACGCGGGCCGCGGAGCGGGCGCTGGAGTCGAAAGAGCCTCTTATTATTGTGTCGGCGTCAGGTGGGGCGCGCATGATGGAGGGCGTGGTCAGCTTAATGCAGTTGGCCAAGATTTCGGCGGCGCTGGCGCGGCTGGACGAAGCGAAGGTGCCATACGTTTCCGTGTTGACAGATCCGACCACTGGCGGCGTGACGGCGTCGTTCGCCATGCTGGGCGATTTGAATATCGCCGAACCTGGAGCGCTGATTGGCTTTGCGGGGCCGCGGGTGATCGAGCAGACCATCCGGCAGAAATTGCCGCAGGGCTTTCAGCGCAGCGAGTTCTTGCTTGAGCATGGCATGCTGGATGCTGTGGTGCATCGGCGGGACATGAAGTCTTACATCGCGAGGGCGCTGGATTTCATGAGTGGAGCGGTCGGCCCTCGGCTGTCGGCCGTCAGCTAAACCGGTCCAGCCATCCTCTTCGCCCCAATTCCTGTCTTTTTCTTCCAGTTCTGGGGCTGCCAATCTGAGGCTTCAGGCTGATAGCTGAGAGCTTCTATGTCCTACGAAACTGCAGTGGCGAAAATGTTTGCTCTGGGCCACGAATTGACCCAATTGCCATCGCACAAATTCGATCTCGCCCACATGCGCGTGCTGCTGGCGGCCCTGCAAAACCCCGAGGCACGATTTCCCGGCGTGTTGATCGCCGGAACGAACGGAAAAGGGTCGACGGCGGCGACGCTGGCTTCAATCTTATGTGCGTCAGGGCTGAAAACCGGTTTGTACACCTCCCCGCACCTGGTTCGCCTCAACGAGCGGATTCGCGTGAACGGCGAGGAGATCGGCGACGATGCTTTCGCATCTCTGCACCGCGAGGTGGATGAAATCGCCGAGAGACTCGTCGATCGCGGCGAGTTGCCGTGGCATCCAAGTTTTTTCGAGATGATGACGGCGATCGCCTTCGCGTATTTTTCACGAGAAAAAATCGATCTGGCGGTGCTTGAGGTTGGCATGGGCGGCAGGCTGGATGCGACGAATGTCATCGAGCCGAGAGTAAGCGTGATTACCGACATCTCACTCGATCATCAGAAATATCTCGGAGATACTGTGGCGGAGATTGCGCGCGAGAAGGCGGGGATTATTCGCGCCGGCGGCGCGGTGGTTATTTTGCCGCAGCAGCCCGAGGCAAACGATGTGATTGGGAATACGATTCTGGACCTGGAAGCGCGCGCGGTGAATGCGGTTCCTTATGTGCCGCCGGTCTCACCGGGAAGTCCCGTGTACACGGGTTGCGCTACTGAAGGAAGTGCTGTCGGCGGCAGCGAAAAGTTTTTGACCGGAAAGGGCACGAAGGAGGGCGCAAAGTTCGCACAGAAAGGCGGAGAGAAATGCGTTTATCGCTATCCGCTTCAGGTTTTGGGAGAGCAAATTCTGGTGGAAACTTCTCTGGTGGGGCGGCATCAGTTCCGCAATCTGGCGCTCGCGGTTGCGGCGGCAGTGGAGTTGAGGGAGCAGGGATTCAGGGGCATCACGCCGAAGGCGATCGAGGGTGGAATTCGCGAGACGCGGTGGCCGGGGCGGTTTCAAGTAATCGGTGCACGGGCGGGATGGCCTGAGATTGTGATCGATGTGGCGCATAATCCGGCGGGAGCGTGGGCTCTGCGGTCGGCGCTTTCGGAGCGATACGAAGGCCGCCGGCTGATTTTTGTTTTTGGCGCGATGCGCGATAAGGCAATCTCGGAGATGGCGGAGATTCTGTTTCCGCTGGCCGAGCGGGTGGTTGCTACACAGCCGAGGAATCCGCGCGCGGCTTCGCCGGAGGAGATTCGGCAGGCCGCTCAGAGAACGGGCGCCGAGATTGAAGCAGCTGTGAACGTGGAGAACGCCTTACAGCGGGCGCGCGAGCTTGCGGGAACGGAATCGGTAATGGTGATTACCGGCTCCATTTATTTGGTGGGAGAAGTAATGCTGCTGGTGGGCGCGGAAACATGATATTTCCCCTAGAATAGAAAAGTGCAGGAAGTGAATTCATCGGTGGATGTTCAGAGCAGTGCGGAGGAGCGGGCGGTCGCCGCGCCACGCGGGAGTCCGCATGCCATTCCCGGGGCGCGCCATGGCTGGTTGAGCCGGCTGCGATCGTATTTTATTTTCGATCCGCTGATCTGGTCCTACACGTTTGTTCTCGGCATAATTGCGCTGCCGGGCGGAATGTTCGACAAGAGCGGGCGGCGGCTGCATTGGTTTTCGCGAACTTGGTCGTGGCTCATCATGAAGACGATCTTGTCGCCGGTGCAGGTTAGCGGGCTCGACAAGATCGATACAACCAAGCCTCACGTGTACGCGGTGAATCACGCCTCGGCGATGGATATCCCGGTTCTCTACGTTTACCTGCCATTTCAATTTCGCATTGTTTTCAAGAAAGAGTTGCTGGTGTATCCCGTGGTCGGCTGGCAGTTGAAACGGTCGGGACAGGTTTGCATCGATCAGCAGAAACCGACGAATTCGCTTGCGGCAATCCGCTCGGCGGTAAAGAGTTTGCGGGCCGGGATGCCGCTGGTAATTTTTCCGGAGGGCGGGCGCACTCCGGATGGAGAGATCAAACCGTTTCTGCCCGGCGCTCTTTTTCTCGCGCTGAAGGCGCAGGTGGATATCGTGCCGGTCGCCTTGGTCGGTACATACGAATTGCTGCCGATGGATACCTACCATATCAAATCCCGTCCGCTCGAAATGCGCGTGGGAGAGCCGATTTCGACTGCGGGGTTGACCATGCGGGATCTCGAAACACTATCCGGGCAGGTGCGGAAGGCGGTCGAGGAGTTGTATTACGCGCCTGGTTCGCAGGCGTGAGTTGGGTAAAGCGCTTCCAGAAATATTCTTAAATTTTCAGCGGATCAAGAACCGTAAGAGATAAATTTTAGTGTTGCGCAGGAACCGTCTCGGCACGCTCTTGTTTCTTGAGCTTGCGATAAGGATCGCGTATTTCAGCTGAGGCGGCGATTAGAAGAACGCCGAGAACAAGCACCCACCAGACGGGCATACCAAACCTGGCGCACAGAGCGCCCAGCAATACGATGCAGAGGACCGCCATTGCCATTCAATATGATGTCTCTCATTTTGATCGCTAACAATGGCAAGACCTGGTGATTACTAAGCCGACTTTAGTAATCAGCCGTTCGTTTCCGATAAAGAACCTGAATGGCGGAGCTTTTTCGAGGGCCTTCCCGGTTCTCGGTGCTAACCTCAATTGAGCTCTTGAGATATCCCTGTCCGCCGCCGTTGCCTCTCGACGAAATTCACCGTAACCTTCTCCTGCGGGTTGCCGTTATACCTGTGCAACACTACTCCGCGCGGGGAACTCTTGAAGGCTCTTGGTAGAGAAGCGGACGATCTGTCCAAACACGACCGGCTTCTGATTGAGGCGGCGCAGCGCGATCCCGCGCGCTTTGCGGAGCTTTACGAAAACAATTTTGAGCGCGTGTATGCGTATGTGCTGCGGCGGGTGGGAGATCGAGCGGAAACCGAAGATGTTACCGCCGAGGTGTTTCATCATGCGCTGGAGAATTTGAAGCGCTTTGAATGGCGTGGGATTCCGTTTGCTGCCTGGCTATTTCGCATCGCTGCAAACCTGATCTCCGATCGCTGGCAGCGGAAGACGCGCGAACCGGGGATGGATGATCCGGAAAGGGTGGAGGCAATTCGCGCCGGCAGCGCCGAGTTTGAGGAAGTGGAGCGGAAGGCGACTCTGTTTCGTCTGGTGAACACTCTGCCGGCGGAGCAACGGCGCGTGGTTGTGCTGAGATTTGTGGAAGAGAAAAGCATCAAAGAAGTGGCGCGGGAGATTCGCAAGACGGAAGGCGCGGTGAAGCAGTTGCAGTTCCGGGCGCTGACCGCGCTGCGCGCCAGAATGGAGGGTGCCGATGCCTAAGCGCTCTCTGAATACGGGAAATGGCGATAGCAAGAAGATTGAGCAGCTGACCAAGGCTGTGGATGCGATGTTGGCTCGCACGGACGGTGTTGGGCCGAAGGTTCCGGCTGAAATCGGGCCTATGGTGCGCATTGCGGCAGAATTGCGCAATCTGCCGAGCGCAAGCTTTAAGGCACGATTGAAATCCCAATTGCTGGAAGGAAGAAAAATTATGAGTACCGTTGCTGAACCGATTGCGGCCGTTCATACGACTGCGACACCGAGATTAACTTACAAAGACGCGGCCAAAGCGATTGAGTTCTACGAGCAAGCGTTTGGCGCGAAGGAAATCATGCGCTTCGAAGCCGGAGGAAGCATCCCGCATGCCGAAGTCAAGATTGGCGACTCGACAATCCTGCTGGCTGAGGAGTGGCCGGAAGGAGGAAGATTCAGTCCGGAAACGCTGGGGAGTTCTCCGGTCATTATGTCGTTGAGCGTTCCTGACGTGGATGAGTTTTTCGCGCACGCGATCGGGGCCGGGGCAAAGACGGTTAGACCCATCGCCGACCAATTCTACGGACGCCGCGAAGGCATGCTGCAGGATCCATTTGGATACGTGTGGAGTATATCGACGGTTAAAGAAGAAATGTCGGTGGAAGAGATGCACCGGCGCATGGAACGGCTGACAACCGGGCCAGAGGGCGGGCGGATGCCGGGGAAGGGTGTGAATCCCGTTCCGCGCGGGTTTCATAAGGTGACTCCTTACCTTGTTACTCCGGATGGCGACGGCATGATTGACTTCGCGAAGAATGCGTTCAGAGCGGAAGTAGTGATGCGGGCGGTTGGCGAAGCTGGCGGGGTTCACGGCGAGGTGCGCATTGGCGACACCATGCTGATGATGGGCGGTGGGGTTGTGGGCAAGCCGTTTGCCGCAAAGCCGCAGCTCGGTGCTTTGCACGTCTATGTCGAAGACACAGACGTGGCTTATGGGAGGGCTCTGAAGGCGGGCGCGACTTCAATGGGCGCGCCGCAGGATCACGAATACGGCGAGCGTGGGGCGAGCGTGAAGGATCCGTTTGGCAACTTCTGGTATATCGCTACGCACAAGGGCGAGAGTTACATTCCGAAGGGGATGCACAACGTGAATGTGTATCTGCATCCGCTGCGGGCCGAACCGGTGATCGCATTCCTGAAGCGTGCCTTCGGGGCGCAGGAGATTGCGAAATATGCTTCTCCAGACGGAGTGATTCATCACGCCCAGGTTCGGGTCGGCGACTCGATCGTGGAAATGGGCGAGGCGCATGGACCGCATCAGCCGATGCCTTCGATGTTCTATGTCTACGTGCCGGATTGCGACGCGGTTTACCAGCGGGCGCTGGCAGCTGGCGCGAAGTCGCTGCATCCGCTGACCGATCAGCCTTATGGGGATCGGAATGGGGCGGTGACTGATCCGTTCGGGAATATCTGGTATGTGGCTACGCATGTGAAGGACATGGCGCCGTAGAATTAACAGGCACGGTCGTTGTTCCCACCCAACGAAAGGCGCGTTGGGTGGGGCAGCGCACAAGCGCGTCGTTGCAGTTCACTGCGGCACAAACTGGAAGTCGCGAATAATGACCGATTGATTGCTGGAAGGTGTCGTCTCGAAACACCACAGATTGATGCCCACTGGGGAAGCCTCTTGAGGAATGTTGCGCGTGTTGGAACTGTACGTCGCGGTTTTGATCACTTCGGCGGTGGTTCCGATCGGCTGAATCCCCCTCATGATAGTGAAGATTATTTTGTTGGAACTCCACTCCATTCTGGAGGTAGTCAAGTCTTTGCCCTCGACAAAGAAGTCACCCTCCGAGCTGGGAGCGCCTCCTTGACGCCGGTTGCCGGTTGAGGGATAAACCGTGAAATCTGCGTTGCAGCCGCCGCAGGTCTTGTCCCACTGTGAGAATTCAATGTCAATTTCGTTTTCCCCGTCTACACCGATATTGTTGGCAGGTCCGTAGGTGAACAGTCCGAGGACGGTAGACTTGTCCATGGCGTAGATGTTGCCCTCAACGGTCCACTGATAAGTGCCGAATCCCATGTTGTCTGCAGTGAACATCTCGGAGGCTGTCCATTTGCCCCCGCGTTGGACGATTGTGAAATGCAGGAATCCATTGTCATCGAGGTGGATGTTGGCTGGATCGCCGGGAGCGACACCAGCCATGCCGCCCATCGTGACGTTCCAGTCGTGGCCCTTCCAGTTGATGGTTCGGGCGTAGGCAGAGCTGAGAAAAAACAGGGCCATTGAGCAGGTAGCGATCCAAAGCTGAAACGTTTTCCGCATCGGTCCCCCTTCGGTTCCTCAGAAATGAGTGACGCATTCTGATTCTATGGCAGAAGATTGAGACAGGCTGGGATTCTTCGCCCGGCCTACGAAAGGGGCGCTGCATCGCACCCGTTTGACCCTCCCAAATCCCTCCCATAGACTTGAAGTTCAACAGATCTTCAGGTTTCAACCTATGGCTGAGAGTATCCATGTGAAGCTTCCTGACGGAAGCGTGAAAGATGTCCCCAAAGGCACGACCGCGCTCGATATTGCTAAGTCGATCAGCCCGCGGCTGGCCGATGCGGCTTTGGTTGCCCAGATATCTGCTAACGGCGGGCATGCGGGCGAGGCTGCCCATCCAACTCTGATCGACCTTGCCAGGCCGCTGGAAAAAGATACTGACCTGCGCCTGCTCACCGAGAAAGATCCGGAGGCGCTCGAAGTTTACCGGCATTCGTCGGCGCATTTGCTGGCGGCTGCGGTGCTGGAACTTTTCCCCGAGACGAAGCTTGGCCACGGCCCCGCGACCGAGAGCGGTTTTTTCTACGACTTCTACCGCCCGACTCCGTTCACTCCCGACGACCTCGAAAAGATTGAGAAGAAGATGCAGGAACTGGTGCAGCAGAATATTCCCTACGCGCGGGAATTTCTGCCACGCGATCAGGGGCTCGCAGAGTTCAAAAAAGAAGGCGACTTCATGAAGTGCCATTTCATCGAGCAATTCACCAAGCCCGATGAAAAGATTTCGATTTACCGCACTGGGAAGTTCGTCGACTTCTGCCGTGGACCTCACATTCCATCAACCGGGAAGATCAAAGCTTTTAAGCTGTTCAATATCGCGGGGGCTTACTGGCTGGGAGATGAGAAGAATCCGCAGCTGCAGCGCATCTACGGGACTTCGTTCTTTTCCAAGAAAGATCTCGACTCGCACATGCAGCAGGTCGAAGAGGCGAAGAAGCGCGACCATCGCGTGCTGGGGCAGCAGCTTGATTTGTTTTCGATTCAAGAACTCGCCGGGCCGGGTTTGATTTTCTGGCATCCCAAGGGCGGAATCATCCGCAAAGAGATGGAAGACTGGATGCGGGACCAATATCTCAAGCGCGGATATTCGCTGGTCTACACTCCGCACGTCATGCGGCGGCAGTTGTGGCAGACCTCAGGCCACGAGGGATATTACTCGCAGAACATGTTCGATGCGATGGAGCTGGACGACGCCGAGTACCGGCTGAAGCCGATGAATTGTCCGGGGCACATTTTGATTTACCGGGATTCGCTGAAGTCGTATCGCGACTTGCCGGTGCGGCTGGGCGAGTTGGGTACCGTTTATCGTTATGAGCGTTCCGGGGTGATGCACGGGCTGCTGCGCGTGCGCGGTTTTACACAGGATGACTCGCACATTTTCTGCACGCCTGGGCAGGTGGAAGACGAGATTACTGGTTGCCTCGACTTCGCCCTGGATGTGCTGAAAGATTTTGGCTTCGACAAGTATCAAGTCGAGCTTTCAACCTGGAATCCTGACGACCGCAAGAATTTTGTGGGCAGCGAGGAACAATGGACCAATGCCACCCGGTCGCTTGAGAATGTGCTGAAACGCAAGAATGTCGAATATAAGACGATCCCCGGCGAAGGGGCGTTTTATGGCCCGAAGATCGATATCAAGCTGGTCGATGCGATCGGGCGGCTGTGGCAGCTTTCTACGGTGCAGGTTGACTTCAACCTGCCGCAGCGCTTCGGATTGGAATATGTCGCGGAAGACGGTTCGCGCAAGCAGCCGGTCATGGTGCATCGCGCGCTGTTTGGATCGATCGAGCGATTCTTTGGCGTGCTGATCGAGCACTACGCGGGCGCATTCCCGGTGTGGCTGTCGCCGGTGCAGGTCGCGATGATTCCGATCGCGGAACGCCATACGGAGTACGCGAACAAGGTTGCGGCGCAGCTCAAGGCCGTCGGTGTGCGTGTGGAAGTGGATGCGCGCAACGAGAAGATGAACGCGAAGATTCGCGAGCATGCTTTGCAGAAGGTGCCGTTTTTGCTGGTGGTGGGGGATAAAGAGGCGGAGGCGGGCAAGGTGAACGTGCGCACTCGTGGCAAAGAGAAGACCGAGGACATGGATGCGGCGGAGTTTGTGGAGAAGATTGGGAAGTTGATTGGGGAGAAGAGTGTGGGGTTGTAAAACCGTTCAACACGGGCTAACAGTATGGCAATCGCAGCAGAGGTTGTCCTAGCCTTAGTATGGAAATCAGTAGCAGGCCAGTTGCTAGCCTCGGGAGTCCTTTTCCTGAGCGGTCATCAAGACATCGGGTTGCGCGCCCGCATAGGTGCAGCTTTCGGTTTTCTTATGGCGGTAGCCTTTAGCATCTCTGCCCTGGCGACTGCGATTCGAGGAAATCTGCGATATGCAACGGCAATCTGTGCTGCGGTTCTTAGCTTAGAGATTTTATTGATCCTTCGTTGGTACCTTCGGAGGACTCCCGCTTAGGCAAACGGATTTACGCGGTGGCCTCATCGCCTTGGTGAAAAGCCGCCATCACACTTACTGACCTTGATCTAGGAATCTGACCGATTCCTGTGCCGCCTCCTTAAAACAAAACTCACAATCAAGAACAAAACAATCAATGGCGAAAGCCGCTGCAACGGCGTCCCATCCGCCATGAAACAAAGCAGCTAACATCGGACCATTCTATCTGAGGACGACTAACGAAGAATCCCGATTACACTTAGAATCCCCGAATAGGAGCCGCTCACATGGGAACGAAAGACGACTCGCGCTGAACGGAAAATCTATGCCGAGGGCCGCTAGAAAGCCAAAAAACGGAGTTCGAAGGCAAAGCAAGTACGGCCAGCCTCTGACCGCACGAGAAAAGCGCGAACTCGCTGCTATCGCCGAGCTACCCGACGACCAGATTGACACGTCCGACATCCCCGAACTGCCGCTGAGCGCGTGGAAGGACGCAGTGCGGGGAAAGTTCTATCGGCCCGTAAAGCGGGCGGTCTCGATGCGGCTTGACGCCGACGTCATCGTCTAGCCCACAAGGCCTGGCTCAAAAAGCCCGGCAAAGGCTATCAGACGCGCGCTAACGATATTCTTCGCCAGCGCATGCTGCGGGAAGCGAAGTGAGACTGCGAGACAGAACGGCGGCGTCTTCCTGAGCGGAGGGGTTCTTCAGCCGGAGCGAAGGATCTCATGCTCCACGGCATTGTGCTTGGGGAGATCCCTCCGCCCGCTGGGTGAAAACGCGGGCCGTTCGGGATGACGAAAAGCAGATGGACGCTGATTGCGGCACTGGTTCTAGCCGCGAACACGGAATGTCTTGCGTTACCATGTTTCGGTGCACTCGCTCGCCCACCGCGTCCTCAGCCAGATTCGACAACAGGACACGCTTCACCCCGGCGACCGCGTCGGCATCGCCGTTTCCGGCGGGATTGATTCGGTTGCACTGCTGCGCTTATTACTCGAGTTGCGACACGAACTGGGCATTGTTCTGTCGGTTATTCACTTCAATCACAAGCTGCGCGGGGCGGAGTCGGAGGCGGATCACGAGTTTGTTGCCGGGCTGGCTCGGGGGCATGGGCTGGAGTTTTATTGCTCCAGTGCCGACGTGGCAGAGCTTGCGGCTGAGCAGCATTCTGGTTTGGAAGCAGCGGCTCGGGAGATGCGGTATGGGTTCTTTCGGCAGTTATTATCGGAAGGCATCTCAATGGCTGAAGCCTCTCTCGATAGTCAGCTTAATCGCAGCGCTGGAAAACCTGCCCTGAGCCTGCCGAAGGGCGCCGCGCCACCCAACAACATTCTCGACAAAATCGTCACCGGGCACACGCTCGACGATCAGGCGGAGACGGTGCTCATGCGCGTGATCCGCGGCACCGGGCTGCGGGGACTTGGTGGGATTTATCCGCGGTTCGTTGTTCAGAATAAAGACGACGAGAACGAGCATGACGAAGACGACGACAGCCACGGCGAAATTGTGCGCCCCCTGCTCGCCATACGGCGGCGCGAGCTTCAGGGATATCTGATAGAGATCAAGCAAGCCTGGCGGGAAGATGCGACTAATGCCGATTCCCGCTTCACCCGCAATCGCCTGCGTAAACTTGTTTTGCCTTTGCTGGAGCGCGAGTTCAATCCGGCAGTTGCCGAGAACCTTTCGGAACTGGCTGAGATCGCGCGTGACGAAGAAGATTACTGGGAGAATGAAGTATCCGGCTGGATGGGAACTGTAGTGCAGTGGTCGCAGCCGGAATGGATCGCCGGCTTGCCGGGATTCGCCGGGCCGCAACCCCTGGTGCAGATTCTTCCATCTTTCTCGAAAGCCGCCGATCCTCACGAAAATGAAGTGCTCCAGCGAGTCGAGGAAGCCGGGCATGCGGTTGCAAACGCCACGGTGAGCCGCGCGTGGTTGGTCACCGAGCCTAAGGCGGTGCAACGAAGATTGATTAAGGCCATTGGCGAGCACGCCGGCATTCCGTTTGAGTTCAAGCACATTGAGCAGATCCTGCATTTTGCGGCCGAGGACAAAGCTGGCAAAGAACTGTCGCTTCCGCTCGGGTGGAAAGTTGTGCGCGAGCCGGAATCGATCGTCTTTCTTACTCCCGACTTGCGCAGCAGCGAGGTTGTTTGCGATTACGAGTATTCGCTTGGCGTGCCCGGGCGCGTGCTTGTGCCCGAATTGGGGGTAGTAATCGAAGCGTTGCGGGTTGCTTCGGATTCGGAGTTGGCGGAGTATAATCCGCAGCAACTTCTGGATGCGAGGCTGCTGGGAGAACGTCTAACCGTCCGCAACTGGCGTGCGGGCGACCGCTATTGGCCGGCGCATACGAAGGCGCCGAAGAAGATTAAAGAACTGCTGCAGGAGCGGCACATCACGCAGCCTGCGCGCAAGATGTGGCCAGTTGGCGTTAGCGGAGATGAGATCGTCTGGATGCGAGGTTTTCCAGTGCCGGCGAAATGCCGGTTGGCGCAGAAGGGCGAAGGTGTATTGATCCGAGAGATACCGATTGACGAACATGAGAGCGGTTGACGGGCAAGACCATTTGGCAGTTTTTTGACAGGCACGGAACGCGACAGTCTGGTCTGAATCTCCCACGTCGAGTAAAGACCGGAAGGCAGGCAATTTCATGAGCGCAACAGCTGAGACGCTTCGCCCGGTGATATCGGCGGAGCACATCCAGAAACGGGTGAAGGAGCTGGCCCGCCACATCTCCGATGATTATCAAGGACAGACAATTCAGGCGCTGGCCGTTCTTGAAAATGCCTTCATGTTCATGGCCGACCTGGTACGCGCGCTCGAGGTCCCGGTGGTTTGCCAGTTCATCAAGCCCAAATACAGCCGGCAGCAGGGCAACCAGGCGGCTGAGGTGATGGAGATTTTTTTCAGCCATGAGCCCGATATCCGCGGGCAGCACATTTTACTGGTTGAGGGGTTGGTGCACTCGGGGGTCACTAGCGAGTTTCTAATGAATGACTTGCGCGCCCGAGGTGCGGCTTCGGTAAAGCTGGTCACACTACTCGACCGGCAGTCGGCTCGGCGCGTGGCTTTGCAACCGGACTACTTTGGCTTTCTGGTGGACGAAGCCTTCCTGGTTGGCTACGGCCTGGGTGCAGCCGAGCAGACGAACCGCAATTTGGCGTACCTCGCGGCTCCGCCGGCTCCCCGGTAAGGGCATGCCCGTCTGCCGATGACTTAAGTTATGAGCAGAACCTCGCGCCTTTTTTCCACGAAACGGGTAAAATACAAACCTTAGGGAATTTCCCCATCTAATTCCACCAGGGTGGCATCTAAATAATCGCGAGTCATAGCGAAATTCAGTTGGGAGCCTCGGGGTTGCACATTCTGACGAGCCTCGATCGTCTCGGGAGCTTTATTGGTGAATTCAACAGTTAAAACCGTGGTGTTTTGGGTCGTGATCGGGCTGTCCGCGCTACTTTTGTGGACCGTGATTCAGCAGGGCCGCGGCGGGCAAAAAGATAAAGAAGTCAACTTTTCCCAGTTCATGAGCGACGTGAACTCGGGGAACGTGCATGAGGTCAGTCTGGATGGCCAGCAAGTGCGCGGCAAGTATCGCGACGGCTCGGCTTTCCATACGACGGTTCCGGTGAACTATCCGGACATGTACAAGACGCTCAACGACAAGGGCGTTTCGGTCAATATTAAGGATGTAAACAGCGGGAGCTGGCCGCTGCAATTGCTGGGAACCTGGGCGCCGCTGATTTTGCTGGGCGCCCTGTGGTTTTTCATGATCCGGCAGATGCAGACCGGCGGGAACAAGGCTTTGTCGTTCGGCAAGAGCCGGGCGCGGCTGCTCTCGATGCAGCAGAAGAAGGTCACATTCAAAGACGTGGCCGGCGTGGAAGAAGCCAAGGAAGAGCTGCGCGAGATTATCGAATTCCTTCGCGAGGCGCAGAAGTTTCAAAAACTGGGCGGGCGTATTCCCAAGGGAGTTCTGCTGGTTGGGCCTCCGGGAACTGGCAAGACTTTGCTGGCAAGAGCAGTGGCCGGCGAAGCGAATGTTCCTTTCTTTTCGATCTCCGGTTCGGATTTTGTGGAGATGTTCGTCGGCGTCGGCGCCAGCCGGGTGCGCGATCTGTTCGAGCAGGGTAAGAAAAACGCGCCTTGCATCATCTTCATCGACGAAATTGATGCGGTTGGACGCCATCGTGGAGCCGGCTTAGGCGGAGGGCACGACGAGCGTGAGCAGACCTTGAACCAGTTGCTGGTGGAGATGGATGGGTTCGAGTCGAACGAGGGCGTCATTCTGATGGCCGCTACGAACCGGCCTGATGTGCTTGATCCGGCATTGCTGCGGCCTGGGCGGTTTGACCGGCGTGTGGTGGTGAGCCGTCCGGATGTTCGTGGACGCGAAGAGATCTTGCGAGTTCACACCCGCAAGATTCCTTTGGCTGAGGATGTCGATCTCACGGTGCTGGCGCGCGGCACACCGGGATTCTCCGGCGCCGATCTCGCGAACATGGTGAATGAAGCGGCACTGGCTGCGGCTCGGCAGAACCGCAAAGCCGTACTGATGTTCGACTTCGAAGTTGCCAAAGATAAAGTGCTGATGGGAGTGGAGCGCAAGTCGCTGATTCTTTCCGATGAGGAAAAGAAGGTTACTGCGTATCACGAAGCCGGGCATGCGCTGGTGGCAGCGAAGCTGCCGGGATCCGATCCGGTGCATAAAGTCACGATTATTCCGCGTGGCATGGCTCTCGGCGTGACCATGCAGTTGCCGATCGACGACCGTCACAACTATACGAAGGAATATCTGAAGACCGACTTGGCCATTTTGATGGGTGGGCGTTTGGCAGAAGAAATCTTCCTCAACCAGATGAGCACCGGCGCGGGCAACGACATTGAGCGGGCTACTGAAATGGCCCGCAAGATGGTTTGCGAGTGGGGCATGAGCGATCTTGGCCCGCTCACCTTCGGCAAGAAAGAGGAGCAGATTTTCCTGGGCCGCGAGATCAGTCAGCATCGCGACTACAGCGAAGATACAGCGATCAAGATTGACGCCGAAGTCCGCAAGCTGGTGAATCAGGGATACGAAACGGCGAAGCACATTCTCGAAGACGGCCGGGACACATTGCAGAAGATAGCGATGGCGCTGCTGGAGCGCGAGGTACTCGACGCTTCGGAAGTGATGCTGCTGGTCGACGGCAAAGAACTGCCTCCAATGAAGATGCCTTCCAAACCGGATGACGGCGTGCAGCAGGTTCTGAAGCCTGAACCGGGACGGCCTGGCATTGCCAAGGGCGGAGAGAGTCCGGCGCGGGCGTAAGGCCAACGTCAGGCGCGAATACCCTATAGGAAACGGTCTGAAATAAGGGCGGCTCATCGAGAGCCGCCCTTAAATTATTGAGCAATATTCGAATTCTTAAGCGCCAGCTATCCGTTCACGATCGCCATCATGTGTTCAGGGTAGCGCTCTCCCGCCGCCACACCGCTCGGAAATATCTCTTCAATGCGCCGCAGATCTTCCGCGGTGAGCTTCAGGTCGACGGCAGCAACGTTGTCTTCCAGAAATTTGCGGTGTTTGGTGCCGGGGATCGGAACGATGTCTTGCCCTCGAGCGAGCACCCAGGCAAGAGCCAACTGCGAAGGCTTGCAGCTTTTCTCACGGGCGATCTCTTCAATCCGGCGTAAGAGATCGAGATTCTTCCTGAAATTTTCTCCCTGAAATCGTGGAGAATGCCTGCGGTAATCGTCTTCGGGAAAGTCTTCGACCTTTCTGAACTGCCCGGTCAGAAAGCCGCGTCCGAGCGGGCTGTACGCTACAAAGCCGATGCCAAGTTCGCGGCAGGTGGGGAGGATTTCTTCTTCTGGTTCGCGGCTCCATAGCGAATATTCGGTCTGCAGCGCGGTAATGGGATGAACTTTTGCCGCGCGGCGCAACGTTGGAGGCGATGCTTCCGAAAGACCAATATGGCGAATTTTTCCTTCCTGCACAAGCTGCGCCATGGCACCGACGGTTTCTTCAATGCGAGTATCGGGGTCAACGCGATGCTGGTAGTAGAGATCGATGGTCTCCACTCCGAGGCGCTTCAGGCTGGCTTCGCAGGAGCGCCGAACGTAATCCGGCTTGCCGTTTACGCCACGCACGTTGGGATCGTTTGGATCGCGAACAATGCCGAACTTTGTGGCTAACACAATTTTGTCGCGTTTGCCTTTAATGGCGCGGCCGACAAGTTCTTCATTTTTGTAGGGCCCGTATACGTCGGCTGTGTCGAGAAGATTAACTCCCAGTTCGAGGGCACGATGAATGGTGGCGATAGATTCGTCATCGTCGCGTCCGCTGTAAAACTCCGACATGCCCATGCAGCCGAGGCCGATCGCTGAAACTCGAAGGCCGCTGCGTCCCAGGTCGCGAAATTGCATAATGCCTCCTTGCAAGAATTATGAAAATGGATCCAATGGCTCTTACTGCTACTAGAGATGCTCGCGAGTGGACTTGCGATGACAGGAATTCGTGAGTCATTGCGTGGTTGGGACGCATCCTTAGTCTTTGTTCCGCGGATGGAGGGAATTATGAGTCAGGTCCCAGTGTGGTTCGAGCGCAAGTTTCAGTTTTCCTTTCCGGTGGAGTTGCATCCGAACTTGGGTTCACGGCTGCGCGGCACTCCGGCGCGAATGGAGGAAGTTCTGCGCGGCAGGAATCGCGAGATCCTTGTAACGAAGCCACAGAGAAAGTGGTCGGCGCAAGAACATGCCGGGCACCTGCTTGACCTGGAATGGCTGTGGCTGGCGCGTGTGGAGGATTACGTCACCGGCAGCGCTGAACTCACAGTGGCCGATTTGCAGAACCGGAAAACCGATGAGGCCAACCACAACTCACGTCCGCTGGAAAGTATTCTGGCTGACTTTCGCGCCGCGAGGGGAAAATTGCTGAAGCGGGTGGATGAACTCGACGCGCCATTATTTTCACGAGCGATTCCGCATCCCCGGTTGAAGACTCCGATGAGGCTGGTCGATCACCTTTATTTTGTCGCGGAACACGACGATCATCATCTGGCAACAATCTGGGAACTCGTCCGCGGTAATCGGTAGGTTCCTGGCGTTACCCGGCCGCGACTGTAATCATCGGTTTCGTTTGTGCCACGACTTCACCGATCTTCACGGCGGCTACTCCCGCCGATTTCAGCGCGCTTACAAGCTGCGCGGAGTGTTCCGCGGCGGCGCAAATCAACAGCCCGCCCGCAGTCTGTGGGTCGAAGAGTAGAGCCTTGAGTTCTTCGCTGATCGTCCCTTCGTAGCCGACCATGCATTCGGCGAAGTCGCGATTGTTGTTAAGGCCGCCTGGGATAAAGCCGGCGCGCACACATTCGAGGGCACCGGGCAGCAGCGGGATATTCGCTGAATTCAGCCGCAACGAGACGTTGGAAGCGATCGCCAATTCGCGGGCATGGCCGATCATGCCGAATCCGGTGACGTCGGTCATGGCGTGGACAAAGTACTTTCCTTGATCGATCACTTCTGCCGCGCGCTTGTTCAACATAGTCATCGATTCGACCGCGGCGTCGATCCATGCGGGCTCGGCTTTTCCTTTCTTGATCGCGGTCGAGATCACTCCCGTACCCAGCGACTTTGTGAAGATGAGAACGTCGCCAGGCCGCGCGCCTTCGTTCTTCAGAATTCTCGCGGGGTTGACCGTTCCCGTGACGGCGTAGCCCAACTTGGTTTCTTCATCGCGAATGCTGTGACCACCGATGACGGTGCATTCGGCTTCGATCATCTTTGAGAGGCCACCCGCGAGGATGCGCTCGAGAACTTCGAGATCGGCTTTATCCGGGAAACAAACCAGCGCGAGTGAAGTGAGCGGCTTTCCGCCCATGGCGTAAACGTCGCTGAGTGCGTTGGTCGCCGCGATCTGGCCGAAGGTGTAGGGGTCGTCGACGATCGGAGTGAAGAAATCGACCGTCTGCACGAGAGCCTGGTTGGGCGCGATTTGATACACTCCGGCGTCGTCGGCGTGATCGAAGCCGACCAGGACGTTCGGATCGTGCTGCCGGGCTAATTTCCCAAGCACCTTGTCCAGCGCCGCCGGACTCAGTTTGGAAGCTCAACCCGCAGCTTTTACCGACTCCGTCAGGCGGAATGGTTTGCTTTCGGACATGCCCCATTCTATCGGACCGGGGGTGCTATCTTATCCAGTTCAACCGTAGGTAATGTCGACTGATGTCTTGTGGCACACTATGCTGTCGCCATGTACAAGTGGCCCGTTCTGGTCGCCAGTCTCGTTTTGCCCTTTTTCGCCAAGGGGCAAACTGTGTCGCACGCTGACTTGCAGCTTATCGTCACCAACGATGGAGAGCATTTTCAGTACTCCATTTCGAGGCCGCAACAGGTACAGAAGGCTTGGATCGAAGTGCTCGACCGTCCGGTTGTCATTGATAAGAGGCCAGTGGACGTTCAGCGGGGCGGCGAGTTCGATTGGCAGTGGAACTGGGAAGCTATCAACGAGGCGCAAGATGACGATCGGCTCGAACTGGGGTTGTGGGATCCAGACGCGCATACCATCGTCTGCGAGGGTACGACGATGCGCGCAGAGCCTGGGGGCGTAGTTGCTAAAACGACTGCCGGTGGACGCACGAGCTTCGACCCACAACCTCAACTGGATGAAATGGAGCTACGAGTCCCGGAGGGAAGCAGTGATTTCACCTTTGAGGCTCGCGGCCGTGATTTCATGCGGGACACTAAGTTCCACGTGTTTTCCCAGAACCCGGGGGCATGTAGAGATTCCCTCGTGGACACCGAAATAGATAACCTGGCGCATGCTCGCGTAAGACTCTCGGCAGAATGCTTAGAGGCGCCTGGAATCCTATTTCTCTCGACCGATCGCCAGGCCAAGTTCTACGACAACAACCTTGTCTGGATTCACGTTGCTAGTCGAACCAGTCCCGCTTTGAGTTCGATCGACTCGGCCGTCGTGAGCGAAGAGGAGCGGGTTGGGAATGTGTCTCTCATCCTGCGCGGCAGTAATTTCGGTAAAGAGTCGGAGGTGATTACGGGCTACATGCCTACGGGGGGCGTTCACGCTGAGCAGGTGCTTTTCGATACAAAATACGTGTCCGCGACCGAACTGCGCGCGACGGTGAGTGTCAATGAAGATGACCGGATCGGCGAGTCGATCGGATTCCTCCACAATGCCGTGGTCGACAGCTATGCGCTGCGCGTCTGGGTGCGCGGTGACCAAGCGAAGTACGAACTTTCAAACTCTATTGACGTACCCGTGCATGGAGATCCGAAAAAGCGACGAAATATGCCGGTGGTCACATCAATCTCTCCGTTTCCGATTCGCTTGATGACTCAGCAAAGCCCGGCCGATTTGAGGGTCACCGTGCACGGCGAGAACTTCATTCCTGAGAACAAAGTCACGGCGCAATATGGCTACTTAAATGAGACTCTGCGAACTGAGTTTGTCTCGCCATCGGTGCTGCACGCCTGGATTCCGCGCGAGCACTGGCGGCGACATCATGTGGTATATCGGCTGGTGGTGTTGACGGATGGCGGACTTAGATACTCGCGTGAGACAGAAGCGAAAGAAAGCCAGTGATGCGGAAAATCGCCGGAAGGAACTATTGGTGCATTTCTCCGACTGGCACCACCGGCTCCGAAAGCCTGGCGGCCAGTTGCGCTTTGCCGTTGCGGGAGGTGATGAGAAAGGTTCGATAGCTGGGAGCGTCGCCAGAGCTATCCACGTGCAGCCCCACGAGAAGCGCAGCTTGCGAAGCAGACTGCGGCATTGACACCGTTAACCCGAGCAGTGTTATGGGAACAAATCTCATTGCAAAAGCATCAGAGATTGCCAGGCCATTTTTATTTCTACTTCAATAGTAAGTCTGAGACGTGTATCTCGGGCACCTGCCGGTTCCACTGCGCCGAGATGCCCTCGAACGTCAGCCGAAAGGGTTTGCTCTGACCGGGACCGAGCGGTGAGACACTGAGGTCAACCGCTTCGGGATACGGACCATCGGTTTTCAGCACCTGCAGCGGAACTTCTTCGCGTTGCGCGAGTTGCCCCATATCGTCTTTGAAGGTGACTTCGACCGTGGCGTGCGTGACTTTTTGGCCGCCTGCGTTGGTCACCGTGCCGTCGACGTAACTGACGGTTGCGCCGACGAAGTTCTCTGCCGCGCTCATCTTCAAATCTGAGAGCTTCAGGTTGGCGGCATAGGGCGGCGGACCGGCGGCCTTTCTGGGTTCGCTGTGAAGCAGCAGAGCGGCGATGATTGCGACGATGACCACCGCGGCGACGGTGATCGCGATGATTTTTCCGCGTGAATCCGGTTCTTCAGACGCCGTATCTGGCTGCAACAATCCGCCCATGCCAGTTGATTGTACTATCCGGCTGACCGCTCGTTAGAGTTCTCGGCTCCTCGCAACCCAGTCGCTGCCACGCGTGCTCATTCTGCTGTGTTACACTTTTCTTTCGCAGACAAAGCAGCCTCTCGCAAAGAGATTTAATCCGCACATGCTTCTTTCCAAGGAATATGTGGGCTATCTGGCCCGCGAAGTTACCAAGAAATTAATCGCAGCCAAGGCCATCGAAACTTCGGCTGTGCCGAAGGTTACCGAGCGCGTGCACGCGGCCCTGCTCGACGAACTTACGCTCGAAGACCGCATCAATGACGAGGTGCGCGTCATTCTCGAGGCCTACTCGGATGAGATGAATAAGACAGGGGCCAACTATCAGGAGATGTTTCGCAAAGTGAAGAGCGAACTGGTGCGCAAGTATAAGGCGGTGCTGTGAGGCTCAGCCGCGACAAAGTGAACGTTCTGGCGCGGGCGGTTGCCGACACTCTCAAGCAGATCGATGAAGTCGAGTTCATCGAAGACCCGAACACGATCCGCCAGGAAACCCGCAAGATTCTGGAAGAGCTTCTCAACAATGAAGAGAGGATCGATCAGAGCGCCCGCCAGAAAATTGAAAGCCAGAAGCGGACCATCCTCGAAGGCTCGCAGGAGTGGGATATTCTCTACCGCAAGTATTACAACGAGGAAGTAAAGAAGCTGGGGATTTGACGGTCCAGGGGTATACCGACCCAACTGTAATTTAAATAGCCCCGGCCTGAGCCGGGGCTTTGAGTTTCTTCTCCTTCTACTTTTTGCGAGGGCCCCTACTCAGATTGTGGCTCGCCCGCTCTCTGGCTGCAGGTCTACTTGTTTCCTCGCGCACGGCATAGAAACATCCCGTGCCAGGACTCGATCCGGCGACCGGGTAGCCCATGATGCCGTCCAACGCATTGCGGGTCACGTTGGCGGTGTAGATCAAGCTCGCTTGCGCAAGAGGCTCCTCCTTGTCGGCGCTGAAGTTCCACGCGACCAAGCCCTCTACTTGAATCCAGCGGCCTCCACCGAACTCGTAGGTCCAGGTTCCATCGGCGTTAAAGGTCCACACGGTAGAGGAATCGCTAACTGGAGGACCAGAACAGCCCCAGGCCACAAAGCCATTCCAGGTCCCCACAACACTGGTTGCAGTTGACATCTTTGTTTCTCCCTTCTCAATTGAAATTTTCGATGATTCTCGGCGGGTCGCCAGAACGGCTTCCCGATGGTCTCTTTACTCGTTCGAACCTATTTTGATAGTGAGGGCTGGGGCGACAGCGTTACAGTGTTAGAGGACCGTTTTTTCGGGTAACGGGGCCGACGGGAGGGCATAGTGGCTCGCAATCGTTGCCTGTGGCAAGGCTGGAAAAACCATGAAACTCTAGAAACGAGTGGGAGAGTGGTCAGAGCCGACCACTGATCGATTGAACGAGCAACACCGCTCCGATAACAACCAAAGCGGCATAGATATACCTCAGGAAAGCCTCCCCATGCAGGCGATGATTGATCGCCCTGCCGAGAAATACTCCGATCAAAGTAGCCGGCAGAGAGAGCAGATAATAGTGAGTCACCGCACGCGTCCACAGTCCTGCGGCGAAATAGCCGCCCATGCCGATGATGCTGGCGGGCAGAAAATATCCCTGCAGCGTGGCCCGAAAATGTTGTGCCGACCATCGCCGCATGGTTCCATAGATTGCCAGCGGAGGTCCGTTCATGCCGTAAGCTCCACCGAGCACTCCAGCGCAGAATCCGCAAACTAAGAGCCAAGCACGACTGTCACGGTTCAGCTCTGGCGGCCTTCGTCCGCTTAACGAGTAGACCGCAAAGGCAACGAGCAGAATGCCCAGCGCAGCCTTGACCGCTTGTTGGTGAGTGCTGGTCAGGAGCAGGAGTCCGAGAGGAATGCCGAAGATCGTCGATAGCACCAGCCAGCCTGCGCTAAGCAGGTGAATATTCTTCCTGTCCTGAACCACAATTACTCCGGCAATGGTGATCGACACAAGCACGGCCAACGGCGTGGCCACTTCCAGTGGAATGAAGAATGCCAGCAGCGGAACCGCGACGAGCGCCTCGCCAAAGCCGAACGCTGAGCGAATCAGCGTAGCCGTGAACAGGATGATCAGGACAAGCAGCGTGGTGGATTCGATTGCGGTCTCTTTCTCTTTGGAATTTGGTTTCCAGTCGATTTTCTCATGGCGCATCGCGGCGATTTAATATCCACAGAGAGCACAGCGGTCGCGACGGGTTACTCTCGAATCTGCTCTCGGAATAAAAAGCCCCGCGCTTTGCACGCGGGGCGAGTCATTGGCCCAGAGGAAAGATTAAGCTGCTTCGTGCCGCTGCTGGAGCGTCTCCAGTTGCTGGCGGTACTTTTGCGCGTTGCTGACGATCTTGCGTTGGGGGAGGCTGTTGATCCACTGATCGTGCGGAATGCCGCGGCGCTCGCGGCGTGTGCCGACGGTTCCGCGATGCTGTAACGTGGTTGGGCGTTGATCGGTTTTTTGAGTCCAGCCACTGCCCGCGGTTACGTTGAACATGCCGATGTATCCGCCGGAGAGCAATTCGAATGGACTGTGAATCCGGTTCATGCGATCGAATTGTGTCGAACCCTCGGTGCGGAAGCTTTCGAACCATGCCGGATAGACAAAATCCGACACGAGAACGTTTTCGATCTTGTAGCCCAGGCTGTCGTCTTCGCAGGCGTCGCAGACCTCGTAGGCGTAGAGAAGTCCGGCGGTGTTGGTGTTCTGCACAAAAACTGTGAGATTGATGTTGGGATCGCCCAGCATCTCGAGCAATTCGTGGCTGGCGGTGACTGTCCACGACGAGCCGGCTTTGAGATCGCTGGCGGCGAAGATTTTGCCCATGGGCAGGCCTTCAGTAGTCAGGTCGTGATAGCCCAGAGCGCTGGCCTGATCGGAGTCGTCGAGCAGCACCAGCCACCAGCTTCCGGGTGGCGGTTGCGCGCCTTTGGCGACGACCTTCAACTCAGCGTTAGCTCCCCAGACGGGGTAGAAATCTTCGCTTACCTGCTTTTGCAGCGCCGTTACGACGGGCGCAAGCTCGGCGTCGGGCAGCACGGTGCTTTCGTTGATGACGGAAATATTGATGGTGGGAGTTGTGACACGGGCAATTGGAGGCATATCGCTTCTCTCCTGAGAAGAATTTTTCGGAGAACGCGCAGCGTAGGTTGCGTGACTCTTTGAAAAAAAGCCTATACGCTGGTCAAGGGAAGGAAATGTTCATGCCGCCGAAAATGCACTGTTGATTTTCCAATTTGGAACTTTGTGTTGCGGCGATTCAGCGCATTAACCGCCCGAACCGTGTTTTGGTGTCGATGCCGAATTCTACCGAAATAGCGAGCGTTGTCTCGAAAGCCGCTACGGATGCCGGGTTTGAGCTGGCAGGGATCGCTCCGGTGGAGGACGCTCCGGAACTGAAGCATTTTCCCGAGTGGATTGCCGATGGGCGCGCCGGCGAGATGAAGTATCTTGAAGCGCGTGATGAACAGGGGAGGTTGAAGCGGGCTTCTGTCGCGCATGCGGCGCCATGGGCGCGAAGCGTCGTCGTTTGCGCCATCAATTACAACACCGCGCAACCTCATTCGACAGAGTTTCAAGATAAGAGCCGCGGCTGGATCTCGCGCTACGCCTGGAGCCGCGAGGACTATCACGAGTCGGCAATGCGGCGGCTGCGGCTGGTCGAGGCGGCGCTCAGAAATGCCTGCCGGCAAGAGGATCTCGTTACCCGCTGCTACGTCGATACCGGGCCGATCGTTGAGCGGGTCGTGGCGAAGTATGCGGGCATCGGATGGATCGGCAAGAATACCTGCATCATCAATCAGAAGCTGGGATCGTGGCTGTTTCTCGGGGTGATTCTAACCTCGCTTGATCTTGCTTCTTCGGCGCCAAGTTTGCCTGCACCCGACCGCTGCGGTACATGCACCCGCTGCATCGACGCTTGCCCGACCGATGCGTTCGTTGCGCCGTATCAGCTCGATTCCAACAAATGTATTTCCTATCTCACGATCGAGAAGCGCGGTTCCATTGCCGAGGACGTTCGAGTAGGCATGGGGTGGCACGTTTTCGGCTGCGATATTTGCCAGGATGTTTGCCCGTGGAACCGGAAGGCCCCGGCTACGAATGCTGAGGAATTTCAGCCGCGGCCGGAGTTGGTGAATCCGCCGCTGGAGTGGTTGGCCGAGATTGGCGAGGAAGAGTTTCGGCGGGGTTTTCGTGGTTCTCCGGTGCGAAGGGCAAAGCGTGCCGGCTTGCGCAGGAATGCTGTGATTGCGATGGGGAATTCCGGGGAGCGGAAATTCATCCCTGCGCTCGAAAAACTGGCTCAGGATGAAGACGAAGTCGTGCGTGACAGCGCGGCTTGGGCGCTTGGGAATCTGACTTAGTTCCGAATAACGAGAAAAGTCAAAAATCCCGACCCTCGCAAGAGGTTGCTACGACAGCTCGCTTTCGCGGTTTTCTGCCGCCGTTTGTAAAATCTTTGTGAATTCGGCGTCAGACGTTGACTTCCCCTTTTGCCGGAAGGATAATTGCACCCTTATTTCAGGGGGTGTTTATGAAGCGGTCGCCCCGATGCGGTAGTCCTTCCGAAGTTTCCCGATTTCTCCACACACGGCTTAACGCTTACGCCCTCGCTGCAAGCGCGGCAGGAGTGGGTGTGCTGGCGTTGCCGCAATCAGCCGACGCGAAAGTGGTGTACACGCCGGCGCACCAGGTTATTGGGGCGAACGGGGTTTACAATCTTGACCTCACCGGCGACGGAACGGTCGACTTTCTGATTCAGCAATGGCAAAGCGGTTATCCATCGAACAATTCGCTGCTTTGCGACGCGGCTGTAGGCAACGCTATCGTCGGCCATAAAAGTTTCGCCTCGGCTTTGAGCGCGGGCGCGTCGATTGGGCCGAGCCGGAATTTTATTTCCGGCGGAAATAACGGCGAGGCGATGCTCAACGTTACTCACTTCACGACCGGTGGAACGAGTTACGTGCATGGCTTCTGGGCCAATATTCGTAACCAGTATTTGGGGTTCAAGTTTCAGGTTGCCGGAGAAACCCATTATGGGTGGGCGCGGGTGAGCGTGCAGCGGAAGGCGAATATTTTTACCGCTGTGCTGACGGGGTACGCTTATGAAACTACTCCCAACACGGCGATTGTGGCTGGAGAGACCTCCGGCGCGGATTCGCCGGGTAATTCCGCGGAAGAGCAGCAAACTAAGTCGCTGGGGGAGCTTGCGCTAGGCGCGGTGGCTGTTCCGGAGAGGAGGCTGCCATGACCGCGATCAAGTTGCATGAAAGCCTGACAAACGTTCGGCGCGCGGCAGGCCGCGCTTTTCTGCTGTCGACGCTGCTTGCGCTGGTGTTCGTCGCGATCGCTTCGGCTCATGCGCAGACTTTCTCGGTGTTGTACAGATTCGAGGGAAACGGCGGCGGTTCCCTTCCGGAATCGGGCGTGATCGTGGGCTCGAATGGGATTCTGTACGGGGTAACCGAGGATGGCGGTTCGTTCGACTATGGAACCGTGTTCAGCTTACATTCGGGGAGCGTTGAAATCCTGCACAATTTTCTCGGAGGCGGAGGGCTGTTTCCGGTCGGAGGCCGCTTGCAGGATTCGGCGGGAAATCTCTACGGCACCGCCGATAACGGAGGCACCTCTGAAGGGGGAGGATGCCGCCACGGTTGCGGAGTGATTTTCAAACGCGATACCACAGGAACCCAGACCGTGCTTTATGCATTCACCGGCCAGGCGGATGGAGGGTATCCTGAGTCGCGGCTGATTCAGGATGCCGCCGGCAACTTCTACGGTGTGACGTTCGCGGGCGGAGACACATCTTGCGAGTTTGGGTTGGGTTGTGGAGTGATTTTCAAGCTGGACACTGCCAATCACTACAGCGTTCTCTACACCTTCACCGGAGGAACGGACGGCTATTTTCCCGAAGGTCTGGTCGCAGACACAGCCGGCAATCTTTACACAACGACCTACTCTGGCGGCACGTATAGCCGCGGAGCCGTGTTGAAACTGGATACGGCCGGCACTCTGAGTATTCTCTACAGCTTTCCCGGAACTACCGACGGGAACGATCCGGCGGGGCCGCTCCTGATCGATAAAGCGGGAAACCTTTACGGAACAACATTCGGCGTCTACGCCAATGGATTTGGAGAAGTATATAAGCTCGATACCTCCGGCAACATAACCGTGCTGCACTCGTTCACGACGCCCGTGGGTGGCGAATACCCCGAAGGTTTGGTCATGGACCAGGCGGGCAATCTGTACGGCGTTACGCTTGGCGGGGGAACCGGCACGGGTTGTTACTACGGCAGTTGCGGCCTGGTCTTCAGGCTGGATACCGGCGGGAACTTTGTAGCGCTGCACAGTTTTAGCGGAGCCGACGGTCAATTGCCCACTTCGCTTACGATGGATAAAGCGGGAAATCTTTATGGCACCACTATGGGCGGCGGACAAGGCAGCCGCCAGCAATGTGCCTACTACAAAGGATGCGGCGTGGTGTTTGAGCTGACGCCCTAGTTGACTTGGATCAAAAGTCAAACCCCCTACCCTGCCGCAGAAGGCGCGGCCAGGTGGGGTATCCAAAACTTTCTTTCCCTTCGATTTTTCCCGACTTTTTAGTTCACGGCTCCGACTTACTTCGCCAGCACCGCTATGTTCTGCGGGCTCGCGATGGTGTAGGGCGAGCCGGAAGTCGGCGTCGCTCCCGTTGCGCTTACCGTGAATACCATTAACTTCCCGGCAGAGGTGCTGATGGCGTAAAGGTGA
>Ga0210391_10000233_pt1 | contig 64866 bp, 57 predicted proteins | sample IncBWC12OmetaG_FD_160573 | JGI IMG/M metagenome (GOLD analysis project Ga0210391, IMG submission 160573) | Forest soil microbial communities from Barre Woods Harvard Forest LTER site, Petersham, Massachusetts, United States - Inc-BW-C-12-O ...
ATGCGCGAGCTAACGGCCAGAATTCGTAGTGCTGTCCGGAGATTTCGGACGCCTGCATTCACCTCCGAGGCGCTCATCGCAATTGGAGAAATTACTTTAGACCCGGCACGTCGTCGCGTTGTCCGTTCAGGCTGCGAAGTCCGACTCACACCACACGAATTCGACGCATTGCAGTTTCTGATGGAACATGCAGGTCGTCCGATTACTTACTCCCGACTGGCAACTGCTCTTTGGGGCCCTGATTCGGGCGAGAATCGACAATATCTACGGGTTCTTATTGGACAACTCCGCAAAAAATGCGAAGTGAAACCCGCCAGCCCGGAATACATCCTGACTGACAGCCACTTCGGATACCGCTTCCGTGAGGCTTAGCAAAACTGGTGCAGCGAGCCCCCAGCTACAGCCTTCTGCCAACACTCAAGTCGTGAATTAGATCCTAAAGGACACTTACAAAATCTGAATCGCAACCAATAGCGCGAAACCATTGGAACATGCCATCTTATACCAAGGAATTCCATAGATCGCGGTAGTGTCAGCAGGGGCGCCATTATGTTCTCTTCCGCGATGATGGCTCTGCAGTTCTTCGTTGTGCTGTTTATTTATCCGGAGACGAAAGGGATCACGCTGGAGCAGATGCAGCGGCGGTTGGGAATCGATTCAGAGGCACAAACGTTATTGGCGAATGAAGGTCTTGCCATGAGACGGAAAAGCAGCTTATAAAGTGGGGTGGGGAAAATCGCTGAGCTGCGCATGTCTCATCTCCCTCCTCGCGTACGGCGAAAGCACGCAAAGCACGGCAGGCCCAACGAGGAGACTTGTATGTCATTCAAAGCTGCCCATGTTCTCATTGCCGGGACTGTTCTCGCTGCCGGCTGTTGCCTTTCTCCAGCCCAGGAAGTCATCCACGCGCTGACGGGCGTTGCGAGCAAGGTTGATAGCTCAGCTCACACGATTACATTGACGAATAGTGACGGCACTCAGACGGTCGTTAAAGACGACGCGAAGAACCACCCACGCTATGACTTCGACAAGACGCTGCAGTCGGATGCGACGGACAGCGCGGCTTTCGACAAACAGGGCGACCGCGTGATTCTTTACTACTTTGGGGATGGCTGGCAACGCCGCGCAGTAGCGGTTAAAGACCTGGGGCAGACCCCGCTGAAGCTCACTTCGGGAGAAGTGACGCACTGGGACCGTCATCATCACGTAATTACCATCAAGGTCGCTGACGGTACGAAACAGACATTTCAGCTTGACAACAAGACCGCGGTAGACACCCCGATGGGTGTGGTGAATGGGGAAAAGTTCGATCCTCAGAACGGTGACCAGATCTCGGTTAAATATCTGAACAAAGACGGCAATAATGATGCCATCTTCCTGAGCGAGAGCTAACGAGCGCTGGGGAGCACCCCAGGTCCCGAGATCCAGACCCCGGGGCACCCCAGGCACTACTTGACTGTCCATCCGAGAGTAAAGCGCAGGCCGGTACGGATGCTCGCAGGGAACGAGGGATAGCCAATGGGGCCGATGTGCTGCTGGCTGAGGTAATTGTCGAGTTGTGGGTAATAGCTCAGCCAGGAGGTGATGGGGATTGCAGCGGCAAGGTCGAGCTTGGCGTAGGAGCGTGGTCCAGATTGCGGTTGGGCAGAAGCGGGGTATTCCCAGTTGCCTATTATCGAAGAGGATCGGGAGAAACCCAACGTCGATCTCGCCTTGGTGAGTGAGGCTTGGTGGCCGGTTGTCGTTTCTGATTCGAAGCCGACTGAGCCGCCGACACATGGCGCAAGACGGTGGGTCGCAAAGCCTGCCCAAGCCCATAAACATCGACTCTTGCATGCAATCCCGAAAGACGTGCCAGAACAACGGAGTTGTATTGAAAACACCGAGCGCAGCCTCGCTTTCATTGCTCAGCCGGAAGAGCTCCTCAAGGAAATTGAAGACGTCGAGAACATGGGTCAGCTGATTGTCTATGTGTTCCAACTCTCGTACCCATTCACTCTCGGTCAACTCACTAGTTAGTTTCAGTCTCCCCAATTTCCTCCTATTTCCCATTTCTAGAACCGTCCTGTTTTATCAGACGGCGATGGTGAGAGCGCGGCTGCCATCTACACCCTGCTGGGAACGGCACGCCTCAACGGCATCGATCCGGAACGCTGGCTGCTCGAGGTGCTGAGCCGCATCGCCGATCATCCTCTCGGCCGGATCGAGGAACTGCTGCCCTGGAACCTTAAAATGGAGTTAGATCCGGAACGTTAGATCAAGAGCCTCTTGATCAGCCTCTATAGAGCGAAACTATGCGACCAAAGAGCCGATTTTTAAAGCGAGCGTCGTTTTATCTCGTTTGCGGCGCCATCTGCACTGCTAGGGCACAGGACCTGCACATGAGCATTACTGACCATACCTACGCTGATGACAAGATCAGCGTAACTGCACCGGCGACCTGGAGCATCGCCATCGATGACGTTAATGGAATTCCTCGCGGAGTGACTCTGCACAAGGGGAAGTACGTCCTTCGTCTCTGCACTTCATGCACCCAGGCCAGCGGGATAACGGGAGGACGATTCGGCGAGATCGCAGGTCTGGTTCAGCCATGGTACAGGGTTGATCCCTTGGCCAACCCTGCTCCCTGCGGCCAGCAGAGATCGACCAGGATTTCAGAACAGCTCAATCGAATAGACTTTTGGTTTCGACGTGATCCTGCTCATCTCTATGACGAGAACGCTGACGACTGTCGCCAACCAAAAACGATGGCGACGGTATGGTACGGCTCCTATTTTGCGGAAAATTGCTCCTATGCTGCCACGGGAGAAGATTGCGGAGGATACTTCCTTCACCTCAATTGGCTGACCAGGCAGCATGCGAGACCGCTCCCTACCGATGAAATGGCCTTCGCGCTGACCTACGACGAGACCGATCTGGATCAGTTGCCGCACAAAGGCGATCCCGAGCTGAACCGCGTGCTCATCGAGGCTACAAATATTGTGCGCTCGGTGCACTTCAAGGACTTGAGAGTGAAGCCCGCCGGAACAGCATCCCCATAAGAATGGCCTCCCACGGTCACCGCATCGTTTGAGTGTCCACCAAAAACAAGTGGACACCTGTCCCTGCTGCTGATCAAGGCGGGTGAACCGACGGCCTTTGGAATCACCGTGGAACTGCTCATGCTGTCCAGTGCAGCCGCCATCGTCGGCGGACTGTACATTGGCGCGGAATCAACGGGGTGCGGGCGCCGATCCTTCGTCGAAGGTCGGCGTCTGGAACGGGGCGCTGGTGCTCGAACTGCTCGCCGTGGTGCCATTTTTAGCCGCGATACCGGCGCTCTTCCATGAACTGGCGGACAGCAAGCTGTTGCACGACATGGCGCCCGGCGCTATCCCTGTCGCGCTGGGTGCTTCCGAGCTGCTGCCGATGGTAGCCATCCTGCCGTTCATGCTGTATCAGCTTGCCGGCTTTGGCACCGTGCACATCGTCTTGCCGAAGTGGGTGAACCGGATCATCAACATCGGCATTCTCTTCTTAATCACTGCCAGCTACATCGCCAACCGCGAGGGCGAGTACGCCTGGGAAAGGAGATTCGCCGGGCTACTGGTTGTCATCATGGTGATTCTCGTGTTCTATGGGGTTCTCAAGCTGAGACAGATGCAGGCGACCTACGACGCATTCTGCCCGCGCAAGCCTCCCAAGTAACGACTCGATAGTCCTCGCTCTTCGTATCTGAATTTTGCTTATTAAGCCGACTATGGTCTCCCCTAAGAGTTGTGTTTTCTTCCAACCAATTTCTATTTCTACCTCAACGCAGTCCAGCTATTGTCAGGATTAAACTCTGTCATTGCCTTAGCCACACTGGTAGTGTCATTGCCGAGGTTTTTCGCGTAGACCACGCCGTCCTGATTGATGATGAACGTCTTGATGCCCGATTCGCTGTACGTTGCCGGGTACGCAACATAGGCGAATCCACCGGTCATCTTTCCATCGACGACATAAGACTTTGCACCACCCTTGGCTGCGGAACCCTGACTATCCAACCGCCGGAAGTAATAACCATAAAAGGGCTGGTGAGCGTCAGGCTTGACGGTAAATCCCTCTTCTGTCGCGAACGCCACCAGCGGCCCGAGTGGGCTGCGAGGAGCGCCTTGAGAAGACTCCCAGTACAATCCATTCTGCTGGCCGGTATCGCTGATGAATTTTTGCGCGTACTGTTTGACGCCGCCGTGCTTTTGCGAAAAGTACTGATCCTGGGAGTTCGCCAGAGCGGCGCAGACATCGATAGCGGCGAGCTCGTCGCGGCCGATGCGACGGGCCAGGATTTCTTCTTTGCCGGCTGCTGCATCGAAATACCACTGGCCGGCAGCGTTCTTCATCAAAGGAATGGGAAATGCCTGGTTTTCGGCGCCCACCAGCAGCAATTCGCTGCCATCGCCCAGCTTCCGCCACCGGCTCATCACCTCGTAGGCTTTGGCGAATCCATCAAAGGCCGCCTTATCTTCAGCAGCATCGCCAGTGGAGATGATCGCTGCCGATCCTGGACTGAAGATCGCCAGAATTGCATCGTGATTTTGCGATTTCGCGGCATCCGCGAGCGCCTTGCCGGCCTCGTCGGGCGAAGCGAAGGTTTTGGGTGCGGCCTGGGCGGACTCAGGATTTTCCTTCTTGTTGCAGGCTGTGAGAGAAAGAAGCAACACGAAACCCAGAGTCAGGTGTAGGAAGGATGAAACTAAACCGACGCGATTGCGAACTAGATCGAACATTTTGATCCTCCAATGGGTGTTGTTCATTGGCTTCCCCGGCCTGGAAACCTAACGCCGGAATCCGCCGCCACCACCACGGAATCCACCGCCGCCCCATCCGCCGCCGCCACCACGGCTGCCCCAGCCCTGCGAGCTGGATGCCCGTGAGCCCCAGCCACCGCCGCCGGAGTCGCCAGAATGGCCGCCCCAGCCACTGAATGCCGACGAGCCGCCGCTATGCGAGTCCCAGCCTCCGCTACTGCCTCCCCAACCGTGAGCAGCATCAGAACCGGAGTCCGCCTTCTGCCAGCCGCTCCCTGTGTTTTTGTAGGCGTTGCCGTTCGCGGTCGCATACTTGTTCCCATTGGAGGTCGAGGCGCCGGCAACCGTTCCGTTGGCGTCCGAGTAATGCGCCGAGTTCACCGACGTGCCGTCCTTCGAGGCGTATGAGCTTCCATATTGCGCGCCATAGGTAGAAGTCTGATGGGTTTGGGCGTAGGCGCCGGTACTTGGGTTATAAGCTTGTCCTACCCTTTGGGTGCCATAGGCTGTCGAGGTTGACGCCCCGCGCGCATAAGTCCCGGTGGAAGGGTTATAGCCAGAGGAGGCATGCGCGCTCCCGTATGGTCCATAGGCGGAAGCACTTGAACCGTAGTAGCCCCCATGCCAGGCGTCGTTCCCGTAGTAGGCTCCGCCGTGGTAGTACGCGCCGCCGCCGTACCAATTGCAACTCCAGCTGCTGTATCCCCAGCCACAGCAGCCGCCGCTCATCATGGCTCCAATAGCTAGTCCCGCCCCGAAGGTAAGGACGCTTGCCGCCACAACATCTGCAGTGGTGTAGTTGGGAACGACATAGGGATATCCGTAAATGACCGCAGGGTTGTACTGCGGGACATACACAACCTGTGGGTTGGTCGGCTGAATGACGATGGTCTGCGGCGACTGTTGCACGACGGTGATTTGCGCGCCGGACTTCAGATTGCCCGCGGCCTTCGCCTTCGCGCGCAAGGTTTGAATCGCCGTCATCACGTCGGCCTGCTGATTGTGGTAGTCCTCACCCAACTGCGAGGTCCAGGAGAGGTTCTGGGCCATGTTGTTGAGGACGGACGGAAACTCGGTGAGCGCTTTGACACTTGGATCCCAGGTTTGCTTATCAACCGCCGTCGTGAGCGCGCTTCCCGTAAGGGTCTTGTTCTGCTGTATCCAATAGCTGGCGATGGCCACCTGGTCGGGAAAGGTCGCGGCACTGAGAATCTGCGCCACCAACGCATCCGGATAGAGAGCAATCGGCGCAACTAGGCTCTGCAGCTCATCGGCGGTCGCCGGCACGCCTTGGCCGGGATAGCTGGCGGTTGTTCCGCCTGCCGGCGGCGTTGCCGTACTCTGATAAGCCATGCTGGCCGTGGCCCCGGGGCCGATGGTGAAGACCAGAAGGATGCTTAGACCAAGGGAGATACTCTGCTTTACCCGTGCGGCGCCGTCCATATGCTTTTCTCCTTGCAATCTTTACTTCGCTGGCCAATTGGACTTGGCGAAGTTTCGGATTTTTTCTCGCGGGTCATGATAACTCTGCAAATGACCAGCAGTGAAGCCAATTCGCGCTTCGCATCGTCGTGATGGATCCGCATCACCAGTTTGCTGTAAGTGCGCACAAACTCCTTGTCCACCACCTCTAACAATTTTCCGAGATGTCAACATACGCCGTTGCATGGAAGGCTGGACACTAGCAGAATTCCCAGTTCGCCCGAGAATAACGACTAGGGCTTTGCCATCTCGTGCGAGGCGATGGCCTCGTTGGTTGAGTGTGTTAACCAATCTTTCCAGGACAGCGACCAACATCGACAAATAGAATGCACAGGTCTTGGCGGCCATCTCTACGCTACACGGAACACACAGACACATCAGCTTACAGTAACGGGCTGCCGAGGGCATGGACACTAGCAAAACTACCTGACCCAAAATTAAAAATGCGAAGTGTGCGCGGCCCTCATCCCGCAGACTTTTCGGGCGCCACCTAACGAAAGCAAGCTACCCGTGCCGAGTGAATGAAAAACGGCGTTTCAGTATGTTCGCGGATCACCGTTCATTGCGTCGGCAAGTTACCGAAATCCCGACTTCGCAGGCACAACGGGATGGTTTCCGGATAGCCCGTCAACCGACCGGAATCCAACCCGGCCAATCCAGGTCGTGAGCGCTATGGCCTGGTTACATCAACAATCCCCGGCTTATAATGCGGCATGCCCGTCGAGTTGCGCGGGTTGTAATTTTCGCCGCAGCGCGCCCGTTGGCTGAAAAGCCGCACGTTATCGCGCGCCGGTTCTGACAATGATGCAGCGATCGTGTTCGGGAGGACAGAACCGTGTGGTGGATCAGCTATCGGGGTGAATCGGGGCACGGCGTCGACAACATCGGCGTCTTCGAGGACGACGGCTCCCCGCGCAAGGTACATCCGCTGCTTCTCGATCCCTCGCCGGCCGCGCATCCATTGCACATTGCGCGGGGCTTCGCATTGGTGGGCGACGACCTCTACATCGCGAATGCGTGGCGCAAGGATAGCCACATCGCGCTCTACCACCGGCACGGCGACACCTTCCGCTTCAAGGAAGTGCTCGCGAAGACCGACCACGTTGCGGCAATGGTGCACCCCTTCGACGTGGAACTGGGGGACGATGGTCGCATCTACGTCTCCTGCCAGGACACCAACACCGTGGTGTCGCTTGTGCCGGAGACCCGCAAACCCGCACCGGTGGCCGTGCACCTCCGCAAGCACTATCCCAAGGGGAATTTTCTCCCCGGCACGCTCGTCGCTTCCAGCCAGGGGAAACTTCCCGAGTACGGTGACCACACGCCGCTCGATGTGCCAGCACCGCTCGGCCTCAAGGTGGTGCTCGACAAGCGCGGCAAGCCACGGCACTCGGTGCGCGGCATCGTCGTGCACCGCAAGCATCTGTACGTGGCGGACGAAGCCGCCGACGCCGTGAAAGTCTTCAATGTGCAATCCGGGGAGTTGATGGCCCGCATCACGGGGCGGGCGCTCAACGCGCCCGTGCACCTGATCCTGCACGGCGAGACGCTCTACATCGGTGCCTCAGGCAGCGGCAGCATCCTCGCGCTGGATCTGACGTCCACGCCGCCGAAGGGCGATCTCGAGGCGCGCGCGGTGATCGATGGAAAGCTCGACGCCCCCTCCGGCTTCGCCGTCGGCCCCGACGGCGATCTTTACGTGGCCGAGCGGAAGAAGCAGCGGGTGCGGCGCTTTTCCTCCAAGGGAAAGAAGAAGGGGACGTTCATTGATGACCTTCCGGACATGCCGGAGTTCCTTGTCTATGTTCCCTGAGAAATCCCAAAGCGGTTACATTCTCTCCTCCTCGTAGGACGATGCCGACGACGGTACCGGTCTTTTGGCCGCTTCCACCCGGCCGGTTGGTCCCCCCCGCCGCCGGGATTATTCGGCCTGTTTCCGGGATTGCCCGGATTGTTGGGTCGATTGCCGGGATTGTTGTAACCCCCTCCGGGACGGTTTCCGTTGTAAGGAATAGCCCGCGGAGGACGATTGCCCGGGTTGTACTTCGGCTGATAATTGCCGCGGTAATAATTAATCCTGGAGTTGCTCCTTGGTACTTCCGCGATGAGGTCCTCTGTAGGTTTTTTCATCCGCATAGTGTCGCTCTTTTCAGTGCGACCGTCTCTCTCTCACTTTTCGGTAAGTTGCCGGGCGGGAAGTCGCCGAGCTTAACTTACTGAGATCGCCGTTTTTCTGGAACCTTAAGCGGTCTTCTTTGCGGAGAAATTCTCAGACCAGAACGCGCACGCGGCCAGTTGCAGACCAACAATGCGATAACGGCTTGGCACATTTGCCAGCAAATTTCCAGCGGACATCTAGTAGGTTTGCTAGTTGTGTAAGGTCGTCTGAAGGCGGAAGCGTAGGGTGGATTTGCCGCCAAGTCCTATAACACGAATGTGTTTTGGCGCAAATCTCTTAGTTTCCAGTTCGAGTGAAAGCGAGGAAATTCATGAAGAGCCTATGCAAGCTAGTTGTGAAGATGGGCTTGCTAACCCTGTTGTCCGCAATGCCTCTCTCGGCACAGATCGCGATCGGTCTGGAGCTCACCACATCCTTTCCGTTTTATGCAGGTAATACCAAGTTGCCGGCAGGCACCTACAAAGTGAGTCAGACCAACATTGATTCAACTATGTTGCTGATCGAGAGTACGAACAGTGTACATTTGGTCTATCTTGACATAACACCCGGAAACTGAGCAACCTCATCCTCAAAGCAGCGTCACTTTCCACAAATACGGAGGCGTCGACGATCTGAATCAGATTTGGGTCCAAGGCGAGAGCTCTGGGATGCAGGCTGACCCTACTAAGGCGGAAACGAAGGCGGCCGCGAGTTCAAGTGCGGAGGACCATTCAGTACCTGCCAAGAAGCGGTAACCAACGCCTACGGAGAGGCGAAAAAGCGTGAAGTAGCCCCAGCGGATTGCTACTGACCGGAGCATTCTGGTGATAGTTGCGAGAACGTCCGAGCTGGTGGTGGGGTAGTGTTCTGCGCCCCGGCAATCAAGGTGACGAATGCGAATCCGGTTGGCCGCAAGGAACCTAAGTCTGTTCATCATTGCCTGTTCTCCTTATAAAAGAGTTGAGTTACGTCGCGTCACCGCCAGGAGCATGTGCTCTCAGCAGAACTAAAGATGACGTCATGCTACGTAAGCCGGCTTGGTAAAACTGGCAAAAATAGAAGGACCGAACCCAAAAAAAACTAGTAAAGCGCGTTTGCGAATAACTTGATAAGTGGAAGCGCGTTTGCCGGATACTCCATTTATTTCCGGCTTCGGCCCGCGAGCTAGCTCAAAACGTGACCTTCGCGGGAAAAGCAGGGATAATTTCCGCATTATCATCGGGTGCAAGTGAACTTGCGCTTTCCATGGGCTAGAGGGACAGGGTGCCCACAAGAAGGAGGGGAGGCCCGAGATCCTCGGCACTGTATTCCTAACTCCTAGTAATTTTTTTCTTGCCGCCTATGAATTCTGACAGTTCCCGAGAAATCTGGTCGAGGCCTAGGCTCGCGTCAGGAACTCGAGTTTTTTACCTCAGACCCATCAGTTCATTCGCGCTCGATTGATGGTACGCCGCTCATCTCGCGACAAATGGACCGTAGCTCGACCCCGCGGAGGCTTACGGATGTCGGAGGCAACATCGAATGTCGAGTTCGCTCACCAGGTCCACGAGCAAGGCCATCATCACGGACCGCCGTCCGATCGCCGGGCTCAATGGGTGGGGATCGCTGAGGCGGTGCTGCTCTCCATCGTGGCGGTGATGACGGCCTGGAGCGGCTACCAGGCTGCGAAGTGGGGTGCGCTCTCGGCCAAGCAGTATTCGCAGGTGTCGCGCACCACCGTGATGTCTCAAGAGAAGGCGACGCTGGCGGGCCAGGACCGCCTTTACGACATCGTAACCTTCGACGCCTGGGTCGCCGCAACGACGGCAGGCAACAAAAAACTCGCTGCATTCTATGAACGTCGATTCCGCCCCGAATATGATGCCGCGTTCCTGGCAGAAGCTTGACCCATTTAACAATCCGTCTGCGCCGTCCGGCCCGATCTTCATGCCGGAGTACACGAACGCAAACGAACAAGCGTCTGCAAAGCTTGCCGAGGAGGCCAGAGGCTACTTCGAGAAAGGCGTAAGCACACGGGAGACCGGTGACAGTTATGTGAAGGTAACGGTCTTCCTGGCGACAGTTCTGCTCCTTACGGCACTCAGTCAACGCTTCGAATCATTCGGGCCGCGAGCCACAATAGTGGCGGTCGCGTCCCTTCTGCTGATCATCAGCACCTACTGGATCCTAACTCTTCCTCGGGCGTAACCCATGTGGCTTCCCACCCTCCTCGCGAATTACCAAATCATTCTAGGCTTCCTCGTTGCCGACCCCATGAACTGGCGCGCCGACTGGGCATGGGGCTTGCCGCTGATCGTGCTGAACGTGATCATCCATGCCCTAGGTCTCGGGCTCATAAGCCAGAAAGTAGTCCGCGTTACCAGCGCCACGATTGCGCGCCATCTCATAATCTACAAGTTCGTGCTGGTAGTGGGCTCCGCTACCTTATTGGGCACTATCCTGCACGGAATTGAGGCAGCCATCTGGGCTGCCGCCTATCGGCTTCTAGGCGCTCTGCCCGACAACAAGTCCGCGATGCTCTATTCTTTGAACGCGATGACCAGTTACGGGCATACGGATCTAGCTCTGGCGCGGCACTGGCAGCTTATGGGAGCAATAGAGGCACTGAACGGGTGGCTGCTGTTCGGGCTGACCACCGCTTTTCTGTTCGGCGTGCTCGAGAGAGTCTGGTCGTCACTTGGCAGGGGAGGGCACCATAAGTGAGATTCAAGCTGAAGTGCGAGCACAGCCGTTCATGGCCGCAGCCGCCTCAGAACTGCAGTTTGGTTTCACCATTACAGGCTGAAGCCTAATCCCTGACCGAGTTCGTGCGTATGGACGGCCTGTTGTTCGACAGCTTGTGAGATCTGGGCCTGCTGGATGGCAGGCGTGTGAGACACATCGCGGCTGAGTTCCTGACCCAGCGCCGATGCGTTGTTCGTAAAAATCTGCGCGTCGTGCGCGCCGCGCGAGACGGCAACGTAGGCCATGCGGCTGTTGAGCAGGTCTTTTGCGCCTAACTCGGTGTCCACGTGGATCAGTACCCGGTCTGCAGTTTGGCCCTGACTGGAATGACTGGTGACGGCATAGCCGTAGTCGAGATGCACGCGTCGGTTCGGGTTAATTTCAATTACGCGACCACCGTCCATCTTGAGCCGCAATCGCCCATCATCCGCAATCCGTTCAATTGTTCCCAGTTCGCGATTTGCCACTTTGAGATCATTGGTGGGCGCAGTGAACTGGATACGGTCACCCTGAGAAAAACTGCGCAGCTCTTCGCGGAATATAGAGACGCCCTGCTGCCGCTGGGGATCGTAGGTGCGTTCCGTGCCATCTTGAAATTGGACTGTCAATCGGTTGGTCGCAGCATCAGTGCTCTTCACCCGCGCATACTCGCCTTTGCCGATGCCGGTCTCTTTCGATGCCCGCGAATAGCGCAAAACATCGCCTACCTCGTAGCGCTCGGCCCAAGTGCGATCTGCGCCGGTGAGGTTCTGACGCGGTACGAGCGTTCGAATGCAGTGCTCTGCATGGCTTACGAAGCCTCGGGCCTGTAATTCGCCATGTATGCGCTCGTTGATCTCCGTGCGGGAACCGTTGTCAGGCGAAACGACGAGAGTGCGTTCCGGCGAGGTCGCATATTCCTTCGCAATTGCGGCAATACGCTCAAAACGGTCCGGAACTTCCTGGATTCGGCGTTGCCGGTCAAGGTTCTCGATTGCCGCGCCGACCTCACCTCGCGCAAGCTGCTCGACTACTCGCTTCAGATCCGGGTCTCTTTGGCGCACAATCTCGTCGAGCCTGACCGTCACCATGCCCGCATGCTGGAGCTGTACAAACGGTCGCCCAGCTTCCACGGCTTCGTGCTGGCGGTGGTCACCCACCAATAAGACGCGGTCATGCGGATGAAGGTGGTTCAAAAACTCATGCACCTGCCTCGTCGATGCCAGCGACGATTCGTCGAGCACATACAAGCGCTGCTCGCCCGTATCGGGCTGTTCGCCACGCGTCAGATGCTTTTGGAGCGTTGAAGTCTCCATGCCTGCTTCAGCGAGCTTTTGCGCTGCGCGTGACGTGGGAGCGAACCCGTCTACTCGATATCCTTCAGCTTCTACCGCTTCGCGAATCACGGATAACGTCGTCGTCTTGCCCGCTCCCGCGACGCCGTCTAATCCGACGATCTTTTCGCGCGAGATAAGAACGTCATCCACGGCTTGGCGCTGCGCGGCGCTCAGCTCCGGGTGCCGAACTTCGGTCCTGATACGTATCTGTGTCGAAACGAGCATTGGATCACCAAAGCCGCACCGGTTGCCTTCCAGCATCCGGGCCACAATTTCGCGCTCCAACCGAATCATCTCAGTCGTCGTGAACTGTGGGTTTGTGCCCCTGTGCGAAACTTCGCGGAACTCGCCGGTCTTGATACGGCGCTCAAACTCGCGCTGGATACTCGCAAAGGTGGTCTCTCCCATGCCGCGTGCAAGCGCGGTTTCGAGGATCACGCGGCGGTCCTCGACAGCCGACCTCTCGAACACACGATCCCGCGCCCATGTCACTGCCCGCTGCGCATGCATCTCCGGTTCACGCATCTGGTATTTCTCGTGAGCCCGTGCCTGCGCGACAACTTGATCCGCCTGGTGCCCAAATTGAGCAGCCAACTCGTGATGCCGCCGCAACACCTCTTCCTGCGGTAACAGTTCCTTACCATCGCGTGTATGGTATGCGGCGATCTGCGCCGCTCCAGCTCCATCGATTCCCTGTTCGCGTAGATGGTCTTTGATCTGTTCCCGGCGAGGGCTGGAGGCTTCGAGGTACTCCTTCGTGTATCCCCTGATCTCCGGCTGACCGTGTTTGCCCCGCTCGATCTCGTAGCCCAGCTCTTCGAGGCGGGATGCCAGCTCGGATCGGTAGACAGCTGTGATGAAACGCTGCGCAACAAAGATCTCATGCGGCTGCAAAGCGCGCGTCTGGCCGTTGTCACGCTCGGTCACATTGAAGATCACGGCATGGGTATGCAACTGTGGCGCGGCATATCCGTCCACGGGTCGTGCCGTGTCGTGTTCGAAGGTCCCCGCGACGAATTTGCCCGTCGTCTCCGGCGCGTGAACGTTGCCAATGCGGGCGTGCGTGTACCGCTCCAGTTCGGTCAACGCGGCGCGCACGCTTTCCCTGTGTGCTTCTCGAACCCGTTCGTCGCCGCCGACAAGCGCGGTAATGGATACCGACTTCGGCGCCGAAAACGTGGCATCCCACCCGGCACGATGCTCCACGCTGGTAATTTCCCTGCCGTCCTTCCCTTCGTAGGTTCGCGCAACCTGATGCCGGACAAGCTGCGCTTCTGTGTGCGGGTGCTGGCCTTCGCTCAAACGCGCAAAGTGTTCTGCCTTGACGGGGCCAGTGAGATTCCACTGCTTGGCAAGTATGCCCTGCCATTCACTGTGGCCTTGCTGGTCACGACTCCAGTAGTTCTGTTGCTGCGATGCGAACTCTCGCGCGTGATACGTCCGCGCCTGACTGGCTGAAAGCGGCTTTGATATGGTTAACATGGCGAACCTCAGCGACTCTGCTTTAGTCAATCTCGTTCTTGCGATGCCAAACAAACTTCTCTTTTGGCATTCCCGGCATGGCTCCGAAGAGCGGAACCACCGCTAGCGGCGGCTTACCTGACGATTCAACAGACGGCACCGTCTGGGTTTTCAGGACTGTCTTGCGGGTTCGTTTTCCCAGCAGAGATTTGATGAATTTCGGCGCCTCGAAACGAAGGCCACGCATCGCCGTGGCCCATCTGCGCAGCAGGCACGGCGACGGCTCTGCCCATAGAATCGAGTACGGATTCAATCGCCTCGCAGCCCAGCGAGCGGTCAAAAAGTCCTGCCCGGCGACCTGGCATAGGAGGACCGCAATCGACCACAGCAGAGGCGTGAGCAATATCCTCCAGAGACTCTCTCCCTCATAAAACTGCTGTTGAAGAAACGGCTGAAGTCTCGGTATCTTGATCCATTCTTCTGGGCCGCGAACCAGACCTGCCCACCCCATCTTCTGGGCCGCCAAGGAAAGCCGCAGCCCAGGTGAATCGTTTTGGTTCGAAGGGGAGAGAACCACATCTTGATCTGTCGCTAGTTCCTGCTTTTCTTGTGACGCCGTCTTGTAAAGCCAATGAACTTCGGATGAGAGAGCCGGGTCGCTCCCCTGTACCGTGCAATTTAGATAGATCCAGAAGTAGTAACGCTGGAGTGGTGTCAAAGCCCGCCTCGACCACAGGAAAAATGTCCCGGCAAACAACACCAGCGCAACAGCAATCTGCGAACGGAAACGGTTCGGGAAGATCACTAAATCCCTCGGTTCTTCTCCTTGAAATAGGCGAAATTCTCGATCAGTTTCCTAACCTGCGTAAGCTTCCGGGCGTCGGCTTCATCGCGGATTTGGATGACGGATTCGGGCGCCAATGCCCTACCTTCAGCGGTCGCCTGAGCGCCCGCATGAAACAGGTTGAGCAGCGCGTAACGTACTGCCCAGACCTCTGCGAGCAACAGCTCAACTGAGTTCGAAGACCGTTGCCGCGAGGCATTCAATGCCGTATCGCGTAGCCACTCCGAAAGGGGCTTTCCAGCCTGCTCGGCAGCAGATTCCACCTCGGCCAGTTCGTCAGGAGTCAGCCGTGTGGCAATTGTTTTGGTACGAAAGCCGGGCTTGTTGTCGTCATTCGGAGATGCTCTTTTGCCGGGTGGATTCGTCGCCTGGAAAGCGTTCATCGGAGAACCTGCCCTTCTGACCTGCAATCTTGGCTGTACTGCACTGAATTTTGCGAACTCACACGAAGCTCTTATTCTTCAACGTGTTTACGCCGCGGCGCTTTTCGGCGTTGTTTCCGTTTACGGACGTAGACGTTCGTTTCCGTTTGCAAACGGCGCGGAGCGAAGTTGCTAGCGCAGCGGAAGTTAACATTTGTAAGCGTCACCGCCCACTCCGTCTCTCCCCAGTTACCCAATTGGGGGTGACGTGTCCCACTTACTTCCGCTGCGCAGCAGCGCCGTTCCTACAACTCGCCGTACTCCAACGACAGCTCATTCCAAATGCGCTGCAAGGCGGGCATTTCCCAGGCGCGGCGAAAGCCCCCTTTCAAGGACGCCCATTCCGCATCGGAGAAGCCAAAGGAGACTGCTTCTTTGCAGCGAATCCAGATATGCGGTTCCACACTCGCGGTGTACCCGAAAAACCAGGGTCCTCTCCACTGCGAATTCGGCCTGGCTGTATCCCACTCTTGAAGCATCGTGCGGAACTCGGCAATTGCCGGATACGGAGCCAATTCGTACATTGCTTTCCGATCCTCCGGAAGGTTCAGCAGCAGCGAAAGATCGCCGGACCCGCCCACGGCAAATGACAGCACGAATCCGCCCTCGAAGACAGAGGAGATAGCCGGTCCGTAGCGCCGCTCCAGAACATCGTGTGCTGTCGCGTCCCGAACAGGGACATCGCGCAAAAAGTAATGCCCTCTGGCGGCCGCTTTCCAAAGAGCCGGCCACTGCGGCTTCAATGCCCGGTTCAATGCCTCGATATTTCCGACCTGTTCCAGTTCCAGAAGCTCGTATAGATTGCGCGCGGCAAACTGCGGCCACAGATGCGAATTGGGAATGCTCATCTTCCGGATCAGACGCTCCACCACCGTCTCGACATCCACGCCCTCCATGTCAGCGAGTTCCTTTCCTTCCCTGGTCAGGATCGGGAGATTGGAAAGATAGCGAGCATCGTGGCTTGCCTTCTTTGGTCGCCGTATCTTGTAAGCGGCCAAAAATGCTTCGAGAATCTCCTTCAGAGTCTCCTGGGAAACCGGTTTTCCAGCCGCGCTTTCGACACCTTGAAACACGAACCAGGCGATAGCGATCCACTCCGCGCGCGACAGAGAATACCCAGCTTCGATCTTCCTTCTCGCTTCGACCAATGACTTGGTGGCATTCGACAGCAACTCAGCGACTTCCAGCCGGTCTTCTCGCGCCGATTCCAGGAGCTGCTTTGCTACCTCAGATGTGGATATGCTTTCGCCACTCCTGTGCGAAAGAACTTCTTTCAAACGTTCGAGTCTGGAACGAAGCGCTTCTGAGATACGAATGGAAATGACGGGCTGCTGCGGTGCCGCCAGCTTCTCAGCCATTGGCCTCCTTTCATGCACTACTTACGATTGTTACGTAAACTTACATCTTGACTTTAGGTCTACAGCTGCGATAATGTCAAGGATGCAAGACTACGAGGTGCCTCTTGCGTTCTGATGCCCTCCCGCCACGCCGGCCACCGCGCTCCACACTCACGAACGATCCCGCGCAGTTTGCGCTGCCCTTCCAGGTGGAGACTGAAAGTGCAGGTGATCAGAATCGATCTGCTGGCGAGCCTTCAAACTCAAATACATACTCGGCAAAGAAGTCCCAACCTGCCGAGTTGCCGCCCCAAGCAAGCTCTTCCATTCGCCACATCGGTGGACGAAAAAAGAGAAGGGGGTCGGCAAGACTGCCCGCCGCAAGTAGTCTTGCGCCGGACGCCAAGTTGCTCGTGAGCCGCAAGGCGGCTGCGGAGATGCTCTCCATCAGCGTCCGCGGGGTCGATTACATGATTGCGGCGAAGAGACTCTCCACACGGAGAATCGCCCATCGTGTGCTGATCCCGGTTGATGAAATCCGCAGGTTTGCACGATCCGATCACCCCGAACGCCTGGTTGGGTAATAGAAAATCTCCGGCTAAATCCCGAGGCTCAGTTTTTCCACTCCAGGTCTATCCGTACACAGCATCTTTGGCCGCTGTGCGCTTCAGCGATCTGACATTGTTCGGCTGGCTTCCTGCACTGTGTGCCAATTGCGAGTGTCTCATTTGAAGGGTTCAGTCCAGGAGCATCCAGAAATGCAGCGGACTTCTAAGAATTTCGTTTGAGAAACTCGTCATGAATTGTAGCTGAGAGCCGGAAGTTAGTTTTTCCCAAACGTTGGAGCGCACCGCGAAAATCAATCAAGCCGCGCTGCGCCGCCTTCTCCAGTACAGCGACCGTTCCCGTCACATGGAGGCGACGGCGTAACGCTTCCCGCCTTCCGCTGATTTCATCCATTAAGAGCGTATCGACCCCGGTTTCCAGCGCCAGCTGGATTGCTTCACGCTCTCCAGGATCAAGGTCGCTAAGCGCTGGGTCAATGATGGAGGCTGCCGAACGCACCTCGCACCATGCTGGCAAACTTCCAGCCCAAATCCGAACCGTCGGCGGCGTCTGGAGCTGCTGAAGTTCCCGATGAACTTCCTGGGGAATCAAAACCTTGTCGTAAAGGGCGGGAAGCAATTCGATCTCGGCGATAAGAACCAGGTAATTCAGGGGCGAAGTGTCGGCAACGACAATCATCCCTGCAAGCGGCCCTCAGATTCGAGCTGCTGCAAGGTCTGACGATCCTGCTCTAAGTCTTCGAGGCTGTAGGCGTGCTCCCAGACGTTGTGTGCCTTCAGAAAGCCATCAAGCTCATAACGGGTTTCAAATCCAAGCAAGCGGCGCGTCTGATAGGCGCTGAGAGCGCCGGAACGGTAGCCCTCGATAGCCACGGCTTCGAGCGCGGCCCGCGCAGGATCCTGCCCAGCCTGGGTCAGCCTTTTCGCCATGTCGTCCGGAATTTCGACAGTCACCTGCATACCTAAAGCGTAGTCGAATCGCCGGAGGAAAGTCCAACTTCAATCCTCTGGCGATGGTATGGAATGGAAGCTCCTCACATCATCGTCATGAGATCACGCCCACTCACCCGAAGCCCAAATCGGCACGATCTTGATATATGACATTCCCGGATGGCTGGAATCTTCGCCTGCAAGTTCCGATTTTCCGTTCGCTGTTGTCTTGTAAATCCAACGGACTTCGACTGGCGTGAGTCGTCGCCTGGGAAGCGTTCAAGGGGAACCTCCGTTCTGACGTGCGGTATTGGCCCTTCAACGCCGAATCTTGCAAACTCATATGGGGTCTGCATCTGGAAAGTGAGCAGACACGGCCTTGCGGCCAGATCCTATGACCTGTTTCCCGCTCCACGCAGCGCCTGGACTACGCAGAGACCTCTGCACCATATTTCGAACGCTTCAGCGCATCTGTCCGCTCATTTCGGGGACGACTGACCCGACCTCTGCGATCGTGCAGGCTCACGTCATCGTCCCGTTTTCGCATTGAGGACAGCCATTGCATCCACGACCTGCGAGGGTGCGAAATGCGCATATCGCATGGTCGAGGCGATTGAAGCATGCCCAGCAGCTTCCTGGACCACCTTCAGGTGCACTCCGGCCTGCACCAACCGTGAGCAGAAAGTATGCCGGTTATCGTGCCACCGGTAACTTTTGATCTTTGCTTCGCCCAGGACGGCCTGCCACCACTTCTTGTTGTCCGCTTTGGCGAAGACGACATCCTTCGGTGAATTGTTCGGCTGACTGCTGGATCGATCGCGGCGCTCGAGATCGAGGTCGTGCAACTGTTTCAGCGCCGCTTCAACATCGTCGATCATGTAGGCATTGCGCGGCTTGCCGTTCTTCGTTTTCGTGAGGCGCATGATGCGCCTCTCGAAATCCACGTCGCCCCATCGCAGGTTGTACTGCTCGGAGCGGCGCATGCCGGACTTCAGGGAGACCTCAAACTCCAAGAGCCGGTGGATCGCCTGCTTCCGAAGTTCCGGGTGATTGACGGGATCGTGCGCATCGATGTTCCGCTGCAGCACTCGCCGCAGCCGGCTCTCTTCTTCATCGGTCAAGAAGCGCTCCACCCCATTTCCCACGTCACGCAAGGGGACATCCACCGCAGGATTCGCATCCACCAGATCCCTGCGTTTCCCATGCTTGTAGACCATGGAAAACGTCCCGCGTATCTTGTTGATCGTCGCGTTGGCCAGATGCCTGTCTTCCTGAATATCGTCGAGCCAATCCTCAATCTCCGACGATTTCAGCTTTGCCGCGTCGCGCTCGCCAAACATCGCCCTGATTTCGGCAATTCTCTTCGGCGGATTGATCTGGTCCCGATATTCCCCAGGGTGCGCTTTCACATATCTTTCGAACTCATCGCAGAGCTTTCCGACCGTGATCGCGTGGGGATCTCCCAGCACGGCCACCTCTGCGGTGGTCAGCACCGGGCGCTTGGCCGTCGTTGGTAGTACGCCCTCCCCTGTGCGTTTGATCGTCCTCGCCTTCTCGACCCAGGCTATCGCATCGGCTCGCCCCCTTGGACCCAGTCCGAAGCTCTTCCGGACCAGCTTCCCGTTAACCCGGATTCGGGCAGACCAGATGTCGTTGCCGGGCACTCTTTCATATACTCCGCTTACGGGCGCCGGTTTGCGCGCCATGTATCACACTCCTGTATCACAGGTCGGCGGTGGTGTTTTCTCACCGGGCGAAGTTCTTCTGGTGCTCGTTCGCTCATCCTCCGCCCGAACCGACTGTGATACATATGTGATACACCGAGGCCGTATTCCCTGCAACTGCATGCAGCGGTCTGACTCCAAAAGGTGAACAAAAACATGTATGGATACTGGCGATTTGCAGAATTGTGCAATGCCGTACGGTTCGCTGCAGATCCATCATGAACGCCCTTTTAAGGCGTGGGTCCTGGGTTCGAGCCCCAGCGAGCTCACCATTCAAACTCTCACCTTGGGCTCATTCAGCTTATCCTGTCGGCTGTCGGCATTCTCAGTTTTTCGCCATCAATGAAGTGAGTGCCGTCTGCCAGGTGAGCGGCGGCATCCAGTAATATAAACCGCGAGGTGAGCGACCTCTTCCGTCGAGTTCCGTCGAGCCGCGATACAAGACTGCTGAAGGCTGATCCAGACAGTGCGGCGGACCTTTGGAGGCAAGGCAGTCATGCCCACGATTGACATCTTTCTCCCATCGGACCGCAATCGCGTTGGACAGCTCTTTCTCAGGGATGGCGATGGTCGCGAACTGCGTGGGCCTTGGTACGTGTGCGGCAGGGCGAATGATTTCGCAGCGAGCGAACACGGAAACCCTACGCGCTCGCCGCTCCATCTCTACGGGGACACGCCGACCGGCGACTATCGAGTAAGGGGCATTTTAGCGACTGGCGGCGGAACGGCTTACGACTCGAAAACGTTCGGCCAATCCGGCATGATCGTTCTTGAACCGGTGCGCGGCCAGGCGGCGATTGCCAACAAGAATGGCCGCCAAGTGCTGGTGATTCATGCCGGCACTCCAAATCCTGCCGACAAACTCCTCTACGCGACTAACGGCTCGGTGAGGATGTACGAGCACGAATTACGCGAATTGATTAAAGCCGTACGGGGCCAGTCGTCCGTGACTTGCAGGATCAGCGAAACGAACGGGACCGTGTCGCTCCCCGTAACCCTCGATCCGGCTTACGATCAAGGCGATCCGCCGCTGGCTGCGAATCAGATGATGGCGGGCGGGGCAAAGTTGATCGTATGTGCGGCGTCTCATTCCGCGGGAGTGCGTCACCGCTATCGCATCATGCAACAGGTGAGGGGCTTTGCCGACCATGCAGGCTACTCCGTGCGCATGCTTTGGGGAATCACTTCCGGCGTCTCCTTCTGCCGCCACGACGAGTTGTTCGACGCTGTGCCCGGCGTTGAGATAGAGAATGTTTCGTACGAAGAAATGACGGCGATCTGGCGTTGCTCGAAGACCAGCACGATGAGCCACAAAGGTGAGACACTTCGCATGCTTCAGCCCAGTGAAGAGCCCGTCGACAGATTCTTTTCGTGGGATTGCGATACGGCTGAGGCTCTCGGAAAGCTGGCTACCGGCAACATCACCCCGCTCCATGCGAAGATTTCCCCGGCCCTGCAGGCGCAACTCGATGGGTACATGCAGGCACACTCCATGCAGAACCGACTCGGAATTCGAGTACGGGTGACCGAACGGGCGACCGACCTGCGTAAGCCCCGCCGCGTGAAAGACGAGCTGGACGCAGTCCTTAGTTCCCTTCGCCGAATCTCACCGCAAATGCCTTTGTTCATTGCCACGGACTCGGAGTACATACAGGAAGGGTTGTTATCCCATTTCATCGACGCGCGATTTCTTCCCAAGAGATTTGAGCAGAGGGAGCAGACGGGCGGGTATGTTCAACGTACGGACAAGGACGCGATGCTCACGTTTGTCAAGGAAGTCAGCTGCCTTTGCGCCTGCAAAAACATCATTAACTATGGAGGCTTCTTGAATGAAACCTCGGTGCGATACAAGTTCATCAGGGAACCGTACGATGGACTGATGGACGCCGTCAGGAAGCCTTGAGCGTGAGAGACGAGCTCTCAAGCGAGCTGTATCCGGCCTTGCCATGGGCGAGGATTCGACTCGTCATCGTCGCGCTTGTTGTTGCGCTCTCTCTTGGTCAGGCTGAAGCCGCGCCTGCGCCACCGCAGAGGAGTCCGGCTCTTTCAGTCTCCTACAAGATGCCCGCTGACGGTGATTTGACGCTTGGCCTATATGACAAGAACGGGCAGCTGCTCAGATGGCTGACGCAGGGTGAATTCCGCTACGCGGGGGAAAACAAGGAGACTTGGGACGGTCTTGACCAATACGGCAATCCCGTCCCCGCCGGCACCTATACCCTGAAGGCCATCTATCACACGCCCATCTCGACCGACTACAAAATGAGCGTCGCCAATCCCGGCAACCCGCCGTGGCCGACGCCGGATGATAAGGGCGACTGGCTCAGTGACGAGTACGATCCTCAGGCCGTGGTAACCGACGGCAAGTGGGTATACCTGGCCGCGCCAGGCGACGAACTGGGTTACTCCATCATCGCGGTCGATGAAACCGGACAACGGCAGTGGGGTATCCGGAGCACCTCGGACGGACGCGCCATCTCGCTGGCACTGAACGGCAACTACCTCTACGCTGTTTATTCCGGCGCCGAGCTAACCGATAACACCCGTGTGTACACGGGCAAAAACGGCATCGGCAAGGCCATCCTTATGTGTTTCGACAAAAGGACCGGTAAGCCGACGCAATTTACCCTGAAGCAGCCCAGCCAGATCGTCGCCACTTGGCCTTATCGCAACGACTACATGTGGCTCGACGAGCTCCGCAACAACCGCTCGTTCACTCCGGCGGTCTACGGCGGCCAGCCCCGTTACTTTGCCGCCGACGTCAGCGAAACCACCAACGTTCTGGGGCTCGCGGCGGTTGGCGGCAAAGTCTATGTCTCGCTGAACTACGACAACAAATTGCTGGTGGTTGACGCAGCTACCGGCAAACCCACCGGCGAGGAGATCCGCCTCGACGCTCCGGTGGGTCTCAGTCCGCTCGACACCCATACCATCCTCGCTGTCAGCGGCAAGCAGGTGGTGAAGGTGGATCTGGGCAGCAAGGCCGTCACGCCGCTGATTACCTCCAATCTCGTTGCGCCTGATAGCGTCAGCACGGACAGGGCGGGCAACATCTACGTCAGCGATTGGGGCACGTCCTTCCAGGTCAAAGTCTTCTCCTCTTCAGGAAAATTCCTTCGCGCTATCGGTAAGGAAGGCGGACGTCCCTGGGTTGGAAAATGGGACCCCAGCGGCATGCTCGTGCCTCGCGGCGTTGCCGTGACCGATGACGGCAGGCTCTGGGTCGCCGAAGATGACGGCTCACCCAAGCGCATCAGCGTCTGGAATGCGCAGAGCGGCTCATTCCTCAAGGAATATATCGGGCCGACTCCTTACGGCGGCGGAACCCTCTTCTGGATCAACCCAAAGGATCGGACGCTGGTCCACGCGGAAGACACCGCGTTCAAGGCCGATTATGACCGCAAGACCTACGCCCCGCTGGCCATCGATTATCGCCGCCAGAATCGCAACGATCCATTCACTCCCAACGGCCACGATCTCGATGTGCGCCAGGGTCGGATTCTTTACCATGATGGCCGCGAGTATCTCTTCAGCAGCGACAAGATCAACGTCATTCTGCAACGCAAAGGGGACACCTACCGGCCCGTGGCTGCATTTGGCAATATCCCCGCGTCGTTCGGCAACGATGGAACCTCAATTCTCGTTTGGGACGGTTTCGGTTATCACCCTTATAAGGGCTTCTTTCCCGATTTTTTCGCCGGCCATGTCGGCAACAACTACAGCTGGACCGACATGAACGGTGACAACCTGGTCCAGCCGGATGAGATGCACTGGGTCAAGGCCAGCGGAAATTATCAGCCGGGATCGCAGCCTAATCTGGGCGCGAGTTGGGGTTTAGACGTCTCCCCCGACTGGAGTTATTTCTCCGCCGGCACTTTTCACGACCAGACCGCCGTCTTTCGCCTTGACATCAAGGGCTGGACCACGGATGGCGCGCCCATTTACGACATGGCCGACGCCCGGCCGATCATATCCCTCCCCCCTAAACATACGATTACCTCCCTTCATGTCACCGATGACAGAAAGCTGATCGTTGTCTTTAACTTTGAAGGCATGGGGCAATGGAACGATAGCACCGACGCGATTGCCTGCTACACCCTCGACGGGAAAAAACTCTGGGCGATCGCGCAGCCGAAGCAACTGCCGGGCATGGAAGTCTACGCCAATGGCGCGCAATACGACTTCAATTTGCCAAAGCTCGGAGACGTCTTCGGTACCTGGCTCTACCATGGCAGCCAACGGCCCTTCCTCATCACGACCGACGGCCTTTACGTCGGAACCATGCTCGACCTCACGTGGCTGGGCCCGACTTCACTCCGGGGCGAATCGGCACTTTATTACTACCAGGCTCCTGATGGCACGCCCTACGTCATCAACGGCGCGAACCAGGCTGAGCACATCTTCCAGATCAAAGGATTGGATCGGGGAGGCCGCTTCGATGGCACCTTCGAGTTAACCGAAAACGGTGTGAAGCTGGCCCAGGCTCAGCACGCGATTCCTAAACCAGTAGTTCCGCCTAATCCAGTGCTGGCCGTGACCTGGCTGGACAAGCCGCCGGTGATCGACGGCGATCTCTCCGACTGGAAACTCAACAATGGCGCTTCTCTCAAGGGCGGCAACGGCAAAAGCGCCGACGTAGCCCTGGGCCGCGACGCGCATAACCTCTACCTTGCCTACAGGGTCCACGAGTCCACTCCAGCCATGCGTAACGCAGGCTCCGACTGGCGCACACTCTTTATCAGCGGCGATTGCGTCGACCTCATGCTCCAGACCGATCCGAAGGCTGAGCCGCACCGCCGCACCTCTGCGCCGGGCGACGAACGCCTGCTCCTCAGCATGTTTCAAGACAAGCCGGTCGCGGTTCTTTACCGGCCGACGGCGCCAGGGACAACGTCGCCGGTCAATCTTGCCTCCGAGCGCATCGACCAGGTTATCCGGCTCGATGCGGCCAGGGTTGCGATCACGCGCGATGCTGCCCACGGATTCTACGCCGTGGAAGCCTCCGTGCCGTTCACGGCCCTCAATCTCGACCCGAAGACGACCGACGATTTGCGCGGCGACATGGGGGTCATCTACGCCGATGAAACGGGTACGAGCCGTTCTCTGCGGCTCTATTACTACAACCAGGACACATCGATCATTGACGATCTCGCGACCGAAGCGAGCCTCCAGCCCAACCAGTGGGGTAAGATCGCCATGCCTCTCGGTTCCAATCTGATTCGGAATGGAAGCTTTGAAGATCCCTTCGTCGATTCGGCGCAATCCATCGACAAGGGTTGGTACATCACCCGTGCTGAGAATGGAAACGATGCCGTGATAACCACCGAGTCTTCCTACAGCGGCCATCAATCGCTGTTGCTAAAGACATCCGTGCCGGTGAGCTTTCCGCCCGAGGCCTACAATTATCCCGACTACGGGGCTTTCCTCAAATCCGCGAATGGGGGCAAAGGATACGGCAACGTCGAGGTTCGCCAGCGGGTCGTGGTAACGCCCGGCCATCAATACAGCTTCCGCCTGCAGTTCCGCAGCGAGGATAACCCTGGCTGGGGAGAGCGGAAAAACCCGGGACATCCGCGCGGCTTCGTCTCCCTTGCCAACTGGATTGACTGGATCTGCCCGCCTCCCAGCCCCAATCGGGGCAAGCGAACGCCGCTCGCTAGCCCATACAATACCAACTCCATTTATGGGCCCGTGCCCGATTGGGTTACGGTTTACGATCCGCAGACCCTCGCCCCGACGGCCCCCTACACTGCCCCCGAAGGGTGTAGCGCGGCCGACATCGTCTTCTTTATGCGAAACGCGACCGACAGCCTGCCCAAATTCTTCGTCGACAATGTCGAGTTCGTCGACGTCACTCCTGGCATGGCGAGGTGAGCTACGTTGCTCCCGAAGTCATGTAGTAAACGGGCGGGGGCCCACCCTTAATTCACGTATGCATGAGGGTGCCCCTATTCTGAGCAAGGCTCGAAGTCCCAAGTTAGATCCAGCCTTTTTGAAGTCGTCATCCCGAGCGACCGGGAGCGCAGCGAGGGGAGTCGAGGGACCTGCTGTTCGCCTTGTAAGAGTTGACGATGCCAAGTGGGGAGCACGTAGTCGGATGGCGTCACATCTCTTCACGCGAGCGGTATAATCCGCCTCACCGATGGCGTTAGCTCCGGGCACGAAACTCGACGGCTATGAGATTCACGCCCTGCTCGGCGCAGGCGGAATGGGAGAGGTCTATCGCGCCCGCGATTCGGCCCTGAAACGCGAAGTCGCAATCAAAGTCCTGCCGTCGTTTGTTTCGCGGGACCCCGACCGGCTGCGGCGCTTTGAGCAGGAGGCGCAGGCCGCCGCGGCGCTTAACCATCCCAACATTCTGGCGGTGTATCGATTCGGCGTCTTTGATGGTGCGCCGTATCTCGTCTCCGAGCTGCTGGCGGGAAGCACGCTGCGGGAAGTGCCTTCCCATGGCGCTCTACCACCTCGCAAAGCCATTGACTACGGCATTCAGATCGCCCACGGATTGGCCGCAGCACACGATCACGGCATCGTTCATCGCGATCTCAAGCCGGAGAACCTGTTCGTCACGAAAGATGGCCGCATCAAGATTCTCGACTTCGGACTGGCCAAGCTGATGCAGGCTCAGCAGGAACCCGGCGGCACGCTGACTCAATCCGCTGGAACCGATCCTGGCATGGTGATGGGCACAGCCGGCTACATGTCGCCCGAGCAGGTGCGCGGCCAGGCGGTCGATCATCGCACCGACATCTTCGCCTTCGGGGCCATCCTCTACGAGATGCTGACCGGCAAGCGCGCCTTCCATCGGTCGACATCGGCCGAGACCATGACCGCCATCCTCAACGATGACCCGCCCGCGATTTCACAAACCGGGGCAAACATCCCGCCGGGCCTGCAGCGAGTCGTAAATCGCTGCCTGGAGAAGAATCCCGACCAACGTTTTCACTCCGCGTCTGATCTGGCCTTCGCGCTCGATGCGCTGTCGGATTCGGGGCCAGTCCCCGCTCCTGCGCCGATCGGCCCAGCGCCAAAAACAAAATGGAGCCGGATCGTTGTAGCGACACTGATTGTTGCCCTCCTCGCGGGGATCTTCCTCTGGTGGCGCACTCCCGCATCCGTCCCGCAAGTCACGAGTGTGACCCAACTCACCCACGATGGCGTCAGCAAGCGTGGCACGACCGTTGCATACGATGGTTCCCGGCTGTATTTCACGGAAGGCGATGATTTAGGCTGGCGGATTATGGAGGTAGCGGCTGCAGGCGGGGACACCGCTCCGCTTGCAACCACACTGCCCCACCCTTGGCTGCTGGGCATCGCACCGGATTTTTCTGGGCTGCTGGTCACGAGCCACGGCTTCAAATCTGGGCCGCTTTGGTGGCAACCTCTTCCGGTTGGAACACCTCGCAGGCTTCTCGGTAATCTCGAGGCCGGGAGAGCCTCTCTGACTCCGGACGGCAAACACATCGTTTATTCAAGTGGGGGTACCTTAGCGATCGCTGAACTTGATGGATCGAACCAGCAGGATCTGGCCAGCGTGGATGGACGAACGGGCACACTCGCGATTTCCCCGGATGGTCAGCGGATACGCTTCGCGACCTGGAACAATGAGACGGACTCAAGGTCTCTTTGGGAACTGGACATCAAAAGTCGCAGTCTGCGCCAACTATTGGTGGGCTGGCCGGGAACGCCAATAGCGAGCGGCAGATGGACGACTGATGGCCGTTATTTCATCTTTCCAGGCGGGGATTTAGGACGGTTTGATCTCTGGGCGATTCCGGAAAAGAGGGGCTTCTGGCGTCGGAAGGCCGAGCCGATCCGGCTTCCCACCGGCCCCCTTTCCTTTGGATTTCCGGCGTTGAATCGCGATGGCGACAAGATCTATGCGACGGGCACGACGCGGCGCGGTGAGTTGGTTCGACTCGATCCTCATACCGCCCAATGGGTGCCCTTTCTATCTGGACTCCCAGCAATCGATACGACATTTTCCAGAGATGGCAAGTGGATGGCGTACATATCCTATCCCGATCACATGCTCTGGCGCTGCCGTGCTGACGGCAGCGATTGCCAGCAGATTACGTATCCGCCACTCGTGCTTAATGACCTCGGAGGAATCTCGCCTGACGATTCGCGAGTCACCTTCAACGCTACAACCCCGGGGAGCGGGACGACGTTGTTCAGCGCGAGCTTACAGGGCGGTCAGCCGCGAATGCTCCTCCATGGGGAAACGGGCGGGAGCTGGTCGTTGGATGGAAGGGCACTGTTGATAAATGCAGTGAAGAATGGGCTCAAGAACGGTATTCGCGACTACGAGGTTCAGGAGATCGATCCGAGCAGTGGAAAAATTTCATCATTTCCTGATGGCCAATCGAAGTACGGCCTTGGCTGGTCCGCGCAGGGAGGGCTGGTTGCGATAGACGATACGCTGAATTTGCAGATATTCGATCCACGAACCCAGACATGGTCTGAATTGCTCAAGGGCCCGTGCGCGACTGTCAAGCTCTCGCCCGACGGAAGCTTTGCGTACTGCGAGACGTCTGACGTTCCTAATCACAAGATCATTCGCGTGCGGCTCTCGGACCGTCGAACAGAAACTGTGATGGAGATAAAGGGACTTCGGCGGGTCGTTGATGAGTATTTCGGCACGTTGATGGATGTCGCCCCAGACGGTGCCGTGCTCTTAATGCGCGATCTGGGCACTGAAGAAATCTACGCCCTCTCAGTCAAATGGCCTTAAAAACCTCCGCGCCTTCAAAGAACCTTTCCTTTTTACCGGAACACTCAGCTTGTGGCTTGGGCTGGATCCCACCGACGCACCTCTGATGCATCGCGACGTCTCGACCACCGATATCTACGCCCTCACCCTCGAACAGAAATAAGTGTCCCGGGTGCCGGGTGCCCCACATCTCGATTCTGAGATGTGGGAAGATGCGCAGCCGAAACGACCACGAATGGCTAATCCCTAATCCCTGTCTTTTCTGGCCGACAATTTCCCCTGATCCGGTAAAATAGAAATAGAGATCAACGAAGCCCGCCTCCCCGGCGGGCTTTTTCATTGTTCAGGAGCCAATCATGCCCCCGTTCGCCTTTGCCGCCGAATCCCTGCCTCTGGCAACTCACAGCGGCAGAACCAGTTACACGCGGTCCAATGAAATGAAACGGTTACGAGATTCGGCCCGCTTCGCGTCCTGTAAGTCCAGCCGCAACAAACGGTTACAAGTCTCTTCAATGGAATGAAACGGTTATAAACTTGCCGCAACAAGCCACAAGGAATGAAACGGTTACAAAAGTGGTAAAAACTGGGGGAGGGGGTGGGACCCCTATGCCACGGCTTTATCTCCCACGGCTTTATCTCATAGTAAAGTGCGTAGCTGAGACGGCCCGCAGCCTCTCCGCTGCGGACTCCGGAGTGATGTCGCGCTGCGGCATTCCCAGCATTTCGAAGCCGACCATGAATTTGCGCACCGTCGCAGAGCGCAGCAGCGGCGGATAGAAATGCGCGTGGAAATGCCACTCGTCATGCGTCTCGCCGTCACATGGAGTCTGGTGAAAACCCATGGTGTAAGGGAAGCTGGTCTCGAAGAGATTGTCGTAGCGGGTCGTGGTCTGCTTCAGGATGTCCGCCAGCGAGGTCTTCTCCCCATCCTTAAATTCCTTCAGCGATCCGATGTGCCGCTTCGACAGCACCAGCGTCTCGAAGGGCCACACCGCCCACCAGGGAACCACCACCAGAAAGTCCTCGTTCTCGCAGATTACGCGGATCGCCTCTTTCGATTCGACCTTCAGGTAGTCGCAAAGCAGACAGCTGCTATTCGCAGCGCGATACGCCTTGAGGGATTCGGTCTCCTGAGCGGGCTCGTCGGGAACATGCTCGGTCGACCAGATCTGGCAGTGTGGATGAGGGTTACTCGCCCCCATCATCGCGCCCCGGTTCTCGAAGATCTGGACGTAGCATAACTCGGGTTGCTGGCCCAGCTCTGTGAACTGCTCGGTCCAGGCATCGACGACGACGCGAATGTCCGCCAGCTCCATGCGCGGCAGCGTGAGGCTGTGGTCGGGATGGAAGCAGACCACCCGGCACCGCCCGGTTTCCCGCTCGGAGTGCAGGAGCGGCGAGGCATCGGGAGGCGGCGCCGGCGAATCCGGCAGCAGCGCCGCGTAATCGTTGTCGAAGATGAATACGCTTTCATAACGAGGCGTCAAATGCCCTCCGGCGCGCTTATTTCCCGGGCAGAGATAGCATTCCGGGTCGTAGTGCACTTTGGAGAATCCCGAGGACTGGTTGACTTCTCCCTGCCACGGACGTTGCGTGCGATGCGGGGAAACAAGCACCCACTGACGACGCAATGGGTTGTAGCGGCGATGAGGAAATTGCGCGGCGGCCTTCGATTGAGGCTGGGAAGTTGACGTGGACACTTGCTCCCTTTCAGGCAGTTGGCTTTAATGGCGGCGGCGCCACCGCCAGATATTCGCGGGCAAAGCGCTCGCCATAGTCCTCAAGCAGGATACGCACGCGCTCGGCATCCGTCGAGCGGACAATCAGTCCGGCGTGGTGATGTTTCTTCATTCGATGGACGATCTCCGGCGCATCGAACATCGATGTATCGGGCTCTGTCGTCTTGGCCAGACAGAGAACGCTTCCCGCATGCTCCTCGCGCGTCTGCCGCACGGCGTAGGGGACGCCGCGTAGAGCGCTTATCTCGACTCGCGCCCACTCCGCCCACAGGTTGACTCCGGTCGCCTGCTCTACGACATCGGCAATGAATGCTCCACCCACACGAGCTGCGACCTCCAGGAAATAGAAGCGTCCGTCCGTTGCGCGGATGTATTCGGCATGGGTAACTCCGCGCACGAGGCCCATAGCCGGGACGAGCTGTGCGTTCATGGCCGCCAATTGACGCGCGTCTGTCGAATTGCGATCGATGACCCGGGTGGTGAATACGCCCCCCTCGTGCATGACCTGCATCGGTGGCTTCCCGTATTGGCTCACCGCCGTAAATACTACCTGGCGGTCGTTGGTGATCGCGTCCACGTGAAAGATGTCGCCTGGAACGAAGCGCTCGAGAAGGTAGAAGCTCTGGCGGTCGCCCAGCTCATCGAGAGAACGCCAGAGTTGCTCCGGATCATGAATCTTGCGGATTCCGATGGCGGAGGCTTCAGCGCGGGGCTTCAGCACCCAGGGCCCGGCCACATCGGCCATGTAGGTCCGCAGATCGTCGTAATTCAACACCGGGATAAATTCCGGAACCAATGCACCGGTGCGCTGCGCTTCGAAGCGCATGGCGAGCTTGTCGCGAAAATGGGAGGTGGTCGTCCGCCCCATTCCGGGAACGTGCATGTGTTCGCGGAGATGCGCAATCGTCTCCATGTCGAATTCGTCCAGCGCCACGAGGCGATCGAAGTGGCGGCTTCTTGCCAGGTACGTAACCGTATTGGTTACCTGTTCCAGTGTTAGCCCTTCCGGCATATAGACGACCTCATCCAGAATGTCGTACGGCCAATCGGCGTGGCGATGCTTCTCGACGGTCAGGAGCAACACCCGGCAGCCCATGGCGGCGCATTGCCGCATGAAAGATTGGCCCTTCTCGTACGTCGTCACACACAGGATCCACGCATCGCGCTTTTGACTCATCATGAATACCGGTAAAGAACATCCTCCCCTGCTTATAATCCGTCACAGGACGTTTCTTTGACGTTAGTTCTACCATAAGCCTGAGAACTTCAACTGCTTCAAGCCAAGATGGCCGCTACGTCTCACTCCTCGCTCGCTGGTCTGCTCTCTGCAGATGCCGTAGTGGCTCTTCAGGAGCACCTCACGCGGCTTTGGCACCAGCAAGAGGCGGGACAGGAGCCGGTCTTTAACAACGATTTCCTCGATTGTGTGTTCGAACAGCATCTTGCGAACTTCCAACTCTGGCATATCGAAGACCAGGCCCGCTCCCCGCACGCTACGGATCGCGAAGTCGCCGAAACCAAGCGCGCCATCGACCGCACAAACCAGCGCCGGAACGACTTGATGGAGAGCTGCGACGTAGCGCTGCTCACGGCTCTGGAGGTGCACGGCCTTCCGTCTCCCACTGCTGAATTGCATTCTGAATCTCCCGGGCTCATCCTCGACCGGCTCTCCATACTGGCGCTTAAGATCTTTCACACGCGCGAGGAGATCGAACGTCCCTCCGCTCCGGAGGGCCACGCCGAGCGCAACCGGGAACGCCTTAGTTTGCTGGAGATGCAGCGTGGCGATCTCGCAGGTTGTCTTGATCAACTATGGCGGCTGGTCGTAGTGGGGCAGCGCCGCTTCAAGCTTTATCGCCAGCTCAAGATGTACAACGATGCCTCGCTTAATCCGGCAGTCTACTCGCAACCGAGGACAAAGTGATCGTTCTCTCCTGGCGTCGTGCAGGATGGCTTCCGGCGTGTCCTGTTGACGCGGGGCAGACTTGTGCGTATAACTTCGTCGTTAATAGTACTTTCGCTTTCCACAAACAACCGGAAGGACTATAGATATAGGCCTTTTCACGAGGCCTTGAGGAATTGCCTGAATGCCAGATGCACGCGAGGGAAGCGGCAAGGCGAAGCAGCCGCGCACCATTGCAGGGAAATCACGGCCTGCCTCCAATCCAGCTCTTCAACAGTCGCTTACGCAGTATCAGCACGCAATGCAGTTTATGCAGGAGGGCAAGTTCGAAAGGGCACGGACGCTTTTCGAGAGGCTTTCGCAGGAAGGCCCGCCCGAACTGCTGGAGCGCTCGCGGGTGTATCTCGCCGTCTGCAACCGTCATGCGCAGAAGCAAAGCCTGGCGTTCGCGACCCCGGAGGAGCAGTATGACTACGCCGTGTCACTGCTGAATACGGGCAACTATGAGGATGCGCGCGACCAGTTTGACGGCCTGCTCAAGAAGGACTCCGAAATCGACTACGCGCACTATGGCCTGGCCGTGCTCAACAGCATTACAGGACAGGCGGAAGAATGTCTCGATCATCTGGCGCGCGCCATCAGTCTCAATCCACAAAATCGCATCCAGGCACGCAGCGACATCGACTTCAACGACATGGCGGACGATCCTCGCTTCACCGAACTTCTCTACCCTGAGTCGCTGTGAACCAAAAACTTCTCTCTCAGGACTTCGCAGTCATGGCGCGATACACTCGAGTGTGAAGTCCTCCATGGAACTGGCCACCCCCCATAGCTCGGGCAGTGTCGCCCGACCCAGCTTCCGCGTGGTGGCGATGGGCGGGGGTACGGGCCTTTCGACCCTCCTCCGGGGTCTCAAGCAGTACGTGCCGTCGGTCAGCGGCGCCAATCCCGGCACCAGCGACGACGCTCCGTGCCTGATCAGCGATCTGGCGGCTATCGTTACGGTCACGGACGACGGCGGCTCGAGCGGGAGACTGCGCAAGGACTTCAACATGCTGCCGCCCGGGGACCTGCGGAACTGCATGGTCGCCCTGTCGGAGGACGAGCACCTGATCTCGCAGCTCTTCCGGCACCGCTTCCGGACTGGCAAGGAGCTGGAGGGACACAGCTTCGGCAACCTGTTCGTAGTCGCGCTGGCGGAGATGACCGGGGACTTCGGGCAGGCCATCAAGCTGGCGGCCGAGGTGCTGGCCACGCGCGGACACATCTATCCAGCGACCTTCTCCGATGTGACGCTCACGGCGCGCATGGCCGATGGATCGATTGTCCGAGGAGAGACCAATATTACGAAGTCCCACGACTCCATCGTGGAGTTGACGCTGGATCCGGAGGTCGCCGAGCCACTGCCAGAGACGCTGGAGGCGATCGCGCAGGCCGACCTGATCACTATCGGACCGGGTTCGCTCTATACCAGCCTGATTACCAACCTGCTCGTGCAAGGCATTCCCGAAGCGCTGGCCAAGGCGCGAGGGACGAGGATTTACGTCACCAACCTGATGACGCAGGCCAACGAGAGTCTGCACCTGACGGCGGCTGAGCATATCGAGCGGATTTACGAGCATGCCCGGCAGCCGATTTTCGACTATGCGCTGGTCAACACCGCCCCGGTATCCGATGCGGTGCGGGAGCGGTATGCCTCGGAGGGCGCCGAGGTCATCGCGGCGGATGTGGAGCGGATCGAGGCCATGGGAATCCGGTGCATCACCGGGGATTTTGCAGCCGAGGGCGACGTGCTGCGGCACGCATCGGACCGCGTAGCGGCGACGCTGCTGGGGATTGTGATGGAGGCAAAGCGGGGTGCCCCCCCCGTCCCCCCTCTCACGCCGGTTCATCGCGCACTTAGAACAACAGTCAACATGTAAGACGCCGATCCGGTGGCGTGGCTCCCGCTCAAATGACATCTTTGATCTAAGAGTTGCAATTGAGGTGAGAGTGTAACGATGAACAAGCAGGGGGTTTCGCGGCGGAGTTTTTCGATGTGGAGGCATGGCGATTGCGGGCGGATTGGCGTCGGCGCATCTGTTGGGCGCAGTGGGGATGGCGTTGACGGCGGAACAGTTGGTGGAACGGATCAAGGCGAATGTAGGGATTCCGTGGCAGCCCGAGACCGCGGAGCCGGATGATTGCGGGAGTGCGGATACTCCGGTGGTGGGGATTGCCACGATCACGATGGCGACGCTGGAGATGATCGAGTGGGCGCAGGCGGCGGGGAAAAAACATAGTGATCACGCATGAATCCCCGTGAGGTCAACTCAAAGCAGCCGCCGCCTGCCTATGCAGGATTCTGCCGAAGCAGCCGTTTCGCCACTTGAATCCTGAAAATTCTGCCACCGAGGGAGCCGAAAAATACAAGCCAGCCGAGACCAGATCCTAATGAAAAAGTTGAGCCATCCAGGTCTCGCGATACACGGTTCAGATATTCTCCCCTTCCCCGCAGGAAAGCTTTAATTCCCGCGTCACGCTGCAATGAGATGTAGTTGACGGTAAACATCAGGCGGATAAGCCCGGGCGGGTATCCCTTGCTCACGAGGTTGTCGTAAATAGCATCGAGAATGATTCGCATTTGCGGCACCGCTTCACCTTTCGCGTTCTGCGTCCCTGCTACCTGCCCATCGTGCCGGCGAATCTGCGTGACCCTGATGCTGCTGATATACCACGGCCGCATCCTGCCCAAGCGACTCCAGAACTCGAAATCGCCCGCGTAGAACAGATCACTTCGGAACCCGCCGGCCCGTTTCACGGCTTCCGACCGAACGGAGACATTGGATAGGTTGCCCGGGATGCAGCCGAAAACTCCAAAGAATAAATCAGACTTATCCGACTGGACGAATTGAGGCAAAACAGAGCTTTCGAAGCGAGCAAGTGCAGAATTAGCATCGGCTGTGTGATTCGATCGGAGGAACGCAACATCCGGGGGCAGCTCGGACCATACTGTCACTAATCTCTGCAAGGAGTCGCGGTCGAAGAAGTAATCGTCATCACAGAGAATTTGCGCGATTTCATGACTCACCTGGGAAAAGAGAAAATTCAGATTTCCGAACTGGCCCAGGTTCGACGGCTGAAAATGCACTTTGATGCGCGGGTCGGTGAGGCTGGAAAGGTATTCGCGCGTACCGTCTTTGGAGCCGTCATCGCTAATGACGAGTTCCCAATCCGAATAAGTCTGCGATAGCACAGAATCGATAGCCTGCTTGAGGAATTCCAATCTGTTGTAGGTAGGCATCACGATGGAAATCGGCATAGCTTCTCGGGGATTCGTTCTGCTTCTCATATCTGCGATATGTGCGTAGAAGCTGATTATACAAGCGTATGGAGGGCGACTGCGGGCATCGCAGCAGTGCGGATCGGCCGCAATACCGGCTGCTAGTTGGGGCAGGGGGTTAGCTGGACGGGCGAGAGGCCCCATTCGTTGAGGGCATGGTTGAGCTGGTCGACGGTCTGTCTCCATGAGGTGGGGTGTTGGCCGAGAGCGGTTTCGGTGGAGAAGTCGAGAGCTTTGGGTGAGCCGCATACGGTGAGGGCTTCGATGTCTGCGACGGGTGCGAGCCTGCGCATGAGATCGTCGTCTCCGTAGACGGGATTGCCGCCGATGAGAACCAGACGGATGTCGGAGGGCGAAGCGTTGAGCAGGGACTGGTACGTGTCTTTTTCGGTGCGGCGGATGACGAGGAGGTCGGCGACGTATCCGGGCTTGATGCTGCCGATTTTGTCGGCGAGGCCGGCGAGCTGCGCGGGAGTGCTGGTGGCCATCTGGACGAGCTCGGTATCGGTAAAGACTTTGGGGTACTGGCCGTCGTTCCAGACTGAGGCGTACTTTAGCTCCTGTAACATGCCGTCACTGCCGCTGGGGCTCCAGTCGGGGGCAAGGGCGATTTTGATGGCCGCCTGTTTGGCAGTGGCGACGTCGGTCGTGCGTCCATAGAGGCTGAGGTTACTTCGCGGCGACCAGATGAGGCCGACGCCGCTCTTGGCGGCTTGCTGCCAGTCGGCGGTGTTGAGGCCGACGCCGTGAATGATGGAGACGCCAGGGCGGAGGAATCCGCGAGCGGTGAACATGCGGAATTCGCGCTCGGCATTGGCGTCTCCGGGGCGGCCCTCGGAGAGATGAACGATGAATGAGGTAAGGGTGTGGTTGTCGAGACCGGCAGTAATTTCGGCGGCCGTTTTCTCGGAGAGCTCGAGGGGGAAGATTTCATAGCTGAGCTTTTCGTGGGTACCGGGCGGGTAGAGGCCGGAGTAGTAGTCGAGGTTGCGGGCGAGTCCATCGGAGCACTTGCTGTTGAAACCGCCAACGACTGAGGTGGCTCCGCCGACGATGGCCTTGACTTCGGCGTACTGCTCAGTCTGGCAGGAGAGACCCTCGTCCATGATTTTGCTGTGCGGGGTGGAAAGCGCGAGTCCGTATTCGGGGATGGCCTGCCATTCATAGCGCGTGTTGAAGAGGCGACCGGCGTTCCAGCGCGGCAGGAAGTTCCATGTGAGATGGTTGTGGAGGTCGATGAGGCCAGGAGAGATGACGTTGTCGCCTTCGATGATGATGGCGTGTTCGGGCAGCGAGATGCTGGCTCCTACGGCCTGAATTTTGTCTCCGGAGATGAGGACCGTACCTTTGTCGATGACCCGATCGGGTGTGACGATGGTTCCACGGAGAGCGATGGTGGGTTGTTGGGCGCCGGCACTGAGCAGACAGAGGACGAATGCGAGGAAGGAGAACAACCGGAAGGTCTTCATGTGGGATCTCCTTACGGATGCGTGAGCAGGATGGTAAAGGCTGGTGGGCAGGTTGTCGATGGGAAAGACGACCTGGCGGGCCAGAGCAATCGGCGCACTGGGGATTTTCACCGACAGGCTCCGGTGATGGGGGCGGCGTCCGTGCTACGCGATGAGACGAAGGGGATTGAGGCGGCGCTATCCTCTGCTTGAGCTGACTGCCGCCGGAGCGGGCTCTGAGGTTGGATCAGGGAGCTCAGGCGTAAAGATCAACCTTGGGTCGTCCTGCCTGGGTTTGAAGACGAGAGCCCACATTTCCGGACGGCCAATTATCCGGGCGATTTCCCGGAATGCAAAGAACGGCAGCAGCAAAATATAGCAGAGGACGCTGACGGCCAGGACTCCCTTTGGATTCCATCCGAAGAATGGGGGCAGGCTCTCCGCGACGGTGTGTCCATGAAATAGCCCCACCGCAACGCTTTCAGCGACGTGGAAGGACATCATCAGCACGGTAAATACGAGACATCTATAAAGAATCGGATAAATTAGAGGCTTCTTCGCGAAACGTGATCCGAGATGGAGCTGCTCTCCGACCAGCAATACCTTTGCGAAGACGAAGGCGTTGATGATCGCGAAGGTGTGTTCTTCTACGTCTAGATGATGCTGGGACAGGACGAGACTCTGGTGGATGGAGAGCAGCCCGAAGGCGACCCAGAGGTAGAGGAAAATGACCAGGAAGCGCTTGAACTCTTTGAAGGCTCTCTCTTTGAGTGTGTGCTTCTGTGGGATCGAGAGGCTTTGATCCGCCATGGCCAGGACCTCCCCGACTACTGAAGAGTGTAGTTCATCAAAGTTTCAGGCAAGGATTTTCTGCTGGCTAGCGGGTGGGAAATCGGATCGTCCTTTAGTCAGGGCTCGTCGGGTAGGAATGGGAAGACAGGCAGAAGAGGGTTGGTCCTGACCGCGACAGTACGCTTGAGTTGGCCGCAGGCGGCGTAGATGTCGCGTCCGCGGGGACGACGGATGAAGGCGGGAATGCCGTTGTGCTTGAGGCGGGCCTGGAACTCCATGACCCGGTGGGGCGGGGGCATGTCGTAGGGCATGTGCGGGCCGGGGTTCCAGACGATCAGATTGACCTTGAGAGGGCGGCCGACACGGCGCAACAGCTTGCCGGCTTCGTCGGCGTGGGAGAGCTGGTCGTTCACGCCGCCGAGGAGGACGTATTCGAAGGTGAGCTTTTCTTTCGAACGGAGCGGGACCTGACGGACGGCGTTGACGAGGTGCTGGATGTCCCATTTGCGGGTGATGGGCATGATCTGTTCGCGCACCTTGTCATTGGAGGCGTTGAGGGAGATGGCGAGCTTGGGGCGAACGGGCTCCTGTGCGAAGCGCAGGATGCCGGGCATGATTCCAGAGGTGGAGACGGTCATGCGCGATTCGGCGATGCCCACTTCGTGGACGAGGAGACGGACGGCATCCATGAAGGCGTCGTAGTTGAGGAAAGGCTCGCCCATGCCCATGAAGACGAGGTTGATGCGGTCGCGGCCGATCTGGACGGCGTGGCGCTTGAGGACGGCAACGACCTGGCCGGCGATTTCTCCGGCGGTTAGGTTGCGGATGATGCCAAGCTTCGCGGTGAGGCAGAACTGGCAGTTGACGGCGCAGCCGATCTGGCTCGACACGCAGATGGTGGAGTCGTGGTAGCCGGTCTCGCTCCCGTCTCCGGCTTCGCCATCGTCGCCTTCGGGCATCCAGACAGTCTCGACGGTCTGACCATCGTAGGTGGAGATGAGGTAGCGCTCGGTGCCGTCGACAGACTTGTAGGTTTCAACGATAGAAGGTAGCCCAATGTGGTAGCCAGCCTGAGTGAGGCGGTCGCGGAGGTCTTTGGACAAGTTGGTGACGTCAGCGAGGTCCTCGATCCAGTTACGGTAAATGGCCCGAGAAAGCTGGCCGACGCGGTAGGCGGAGACGGAGAATTCCTGGAGAATTTCGCTAAGTTGCTGATTATGCAGGCCAAACAGAGGCCGCATCCGTTCTATGCCGGGAGCGTCTAAAATAGGTAGTAGATTTTCCCCGCCTGACGTCATCGCAACACCGATTTCTGTTGTGTCAGCATAGCGCATCGGCAACGTAGAATCACAATGCTCCCCCGAGCGCTTTGACTGACGAATTTTTGGGCGCGAGAGTCGCGCGCGGCAGGCAAAAACACAGCAACAGCCTTGGCAACAGGCCCAGACACAGAAAGGGCTCCGGACTCATGGACAATAAGAGAAATATTCGACGCACCACTCTGCCCAACGGACTTACGATTCTGACCGAGAAGATGGATCACATCCGATCCGTGGCGATGGGGGTGTGGATACGGGCGGGGTCGCGCCACGAACTGGCCGAGGTAAACGGGATTTCGCACTTCGTGGAGCACATGGTGTTCAAGGGCACGAAGAACCGGTCGGCACAGATTATTGCGCGCGAGGTGGACGCGATCGGCGGCAATCTGGATGCGTTCACCGGGAAGGAAACGGTCTGCTTCAACATGAAGGTGCTGGATGAGCACGTGCCGACAGCGCTTGAAGTGCTGTCGGACCTGGTGCTGAATCCGGTGTTCGCGAGCGAGGAGATTCATCGCGAGCGGGACGTGATTCTGGAAGAGATCAAGATGGACGAGGACAATCCGGACTATCTGGTGCATGAGATTTTCACGCAGAACTTCTGGAAGGATCATCCGTTGGGCAAGCCGATTCTGGGAACGAAGGAGACGGTCCGGAAGTTTGAGCGGGATACGCTGATGGACTTTTACGGCGGACGCTTCCTTGGCGGCAACATGATCTTCTCGGCGGCGGGAAATATCGAGCACGACAACTTTGTGGAGCAGGTGGCGAGACGCTTCGAGTCGCTGCCGGCGGGGCAGAGCCCGCGACCGGATGGGGCGCCGAAGACGACGGCGCGGATCAATCTGCGGAATAAGAAGTCGCTGGAACAGGTGCAGCTTTGTCTGGGCGTGCCAGCTCCCCCCGTGGCTGACGAGTCGCGCTACATCACGCTGGTGCTGAATACACTGCTGGGCGGAGGGATGAGTTCGCGGCTGTTCCAGACGATTCGCGAGGAGCGCGGGCTGGCGTATGCGATCTATAGCGATTTGAATCCTTACAGCGATACCGGCTCACTGTGCGTGTATGCGGGCACGTCGGCAGACCGGGCGGTACAGGTGATCGACCTGGTGATGGCCGAGTTCACTCGCCTGAAGCACGAGATGCTGCCGGAGGATGAGCTGCGCCGGGCAAAGGATCAGCTCAAGGGTAATCTGTTGTTGTCGCTGGAGAGCTCGATGTCGAGGATGTCGAACCTGGCGCGGCAGCAGATGTACTTCAACTACTTTTTTGGGCAACAGGAGATTCTGGACAAGGTGGAAGAAGTAACTGCCGAACAGGTGATGGCTATGGCCAACACGCTATTCCAACCGGATCTGGTGGCGGTGACGCTGCTGGGAAGACTCGACGGGCTGAAGCTGAGCAGGGGACGGCTGGTGTGTTGAGGCAGCCATTAGGAATTAGCCATCAGCAAACTGTCTTTCTGAGCGCGGTGCTGGTGTGCTGCGTCTTCATCCTTTAGGATTGCGTGTGGCGGAGCTTGGCCTGCCCAAGATTGAGAATCAACCTTATGAACCATTCGATTACCCAAGAAAATCGCAGACTGCGGGAAGCCGGCTTTACGCTGATGGAGCTTTTGATCGTGATCTCCATCATGCTGATCCTCATGCTGATCGCGATCCCGAACTTTGCAGGCATGAAAATGCAGGCGAATGAGACGTCGGCAATCCAGTCGCTGCGCGCGATCTACCAGGCTCAGATTCAGTTCCAGACGAACTATCCGGCGAATGGGTTTGCGGCCTCGCTGGCTGCGCTCGGTGGGGATCCGAAGTCGGGGCAGCCTTCGCCCCAGTCGGCGCAATTGCTGCAGGGCGACCTATCCAGCGGGCAGAAGAGTGGATACACCTTTGCCATCGTGAACCCGACGAAGGTCACGGTGAACAATCAGGACATGTACACCGGCTATGAGGCGACAGCTGTTCCACAGGCGGTGGGCAAGACCGGGCATCGCGGCTTCTGTATCGATCAGCAGGGTGAGGTGAAGGCCGATCCCTCGGGTGGCACCAACTGCACGACGCCTTTGCAGTGAGGGGGCGGTTGTTGCGGACTAGCAACCTGATAACTGCGGTCTTGATTCTTCTGCCTGGGTGGTGTTTTGCTCCAGCGCAGTCGTCTTCACTGACGGCAAACGCGCTAGCTAACCGCATCGATCAACACTACAACTCTCTCCGCTCACTGGAAGTGCGCTTTGCCCAACAATATGACGGCATGGGCATGAACCGCAGGGAAAGCGGCGTGCTGCTGTTGAAGAAGCCGGGCAAGATGCGCTGGACCTACTCGCAGCCGGTGGGGAAGCTGTTCATTCTCGACGGGCATGACGGGTATTTTTACACCCCGGGCGACACCGAGGTGCAGCGGGTTCCGGTGAAGAAGCTGGACGATATGCGATCTCCGTTGCGGCTGCTGCTGGGGCACACGAAGCTGGCACGTGAGCTGACAGGCCTGGCGATTGCTTCGGCGGCGAACGGGGCGTATACGCTGTCGGGCATTCCGAAAAATACGGAGAAGCGCGTGGCGGCCTTCAGCGTGACGGCGACGGCGGAGGGCGTGATCCAGTCGCTGCGCGTCGAGGAGACGGACGGAATTACGAATTCGTTTGTCTTCACGGATGAGAAGCCAAACGCAGCTGCTCCGGATGCGAACTTTGTGTTCACCGCGCCAGCGGGGGTGCATGTGATTGAGGGGATGCCGCCGGTCTGAGAACGGCGACCGCTGATTCACTTCTTTTGAAGCCCGATATGATTTCGGCATGGTGAGTTTGAAGCTTCGATCTTCCCTTCTCTTATCGCTTCTTTTTGCAGATCTGCTTTTTACGGCCGCGGCTCGTGCGCAGGACGTGGCGTCCGGGTCGTGGGTGATGCAGTCGAGCGGGACGAAGGCGGGACTGCGCGGCATTCATGCGGTGGGTGGTGGTGTCGCGTGGGCCAGTGGGACAAACGGGACGGTTCTGCGGACCGAGGACAGCGGGTACATGTGGCAGAGCTGCGCGATGCCTCCGGGGGCGGAGAAGCTGGATTTTCGCGGGATCTGGGCTTGGGATGCTGACACGGCGGTGGTGATGTCGTCGGGGCCGGGGGATCAGTCGCGGCTGTATAAGACGACGGATGGGTGCTCGCACTGGACGCTGCTGTATACGAATCCGGATAAGGATGGGTTCTGGGATGCAGTGGAATTTAGTGGCCGTAAACAGGGTTTTATCCTCGGAGATCCTGTGAATCGTAGCTTTGTCTTGTTCTTCACTCTGGACCAAGGGAAAACGTGGGGACGAGTGAATTCCAAGGATCTGGATTCGGGAAATACAAAAATTGGCGCGTTTGCTGCCAGCAACTCGGCTTTGACTCTTGCGTACGACGGCCTTCCCATGTTCGGCACCAGTGGGCCTGGCGGTCCATGGCTCTATGTGCCGGACAGCGTTTGCACGTCGCTGACGGCTCAACAAAACCCCGCGGCGTGCTTTGATGGATCCCTGCGATTTGAAAAGGAAAGACTGCCGATGGCAGGGGATTCTGCATCGGCCGGAATTTTTTCACTGGCAGTCGATTCAGACGTAACAAAGTTAGTCGCTGTTGGCGGCGACTATGGTCGTCCAAACGAGGTCACAGGTACTGCGGCCGCAACGATACCGTGGATGCTTGAACCCCGCCGGGCAACCACGGCGGCGGCGAAGCCTCCGCATGGGTACAGGTCGGCGGTGGCGTGGGACGCGGTTGACAAGGTGTGGATTGCGGTAGGGGCGAATGGGTCAGACGTGAGCTATGACGACGGGAAGACGTGGTCTCCGCTGGATAACGGCAAATGGAACGCGCTGAGTCTGCCGTGGGTGGTGGGTCCGGAAGGAAGGATTGCGAAGCTGGGGGCGCTGCCGGCGAGGAAATAGCGGTACGCCGTGGCCAGATCTCTGCCCAAGTCAGAAAAGCAGGTCCCTCGACTCCGCTTCGCTGCGCTCGGTACGACACTTGTGAGTGGGCGAACCGCCCGGTTTCGATTCGGGACGGCAGATGAACGGTTTGGCTGGCTGGTGCGTCTATCCGCTGCGGGAAACTGGTACCCTGAAGTAGCGTCCCATGGCGGAATTTGTTATCAAACTGGCCGACGAGCGCGGCCGCGTGCAGCAGCAGGTGCAGTCGGCTGCTACAGCGGAAGAGCTACATCATCGCTTTACCCAGGCGGGGTACTACGTCTATTCGGTCAAGCCGCGAGGGCTGACGGGCAGCCGGCGCAAGGCGAAGCTCGAGACCTTCATCATCTTCAATCAACAATTTCTGACGCTGATCCGGGCGGGATTGCCCATTCTGGGTTCGCTGGAGATGCTGGCCAAGAGCCAGAAGAATCCGGCGTTTTCGAGCCAGCTGCAGAATGTGGCGGCGCGGGTGCGGACGGGCGAATCGATCTCGGCGGCTTTTGAGGCACAGGGCGGCTTTCCGGTGATTTATACGACGACCCTGTTGGCAGGCGAGCGAAGCGGCAACCTGGAAGAGGTTCTGGGTAGGTTTCTGTCGTTTCAGCGGATTTCGCTGACGTTTACCAAGAAGCTCAAGGCTTCGCTGATCTATCCGGCGCTGCTGATTACGCTGGTTTTCGGACTGTTCATCTTTCTCATCACGTTTGTGGTTCCGCGCTTTGCCACTCTCTACGACCAGCTCGGCACGAAGCTGCCGGGTCTGACACTGGCGCTGCTGGCGTTGGGCAATGGAGCCCAGCATTACTTCCTTTATGTGGCTCCCGTGGTTCTGTTGATCGCTTTCCTGGTTTACCGATGGAGCAGAACCGAGGCTGGCGCGGACCGGATCGACGCCATACGCATTAAGATGCCCGTGTTTGGAATGATCTGGCTGAAGTACCAGGTGGCGCTGTTTTCGCGGACGCTTTCGACTCTGCTGGCAGGAGGGTTGCCGCTGGTTCCGTCGCTGGAGACGGCGGCGCGGTCGATTGCGAGCAAGCGGATTGCAAAGGCAGTCTTTTCTTCGGTGAGCAGCGTGCGCGAAGGCAAGGGGTTGTCGGCGAGCCTCGCGGGCACCAAGGTGTTTCCGGCCTTGTCGGTGGAGATGATCGAGGTGGGCGAATCGACGGGCGCGCTGCCGCAGATGCTGAACTCGGTGGCGGAGTTTTTCGAGGAAGATGTACAGACGGCGCTCACCGCGTCGCTGGCCTTGATTGAGCCGGCGATTCTGATTGTGATGGGTGTGGTGGTGGTGGTGATTTTGATTGCGTTGTATCTGCCGATCTTTTCGCTGGGGAACGCGAATAATTTTCAGCACTGAGGATCAACCGCCCGGAGTTTTTAGGTAAAGAGGGTTTATGGCACAGGCACCTGTATTGACGCTGCCGACGGAACTGGATGAGACAGAGCGGGCGAAAACGCTCGCACAGCGGTATCGCTGCGAGTTCGTCGATTTGAAGCACTTTCGCATTCAGCATGAGCTGATGAAGCGCGTGCCGGTGGACATGATGTTCCGGTACAACTTCGTCCCGCTGGAGCAGCAGGACGACCGGCTGATTATCGCGGTGAGCGATCCCAGCCGGCTGATGGTGCTGGACGAGATTGCCGGACTGCTCGGGCAGCGGATTGCGACGCGGGTGGCGACGCTGACGCAGATCACCGACCTGCTGAAGAAAACGGAGCAGTCGCAGCGCGTGCTGGATGAGGCTTCGGAGGGCATGACCTTCGACGTGGTGTCGGCACACGACGAGGCCGATGAGACGATTTCAATCGAGAAGCTGACGTCGGAGGAAGACATCAGCCCGATTATCCGGCTGGTGGACACGACAATTTTTACGGCGCTGGAGCGGCGCGCGTCGGATATTCACATTGAGACAAACGACGATTCGCTGGTGGTGAAGTACCGCATCGATGGAGTGCTGCAACTGGCGATGGCGGCGATTGCGCGCGAGCATCACTCGACCATCCTGTCGCGCATCAAGGTCATGAGCGAGCTGGACATCGCGGAACGGCGCGTTCCGCAGGATGGACGCTTTCGCGTCCGCTATAAGGGGCGTCTGATCGACTTTCGCGTGTCCATCATGCCGACGGTACATGGCGAGAATGCCGTGCTGCGCGTCCTCGACAAGGAGTCGATGAGCGAGAAGTTTCGCAAATTGACGCTCGATGTGGTGGGTTTCCATGAAGACGACCTGCGACGCTTTCGGCGGTATATTCGCGAGCCGTACGGGATGGTGCTGGTGACAGGTCCGACGGGTTCGGGCAAAACGACCACGCTGTATGCGGCGCTAAACGAGATCAAGAGCGACGAAGACAAGATCATCACGATTGAAGATCCGGTGGAATATCAGATTCGCGGCATTACGCAGGTGCCTGTGAATGAGAAGAAGGGTCTGACGTTCGGGCGCGGGCTGCGTTCGATTCTGCGCCATGACCCGGACAAGATTCTGGTGGGCGAAATTCGCGACCAGGAGACGGCGCAGATCGCGATCAACGCGGCGCTGACCGGGCACCTGGTATTTACGACTGTCCACGCGAACAACGTGGTCGACGTGCTGGGACGCTTTCTGAATATGGGTGTAGAGGCGTACAACTTCGTCTCGGCGCTGAACTGCATTCTGGCGCAGCGGCTGGTGCGCACGATTTGCGAATATTGCATGCGGACGGTGCACCACAACGAGGAGGTTCTGATTGCGAGCGGCTTTGATCCAGCGGAGTGGAGAGACTTCGATTTCCGCGAAGGCGCAGGCTGCATCGAGTGCGGGGGCACGGGATACCGCGGACGCACGGCGATTCACGAACTGCTGGACCTGACGGACCCGATCCGCGAGATGATTCTGGATAAGAAGCCGAGCTCGGAAGTTCGCAGGCTGGCACAGCAGGAAGGCATGCAGTTCCTGCGCGAATCGGCGATTGACCGCGTGCGGCGTGGATTGACGACGCTCAAGGAAATTAACAAGGTGACCTTTATCGAGGCGTCGCGGTAAGATGCCAATTCCCTTTCGCATATTTTCGTCCAACACCAACCTGCGCCCTGCGTTGGCGTGCGAGATTACGCCCGACGGCGTGGTGGCGGCGCGGCAGCAAAAGGAAGAGCAGGCGGTGATGAGTTTTGCGGCGCTTCCGGCAGGAGTGGTAAAGCCCGGACTGGCGGAGACGAACCTTACCGATCAGGCGATAGTGGTGAGGGCGCTGCGGAAAGCTCTGGACGAGGTGTCGGCGCGGGAGAAAAAGCTGACGCTGGTGGTTCCGGATGCGGCGGTACGGGTGTTGATGCTCGAGTTCGACTCGCTGCCGGCCAAGGTGCAGGAGGCGATGCCGATTGTGCGCTTCCGGCTGCGCAAGCTGATGCCATTTGAAGTGGATGACGCGGCGGTGAGCTACCAGGTGATGCGTGTGAAGAAAGAACAGACGCACGCGCTGGTAACGGTGATGCCAGGCACGGTGCGTGCAGAGTATGAAAGCGCGGTGCGCGCGGCCGGATATGAACCGGGCGTGGTGCTGCCTTCCACGCTGGCGGCACTGGCGGCGCTGACGACGAGCGATGCAGCACTGGTGGTGAATCGCAACGGTCTTTCGCTGACGACGGCCATTACTTCGGGAGATGAGCTCCTGTTGCATCGAACGCTGGAGTTGCCAGTGAACGAGGAACTGCATCATGAAGAGCTGGCGCAGAGCGTATCCGTGACGCGAGCCTATTTTGAAGACACCCTCAATGCAGCGCCGGAGGTTCTTTATTGCGTGGGGCCAGGCGGAGCCGAGGAATTTTTGCGCGTGCTGGGCGAAGCGGCGGAAGAGGATGGTCTAAGGATGCGCGACCTGGTGAAAACGCCGGCGATGGTTGCGAGCGGCACGATGCCTAAAGGACTGGCTGCGGGCGTGGTGGGGGCGTTGGCAAGCTGATGAAGATTACCCTCAACCTAGCGAGCAAGCCTTATGTCGATGTGCGTTCTATCATCAAACAACTGCGCATCCTCATGGGCGTTCTTATTGTGCTCGCGTTGCCCCTATGGCTGCTGCAGCACGCGGAACAGAAAAAAGCGCAGGCGGCGACGGCGCGGGTTCGCGCGGTAGAGGGCAATGTGCAGCGCCTGCGAAAGCAGCAGAAGAGCTACCAGGAGCTGATGCGCCAGCCGCAGAACGCCGCCGTGCTGACGCAATCGGATTTTCTGAACTCGCTGTTTCGGCGCAAGGCTTTCTCCTGGACAGCGACCATGACCGATCTCGAAACGGTGCTGCCGACGGGCGTACAGGTGTTGAGCATCGAGCCGGTGGTGGCTCCCGATGGCGAGGTGACGATTCGCCTGCGCGTGAGCGGCGCGCGCGACCGGGCGGTGGAGTTGGTGAAGAATCTGGAGAAGTCGCGACACTTTGCCTCGCCCAGGCTGGCCGGTGAGGCGCTGACGACAGCTACCGGACCCAACATGGCGGCGCAGCCGATCAATGCGGCGATCTCGGTGAATTTCGACATCCTTGCCGACTATCGGCCGATCAGCGAGGCCGATGAGAAAGAGGCGTCGTCGAAGGAAAAGGCTACGAGCACTGAGAGAAACCCCGCTGAACCGGCGACTCCTACGAAAAAGAGGCAACAGCAGCCGGGAAGCACGACAACTGGAAGCGTGGGGCCGCGAAGCGCAACAACGGCGCCGAAGAAGCGAGGTGCGCAATGAACCGCCTTCGCGGCTACTTCACGGTCCTGAATCTGCACATCGCGGGGGCAGCCCTGCTGGTCGTAGTGGTGCTCTTCCTGGGAATCAGGGCGATTCTGGCGTTACACGCCGCAGGCGCGGTCGAATCCGACACTTACCAGCAACAGCAAATCACGTATGCGCAGCTGAAGTCCCAGATGTCACACCTCGAAGGATTGCCGGACAAGGTGGACCAGGCGCGTGAGGATGCGAACGACTTTTATGAGGAGCGCATCGCGCCGAATTATTCGACGATTGCGGAGGAGCTGGGCACGGCGTACGTGAAGAACCAGGTCCGGTTGACTCGGGCGCAATATACGGCGACGCCCTCGATCGATGGACTGACTGAATTGCGCATCGACGCCAACCTGAGCGGCGATTATACGGCGCTGATGCGCTTTATCAACGACCTTGAGCGGGACAAGAATCACGTCTTCTTTATTATCGACGGGCTGACGTTCACCGGGCAGCAGGGCGGGTTGGTGAATCTGAGGCTGCGGCTGACGACGTATCTGAGGGCAAATGCGGGCGATCAGCCACCGGCGAGTGACACCCCGGAAGCCGCCAAGGCGGAAAACGTCAGCGAAGGGGGGACACGCTGATGGCGCTGAAGGTCGGCACGGAAGACAAGAAAAAGGTGATGATCGCTGGCGGGCTGGGCGTGGTAGTGCTAGGTCTCGTGCTCTATAACATCATCGGCCTCTTCGGCGGAAGTCCTACTCCCGCGCCAGTAGCGGCGACTCCACCGGCGGTCACGACCACAACACCGGCGACTGTGCCGGCTGTCCGGACTGGGCCTGCTCCGGTCTCGCGGCAGAGAGTGATCTCAGCGAATCATGCGCCGGAGGCGGTGAAGGTTGCGGGATCGATGGCGAGCCTTGACCCGACGCTGCACCCGGAGCTGATGGCAGCGGCCGAGTCGCTCGAATACACAGGCAAGGGGAGGAACATCTTCTCGATGTTCTCGGCTCCGGTCGAGATCGAGCAGCCTAAGGCGTTTCGGCCGCAGCAGGTTCAGCCTGCCGTGGCAATGGGACCGCCTCCGCCCCCCCCCATCGACTTGAAGTTTTTTGGCTACGAATCGCGCCAAGGCGGAGCGAAGCGGGTGTTTCTCCTGCATGGAGACGATGTGTTCATTGCAGGAGAGGGCGATGTGGTCGATCATCATTACAGGGTCGTGAAGATTGCGCCCCTCTCGGTGCAGGTGGAAGACATTCCGTACAAGAATACGCAGACGCTGCCATTGATTCAGAATTGAGTTGCGTTGTCCAATGACCTCTTCACCACAAGGCCGCACGAACTCCGAAGCAGGATACATTCTGCTTGCCGTGTTGTTCCTGGTGGCGCTGATCCTGCTTTCCCTGGCCGTCGCCGCGCCCAGGGTCGCGAAATCGATCCAACGCGACAAAGAACTGGAGCTGATCCACCGCGGCGAGCAATACAAGCGAGCGATCAAGCTCTACTACCGCAAGTTCGGGAGCTACCCTGCGTCGATCGATCAACTGGAGAATACGAACAATATCCGCTTTCTGCGCAAGCGCTATACCGATCCAATGACGGGCAAGGACGATTGGAAGATCATTCACTTTGGCCAGGCACATGTGCAGACGCTGGGGTTGTTTGGGCAGCCGATCGCGACTGCCGGAGGTGGACCAGGGGGCGTGGCAGGAGGCATTGGGGCAGGAGGCATTGGGGCGGGAGGCATTGGGACGGGAGGCATTGGGACGGGAGGCATTGGGACGGGGGGCATCGGAGCCGCTACAGGAGGGCTGGGCTCGGCGGGTACGCCCTTGACGGGGTCGGGATCGATCACTGCTCCAACGACGGGCGGCACGGATGGCTCAGGCACGTCGGGAACGGATGGTTCGGGGAGTACGGGTGGGTCCACGAGCGGATCTGGGACTGGAGGTCTAGGGACTGGAGGTCTAGGGACCGGAGGCCTGGGGACAGGGGGACTCGGTACTACGGGTACGGGGGGGCTGAGTGCGGGTGGATTGGGTACGGGCGCAACCGGCAATACGAATCCGACCTTTGGCGGCGGTCCGATTGTCGGGCTTGCTATTCCGAGCACGAAAGCTTCGATCAAGGAATACAAGCAGCAGAAACATTACAACGAGTGGGAATTCGTCTACGACCCTGTTGCGGACCAGATGCAGGCGGGCACCGCGTTTGGCGGAACGGGACAGAATCTGAATGGTCCGGGTACGACGAACGGAACCAGCGGCACCTTCGGCAGCGGATTCGGAAACACGACCGGTGCGGGAGGCGCCACAACGCCAACCGGCGGGACTGGGAGCGGGGCCGGGTCTCCAACACCTCAGCAATAAACTGGCCCCGCCCGAGGGCGAGGCCAGTTTGCGGAATTGCCCTGTTAGACGCTGAAAGACGAGCCGCACCCGCAGGTGCTCTTAGTGTTGGGATTCTCGAATTTGAAACCGGCCGCTTCGAGGGTTTCGACGTAATCGACGACGCATCCGTTGAGATACATCAATGAGGTCGCGTCGACAAAGACCTTGAGTCCGTCGAAGTTGAATACCTTGTCCATCATTCCAGCCTGATTCTCGAAGGACATCGAATACTGGAAGCCGGAACAGCCTCCGCCGACGACGCCGATGCGCAGACCAGCCGGGAGTGGATCCTGCGTCGCCATGATTTCACGCACTTTAACCGCAGCAGGCTCGCTCAGGGTGAGGGGAGGCGTCTTGGTCTGAACAGTTTCCGGGGTGGCGGTGACGGTGGCCATGAATGATCTCCTGAATCTTGAGGAAGAACTCGTAGTTTCAGTGTATCGCCCCATTTGACCGGGCACAAGACACTTTATGTTTTGATGTCGCAGTCCCCGGCTTAGACTCAGCTAATCGGCGACGATTTTGCTTGAGATGCGGCCGTATTCGGCCTCGGAAATAAGCCCTTTGCTGACCAAGTCATGCGACGAAGAGTATGGCCGGTTATCGACGATGTGCTGTGCGCGGACGCCGGAGATGCCGGGCAGCGTTGCCAACTGATCAGCGCTGGCCGAATTAATGTCAACCGTGCCGCCCACGGGAGAGGGTTTCGTATCGCTGTGCAGGCCTTGCTTCACACCAGCAGCAATGTCGTCGACCTTGCGCTCGGCATTGGCGGCTGCAACCTTGGCGTCTGCGGCGGCTTGCTGGGCACTTGACTTCACCTGCTCGGTGGTTTGAGCAGCCTGCTGCTTCAACTGCTGATCGGACTGTGGGTTGGTGTTGTTACATCCGGTAAAGCCGACCAGTGCGGCGCTTATGGCCAGCGCGGACCATCCCTGCACGCCTAAGCTCTTCCTGAGATTTCCCTGACGAATCATTCACTTTCTCCCAACCGCGCCTCATTCGAACAGGGGCGCGTGTGCCTGTGCATTCAGATGGAGTCACTTCATGGTTCGGGGGTTGCCAAATGGGTTTCACAATGCAAAAAACGGGCTGTTCACTGCCTCAAAACCAGGGCTATGATTCCAGTAACGGCCCCGCCTACCCCCGAGCCCGGGCAACCGGACCCGCTCGGTATCTGGAGCCGGCTCAAATCCGAATCCCGAGGTGCCTGATGGGCTCCATGCTTATTCTGTGGATCGTCTGGGCCGGAGTTCTGGCGATCCTTCTTATCCTGTTGGCATATCGCGGCACGATCACCCGTTACGAAGAGGATCAGATTTTCCTCGACGACTGTGCCGAGCACCAGAAGAAAGAACAAACCGAGATCCTGGCGAAGGTAAGCAAAATTCAACCCTTCGTTCGCATCGCAACCGGCGCGACGTGCGTCCTTACCGCATGCATCATTGGTATATACGTGTGGGACGCGGTCCACCAGATGATGTAAGACATCAGGGAGTGGATGCCGTCGATCTGGCCTTCGTGACGACATCCATATCCACTTTCTTTGCCGCGTGCAGCATGAACGTGCTGGGGTCTTTCATGCCCCAGGCGACGTAGGGTACTGTAAACTTCGTGGTCGCGACGGCATCGGGTCCGTCAACCTTGACTGTCATCTCCAGCTTGAGAGGGTGGTCGGTGCCGTGGATTGTGAATGTGCCGTCCACTGATACGGTCTGGGGTGGGCCCGGCTTTAGGACGCCTGTCACCTTTGTCGGATGAAAGATGGCCTGCGGATATTTGTCGCTCTCCAGCACATCCTTTTGCATGTGGGCGTCGCGTGACTGATTGCCGCTCTCTCCGGTGGTGACGTCGACCAGAATCTCGCCTTGCGCCGCCCCGGTTTGAGGATCGAAGGCGATCATGCCGCCCTTGAGCCTGAAGGTTCCGTGGATGGTGTGCAGAGTGCTGCCGAGTGTCCAGTGAATCTCCGTGCGGGCCGGGTCAAGATACAAGGTAATATTTTGCGGTGCGACCTGAGCATGCAGCAGCGGAACGAACGCGAGCAATAAGGCGCAGAGAGAGACTCGCCGGGATGTAAGAGGCCTCATATTTCTCCGGATCAAGCGGGCGATGGCAGGAACATGCGGCCAAGACGGGTCGCTTGTTCAAGAATGAATTGCGGAAGGGATTCTTCCCCGTTGTGGACCTGCAGCAGCTCCGCAAACAAGTGCGGATCCCGTGCAAAAACATTCATGGCTTTTCGACGAAGACTGGGCCAGCGATCCATGAGCAGTATGAGGCGCGCGAGGGTCTGAGGCAAGCGGAGGATTTCCGCATGGCCAGCGGCGTAAGGCGCAAGGTTGTCATTGGATATCGCTCCAGCCAACCCCTGCGCCTGCCGAAAGCCCAGAGCCATGCCCTCTCCGCTGATTGCGTCGACGGAACCGGATGCATCGCCGATGAGAGCGACGGTTCCGCGAACGACGCGACGAAGCCTGAAAGTCGTTGTAATCGCGCCACGCTCGCGGGTAGTGATTTCAGCATGCATCAGCCTTTCCCTGAGAGCTGGGATGCTTTGAATAACATCGCCGCTGCGTGCGGCCCCGGAAAAACGTGTCAGGATGGCGACACAGATTTCCTCCGCGCTCACGGGAGTGACGTAAGCCTGGCCCAGTGGCCCCCAATGAATCTCGATATACGGACTCCACGGGGTAATGCGGTAGTGAGTACGGAAGCCGAAGCGCCGGGTAAGCAGCGAACCGCGTTCAAGGCCTGCCCATGGGCGCACGCGCGAGGAGTGTCCGTCGGCTCCGACGAGGTAACGATAGCGCACAGGCTTGCCATTGAGTGTTGCGGGCTGACTGAGGTTGAGATTGACGCGTGTTCCCCACAGCATGCGAACGCCGACTTCCTGAGCATGTTCGATGAGCGCGGTATGCAGAACGACACGGCGCAGGCCGATTCCCTGCCCCGAACGGAAATCCGCCGAAACCGTCGAGTGGTCATCACAAAAACGAATGCCGCCAAAGGCAGCTCCGTGCCGGGCGTCCAGTTCGACGCCGAGTCTGGTCAGCTCACGGCGGGAGCGAGGCAAGATGCCTTCGCCGCAGGCCTTGTCAATCGGCGGTTGAAGTGCATCTGCGAGGAGAACATCGATTCCGTGCTTTCGCAGTGCAATGGCAGCGGCCAGGCCCGCCGGACCACCGCCCACGACCAATACATCGGATGTGAGTGCCATAAATCCCCCACATTCTTAGTGTAAGCAGCGGGTTTCTGACACTTGCACGCGGGATGTCATCCCTTTGTCATGTGTGGCATGTGGCTGCACTGCCACGACTTATGGCATTTTGAGAATCATGCGCCTTTCCACAGCATGCCGGTCACCGCCACTTTGGTCGCGGTGACTTTAAGCGCATTGCTCTTTACTACCACTCCAGCAACAACATTTCGGCGCAGAAGCCCGGGCCCATGGCGGCGAGAATACTGCGTGTGCCGGGTTTAGGCCGCTGGTGCTTCATGACCTCGTCGAGAACCACGAGCACCGAGGCGGAGGAGAGGTTTCCGACACGGCGCAACGCCTCCCAAGAGACATCGAGCGCCTCCTTTTCTACTCCCAGAGCCTCGGCAGAGGCCTCCAAGACCTTGGGACCGCCGGTATGCATGATCCATGAACCGATGTCGCTCCGCGTCAATCCCTGCGATGCGAGAAAACCATCGACATCGCGGCCAAGATTCTCGCGAACTACCTTGGGGACGTCGGGCGAAAGAACAATGCCAAAGCCCTTCTCGGAAATATCCCAGCCCATAACGTACTCGGTGTCCGGGTAGAAGACCTGGTGGCTGGCAACAATGCGGGGGCCGTGAAGAGGAACCTTGTCGCCGGCGATGAGGGCCGCGGCACAGCCATCGCCGAAGAGGCCGGAGGAAATAAGGTTCGCCACTGACATATCGCCGCGTTGCCAGGTGAGCGAGCAGAGCTCCACGGACAGCAGCACGGCAATCTGGTCGGGATAGGCGCGAACATAATCGGCGCAGCGGGCGAGTCCGGCGGCCCCGGCCACGCAACCCAGGCCGAAGATTGGATTGCGCTTGATATTCGGCGAGAGCTTCATGATGTTGACCAGGCGCGCATCGATGGATGGGCTGCAGACACCGGTAACTGACACAAAGAACAGGGCCCCGAGGCGATCGCGGGTCAGGCCGGACTGCTTCAGCAGGCACTCGATGGCCTGCTCGCCGAGCTGGAGGGCGGTTTCGATCCAGACGTTGTTGGTCTTGCCCCAGGTGTCGAGTGCCTCATATTCGTCAAGCGGGCGTGAGAAGTAGCGCCCTTCTACGCCGGTGCGGGCATGCAGGCGCTCGAGGATCGCTGCTTTATCGGGACCTTTGCCCCAATACGTTTTGAGTTCGTCCACCACCTCTTGCTGCTTGAAGTAGTAAGGCGGAAATGCCGTGGTTGTGGCTGCAATGCGCATCGTCAGTCATAGACTCCAAAAAGAATAGTAGTTTGAGTTTGACAGAGCGTCACGCAGAAGTCACGATTACGTTTTCCTTTATGTGGTCATCGAGATTCGGGGGGGAGGTCAAATAGAGGCTTCGCGCCGGCGAGTTTGGGCCGGGATTTGGCCACAAAGAGGGACAATTTCAGCGCCTTTGCTTGGCCAGAAACGCTCTCAATCCTGGGTGCAGAGCACGTCATTGTAGTAGTTGATCATCAGGCGTTTGATGGGCGACGGCGAGGGGGGCAGCTTGACGGTACGATCGATGGTGGCGTTGCCGGCCATGGGCGCGGAGGCTATCTTGATTACTCGGCCGTCGGCCAGCTCAGCGTAAATGGCAACGGGCATTTTGAATGAATCGGTGACATTTCCCTGTGTCAGCTTAATATGCACGGAAGCTCCATCCGAGTTCTGGTTAATCTCGGTCGCAAAGGAGTAGTGCGGCAGAGCGGTCCCATAGACGAATTCATTGAAAAACCAATCCATCCGCTGATTCCCGTCGAGGTCCATGGTACGGGTCATGTGTTTCTCGAGGATGGCCTTGAAATCCTCCGTGGTTGCCGGTCTGGCGCGGTAAGTTTCGACAAAATCGTGCAGGGTGGCCTGCAGCCATTGGTCGCCCTCCCGTCCATTCCAATTCATCATGCGGATCATGTGGAGGATATATGCGCCTTTGGGATAAACCAGATCGCGATAGGCGTAGTCGCCCGAGCGGGAGTTAGCCAGCCGGTATCCCATGGTAACGGGACCCACATCGATGGGGCGGAAGCCCTGGGCGTTTTTCTCGGTGATCTGCTGACGCTGCTGCTTCCAGAAATCCCGGAATTCGTTGTTGTTCTTGTTTACCGACTGCAGAAAGATGGACGCGGAGAAATCGGCAAAGCCTTCACTCATCCACTGGTCGCGATAGCTGCGGAAGCTGACGGTCTGTCCCCACCACTGGTGCGCGACCTCGTGGGGAGTCACAACCTTCCAGTACATGCGGTCAGAGTCGATGCCAAGCTGGTGGCGAATCGTCGTATCCCAGAAAGCGCAGATGGGGAGATAGACGAGCATGGGCCAGCTCTGGCCGTAATTGCAGGCAGTCTGCTGGGTGAGCGCGAGGCTCTGGAACTGGAGCTTGCCGAAATACTGGGAATAGATGTCGAGCGCCGCTTCGCCCTGGGCCATCGCCGACGTCAGCATAGCTGTTGTGTTCATGTTGCCCATGGTCCCGCCGACGAGGTGCGTGACGCTGTCGGGAATCTCCGTGTTCGCGTAGGCATCCAGCGTGAATCCACCGTTGAGCTTCGTCTCCTGCTTCTTGAAACGGCCCATATTGAAGCCTGCGACGGGGATGGGAACATCGGTTACCCATTCTGTTACATTTTGACCGCCCTCTTCCGCCTGGCGCACCTGTTTGCCGGTTGCGATCAGATCGAGACCCTTCGGGACACGGAAAATCATGTGATAGGTCGCATAGCTGCCCAGACCGCCTTCGCGCGCGCTGGGAAACCAACGCTCCCGAGCACCGCTCTCAAGGTAATAATTGCCGTTTCCCTCATCGTGGACGGCGTCCTTGCCGGCGTAAGTGATTTTCAGGACGTAGGGCTGGTCATTGGCAATCGGGCCGGGCAGGATCACGGCGAAGTCCGGATCATAGTCCTTGTTCTCCTGAATAAAGTCGAGTTGCAGGCCGTCGCCATTCTGCACAGCCGAGACGCGGAGACTGGGATAGAGGCGCAGGGGAACCACGGCCAATCCCTTGCTGCGCGACCGGATGGAGGTCTTCGCGACGACGCTGATGGCCCCGTTCTTCGCCAGGGTGGTGTCGAGATCCTGCTGGTCGATGGAGTAGGAGTCGTTAGCCTCGTTCCCGTTGGCGACGCCGTCGTGGTACTCGGATTCATAATGAAAGGCGGTCCAGATGCCGTTGCGGGTATCGTTCCAGGTCATCAACTCGACCTCTTCGGGAGAGACGCCGAGGGCCCCGTGAGGATCTATCATGAAGATCATTTTGGACGCGTATTTCTTTCCGTCGAGGAGGCGAGGAAAAACCCGCCGGGCTCCGGACTCAACACATCCTGAAGCAGACGAGCATCGAGATTCCAGTGAAGCTTCGTGTGAGTCGCGTCGGCAAATTGCTGCCCGACGGAGGTGTATGCTCCTTCGGCCGTGCCCTTGCCGACGGCGGCTTTGCGAATCTCGGCAGCGGAGGTGTCCGTGAAACGGAGCACGGCAGTGTCGAAGTTCTCATCGAGCTGCGGTTCTTTAGTCAGCAAGGCGATGCTGCGGCGTTCCTGCTCAATGGGGGGAACCAGGTGAAGACTTCCCTGCCCGCGAAATACGGCGCCGGTGATTTTCCCATTGACCTCTCCGTAGAATGCGAACGCTCCAGAGTGAAAGGTGAAAACGGCAGCGTCCCGCTTGAGGACGAACTCCTTCACTTCCGTGGTCTCGCCACCGGGAAGGAGGCGGCGAAGTTGAGTGTAAACGGGGTAGTTGTTGGGTGTCCGGGGTGAAGGCTGTCCGAGCACCCGGCTTGCGGGCAAAAGAACGAATGAGAGGAGAAAGATCGAGAACATGGCAGAAAACGAGCAAGCGTGCATTCAGAGCTGTTCCTTGGTGAATGGCTATTATGCTCGCGCTGAAACTTTGTGGCGATGGGAAAATTTGTCCTAAATGCCCGGGCCTTCGATTTCCCACCCTTCACGCAAAATCGCGCTGAAGGATGGGGCACCCCGAGTGTCGGGGTGAGGAGGCCTTTCGCTCAGGCTGCGGCTTTTTCCGCGGCCTCGACAGTTTGTGCGATGAGAGTGGCGATGGTCATCGGACCGACTCCGCCGGGAACGGGTGTGTAGGCCGCAACGCGGTCGATCACCTGAGTGAGCTCGATATCGCCGACACCGCCGGGATGATAGCCCGCGTCGACGACGATGGCACCGTCACGAATCCAATCAGCCTTGATGAACTCCGGCTTACCGACGGCGCCGATGAGGATTTCGGCGCGGCGAACGACTTCGTGCAGGTTTTTCGTACGCGAGTGGCAGATGGTCACGGTGGCGTTCGCGTTAAGGAGCATCATGGCCATAGGCTTGCCCAGAATCGGGCTGCGGCCCACGACGACGGCCTCTTTGCCCGCGATGTCGATGGCGTAGCGCGCAAGGAGGCGCATGATGCCGGCGGGGGTGGCCGATCCGTAAGCGGGCTCGCCCATGGCCATGCGGCCGAAGCCGTGGCTGGTTACACCGTCCACATCCTTTTCAATCGCGATGCGATCGAAACACTCACGTTCTTCGATCTGTTTGGGAACCGGATGCTGGAGCAGGATGCCGCGCACGCGCGGGTTGGCGTTCAGATCGTCGATGGCGGTGAGGAGCTGCTGCGTGGTCGTCTGTTCGGGGAGGGCGATGCTGAGCGACTCCATGCCGACGCGGCGGCAGGCGTTGCCTTTCATGCGGACGTAGGTGGCGGAGGCGGGATCGGCTCCGACGAGAATGGTGGCCAGAATAGGTGGGTCGGAACCCATTGTTTCTTTTAGTTTTTGAACCCGGGAAAAAAGCTCAATTTCTAGCTCTTTTGCGTATGCCTTGCCGTCGAGAACCAATCCGGACATATCAGTCTAGTGTAATGGCGAGAGCCATTGGATCAAGCACTTAGTCGACTGCCAAACTTAACTGGTGGCGGACGTCAGCGCCGCGGACCCAGAAAATCACGTCGGTGGCAATGTTAGTGGCGTGATCGGCGATGCGCTCCAGATTGCGGGCAACGATGATAGCCTGCAGCGCCTGCCGGGCTACGTTGGGCCGGTCCTGAATCACACGGGTCAAGTCGACCTGGGCTACGCGATTCATACGGTCGATCTCATCGTCCATGCTGCGCACCGACTCGGCCAGCTGGGCATCCCCGTCCAGCAGGGCCTGGAGCGAGCTGCGAATCATTTTTCCGGCATAGTCGCCCATGCCGCCGAGATCCACCGGCAGGTCCACAACATCTTCGTCGATCAGATCGACGCAGCGGAGGGCAATGCTCATTGCCTGGTCGCCAATACGCTCCAGATCGCCGTTGATCTTGATCACGGCGAGTATGAAGCGTAGATCGATGGCCATAGGCTGCTCCTGGGCGAGCAACTCATAGGCCATTTCATCGACTTCCCGCTGCGCGGTGTTGATCGCGGTTTCATTCTCGCGCACGTACTGGCAGAGGCCCGTATCGCGCCGCAGATAGGCATCGACAGCGAACTCCATCGCCTGCTGCGCGAGCGCGGCCATGGCCAGCAACTTGTCCTTGAGCTCAGCCAGTTGCAGGTGAAAATGAATGCGCGGCAAAGGATCCCTCTGATGTCATTGTGCATCATGCAAGGCGACAAGAGTGCGAATTTTTGGCTCGGCACGTCACGGTAGCGGAACTGGTAGTTACCGTGTTCCACAATGCAAAGTGGACACTCGAGAACTAGGCCAAACGATCTTCGGCCTGCTGGGCGGCTTCATAAATCTGATCGAAGGATTCGACCGCGTAGAGCACCTTCTGCATCTCGGAGACGAGGAATTGCTGGTCGAGCACCTGGTCGAGGTCGAAGTCGCGAATCTCGGGACCACAACTGATGACGTGACTCGATTCACCGTGCGAGGAGATCAATCCGCTGCCGTAGAGCTTGATTTTGCCGTTCTGGCGGATGACTCCAAATTCAACTGTGAACCAGAAAAGCCGGCCCATGCGTTCGAGCTTGTCCTTATCTGTTAGCCGGGCGCAGACCTTGCCATACTGCTGGAGGAAATCGGCGAAAACGGAATGCGCGTGCATGGGGACGTGTCCGAAGACGTCGTGAAAGATGTCCGGCTCGGGGGTGTATTCGAGCGAATCGCGGCTGCGCAGCCAGGTGGTGGTGGGAAACTGACGGGCGGCGAGCATCTCGAAGAAAGCGTCGGGGGGCAAAAAGCCGCTGACCGGCGTGGCGTTCCAGCGGGTGCGAGGCCCGAGGCGCTTGTTGACCTCGGCAAGATTGGGAATGGCGTCTTCGCGGAGGCCGATCTGGTCGAATCCGTCGAGGTACTCCTGGCAGGCATGCTCGGCGAGCTGGGGCATACGGCGCCTCACCAATTCGGCCCAGACGGCATGCTGCTCGGGAGTATAGGCGGCCCAGTCCTGCTGGATCAGATATGGTTCGGCGACAGTCAAGGCGGGGGCCTGGGTATTCATAAAAATTCGACTCCGGCAAAACATTTAAGGGTTGCACCGGGGAGGGGAGGGTGTCAAACGGGAATGGGCTTTCACCGACGTAAAATCACAATTTACCCCATCATGGATTCGCCAATGCCCAAACAGATACTCATGCCCGGGATGGACGGGACCGGAGAGCTGTTCGCGGACTCTTGACTATGCATCTCTCTCCCGCGTGGCTCATCTATTCGTTAGACAACTACGATGAATTCTCCGTCACGGCTTTCGAAGACTCCACTTTCGATTCTTGATCTGGCGTATGTGCGCCAGGGCGGCACAATTGCCGAGGCTTTTCGCAACACGCTCGGCTTGGCGCAGCAGGCCGAGCGCTGGGGTTACAAGCGCTTCTGGCTGGCCGAGCACCACAACATCTCTGGGGTGGCCTCGGCGGCGACTTCGGTGCTGATCGGGCATGTGGCCGGGGGCACGAAGAGGATTCGGGTGGGATCGGGCGGCATTATGCTGCCGAACCACGCTCCGCTGGTGATCGCCGAGCAATTTGGCACGCTGGAAGTGCTGTATCCGGGGCGCATCGATCTGGGGCTGGGGCGCGCGCCGGGCGGCGACTACGCCGTGACCCGCGCCCTCCGCAAGGACTTGCGGAGCAACGGTGACGACTTCCCAGCCCTGCTTGAGGAGTTGCGGAGGTATCTTGCGCCGCCGAGGCTGGGCGAAGTGGTGATGGCGTATCCGGGTGCAGGGACGAATGTTCCGATCTGGCTGCTCGGCTCCAGCGGATTCAGCGCGGCGCTGGCGGCGGAACTAGGCCTTCCGTTTGCTTTTGCGGCTCATTTCCAACCTGACAACCTGCTGCCGGCGCTCGATCTCTATCGGCGGAGCTTTCGTCCGTCTGAGATTCTGGAGGGGCCGTACACGATGGCGGGGATCCCGGTGATCGCCGCGGAAACGGATGAGGAAGCCAGGTGGCTGGCGACGACTCCGCAGCAGGCATTTCTTAACCTGATCCGGAACCGTCCGGGACCGCTGATGTCGCCGACTGAGAAATTGGACTGGAATCCGTTTGAGGAAGCAGCAGTGGAGGCGAAACTGCGCGCCGCGGTAGTGGGAAGCGGTGAGACGGTACAGGAGGGTCTGGAGCTGTTTCTCGCCGAAACAAAGGTGGACGAACTGATGATCGCGACCACCCTCTACGACCATGCGGCACGGCTGCGTTCCTATGAGATTGTGGCGGAGGTAGCTGGGATCACGCAGCGGGAAAATTCGCTTGCCGAGGTCGCGGATTTCTAGACCTATTTTCTTATCCAGGCGTGGGATGGTGAGCGGTTGGGTACCTCCGACTCGTCTACCACCTATGGGTATTAGCCAATCGTTTTCAGGAAGGTATATGGTAATGAGTCGCCATGCGCCCGGAACCTGTTTTGGGATGCGGGGCGTCGATATGCATCGAACCAAATGGAGTCGTTGATCTATGTCCACCTTGCTTCATCCTGAAGTCACAACTGAAAAGGATTTCCTCCCCCTCAATGGCACGGACTATGTCGAGTTCTACGTCGGCAACGCCCGCCAGGCCGCTTACTATTACCGCCTCGCCTTTGGCATGAGCCTCGTGGCCTACGCGGGCCCTGAGACAGGCTTGCGCGATCGCGCCTCTTACGTTCTGCAGCAAGGCAAGATTCGTTTTGTGCTGACCACTCCGCTGCGCCCGGATGGCGAGATCGCTCACCATGTGCATCGCCATGGTGACGGTGTGCGCGATGTAGCCCTGTGGGTGGATGACGCCAGACAGGCCTGGAAAGAGACCACTAAACGCGGTGCGCGCAGCGTCCACGAACCCTACGAGTTGAAGGACGAGTATGGGAGGGTGAAGCTGGCGGCCATCGCCACGTATGGCGATACCATCCACACCTTTGTCGAGCGCTCGAACTACAACGGTCCCTTTCTGCCCGGTTATCGGAGCGAACCAGAGGACAAACTGGCGCGCCCAACAGGCCTGCTTTATGTCGACCACATGGTTGGCAACGTTGGTTGGAACGAGATGAATCGCTGGGTGGATTTCTACTCGCAGGTGATGGGATTCGGGCTCTACCAGCACTTCGACGACAAGGATATTTCCACGGAATACTCGGCCCTGATGTCGAAGGTGATGGCCAATGGCAACGGCCGGGTAAAATTCCCCATCAACGAGCCAGCGGAGGGCCGCAGGAAGTCGCAGATCGAAGAGTATCTCGAGTATTACCACGGTCCGGGCGTGCAGCACGTTGCGCTGGCGACGAACGATATTCTCTCTACCGTCTCGAAACTACAGGCGCAGGGCGTCGGCTTCCTGAAGGTGCCGCACAGCTACTACACGGAACTCGAAGCGCGCGTGGGCAAGATCTCCGAGCCGATTCATGAACTGGAGAAGCTGGGCATTCTGGTCGATCGCGACGATGAAGGCTACATGCTGCAGATCTTCACTCGACCGGTAGAGGATCGCCCGACGCTGTTCTACGAGATCATTCAGCGCAAGGGCAGCCGCAGCTTCGGCAAGGGCAACTTCAAGGCTCTGTTCGAGGCTATCGAGCGCGAGCAGGGCGAACGCGGCAATCTGTAAGGTGCTGGCAGCACAGGCGGAAGCGCCTGTAGCGATATAAGTGCGAGAAGCCACTCTGACTATCAGAGTGGCTTTTTCCGATCCGGCATTTTGCACGGAAGCCAGGTGTCGTTGAGAGCAGGCAGCTGATTGAATCACAGCTGTTCGGACGTATCACGGTCGCCATCAATTCTTTGCCGTGCGACATGCAGGCTGGGGTGGGAGGCCATCAGATTCTTCCAGCGTTGACGCCTTCGGTATGTCTGGAACGAGCGGAAAACTACCGCAAGAATGACCCCTGCAAGAAAAACCACCAGACAGATCTGGGCCCGCTTGCTCACTGCAATGCCTCTCATTCGAGTGTAACGCTGGAATTCGGCTGAAAAGACGCTGGCAGTACTTCAGTCGGCGACCATCAGCTCGCCGGGCAGGATGGGGCGAGTTCGCGGCAGACGGCCGAAGGCAGCGGCGATACCCATTCCGACAAGAACTGCGCTGTAGACAGTGAGCTGCACGATGTCAGTCGCGTGGGAGCGAGGCAGAGTCTTCCAGAGAATGAGCAGAACAGTCTGCGCAGCGGTGACGGCCCAGACTGTTCCGTAGAAGTAACGGCGTTCCCAGCCTTCTCCCTGGGTGGAGCGGCGGACGCGGGGCAGCACGCCGAGAGCTCCCACCGCGAGGATGACGACGAGCAGCGGCGTGTATCCATGCGCGTAGATCTGCTTCATGTACCACGTGCCGGTCGCGACGGCAACAGCCAGACCGGCAAGATTGAGCAGGGCGAAATTGAGCAGCGCATTCCAGGCAAATGTGTAGCAGATGCGGCGGTACAGCGGGTTCGGACGATCCTCGGTAAAGCGCAGGATGTAGGGTGCGGATTCGGCGCCGGGAAGCTGTCCATAGAACGCGGCAATACCTGTGAGGACGATCACGGTCCCCAGCCAGATCATGTTGTTGACACTGCCGCCACGAGCGAAGAGATCGAAGGTGAGTGGTCCTGGCGCGAGAAAGAAAACCCAGATCCAGATGGGCCAGTGTGCCACGCGATACCAGGGCTTGTTACGCGTGCGCATCCTGCGCGCATCGGCGTATTCCACTTTGACAGAATAGGCCATGATCTAGTGTGCTGATTCCGCTGCAGCCAGAGCTACACGAGCGATCGGCTCGAAGTGGATCTCGATAAGGTCATTCACCACACGAACATGCACGTCCTCGAGAGATTTCACGATCCAATCGGCGGCGCTCAGGCTCGCCAGCGAATGCGAGAAGAGCGTGGCCAGCACCTTGCATCCGGCGGCGCGGCCGGCGGTCGCACCGGAGGCGGAGTCTTCAATGACCAAGCATTCCTCGGGGTTAAGGCCGAGCAGCTCGGCTCCTCGCCGGTAGGGCTCCGGATCGGGCTTGCCCCTGGTGACCATGTCGGCGGTAACGATGCGCGCGGGCACCGGGATGCCTCCGTCGGCCATACGGGCGCGCGCCAGCCGCTCAGTGGCGGAGGTCACAACGGTCCAGTATTTCTCGGGCAGCGCTTCCAGAATGGGCTTGACGCCCTTAAGGATCTCCAACCCCTCGTTATCCTCGACTTCCATGTCCTCCAACCACTTTAGCTCCTGCTCATCGTTCAGATCGGGACGCAGGAGACGGACGCTCTCAATGGCGCGGCGGCCGTGAGCGGTCCGGATGGCGGCTGCGGGATCAACTCCATGCCTCCGGGCCCACTTAGTCCAACTGCGCTCTACCGAACCGAGGGAGCTGACGAGTATGCCGTCCATGTCGAAGAGGATGCCGCGGACGTAGATCTTCATGCGCACTCCTGACAGTTTATATAGGATTCGGCTGCGTCAGATTGTGACGCAGCCTTGTTGAGAGCGAGGATTACAGCTTGGCGAAGAACTGCTTCATGCGGTCTAGGCCCTCGTCCACATCGTTGTGGCAGACAGCGTAGGAGAGGCGGATGTGTTCCTTCGTACCGAAGGCTTCACCGGGCACAGTGACTACGTGCGCTTCATGCAGCAGGCGGCCGGCCAGTTCCATCGCACTCTGTGCGCCGGGCTTGCCGAGATAGGCCGACACGTTCGGATACACATAGAACGCGCCCTCCGGCCTGGTGCAGGTGATGCCGGGAACCTCCGCTAGCCGACCTAGGATGCGGTCGCGCAGCGAGAGGTAATCGGCTCGCATTTCGGAGACGCACTCCTGCGACCCGTTCAGCGCGGCGACGGCGGCCTTCTGGACGAAGGATGCAGTCGATGAGGTGGACTGGCTTTGCAGCTTGCTCATGGCGGCGATGATCGGCTTCGGCCCCAAGGCATAACCCGCGCGCCATCCGGTCATGGCGTAGGTTTTCGAAAGCGACCCTAGCACGATGATGTGCTCCTTGCAGTCGGTGAACGATCCGCCGCTGACCAGTGCGCCGGTGTACTGCAGGTAGACGTAGCACTCGTCGAGCAGCAGGTAGATGCCGCGCTCGTGCGCCAGGCGAACAATGCGTTCCAGGTCCGCGGGCGACACAATCGATCCGGCTGGATTCGACGGCGAATTCAGGACGATCGCCTTGGTGCGTGGCGTAATCGCCTTTTCGATGGCATCGGCGGTGATGCGGAAGTTCTCCGATTCCTCGGTTTCAAGGAAGACCACCTTGCCACCCGCGTATTGGATGATGTCCTTGA
>Ga0210391_10000237_pt1 | contig 64036 bp, 49 predicted proteins | sample IncBWC12OmetaG_FD_160573 | JGI IMG/M metagenome (GOLD analysis project Ga0210391, IMG submission 160573) | Forest soil microbial communities from Barre Woods Harvard Forest LTER site, Petersham, Massachusetts, United States - Inc-BW-C-12-O ...
ACGTTATCCGAGTCCGCTCCGAAACTCGGCACGCACTATACCGATCCTGAAACCGCAGCGAAGGCGCTTTCCATGATGCTTGAGGGGATGAGCATCCGCGCAATCTCGCGCCTGACAGGCTTGCACAAGAACACGATTCTTGCCTTGCTGGAGACAGCCGGAGAACGCTGCAAAGCAGTAATGGACGCAAGAATGCGGTCTCTCCCTTGCCGTCGCATTCAATGCGATGAGATATGGACGTTCGTGCAGAAGAAACGGCGCAACGTCCGCAGCGGAGACTCTCCCGAAGTTGGCGACCAATGGATTTACGTTGCGATTGACGCTGATACCAAGCTGATTCCTTGTTTCCGCGTGGGCAAGCGCGTGCGGCCCGATACCTGGGCTTTCCTGTGGGACTTGTATCACCGCCTTGCGAATCGCGTACAGCTCACTACGGATGGGCTGAACCATTACACGGTTGCGGTGCCGGAATGCTTTGGAACGGATGTTGATTTCGCACAACTCACGAAAATGTTTGGCGATTACGGACAGTTCGAGACGAGCGAAGCGAGGTACTCCCCACCACGCATCGCGGGAGTCATATCCAGAGTCCGACTTGGCAATCCCGATCCCGAGCATATCAGCACGTCTTTTGTGGAACGGCAGAACCTAACGATGCGAATGCAACTTCGCCGCTTTACTCGTTTGACGAACGCCTTTTCAAAGAAGCTAGAGAATCTGAAAGCGGCGGCGACTCTGTATTTTGCTTGGTACAATTTCTGCCGAATTCACCAGACGTTGCGCGTGACTCCGGCAATGGAAGCTGGTCTGACGGATCACGCATGGAGCGTTGAGGAATTGCTGACCGATAAGGCGTGAGGACCAAAAATCCTTGCGCATCGTAAGACACTTTGACAGGAGAATCATCCAATGCGTTTACATTTAGAATGTATCGACCTTCCCGACCCAGAGAGGCATTACCAGCCCGAGTGGATTCAGATTGAGAATAAGCATTTCCCGACAGAGCGCGTTCCGATTGACAATCATCAGTACGGGAAATGCGTCTTTGAGAACTGTACATTTGTGTATTCTGGCGGTCCGTTCGGTTTCTTTGAGTGTGAACTGAAGGGCGGGTGTGTACTCGTTTTAACAGGCTCCGCCAGACGCGCCTCAGAGTGCATGCAAGCCTTTGAGCCGTACTTGCGACTGATAACGCCGTGACCATCACTGGTCACCAACAGGCTTTTGGCCCACTACCTAATGACTCGAATAGTCTGGTTTCGAATAGCAAGGAGATGTCATGTCACGAATACGTATGGGTGGAATCGTGAATCAAGCGTCTGGCAGATCGATAGACTCTTGTTTTGGTTGGACGTGCGCAGTCTCGGGGGTACTGGCAGTTCTCGTCAGTCTCGCCGCTGCCATAAGCGCCTGCGCCGCTCCTCCACAGTCTTCACAAGAAATAGGCACCGCACGGCAGATCTACGATGGGACGTTGTATCCCGATATCCAGGTCAACACATTCCGCAACATCGATCGATTGTTTCCTACGCGTACAGTCAAGCACGGCGAGCACCTTTATCCGCTTGAGAAAAGCGACGCTCCTTTAAAGGGCGTTGAGTTTATTTCCGAGGGCAAGAAATATGACCTCTACGATTACCTGTCGCTGAATCGTGTGAGCGGTTTGCTGGTGCTGAAGAATGGAAAAATCGCCTGCGAGCGATACGAACTCGGTAACAATGAGAACACGCGTTGGATGTCGATGTCGATAGTGAAGTCGATCAGTTCGACTCTGGTTGGAGTTGCGATTCACGATGGTTACATCAAAAGCATCGACGACCCGGTAACGAAGTACCTGCCGGCTCTAACCGGCAGCGCCTATGACGGAGTGAGCGTAAGAAATCTGCTGCAGATGGCCTCTGGAGTGAAGTGGGATGAAACTTATACGAACCCCGCATCGGATCGCCGACGCATGCTCGAAGCTCAACTGGCTGGCAAACCAGGAGCGATCCTGGAACTAATGAGCACGCTTCCACGCGCGGGCAAGCCGGGCACGATTTGGAATTACAACACCGGAGAAACTTTTGTTGTCGGAGAATTGCTCCACGCGGTAGTTAAACGGCCGGTCGCGCAGTATCTCTCGGAACGCATATGGTCGAAGTTTGGCATGGAGTCTGACGCGACATGGTGGCTTGAGTCGCCCGACGGTCAGGAGATCGGAGGCAGCGGTCTGAGCGCCACTTTGCGCGACTATGGCCGCTTTGGGCTTTTTTTCATGAATGGCGGTGTGGTGGAAGAGGAAAAACTTCTTCCGGAAAATTGGATCAGCGAAGCCACAAGCAGCAAATTTATCGGAGGCAGGAAGGTCGACTACGGCTATATGTGGTGGATTGCGGACGTCGCCGCGAATCCGATCCATCGAGACGCATTTTATGCCGTTGGCATCTTCGGGCAGTCGATCTATATAAATCCGCGTGAGAACGTTGTTGTGGTGGTTTGGAGCGCGCGTCCGAAACCGACAGGAAGCAACACGATCAACGATGAGGATTTCTTTGCTGCGGTGGTGAAAGCGCTTCACTGAGCGGCAACGGGCTTTCTCTTCCGGCCTGGGAAGCATATTATCGTCCTCTGAGCAACGCAGCACGGAGCGACAATGGCTTTCACAGCCATAAATAGCGGCGCGATTCGTGAACTCGATGTGCTCTGGATCACCGCAGGCCTGGGCTGCGATGGCGATACCATCGCAATGACAGCGGCCACTCAGCCCAGCATCGAAGATGTAGTTCTCGGACAAATCCCCTGGATCCCAAAGGTCACGCTACACAATCCTTTTCTTGCTGCTGCCAATGGCAATGATTTTCTCAAGCCTTTCTACGACGCTGCGGAAGGGAAGATGGAAACTTTCATCCTCGTGGTGGAAGGCTCCATTCCGAACGAACATAATAAGGAAGAAGGTTATTGGGCTTCCCTTGGTACCGACGCAAAGACGGGCCAGCCGATCACGACGTGTGAGTGGATCGATCGTCTCGCTCCGCGCGCGTGGGCGGTGGTGGCGGCGGGAACCTGCGCCACTTACGGCGGGATTCACGCCATGGAAGGTAATCCCACAGGATGCATGGGACTGCCCGATTACCTGGGCTGGAAGTGGAAGTCGAAGGCGGAAATTCCAATCGTGTGCGTGCCGGGATGTCCCGTGCAACCGGATAATTTCATGGAGACGCTGCTGTATCTGCTCTACATGGCATCGGGGCGAGCGCCCATGATTCCGCTCGATGAGGCATTGCGGCCGACGTGGCTTTTTGGCAATACCGTGCACGAAGGTTGTGACCGCGGCGGTTTTTACGAGCAGGCTCAGTTTGCAGAGGAATATGGTTCTCCACTTTGCATTGTGAAGTTGGGTTGTTGGGGACCGGTGGTGCAGTGCAATGTTGGCAAACGTGGATGGATGGGCGGCATTGGCGGCTGCCCTAACGTCGGCGGAATCTGCATCGGATGTACGATGCCGGGCTTCCCGGATAAATTCATGCCCTTTATGAATCAGCCGCCCGGTTCCCTTTTGTCCTCGGCGGCGGTGCAGACTTATGGACGCGCCATCCATGCCCTGCGTCGCTTTACTCAGTCGTCGATGAACAAAGAACCGAGTTGGCGAAAACCGACGCGTAGCCGGACGCAACCAATTGAGGAGTGAAAATGGTTTCGTTTTCGTGGCCCAACGATTCGCGAAGCGGCAACGCGAATGGTGCGTCCGACGAACATCCTTCCGCAGTTGCCGAGCCATATCTCGATCCCGCAGAGGCTGAAGAAATTCTTCAGAGCCTGGCCGGAGTCTTCCGCCACTCCGCTCCAACCACGGCAAGACGCGTTGTGTATCCGCCGGAAAATGCGGAGCGTGGGTGGTCCGACGACTCGCAACTTCCGAATCTCGAAGCCAGATACCAGGCTCTAGTGGAGCAAATTCCTGCGGTAGTCTTCATGGCTTATCTTGATCGTGGCATCGGCGAAGCCTACGTCAGTCCTCAGATTGAAGCCGCTCTCGGTTTCTCGCAGGAAGAGTGGCTGGAGGATCCGGTTCGCTGGTACAGCCACATTCATCCCGAAGACAAACAGCGATGGAGCATGGAAGCGGCCGAGATGTTTCTGACTGGCAACCCGCTGCGTTCGGCATATCGTGTGGTGGCGCGCGATGGCCGCGTCATCTGGTTCCATTGCGAAGCGAAGATGATACGCAACGATGCCGGCGAACCCTGGTTTATTCACGGAGTGGGCTTTGACATCACCGATCTGAAACGTACGGAAGAGGCGTTGCAGAAGGAGCGCAACGTAGTCTCCGCCATCCTCGATACAGTAGGCGCGCTTGTGGTGGTGCTCGATCCGGAAGGCCGCATTATCCGCTTTAATCGCGCGTGCGAACAGATGACGGGATACTTGTTCGCGGAAGTTCATGGAAGATTTATCTGGGATTTGTTTCTGGTTCCGGAGGAAGTGGAACGATTCAAAGCTTCGTTCCAAACGACTCGCGCGGACCAACTTCCGAGCGAGTACGAAAACTGCTGGATGACTCGCGACGGCAAGCAACGGCTCATCGCATGGTCGGCGACTGTGCTGCCGGGCTCGGACGATGCAGACTCTTACGTCATCGCGTCCGGGATCGACATCACCGAACGGAAGCGGCTGGAGAAGACGATCCTCGATATCAGCGCGCGCGAGCAGCGGCGCATTGGGCAGGATCTGCATGATGGCCTGGGTCAGCACCTGACTGGCATCGCCTTCATGAGCAAGGTGCAGGAACAAAAGCTCATGGAGAAAAATCTGCCCGAGGCGGGCGATGCGGCCAAGATCGTAAACCTGGTGAATGAGGCAATCCACAAGACGCGAGTGCTCGCGCGTGGATTGCTCCCGGTAGTATCGGACGCGCATGGATTGATGTCAGCCCTGCAGCAATGGGCGGGTGAAGTGGAGGATCTGTTCGCGGTCAGTTGCCAATTTCAGTGTGTCACGCCTGTGCTGATTCATGACGATACTGCGGCCACGCATCTTTACTATATTGCCCGCGAAGCGGTGAACAATGCGATCAAGCATGGGCATGCACGGCAGATTCTTATTCGTCTGGCCACTGATACGTATCAGGGATCTCTTACCATCGAGGATGACGGCTACGGGATCGGCAAAGTTGCGCCGGGTAATAAAGGGATGGGAATGCACCTCATGAATTATCGGGCGCGAATGGTCGGCGGTTCGCTTGAAGTACAGCGGAGCGCGACCGGCGGAACCAGAGTAAGCTGTTCGTTTCCGGTCTTGCCCCTGGCTGGGGACGATGGGTTAAAGTGACATGACCATGACTTTCAAATCGCAAAGTCAAGTCGCCGCCAAGAAAAGAATTCTGGTGGTGGATGATCATCCGATCGTGCGGCAGGGTTTGGCGCTGCTGATCAACCGGGAGCCCGATCTCGTAGTATGCGGCGAAGCTGAAGAGGCTACGGGAGCGATGCACGTACTAGCCTCGGCCCGGCCTGATGTTCTCATCGTCGACATTTCTTTGAATGGTCCGGACGGCCTCGACCTGCTGAAGAACATACGCACGACGCGTCCCACACTGCCAGTTCTGATTCTATCCATGCACGATGAATCTATTTATGCAGAACGCGCTCTGCGCGCCGGTGCCAATGGCTACATCATGAAGCAGGAAGCCACGGAAAAAGTGCTGGACGCGATCCGCCGCATTCTGAGTGGTGAGATTTATGTGAGCGAGCGCATTGCGAACAGGCTGCTCAAGCATTACATCACCGGCTCCGGCACTTTAAGAAACTCTTCGATCGGCGATCTCAGCGACCGCGAACTGGAAGTGTTCCGGCTGATTGGGGAGGGCCACGGAACCCGCCAGATTGCAGACGAACTTCACCTCAGCGTGAAGACGGTCGAATCGTATCAAGCGCATATCAAAGAAAAGCTTTCTTTGCGCAGCGCCCGCGAACTTTTGCAACATGCCATTCAGTGGAATATGAACGAGAAGACAGCATAGGCGTTTCGCGCCATCTGATTTCCACCCCATATCGATTCGTGATTCTTCCTCCCTTAATTTTTTTCACCACTCCTCCTGACAAATCTGAGGACGCACTCCTTTGCAACTCTTCGACCATCGGGGAATCCCCTATAGAAGAACAAGGTTTACCACGGGAACGAAAATATGGCCTACCCGCTTGTGGGCATTCCTGTTGAGGACGATTCTAAGCACGCAGTTCCAGTTCCCACTTCTGGATGCAGGCCAAAAAATCGTGCCTGTAAGTTAATTGCTGAACTTTGTTGGCGACATCCTGAAAACAAAGATTAGGCACTAAAGCCTTAACTGAAGGTTCACTAATCGAAGGTTCACCGAATAAGGAGAGCCAGCTATGGCAGCGGAAACAGTTCCCTACGGTCGAGTCACGCAGAAACCATCCCCTGTCGCAGAGGTACACATCCTATGGATCACGGCCGGCCTGGGTTGTGACGGCGACTCGGTTTCAGTCACGGCAGCAAGCCAGCCCAGCATTGAAGACGTACTGTTGGGCGCCATCCCCGGACTTCCCAAGGTGCACCTGCACAATCCGGTCCTGGCTTATGAAGTGGGCGACGACTTCATGAAGTTTTGGTACATGGCGGAAAAAGGGCAACTCGATCCCTTTGTTTTAGTAGTGGAAGGCTCCATCCCCAACGAGCGGATCAAGAAGGAAGGATATTGGGCAGGACTTGGAACAGACCCCAACACCAATCAGCCCATTACAACCAATGAATGGATCGACCGTCTGGCTCCGAAGGCACTGGCGATCATCGCGTGTGGGACCTGCGCTACATACGGCGGAATTCATGCGATGCAAGGCAATCCCACCGGCGCGATGGGGCTGGCGGATTATCTTGGCTGGGATTGGAAGTCAAAGGCCGGCTTGCCGATCGTCAATGTTCCTGGATGCCCCGTGCAGCCTGACAACTTCATGGAGACCGTACTTTACCTTTTGTATCAAGTGGCAGGACTCGCGCCCATGATTCCGCTTGACGAGCAATTGCGTCCCACGTGGCTGTTCGGCAACACCGTGCACGACGGGTGTGACCGTGCCGGCTACTACGAGCAGGGTGACTTCGCGGAAGTGTATGGCTCGCCAAAGTGCATCGTGAAATTGGGATGCTGGGGTCCGGTGGTGAATTGCAACGTGCCGAAACGCGGATGGATGGCGGGAATCGGCGGCTGCCCCAACGTAGGCGGAATCTGTATTGGCTGCACGATGCCCGGATTCCCCGATAAGTTCATGCCATTCATGGATGAGCCGCCCGGAGCAAGAGTTTCGAGCGCAGCCATCGGAGCCTACGGACGCGCCATTCGCGCCCTCCGCGGCATCACGCAGAACACAGTTAACAAAGAACCGAAATGGCGTCATCCGCGAGCCGAGCTGACCACCGGATACCATCCACGGTCTTTCTGAACATTAACGGCGCATAGATCTCATGAGAGATCTCACCGAGCACACGATCCAACTGAGCAAAGGAGTGACCGAATGAGCACCGTTACCGCACCGACCCAGGATGTCTCCAGCAAGAAAAGAAACCTGGTGGAAATGAACTGGGACCCGATCACACGGATCGTGGGCAGCCTGGGCATCTTTACCAAAATTGATTTCGAAAATCGCCATGTGGTCGAGTGCCACAGCACCTCGTCCATTTTTCGCGGGTACAGCATTTTCATGAAGGGCAAAGATCCACGTGACGCTCATTTCATCACCAGCCGCATCTGCGGTATTTGCGGTGACAACCACGCCACCTGCGCGACTTACGCGCAGAATATGGCTTTCGGCATACGCCCCCCGGACATCGCAGAATGGATCGTTAATCTCGGTGAAGCTGCCGAGTACATGTTCGATCACAATATTTTCCAGGACAATCTGGTCGGTGTGGATTTTTGCGAGCAGATGGTGAAGGAGACGAACCCGAAGGTTTGGACCAAAGCGCAATCAACGCAGGCGCCTCACTCTAATCTGCATGGATATCGCACCATCGCGGATATTATGACCGCGCTCAACCCATTCACCGGAGCGTTTTACCTTGAAGCTCTGCAGATGAGCCGGATGACGCGCGAGATGTTCTGCCTGATGGAAGGCCGCCACGTGCATCCTTCCACTCTGTATCCGGGCGGAGTGGGAACCGTGCCCACGGTCCAACTGTTCACGGATTACATTGTGCGGCTGATGAAATACGTGGAATTCATGAAGAAGGTCGTCCCGCTGCACGATGATCTGTTTGATTTCTTCTACGATGCGCTACCCGGTTACGAGGAAGTTGGACGGCGCCGCGTTCTGCTGGGCTGTTGGGGATCGTTTCAAAATCCCAAAGTGTGTGACTACAAATACGAAACTATGACCGAATGGGGTCGCGCCATGTACGTAACTCCCGGCGTGGTGGTCGACGGGAAGCTAGTCACAACGGACTTGGTTGACATCAACTTGAACATGCGGATTTTGCTGGGCAGTTCTTACTACGACGATTGGAAGAACTCCGAAACATTTGTTAAAACAGACCCACTTGGGAATCCTGTTGACAAGAATCATCCCTGGAATCAAACCACGATTCCTCGTCCACAAAAGCGCGACTTCGATGGCAAGTACACCTGGGTGATGTCGCCGCGCTGGCTCGATAAACGCACCGGCGACCATCTTGCCCTTGATACGGGCGGAGGTCCAATTGCGCGTCTTTGGGCAACGGCTTTGGCGGGCATTGTTGACATCGGCTACATCAAAGCGACGGGGAAAAGTGTGAAGATGTATTTGCCGAAGACCGCTTCGAAGCCTGAAGTTGAATTCGAATGGAAGATTCCGAAATGGAGTAATGCCATTGAGCGCGACCGCGCGCGCACTTACTTCCAGGCCTACGCGGCTTCGGCAGCGCTCTACTTTGCAGAGAGAGCGTTACAGGAGCTGCATGCTGGCAGAACCAAAACTTGGACCGACTTTAAGGCGCCCGAAGAAGCCATCGGTTGTGGCTTCCACGAGGCAGTTCGTGGCGTTCTGTCGCACCACGTCGTGATCCGCAAGGGAAAGATCGCAAACTACCATCCGTATCCACCCACGCCGTGGAATGCGAATCCACGCGACATTTATGGCACGCCGGGACCGTATGAGGATGCGGTGCAGAACACTCCGATTTTCGAAGAGAACGGTCCGGACAAGTTCAAGGGGATCGACATCATGCGGGCGGTGCGAAGCTTCGATCCCTGTTTGCCGTGCGGAGTGCACATGTATCTGGGGAACGGGAAAGTACTGGAGACGCGTCATTCACCGATGTTTGGCGTGCAGCCCTGAACCGGATATACGTGCATTGGGAGTGAGGGTGGTAATAGAAGATTGCCAAAGCTTCCCCGGGAGATCGATTTGGCGATCAAAGCCGCTTTCACTCCAATTTTTTGAATGTTGGATGCTGCCCAAGCCAGTGACTAACGCAGATTTCGCAAGAACCCAAGGAGCATTGTGGCCGATACCAGAGATCTCCGCGAGGATATGCAGAAGATCGGCGGACTGGTTCAGGAAATAGAATCGATCGCTGATCCGGCGGCGCGCGCCGCCGCGAAAAATCTAATACAGTCGCTGATGGATCTCCACGGCGCCGCGCTGGAGAAAACGCTCGAGATCGTTGCCGAGGCAGGCGAACCTGGAATGGCCATCATCGACCGGCTGGGCCACGACACACTGGTGAGCAGCGTTTTAGTTCTTTACGGACTGCATCCCGAGGATATCGAGACTCGAGTCGTAAATGCATTCGAGCGCGTGCGGCCGCAACTGCGTAAGCAAGGCTGCGAGGTGGAACTGCTCGGCATAAACAACGGAACAATCCGATTGCGCGTTGAAACCGGTTCGCACACCTGCGGCTCTACCGCTAAGACTGTGCAGGCAACGCTTGAAGGGGCGATGTATGATGCTGCGCCGGATTTGACCTCGCTGGTGATTGAAGGTTTGAAGGAGAAACCGGCTTCGGGTTTCGTGGCTCTAGACAAGTTGGTCGGCTCAGGCCCGATACCGCAGCAGGTAGTGGCTTTGGAAACGAACGGCGCTGACTAACACAGTGCTGAGAATACATAAAGAAGAATCAGTTGCAACGTCGAAATTATGAGTGCGGGTCAATTTATGCAGCACGCTGATGGGTTTGGCACGTTGCGGCAATTCGTGCGCCGTGAGCGTCCGCTGGAGCGTTGCGAACTGTGCAGCGTCGGCCTTCGACCCGACCATTCGCACTTGATCGAACTGGCGAAGCACAAGCTCCTCTGTACCTGCGAGGCCTGCGCGATTCTGTTTAGCGGCCAGGGAGTGAAGTTCAAACGCGTACCGCGTCGAGTGCAGAGTTTTCCCGACTTCAACCTCAGCGATGATCAGTGGAACGGGCTGATGGTTCCCATCAACATGGCTTTCTTCTTCAAGAGCAGCCTGGAGAATCGAGTGATCGCGCTTTATCCGAGTCCGGCGGGCGCGACTGAGTCGTTGCTCGCTCTCGAAGCCTGGAATGATATTGTGGCGCGCAACCCGGTGTTGAATGAAATGGAATCGGATGTCGAAGGGCTGCTGGTCAATCGCCTCGGCTATTCGCGCGGTTATTCGGCGGCTGAATATTATCTGCTTCCCATCGACGAATGCTACAAACTGGTCGGCCTGATTCGCATGCACTGGAAGGGTCTTTCCGGCGGCGCAGAAGTGTGGAAAGAACTGGGCGAGTTCTTTAGCAAAGTGAAGGTGCGATCGGTCGTGGTGAGCAGCGAAACCAATCAAGATTCGCACGGACAGATGCAGCTGCGGTTGGACGAGGGATCGCATGCCTGATTTAAGTTTTCAGGTCGAGCAGGCCGAGGTCGTCGCCCATGCGGCGACGCCTACGCTGGCTTTCAAGCTGCGTCTCGCCACTTCCGATCCCGAGCAGATCATTCACACGGTCGCGTTGCGTTGTCAGATTCGGATCGAAGTCGCGCGTCGCAAGTACACTCCCGAGGACCAAGGTCGGCTTCGCGATCTCTTCGACGAACCGAGCCGCTGGAGTCAAACGTTGAAGAATTTGCTTTGGACTCACGCGAACGTCATTGCGCCGACTTTTAAGGGGACAACTCTTGTAGATCTTCCTGTGCCATGCACTTTCGATTTCAATGTTGCCTCCACAAAATATTTCGACGGCTTGGCGGACGGAGAGGTTCCAATCTGTCTCCAGTTCAGCGGCACGGTTTTTTACGCGAACGCGGAAGGCGGACTGCAGGTCTCACCCATCCCGTGGGATAAAGAAGCTCGCTTCAGGCTTCCGGTAAAAGTCTGGCGCGACATGATGGAGTCTTATTATCCCAACAGCGCTTGGCTGTGCCTGCATAAGGACGCATTCGATCGCCTGCATCAGTACAAAATCCGGCACGGCATTCCGACGTGGGAAGAGGTGCTCGAAAGCATCATCCCCGTGGAAGAGACGGTGATGTGATGAATCTCACGACGGTAGAAAAGATCGCGAAAGCGGTGCTCTACGAGGGATATATGCTCTATCCCTACCGTCCATCGTCGGTGAAGAATCAACAGCGCTGGAATTTTGGTGTGCTCTGCCCGCAGTCTTACAGCGAAGCGCAGAACGATAGCGAAGCCTGGACCATGCAGACGGAATGCCTGGTCGAGGGCAACGCACATACCCAAATGGAAATCAGGGTGCGGTTTCTGCAGTTGGTACAACGATCCGTTGGTGAGCTGGAAACTCCCATTGTGGCGTTTCCCGTCGCAGAAGAAATACCGGCATTTCACCTGGTACCGAGACTTGAGATTGGCGGTCGCGTCTATCATTCCTGGCAAGAAGCGGTAGAGCAAGAAGTGATCTTGCCGGTTTCGAGCATTGAGACGCTTGTCCACACATCGCTGTCGCAATCGTTCACATTCTCAGCCGACAAACAATTCGAACATCTCCAAGATGGTGGTGGTCTGGTCGCTGGCGTCATTCTTCGCGAACAAAGGGAGCTTTGCGGAATGATCGAGGTCAGAAGTGAAGCGGTAGGCGAGGATGTTTTCAGAGTCAGCGTCCGCATCCGCAACCGGACTCCTTTCGCCGCAGCGCAACGGGCGACACGCGAGGACGCGTTGTTGCGGTCTCTTGTCTCAGCCCACACCGTTCTCGGCGCGGAGAACGGGCGCTTCGTTTCGCTGCTCGACCCTCCGGACCACCTGCGCGAGATCGTGGCTAGTTGCTCGAACATTGGGACTTGGCCGGTGCTGGTCGGAGAAGAAGGACAGTGCGACACGATGCTCTCTTCCCCGATCATCCTCTATGATTATCCGCAGATCGCGCCGGAGAGCGCCGGAGATTTGTTTGATGGCACGGAGATTGACGAGATTCTCTCGCTGCGAATCATGACTCTGACAGACGATGAGAAGCGCGAGATGAGCCAATCGGATGAGCGCACGCGCCAGATGCTCGAGCGTACCGAAACCATGCCAATGGAACACCTGATGAAGTTGCACGGCGTTCTGCGCGGCTTGCGCCCACTCAAGGAGGAAGCTCAATGAACGAGTGGGAGTGGCAGTTGCTCGAGGAGAAGACTCCCATGGATCATCTGGAAATTTCGGGAGTCGAAGTGCGCCCTGGAAGTCGCGTACGGCTCCGTCCACGCAAGGGCGGCGATGTAATGGACATCGCGCTAGCGGGACAGATTGCGACGGTTGAATGCATCGAACAAGACTACGAGGGCAAGCAACACGTGTGTGTGGTTTTGGATGACGATCCCGGCAAAGACATGGGTCTTCTTCGCCAGCCCGGTCATCGTTTCTTCTTCGATGCGCAAGAAATTGAACCGCTCGGGGATGGAGAAATTCGACACCTCCAGAGTGTGCAAAAGCCCAGCATCTTAGTGGCGGGTATCGGAAATATTTTCCTCGGGGATGATGCGTTCGGCGTGGAAGTGGTTCGCCGGCTGGCGGGTCGCAATCTGCCCGAGTCGGTGCGCGTGACTGATTTTGGCATTCGCGGCTTCGACCTGGCCTATGCACTGCAGGACGCCTACGCGCACACAATTCTGGTGGACGCCTGTCCGCACGGCGAAGCTCCGGGTACGTTGTATGTGATCGAGCCTGACTTGAAGGCTTTGGATGATCCCGAATTGCCGCAAGCGACGATTGAAGCTCATGCAATGAATCCCATGAATGTGCTGCGCATGGCCCGCGCCATGAACATTGAAGTGAAGAACATGCTTGTGATTGGCTGCGAACCGGAAACTCTGAGCGGCGAAGAGGGACAGATGGGGTTGAGTGCAGCGGTCGAGGCCGCGTTGGATCATGCGGTGAATCTCGTGGAATCGGTGATTGAAAAACTTCTAAACGAGCAAACCATTGGTGACCGGGTTTTCAGCAAGCAAAACCCGGATTCCGAAACGGATTCAAAACTGTAAAACATGTTGCACAAATAATTAAGGAGATTCTGCCATGGCAACAGAAAACGGGAATGGAAGCTCCACCGAAAAAGACACTCTTTTCATGCTGAGTGGTGTGGCGCTCATCGTCTTCGGGGCGGGCCTGATTCTTTCCAACCCGATCGTGAGACGTTATATGGGACAGCTTGGAGTCGGCGATCTGGCGCAGGCCGCATTACCTGACCTGGATCGCTATTTGAAGCTACGGCAGATGTAAAAATTAAGCCGGCTCACAATCACAATCAAGGGGGATTTTTTGTCGACTACAGGGACGCCGCCGGCGACGGTGGTTCGATATTTGATCGATGCCCAGGCAAGTAAATTTACGGTTCGGGCATTTGCCACCGGATTGCTCTCGGCGTTCGGCCATAATCCGACGATTGCGATTCCGGACTTGCAAGGCGAGGCCCAGTTCGATCCGAGCGCGCCCGAAGATGCGTCTCTGCGGATGGTGATTCAGGCGGCTTCACTTGTCGTAACTAACGATATAAGTAACAAGGATCGCCAGGAGATCGAGCACCGAATGCACGACGAAGCTTTGGAAGCGGATGGCTTTCCGGAGATCATTTATGACTGCCCTCGGGCCTCGTCGGTTCAGAAGTTGGGCGAGGGATTCTATGCGGTCACGTTGGATGGCGAACTGACTTTGCATGGGGTCACGCGCGCTCAACCGGTATTGGCGCGAGTGACTTTGAGAGGCGATTCTTTATCCGCTGCAGGCGAGTTCTCTGTTCGCCAGAGCGATTACGAAATTCGGCCCATCACGACGGCCGGAGGAGCCGTGAGGCTCAAGGATGAGTTGAAGCTATCTTTTAATATTTCCGCTCGCCGGCAGCCCTAGCTGTTGGTCGTGCAACTATAACTGGAACGAACTCAACAAGAAGAAATGGATCAGGATGGGACAAGTCACGACGCCACTGGAGGATGCAGAATGTGCTTAGCCATACCGGGCAAGATTGTTGAGATATCGCCTGACAATCGGGACTCCGCGTTGGTGGAGGTTGTCGGCGTACGTCGCAAGATCGATCTTGGCCTGTTGCAGGATGATAAGCCCGTGCCTGGCGACTGGGTGCTCGTTCACGTGGGCTTTGCCATGAGCAAGATCAGCGAGCAGGATGCCGCCGACCAAATGAACACGCTCCGCATGCTCGGCGAAATCGAAGGCGCGATGCAGGAAGTTCAAGGTTACGGCCTCGAGGAAGTGAATTGAAAGCTTCGGAGTTCAATCCGCGAGGAGACTCAGCATGAGATTCGTTGACGAGTTTCGCGAACCTGAACTGATTTCGAAAACTGCGGAAGAAATTCGCCGCCTTGCCGGCACGGATCGACACTATCGCCTGATGGAAGTGTGTGGCGGACATACTCATGCCATCTATCGGTTTGGCCTGAAAGATATACTTCCGGAAAACATCGAACTGATCCACGGTCCCGGCTGCCCGGTCTGCGTACTGCCGATGGGCAGAATCGACGACGGTCTCGCCATCGCGCAGCATCCGGATGTTATCTTCGCTGCCTTTGGCGATATGATGCGCGTTCCCGGCACACAAGGTAGCCCCCTTAAACATAAGGCGCGGGGCATGGATATTCGCATCGTTTACTCGCCTTCCGATGCACTCAAGCTGGCGCGGCTGAATCCGGAAAAGCATGTCATGTTTTTCGCCATTGGATTTGAAACCACCGCACCTTCGACCGCGCTTACCATGATGCGCGCCAAGGCCGAGGGCATTTGCAACTTCTCGGTGTTCTGCAACCACGTCACGATCATTCCTGCAATCCGAGCCATTCTCGATTCTCCTGACATGAGGCTGGACGCGTTCATCGGCCCCGGCCACGTCTCGACGGTAATCGGTTGCCGTCCTTATGAGTGGATCGCTCACAATGAGCGCAAGCCCATCGTGGTCTCGGGCTTTGAGCCGCTCGACATGCTGCAATCGATCGTCATGATCTTGCATCAACTGAGGAAGGGCGAGGCCAGGGTCGAGAACCAATACAAGCGCGTGGTTCCTTGGGAAGGAAATCGCGCTGCGCTTCGAGCCATGGCAGAGGTTTTTGAGTTGCGTCCTTATTTCGAGTGGCGCGGATTAGGATTTATTTCGCAATCGGCACTGGGGGTCAACGACAAGTACGCCGGATGGGACGCGGAACAACGCTTTGAAGTTCCGGGCGTTCGAGTCACCGACCCTAAAGCCGCGCAGTGCGGAGAAGTGCTGAAGGGCGTATTGAAGCCACATCAGTGCAAACTCTTTGGCCGGGAGTGCACGCCGGAGCATCCTATCGGCGCACTCATGGTGTCATCGGAAGGATCATGCGCAGCCTACCACAATTACGAACACCGCAAGGCAGCAATGGTAAGTCTGAGCTCGGTGGCCTGAACACTCCGGCTGCCCGGCCTGCCGAATCCGCACCCATTCGTTTTCGCGATCCGCAGATTGAAATGGCGCACGGGGCGGGAGGCAAAGCCAGCCGCAAGCTGGTTGAGGGCCTTTTCGCTCCTTTGTTTTTTGGCACCGCGCCCGGCCCGCTCGGAGATGCCGCGCAAGTCGACATCAACGGAACTCAAGTTGCGATTACGACCGACAGTTTTGTGGTGAAGCCGCTCCGTTTTCCCGGCGGCTCAATTGGCGAACTTGCAGTAAACGGCACGGTCAACGATCTTGCCGTGTCGGGGGCGAAGGCAGAAGCCCTAGTTGTCAGCTATGTTCTGGAAGCTGGTTTGCCTACGTCCATTCTCGAAGCCGAAGTTCGAGCCATGGCGAAAGCTGCGCGGGAGGCGGGAGTCCGTATTGCCGCCGGAGACACCAAGGTGGTCGAACACGGCAAGGCCGACCACATATACATCACGACCACCGGCATTGGACGCATGTTGCACGGGGTGACCATCGATCCACGCTCGGTGCGGGCGGGCGACAGGATTCTGCTCTCCGGGCCCATTGGCGACCATGGCATCACGATATTGCTTGCGCGCGGTGAGCTTGATATCGAGGCTGATCTGCGTTCCGACACGCGCTCGGTGCTGCCTCTGGTCGAAGCCCTTGTTAGCGCCGCTGGGCCTGGGGTTCGGTGGATGCGCGATCCAACTCGGGGCGGCGCGGCCACGTCGCTCAACGAGTTGGCTCGTGATTGCGGATTGGGGATGGTGCTTTTCGAAGATCAGATCCCAGTGCGCGATACGGTGCGCGGCGCATGTGAACTGCTTGGACTCGATCCACTGCATATTGCGAACGAAGGACAGTTTCTAGCGGTTGTCGCGCCGGAATACGCGGATGCCGCGATCAATGCGTTGAGCCTCGCGCCGGGCGGAAGTGAAGCGCAAGTGATCGGAGAAGTTCGCGAACAGCCTGCAGGAACGGTGCTGGTGACAACCCTTTATGGGGGAAGCCGAATCGTAGATATGCTGGTAGGCGATCCATTGCCTCGGATTTGCTAGGGGCATAATGCTAGCGAGAAGGATTTGTAGGACCGATACGTATGGCAACAGTTTGTAAACTTGCGAGCCGGATCGAAGATCGACTACTCGAACGGAATGAGATATTTGACAAGTTCTTCTCGCGCGAAGCGCCGCGTTTGGCTGAGGCATGCCACGAGATGTCGGAACGTTTCCTGCGCGGTGGGCGACTGCTGGCCTTTGGACGCGGCCCTTACGCCACGGACGCTCAGCATGTCTCCGTGGAGTTTGTTCATCCTGTAATTGTTGGAAAGCGTGCGCTGCCCGCTCTGGATATCTCCGTCCTGTTTCGCCCATGGCTCGAAGCTATACTTCGTCCAGAAGATATCGTCATGGGATTTGGTCCTCCGGATGGCGACCCCGAAGTCTGGGCGACGCTCCAGCAGGCGCATGGCCTGGATGCAATGACCTTTGCTCTGCCTGGCGTCGAAGGTTCCTACTCGGTTGGGTCCGCGACAACTGATGCGTTCATGCACCAGGAAATGATCGAGATCCTTTATCACACACTATGGGAGACGGTGCATGTTTTTTTCGAGCACCGCGAACTGGGCCATGAAATTGGCGAATCGGCATTTCTTTATCCATTTCTAGGCACGCAAAAACAGAGCACCGGCGATCTGTTGGCGGAAGTGGCGTCGTCCATTTTGATGAAGGTCAACGACGATGCCAGGATTCGGACGCAAGTTGCGCGCGAAGAGGGTGAACAGATCGGCAACGCTACGGTTGCGATTCATGAACGGCTATTACGCGGTGGCAAGCTGATTCTCTTCGGTAATGGCGGATCTGCAACGGATGCGAACGATTTCGCCATCGACTGCGTCCTTCCGCCCTCTGGCTATCAACCTGTGCCAGCAGTTTCGCTTTCTCTGGAACCAGCGAACATTACAGCGGTGGCCAATGACATTGGGACTGAAGCAATTTTTCTTCGCCAGTTGATTGCGCAGGCCCGTACGGAGGACGTTGCAATCGGCATCTCGACCAGCGGGGGATCGCGCAATATCATTATGGCATTGGAAGAAGCTCGCAAACGTGGTCTATTAACCGTGGCGCTGTTGGGCTACGATGGCGGCGAGATCAGGCGCAAGCGGTTGGCGGACTTTCCCGTAGTGGTGAACTGCGACTATATTCCGCGCATTCAGGAGGCACAGGCCTCGATTTACCATGTCATGCGCGAATCTCTCGAGGTGCTCCACCGTGGCCACGCTTGAACTCTATGGGACGGCTCGCTGTCCGCATACCAGCGAGATGCGCGAGTGGCTGGAATGGAAATGCAGCGAGTTCGTCGAGTATGACGTGGAAGCCGATCCCGCGGCACGTAGACGCATGCGCGAAATCTCAGGCGGACAACGCACCGTCCCGATCCTGGTGGAAGACGGCAAGGTGGTGCAAGTAGGGTGGCAGGGTCACGGTTGCATAGTGGATGGCTAAGTTTACGAACCAAATAACATAGATACCCAACTAGGTAACAAATGGCCACGGCACGTACGATTCGAGTTAAAGGCGTAGTGCAGGGCGTCGGGTTCCGTCCGTTCGTCTATCGCCTAGCCTGTGCCAATACCTTGATGGGATGGGTACTGAATGCGGAGGAGGGAGTTGAAATTCATCTCGAAGGAGCTGAGTCTGGCCTGGAAGCCTTTGTTCACGGCCTTAAGACTCAGTCCCCGCCCGCTGCCAGCATCGCAGAAATCGACGTGCGACCAACCGCGCCACAGGGCTTTCAGGAATTCAGCATCCGGAAAAGTAAACGGCGCGAGCGTCCGACGGTTCGCATTTCGCCAGACTTGCCAGTGTGCAACAATTGTCTGAAAGAGCTTTTCGATCCCGCAGACCGGCGCTATTGGTATCCCTATATCAACTGCACCAATTGCGGTCCGCGCTACAGCGTAGTGCTCGCACTTCCTTACGACCGGCCTAACACCACGATGAAAGAATGGCCGTTGGATGACTATTGCGCCGTGGAATATTCTGACCCAGGCAACCGTCGTTTCCACGCGCAGCCCGTGGCTTGCCCAGCTTGCGGTCCCACTTACTATCTTCATTCGCACGATGAAACCCACGATGAAACCGAAGATAAGGGGAAACATGAAGAGGACAGCATTCGTCGCGCGGCTGAGATTCTTCGTTCTGGCGGAATTCTCGCGGTGAAGGGGCTTGGCGGATACCACCTGGCATGCGACGCCCGAAATTCCGCTGCTGTGGCGGCTTTGCGGGATCGCAAGTACCGTAAGGAAAAACCCTTCGCTCTGATGGCGAAGGATATTGAAGTGGCGCGAACCCTGGTCGAGCTTTCGTCGGAGGCAGAAGCCCTGCTTAATTCCATCGCTCGGCCCATCGTACTTGCCCCGGCGAAGCTGGAGCTCTCGGAGGTCGCTCCTGATAACAATGAGTTTGGCATAATGCTGCCTTACACACCTTTGCATCACTTGCTGTTTTCCGCCGGCGCTCCAGAATTCCTCGTCATGACGAGCGCGAATCGAGCGAGCGAGCCAATCGCTTACGAGGACGAAGACGCGCTGCAGCGTCTCGCGGGCATTGCAGATTCGTTTCTGATTGGGCAGCGGCCCATTGCGCGCCGAGTGGACGATTCTGTAGCGCGCGCCGGAGCCTTCGGTCCGGTGATTCTGCGCCGCGCCCGCGGTTATGCTCCGGGTGCCGTTACATCGCTTCCGGCGGAACGTCCCATTCTCGCACTGGGGGCCGACTTGAAGAACACGATTACTCTTGTCGTCGACGGTCAAGCCTTTGTCAGTCAGCACATCGGCGACCTCGACACCTACCAGTCGTTTCGAGCATTTGAGCAGGCTGTTCAGGATTTGGTTTCAATGTATGAAGTTCGCTGGGACGAACTGCTTCTGGTGCACGATCTTCATCCTGAATACGTTTCGACAACCTACGCCCCCACACTTGGGATTCCAGAAAACCGTGTCGTACAACACCACCGAGCGCACGTTGCCTCCGTCCTCGCCGAACGGAAAGAGTGGACGAAGCGGGTGGTGGGCGTGAGTTTTGACGGCACTGGCTACGGCGACGACGGGAGTATTTGGGGTGGCGAAATCTTCGTTGGAAGTCTCAAGCAAGGTTTCACGCGAGTAGCCCACCTACGCCAAGCTGCGCTTGCAGGTGGAGACGCAGCCGCGCACTTCCCAGTGCAGGCGGCGGCCGGATTTCTTGCTCAGGTAGATGGTTTGCCGGACTTGCTTGCCCAGCCGTTCGCCTTTCCCGATCGGTACCGGGCGGCCATGGAATTAATTCGCAAAGATGTGCGAACATTCGCGACAACTTCTATGGGGCGTTTGTTTGACGCCGCTGCGTCTCTTCTCGGCTTTACCCGTGAGGTAACGTTCGAAGGACAGGCTGCAATGTGGCTGGAACAACTCGCCCGGTGCTCCCCTCTCACGCAGCCATATTCGTTTCCATTCGCGAATAGCGAACTCGATTTTCGTCCATTGCTGCAAGCTATTGTTCGCGACCGGCTTCGCGGCCGCGACGTCAGAGAAATTGCGCGCGCCTTTCAGCGTGGCATCGCACAGGGTTTGCGGGATGCCATCGACGCAATCACCCGGACTCATGAGGTAGACACCGTTGTTCTCTCCGGCGGAGTCTTCCAAAACGAGTTGCTGCTGGAAGATTTGAAATCCTTGCTGACCGGAGGGCCCCTGCAGGTCTGGACCAACCATTCTGTCCCACCTAATGACGGCGGAATCAGCCTGGGACAAGCGGCGCTCGCGGCCTTCGGCCAGTTCGATACACTCGACGCGCTTCGGGCAACATAGCAACACTACCGAGTCGAACTATGCATGAACTTTCTATTGCAATGAGCATCGTTGAACTGGCCGAAGAAGAGGCCGAGCGCCGCGCCGTTCAGGTCGAGGCCGTGCACCTCAGGCTGGGAGCTCTCTCTGGCGTGGTGAAGGATACTCTCCTCTCCTGTTATGAAATGGCTTGCGAAGGTACTCCGCTACAAGGTTCGCATCTCGTGATCGAGGACGTCCCCGTCGTTATCTTTTGTCCCGCCTGCCGGGCACAACGTCCTCTCAGCACAATTCAATTGTTTTGCTGTCCGGAGTGCGGAACCCCAGCTTCTGAGGTTGTACAGGGCAAAGAACTCGAAGTGGTTGCACTGGAGATACAAGAATGCGCACCGAACCCCGCTTGATCGAAGTCCGCAAGAACGTGCTGAGGCAGAATGATGTAGTGGCGCGGGCTCTGCGGGAACGCTTTCACGCCTCCGGTGTTTTTGTAGTGAGCCTGGTCTCGAGCCCCGGCTCGGGCAAGACGGCATTTCTCGAAAAAACTCTCACTCTTCTTCGCCCACATTATCGCGTGGCCGCTCTCGTCGGTGACCTCGCCACCGAGAACGATGCCATGCGTTTGGCGCGAAGCCAGGCACCGGTAAAGCAAATCACGACCGGCACTCTATGCCACCTTGAAGCGGCCATGGTGCAAAACGCGCTGCAGGATTGGGACCTCAATCAACTGGATTTCCTCTTCATTGAAAACGTGGGCAACCTGGTGTGCCCTTCTTCCTATGACTTGGGAGAGGATATTCGCCTCGTGCTCCACTCTGTCACCGAGGGCGAAGATAAACCGCTCAAGTATCCGACCATCTTCAATAGTGCCGACGTGGCCATCGTCAGCAAACTAGACCTGGCGGCAGCGGTGGAATTTAGCTGGGAGACAGCCTATGCGAATATCCAAGCCGTGCGCCCCGGCATGCAGGTCTTCGGCCTTTCTGTAAAGAGTGGCGAAGGAATGGACGGGTTCCTGGGATTTCTCGCCGCGCGCCTTGCGGAACTGCGCCAAGCGACAGCGGTTTAGAATCCCGTTTTGTGTTTGATGGTCGTTAAGAGCCCAAGATGTTGGCAGAAGTTATGACCCAAGGATTTCAGCCAAGAATTATCCAAGACAAGCTCCACATCGCCCCGCGAGGTAGCAGTAGCACTCCTCATGCGCCAGTGTATCGCAGGAGCTAAGACCCTGTGTCTGTCAGGGAATTGGTAGAATGTCAAACGTCCGAACCCTATATACTTCTCGGCATTACAGGATTCTGAATCCAACATGCAAAAGTCGCTGCTGCTTGTGCTGTTCGCTGTTTTCAGTTTAGGGACAAGTTTTCCGCAATCCCTCAATGATCCGTTATCGCAAGGAACGAACTCTCAAGGCATCAATTCTCAAGGCCAAGTACTGGACTGCTCCGATCCTTCATTGGCGCAAACCGGCCTCTGCAATGCGCAGTCGCAAGGATCCGGCAACGGCCAGATACCCGGAAGCACTGCTCCAATGCGCACACCGGTGTTGACATCGCCGGGCGCTTACAACCAAGACCAATACATGCCGTCGAGGCCTCCGCTGAATCCATCGCAGATGCGACAGTTGCAGATTCCTCCGCGTCCGGAAACCGAATTCGAACAGATGGTGGCCGACTCGGTTGGCCGTCCATTGCCGTTGTTCGGCCAATCCCTATTTGTACAAGCTCCCAGCACGTTTTCGCCGGTCGACTGGATGCAGGTTCCCAGTGATTACATCATCGGCCCTGGCGACGAATTACAGATCAAGATTTGGGGTCAGGTTGAGGCAAGTCTCCGCGTGATCGTGGATCGTTCTGGCCAAGTTTATATCCCTCAGGTTGGGCAAATCTCCGTTGCCGGAATTCACTACAGCGATTTGGAAGCATATTTGAAACGCGAGATTTCCAAGGTTTTCAAGAATTTTAACATCACCGCAAACATAGGCCGGCTTCGATCCATTCAGGTGGTTGTGGTGGGAAATGCACGTTATCCCGGAACGTACACGATTAGTTCGCTGAGCACTTTGGTGAACGCGATTTTCGCTTCCGGAGGTCCTGCCCCGCAGGGATCATTGCGCCATATTCAGGTACGGCGGGATGGCGCGACCATCACGGATTTTGATTTCTATGACCTGCTGATTAAAGGCGACAAGTCCAAGGATGTACGCCTACTGCCCGGCGATGTTCTCTACATTCCTCACGTTGGTCCGCTAGTCGCCATCTCCGGGTCCGTGAACTCACCCGCCATCTACGAGATGAAGGATGATTCCACCCTGAACGATTTGATCGAAATTGCCGGTAACCTCAGCACCGTCGCCGATACCAATAAGATCACCATCGACCGCTTCGTGGAACACACGGCGCGCAAGACTTTAGAGTTTCCCTACGATGCGCAATCGCGTGCTGAGCCGCTTAAAGACGGGGACATCGTCCGTGTTTTTTCCATCGTACCCCGTTTTGAAGACACGGTAACTCTACGGGGTAACGTAGCCAACCCAGGCCGCTATCAATGGAAGCCAGGAATGCGCGTTCGCGATCTGATTCCTAACGCACAGGCATTGCTTACTCGCCGCTACTGGCGCAATCGTGCTGCCATCGTTAACGGCCGGGCAACCGAGTATCCGGTTCGCCCTCAACCTGCGCAAAACAATCCGTCCGGCCTCAATCAACAACGTACCAATGGCACAACACCCAACCCAGGCGCTGCGAACGGTACGCCCTCCAACGCTACTGGAGCTCCGGGAGCCGTTCTTAATGGGAACGCTTCTCCGGAAGACTTGCCCGATGCCAGAGGCTCTTCAGACTTGGCCGATACCCTCTACGTTCAAAACGAACAGAATGGCGCTGTTACGGAATCGTCGCAACCCAGCGATCAGAACCCGGCGAACAACCAGCAGCCTTCCCAGACCTCGGGAAATAACCCGAATCCAAATACAGTGAGGGATGTTGCCGAAGACGTTAGACGCTATGCTCCCGAAATTAACTGGGACTACGCCATTATCCAGCGGGTGAACCCGGAAGACCTTACTTCCAAGCTCATTTGGATGAGCCCGCGCAAGGCGATCATCGAACGCGACGAAGCCAGCAATTTAGAATTGCGGCCAGGAGATATTGTAACAATTTTTTCTCAGCGGGATATCAGCGTACCTCAGGTGGACCGCTCTCAGTACGTGATCGTTGAGGGGGAAGTCACTCGCCCCGGAGTCTATAAACTCGAAACCAACGAAACCCTTCGCTCCGTGCTGCAACGTGCAGGTGGGCTGACCCCTGACGCCTACATTTACGGTGCACAGCTCACACGCGAATCGGCACGCATCGACCAGCAAAAGAGCCTGGACGAACTGGCTCGAACGATGGAAGTACAAATCCGACAATCGGCTGTATCTGTGGCGGCCTCCACGAATCCGGGAGATTTGCCACAAATGCTCGCCGCTCAGGAAGCAATCATCGGACAATTGCGCAGCACGCGCGCCAGTGGGCGGGTTGCCCTGCCGGTAAAGCCGAAGGACAAGAATCTAACCGATTTCCCTGACATGGTGATGGAAGATAGCGATCGGCTCTCCATTCCTCATACTCCTTCCACCGTGTCGGTAGTGGGAGATGTCTACAATCCGGGATCATTCATCTTCGAACCCCATAACTCCGCCGGCGCCTACCTCGATATCGCAGGCAAAGGAAAGCCTCAGTCCGACATGCATCACGCCTTTGTTCTGCGCGCCAATGGAGTGGTCGTCGCCGCCAACAACGTCAATGGTCTTTTCACTGGAACAAAATTCGATCGCATCCATCTGTACCCCGGCGATCAGATTGTCGTGCCCTACAAGCTTCCAACGGGAGCCTTCGTCCGCGGACTACGCGACTGGACTCAGATAACTTCGCAACTGGCAATTACTGGAGCAGCTCTGGCCATCGTGGCTCCATAATGTCAGACGCCCGCCGTTCTAGGGGTGCTGACGAGCAGCACTGTCCAAAGCAAAACTTCGAAGCTTGGATGCTCTCCGTTCATACGACCACAAAAGTGCGAGCATTAGCCAAAACATGGGCTCCGTATCGGTTTGATAGCTTGCGTTAAAAACCACGATCGCGGCAATAGATGATACAACCCCACTTCTCCCAATTATGGGAAAACCGAGAAGGAACGCTAAAGCGAAAAAAGCAGGAAGTCCCATTTCAGCGAGAGTAGTGACATATAAGCTATGAAAGTTTCCGCGCTTATCGTTTCCGAAAAAATCTCCCAGGACTTTCGGCGCAGCCGCGTATCCGATACCTGTGATAACAGTTTTTGTTGAGGTTAACCAAGTTTCAAGACCTCGTTCTATCAAGAGAATGTGACTTTCTCCCGAGCTACCTGGATCCATTGACATCTTGGCAGAAACGGCATTCGAGATTTCCCATACTTCCGCCAGCTCAATCATTTCCTTTTGGTATACGGCGAAAACCATCGAACTACCAATGGTGATTGCGGCTACCCATACCAACACCCGTCGCGACCGCAAACGCGTCCAGAAAGTGCGGGAGAAGAGGTAGTATGCCAACCAACACAGTATGCCGGATCTCGAAAGGGTCAGACAAATAAGAACTGCGATCGCGAAACGAAGCGTGGGCGTGTAGCGCGACTTAGGCGCAAACCTGTCGATCAGCGCCAGGTACATCGTTAACACAAAGCCGGAGCGGTTGGAGTCGTATGCAGTTCCAGACAGCGTTGGCGCCCAAGGTCCTAAGGTACTAGGTGCAAATATCGATTCTAGCCATGGCCCCTCTCGCTGGGGCATCATGACAATCCCATGGCTCCACGCGATACATTCGCCAATGCAAAAAATTACATATACGAACAAGGCAAAGGCGATGGAGCGTACGATCAGCTGTTCCTGTGCTGGCTCTTCCAAAACTTGTAGTGAAATGTAATATCCCAAAACAGCCACCAGGAACAAATCAGAAAAAGCCACCAGCCCCCTTTCCGGGTCAAGGCCGATTGGGATGGAACCAAACGAAAGAAGTAAGAATAGGCTGGACGCAATAAGGAAAGGGGACTGTCGCCGGATGGGCGTTGCGATTGTAACGCGAAACATCCCGGCTGGTGCTGTGCGCAAGAAGCGAATCAAAAGGACCAACGGCGCAAGAATCAGAAACGGAGTGAGTGTGAACGGACCGCGTCCGGCAAATAGATCGATGCGATCAGCCCCAATCAAACCGATGCTGCCAACCAAGCAGACGTATTGTAGTTTTCTCAACATGCGCTACAACATCACTGTATTCTACGAGACGCAGGATCTGTCGAAAGTCTTGCATCTCAAATACAGGTTCCAGCAACGCGAGAAACGATCGCAGTGATGTCGCGCGAAGTGAACCGTCAGGAACAAGAGGGACGCCAGAGGAATCGTTCGCGCGAGTTTAAGTTGCTTTGTTGCGACTGCGACCCGCCCAAAATACCAGGAGTCCCAAGAGCATCTGAGATCTCATTCGTAGTCTCGTACAATTGCTCAACCTTACCCGGCCAGTTACATTTGTCGAGTGCCGCCGGTATGCGACTAAGGGTTCAGCGATATATCTTGTCTTACCACCAATCAGCGCGTTCATGCACCCGATCCAAGTGTCATGATGCACAAGCCTTCCGGGCGGGAAAGGCAACGCGCTCCGCAGTAGTGTGGAGCGAAATGCCATTGTGCATCCATGGAACTTTCCAATCAGCAAATTCGACCAAAGTCCAGCCCGAAATTTACCTCGCTTGGCATAAAAGGAATCCCCGATCTTGGCACCATCCTCGTCGACGAGTATTGCGTCGCTTGCCACCAGCGTCAGGTCAGGGTCAAGGCCGAATGCATCGAGGACCGTCTCTACCTTTTTTGGCAACCAAAGATCATCCTGATCGCTGAGAAACACGATCTCTCCAGAGCAGCGGGAAAGCGCCGTCTCGAAGGCACGGAGGACTCCTTGGTTCTTATTGTTCTGGATCAAGACTAGACGAGCATCTTGCAGGGCAGAGACCTCGCCGCAGGTGCGGTCTGTCGAACCATCATCGACAACGATGACCTCATCGTCAGCTGATAACTGCCCAAGGATTGAGCGCAATTGGAGACTGATATAGTTTTCGCCTTGGTAGGCCGCCATGCATACCGAGATTTTTGGCCTGGAGCTCATCTATCCACTGTTTCCCGCGCAGGTCTGCGGTGCCCATGCCATGGCTTGTCGTATCTGGCCAAGATGATTTTGGCAGCGTAAGAAGCATTGTTCCGCTCTTCGCCACGTCCAAACCCCCGGCGGCCATATAGTGGATCAACAGCCACAGGCGATTGCGGATCATGTAATAGCAACGGCCTTCATGGTCATCAGCGCAAAGCGCAGTCCAACGAACGATAATATTTAGTTTTCCCTAGCGAGTGCAAGAGCACCGGGCAGTGCTTAAATACTGTGTCACGCCATTTACGCCACTATCGAGCACCGCTGATTGAATAACTGGGGGACGGAGGCTACAATATCGTCGATGAATTTCACCAGAGGTCGGTACGTAACCATCACGGCGCGTACAGATGCCGCTACCATCTTGCCGACTCGCTCGTAGGATTCCAATTGTTTGTGTGGACGGGCACGGCGCCGAAGCAAGACAAAGTAACAATAAAGTAAATGGGGCCGGGCACTTTGCTATTGGAGAGCCCCCCCGCGCTGCCGCTGACCCCGGTTGCGGCATGACATTCTAATCCACGCCTCGACGACCTGGAGGGAGAGACATTGAATCTTAGCTTTTCAGTGGCGATGTGCACCTTTAACGGGGGGCGGTTTCTCGGTGTGCAACTGGCAAGCATCGCCGCCCAAGATAGGCCTCCAGACGAACTCGTAGTCTGTGACGATGGTTCGTCGGATGGTTGCGTTGAAATCGTAAGGGAGTTTGCTCGGCGCGCGGCGTTTTCCACCCGGCTTGTGGTCAATGACAGAAATCTCGGCTCGACCAAAAACTTTGAGAAAGCAATTTCTCTCTGTCAGGGTGCAATCGTCGTCTTGGCAGATCAAGACGATGTTTGGTATCGGCACAAACTCGGGCGGATCGAGAGAGCTTTCTTGCGATCGAACGAAATAATTTTGGCTTTCAGCGATGCCGACATGATCGATGACGATTCAAAGTCGTTGGGGGTGCGCCTTTGGTCCACCTTTTCCTTTGATCGCGCCGAACAGATCCAGTTCGCGAACGGTCACGCGTTGAACGTTTTGCTGAAACATCCCGTGGTGACGGGTGCGACCATGGCGTTCCGCAGGGAGTGCTTCGATCTCCTAGCACCCATCCCGGCAAAACAAATTCACGATAGGTGGATATCCTTCTTGCTGGCTGCGCGGGGAAAGTTTGAAACAATTTCGGATCCGCTGATGCAGTATCGTCAACACCAGGGGCAGCAAGTGGGGCCAGGACCGCGGACTCTGCGGGAACGAACGCTGCGAGCTAGGCTTACGACAGCGAACTTCTACCTCGACGAGGTTGAACGCTTCCATGAATTCCGGGACAGGCTGGAAGAACGCAGGGCGACCTTCCCATCTGCTGGGTTCGCCCTAACAGAGATTACGCGAAAAATCTCTCATCTTGAACACCGGGCTCGATTGCCGCGCACGAGAGTCGCCCGGATCCCGAGGGTTCTCCGGCAAACTTTGAATGGCGATTATTGGCGTTACTCGACGGGGTGGAACAGTATCGCGAAGGATCTAGTGATTCGCTACGTTTAGCTGCGCGGCGGCTGGCGTGAAACATCGTGCCTAGCCTGTTTCGCTATAGGCCCTCTCGTTTCCCCATTTTCCCGGTCAGGCCATCCCAGGTTCCGAGCAGAAAGTTCCGGAACTTGCGCGCACGATTCTCCTCGGTGATCAAGCACACGATCGTGTCGTGCATCTGCCTGTACATACTATTCATAATCAATCCAGGGAATGAAAAAAAATATTTCCGATAAAAAGCGATGCAATTCCGCGAAATGTAATAGCGCCTGATCGCGCTGTGGTGGCTGGATTGAAAACTGTGGCCCATGACAGTGACTGTCTTGGGATTGCCCGGGGTATGTAAGAGTGCAGCTTGACTTGAGTCGGTGACAAGATAGCCCGCCGCCCGGATGCGAAAACAGTACTCCCAGTCCACAAGATCGATAAAGTATTCTGACGCGAACCATCCGATCCTCTCAAATATCCATCCTGGCATGAGGGCTCCGGACGTCATGGGAAATAGCGGACTACCATCGCTGGCGCGTGGAACCACCACTTCAACGCGCGTCTGTGGGTCTACATATCTGGGATGAATCGAGGCTACTCGTTCGCGGTCGAGACGGGACTCCCATGCCGCAAACATCTGACGAACAAAACCGTCGGTGATTCCGCTATCTTGATCCAAAAGAAGTACCCAAGGGTAGTCTCGGCTCTTGGCCCAACGGACACCTTCATTCAAGGCCTCGGCAATGCCGAGATTCTCCCCATTCTCGATCAGTTGAAAGCTGAGGGTCCGGCTGGCCACGCGCAAGCGCTCAAGCTCATCGACGTTTGAGCAATTGTCCACTACAACTAACCCCTGGACTTGGGCGAGAATCCTGGAAATGTTGTCGAGGATCTTTGCGCCGGGATGATACGTAACAACCACGGCGCACACAGGGAGCACAGCAGGCAGGGATGTCATTGCGCGGTAAATTTCGAATGGTTCAACCTTCGACGCAAGCTTGCGAGTATAATACGCCCTCTCACGCAGTACAAAAACTTGGGTTGTTTTATCGGGAGAGACTGGTTGTAAGCCGACAGGTAATATTCTACGCATTAACGAATTCCGCACGGATGGATTGCGCTCCGTGCACCATGGACTCGGGTGCCGATTCCGTTGTTGCTCCTTGGCACCGGCGGCCGGTTTGCGTAGCTGCTATTGAGGACTCGGAAGTCGGCTCTCATTCCTACTCTTGATATCATCAAACAGAGCTAAAACCAGCATACTCAAATGAAGGGTGGACGACGCGATTGAGCGTGGCAAAGAAAATCGCTAAGAAGGCCTTGTTAGCAAATTATCGAACCTTTATGAAGCTGTTTGGATCCTTTGCCGACCGTAGATATTTAGATCCCAAGGTCCCAATTTCGAAGGTGGTTAGCCACGGTAAATACTTGCAGTACCTGACGAACGTCGGAAATCAGAAAGGCGTCAAAATTCTTGAGATTGGCAGCCGTGAAGTGACCGGCAAATCGGATGCTCGAGAGAGATTTTCGAAAGCAGACTATGTAGGTTTTGACTTTCATCCGGGGGCAAATGTCGACGTCGTTGGCGATGCGCACAAGCTGTCCCAATATTTCGTGAATCAAAGATTCGATATCATCTATTCAAGCGCAGTTTTTGAGCATTTTGCCATGCCTTGGGTCGTTGCTACCGAGATAGCAAAACTGTTAAAACCTGGCGGAATCGTTTTCGTTGAAACACATTTCTCGTACGGATCTCATGAAAGACCCTGGCACTTCTTCCAGTTTAGCGATATGGCTCTCAGGGTCCTGTTTTCGCCAGCTTTGGGATTCGAATGTATTGAGGCGGGCGTATCGAACCCCATGGTCGGAAGGTTCTCTGCTCTGGCAGACGATTATCTGAAATTTATGCCTGTAACTGGACTCTACTGTCACAGTGAATTTCTGGGTCGCAAGGTTAAAGAAGTCGACAGATTCGACTGGAACGACGTGAACTTGGAGGAAGTTGTGGGAGGTACAAAATATCCTCTGCCTAGCAGTTCCCCAGGTTAGCAGAATCGGCCTTGGCCTGAGCCCAAATCTAAAATTAGCCGATTGTTTCAATGTATCTGGACCTCTTGTCGATTTGGCGTGAACTCATGAACTCTTAATGAGCACCCGGTTTCAATATAAGGCGGCATCTGAAAAAGCTCATTAAACCGTCGCGTTCTTCCTTATTCAATCCTCCAAACCAAGCAAAGACCAGGGTGCTGAGACCCCAAACAATCAGAAATTGAGGGCCGAGAGTTGAGCGATGAGGAGACCACCAGAATGGAAGAGATACCAACGAAGGAATGCCGGTTATCGCGGGTCGAAGCAGTCCTTTCAGGAACAGTCGTGAGCGAGAGATCGAAAGAGTCTGACGGGTAAAGTACATCGTGATCGTAAAATGCAATAACACGCTGACGAACGAACCAAGCAGGGTTCCAAGAGCCACTCCAATGGCACCAAAACGGCTTGCCAGATAGACGCTGCTGCCCAGATTCACAAGAGCTTCAGATACGACACTTGCAGTGGCTGCTCCTTGTCTGCCAGTCGCACAAATCATCGTAGCGTAGGGCGCACACAAATTCCGAATGACATTTGCGAAAACCAGAATCCTGAGATACATGAGGGTGTGAAAGGCGTATACAGGACCAATCCAAAGACGCAAAATCAAAAAGCCGCAGACTATCAGAGGCAGTCCGGTCAGAAGCAGGATTAAAGTGGAATAACGCGTGATCCTGGCCAGAAAATCACCCAACTCCAAACCGGAGCGTTGCGTGCTCATTGCCGAAGACGCAGGCATAAGAGGATTTACCATTGATGAGATAATCAGTAACATAAAGCTCGTGGGCAGCGTGGCTATGGAATAATACGCAGTCTGCACATAGTCGTAGTGACCCACGATGGTGACGTCGAGCCCGGTAACGCAGAGCATTCCAACAATCCATAGAGATACCGCCGAGCAGTAACCTGCCATAGCCTTAAGAACGCGAAAGTCCATTGCGCGAACTGAGACACGGATGTGTGACGCCTTTTTGCTCCATGCAACTACTTGCAACAAGCCGCTGCCGACATTGACCAGGGCCGTCGCGATCCCCATGGCAGCGAGATTTCCGTGGAGGGTGACGACCGCAAGAACGATGGCGGCGAAGGTGGCCCGGTTGACGATCGAGATCGTCATCGGAATCGGATAACGCTGAAGCCCGAGAAAAACAGCCGAATATACAGCGCAGACCAGGCCAAATGACAGAGAAGATCCGACCAGCATCACGCTGATGCGGACATCGTGATAAAGATTCGCAGGCATGGCGCTAAATAGCCGGGGAACTTGCCATGCGAGAGCAAAGGTGAGAAGCAGCCCCAGTATTCCCGCCAAAATCATGAGGATCAATCCGGCGCTGGCGTAACGCCCTGCACCGACGTTGTCGCCCCTCGCATCGTATTCGGCAACAAACTTGGAAACTCCCGTTTGTATGCCCAGATCGAGATACGACACATAGGCCCCAAGTTGAAGGATCAGCGCCCATGCGGCATACGTCGTGACCGGCAAATGGTGGGTTAGATAAGCAGGCAATACGAGCGCAACCAGTGCAACCACCGCAACACGCACCAAACTGGCGACGATATTCCGGGAAATGGTCGCGCCTAAGCCACCCGATCTGTCGGGCCCCTTGCCCGACAAATCGGAAATCATCGTAGAGACTTCACTCAAGTTATCGCCCTGCAAACCCTGTTCAAAAGGACATGAAACGGAACAGAAATTCTCAGTCCATCATGAAACCAGTGCTGACTGGTCTAACCGATCGCGTATTCCTAGGTAACTGGCCAATCGCTTTGAGAAGAATACACTAAGGATGGATGCCGATGAGGAGATGCGTTTAACGAGGAGGAGAGGGTTTAGGCCGTCGACTTCGCCGCAATCAGGCCGATGGTTACGCCCAGCACCTGCGCAAGGGCCGGCGCGGCGGCAAGCACAACCACCGTAGCAGGCACTGCAAGCCGCACCGCCAGATCGAATCCTAGCGCAAGTAAACAGAAAGAGATCATGCCCGTCGATCCGCCACGTACTTATCGGTCTTCGCTGGAACGTCGGAGTAGTTTGCTCGCTTTGGCTGGTTGTCGCGGAGCTATATCGGAGCCTACGCAGCGATTCGCCTCTGCGTGGATCGTGGTCAACTATTGAGTTGCAGTTTTTTTCTAGAAATAATAACCTCGCATTTCATTTGTTTGGGAAGAGCAACGATATGCCACAGGTGAGCGAATTCCTCGTGATGCTCACTGAATGCTCTGGGCGATGCGAAGTTGCCTGGCTCTCATGAAGAGTCAGCTGTCACTAGTGGTTTCGCCGGAACTCCTGCAAGGCAGATTGAAACACGTATTCGCCAAATTCGGGGGGTTCAGTGACCTGTCCAACTACTAAATAGGGTGACCCAATGCTGCGCCAGCCGATCGCGACTACCGAGCCGGGCTTTAACGAGGCCTCTCTTCGTATTCTTCTCCGCGGGAAACTCCCGTCTTACGTGCTCGCCGCCTTCGTCGTGATCACAACGTCAGCGATTTTCATTCCACTGAATCCAGAGATGCCCGACAAAGGAATTGACCAATCGTGGATTTCTGCAATTGGTGAAGCTCGCAAGAAAGCGGAGAGCGTTGTCCTTCTGGCGAGGCTTGATCAATCGTGGATTCTTGCAATTAATGAAGCGGTGGCGCGACATCTAAAGTTTGGCAAGGAAATCGTATTTACCTTCGGGCCCTATGCATCGATCTACACCCAATCTTTTCATCCCGCAACCGATCGTCTGATGATGTTTGGCAGCACACTCCTCGCATTATCGTATGCGATCGCATTGCTGTATCTGGCGCGCGGCAGACCGCCGTACATATTACTCGTACTTATGTTGTTCCTTGCGACCTTTCCGTCCAGGGACATGCTGCTGCTTTCATATCCATTCCTTCTGGTGGTCTGTGCCCTAAAATTTGCGAATTCCGACGATTTCAAGAAAGATGCGACTCTCAGTTGGCAGCAGCTATTAGTACTCATCGTGATATTTTCCGCGCTGGGGCTGTTACCTCTTATAAAAGGCAGCCTTCTGTTCCCCCTAGCCCTTTCGCTGACCATACTCTACTCCTTTCTTTTGTGCTGCTTTCCCTTCAACCAAGCGATTCCCTTACTACTAATTCCCTTCTCAGCCACCATCGCTTTTTGGATTTTTGCCGGCCAGTCGGTCTCTGATTTGCCGGCATTTCTGCACGGCACCTTGCGGCTGACTTCCGGTTATACCGACGCGATGTCAAGCCCCTGGGTGGCCTGGCCTGGCGTAATCGGCTTTGGATTTGTAGTCGCGTATATGACTATGTCAGCGCTCGTATTTTTTTCGCTAATTCGTTTTACTCGGCTAACTGTATTGTCGAAATGGCTGCTGGGGCTTCTCTGTGCCGCGTTCCTGCTCGTCGGATTCAAACATGGATTCGTAAGGACGGATCACGTATCGATTGCATTCAATTTGCTCGTCATTCTTATCTTAACTATCGGTTTCCTCTATACCGACAGATACCTTCTGGCGTCCCTATTGGTGGCGATCGCTCTTGTTATCGCTATTGACTTTCGCCAAGAACCCCTGCTCACCAGAGAAGTTAGAGAAACTTTTGGAATCGGCACAGCGACTGGGGGAAAACGCCGGGGGGAGATCTTGGCATTTGTCTCGAAAAGAGCGCTCCGAACATTTTCTCGAATTACCTACCAAAGCACCTGCAGCATGTACACCTCGGCGTGGGAAGGGATACGCTTGAGACTGACTGAGAGCAATGCGTTGCAGAATCAGTTTCAAAGAGCCATGGCGAATATCAGAAGCGAATATACAGTACCTGTGCTCAACGGCACCACTGACGTTTATACGTATGAGCAATCAGTTCTTTTGGCATCAAATGATGCATGGAGTCCACGTCCCGTCTTCCAAAGTTATTCGGCATACACCCCGGCTTTAGCAGAACTCAATGAACAGCATCTTAGGGGTACAAATGCTCCAGACTGGATTCTCCTTGACCTTATGGCTATCGACGAGCGCCTTCCGTCGCTCGAGGATGGAATGAGTTGGCCAGCGCTGCTCGATAATTACACATTCATCTCATTTGATGGTCAGTTTGTTCTGATGCGCAGGAAGCAAGTCATACAAACCACGAGTGACTACGAGTTGGTTGACAAGGGAACTTACCGGACGAGCTCGACGGTTACCCTCCCCGACACGCGCGGACCATTGTTCGCTGAAGTCGATCTTAAGCCAACGCTGGCGGGAACGTTATGGATGGCACTGTTTAAGCCACCCCAGCTTAACATCCTACTGAATCTAGGAAATGGAGTGACCAAGAATTACCGAGTCATATCGAACATGATGACGACGGGCTTCATTGTATCGCCATTGGTTTCTAACACAGCGGAATTCGCATCCCTAGCCACCGGTAACCAGCGTTTCCAAGATGAAAGCAAGGTGGAGAGCATCTCCATCTCGCCTTCGTATGGCGGTTCCCTGCTGTGGTCTGGAACGTTTACGCTCACAGTCAGGAGGTATCAGGGTCAGTCTGCCCCGAACCTTACCCGCGCTGTCCACATTCCCTAAGATCACGCGAGCTAGTAATTCTACAGCCCGCACTGAAAGCTAATTGCGAAGATTAAACGTCAGGAAAAACGCATGAGCGTTCCACATTCGCCAGCCGAATTGCAGAAATTGTATGAGAACCGATTTGCCGGCGCGGGCGAATACCGCAATAAGGTCTGGCGTGTGCTGGTCGAGGACTACATTGCGCAGTGGATTCCGCCGCATGCCGCAGTGCTGGATCTGGGATGCGGACACTGCGAATTTATTAACAACGTTCGATCGGAAAAGCGCCTGGGCATGGATCTTAATCCAGATGCGGCGAGGAAAGCCGCAACCGGGGTCCGGATTCTGACCCAGAATTGTTCGCAACCGTGGGCCATGTCTGACGACTCATTGGATATTGTTTTCACCAGTAATTTCTTCGAGCATCTGTCCACGAAGGGCGACCTTCGTGATACTTTGAAGCAGGCTTGGCGCTGTCTGCGTCACGGTGGTCGAATTATCGCCCTAGGCCCGAATATTCGTTATCTGCCGGGTCAGTATTGGGACTTCTACGACCACTACTTGCCCCTTACGGAATTGTCACTTGGCGAGGTGATGATCGAGACTGGCTTCACCCTAGAGAAACAAATTCCGCGGTTTCTGCCCTATACGATGTCCCATGGCCGGCAACCGCCGATCTGGATGTTGCGATTGTACTTAAAATTGACGTTTGCCTGGCCGCTCTTAGGCAAGCAGTTTCTGCTTGTGGCCAGAAAGTGACAACATAGTACGCCGGCTATTTCCCTGAGTAGGATTTGCTCGACTGGGCACCTACACGAAGTAAGGCGACCGTTTCGCTGTGACGGGATTGGAGGATGTCCGAGGTGGGACAGAAAGTGGTGCTGGTCACAGGTTCTTGCGGGCTGATTGGCTCGGAAGTCAGCCTCTTCTTCTTCCAGTTGGGGTTCAAAGTTGTCGGCATTGACAACAATCTCCGTGCCGTTTTCTTCGGTCCCGAAGGGGACACAACTTGGGTACTGGGTCGACTCAGAGAAAAGATTGCGGGCTACCGACACAGCACGCTCGACATCCGGAACCGTGAAGCACTGCTCCCGTTCATCAAGGAGGTGAAGCCTGACCTTATTGTCCATACTGCTGCACAGCCTTCTCACGATCGTGCTGCGGCTATTCCATTCCTCGATTTCGAGACCAACGCACTGGGCACACTTCATTTGCTGGAAGCGGCGCGACAATACTGTCCCGAGTCCCCGTTCATACACATGTCCACAAACAAAGTCTACGGCGACCGGCCCAATGCAATTTTGCTGAAAGAATTCGAATCGCGTTGGGATTACGCGGATCCCACTTACGAGAATGGCATCCCCGAGAGCCTTTCCATCGATCAAAGCAAGCACTCTTTATTCGGTGCTTCGAAAGTGGCCGCTGACGTAATGGTGCAGGAATACGGTCGGTACTTCAACATGCCTACGTGTTGCCTGCGCGGTGGCTGCCTGACCGGCCCGAATCACTCCGGAGTCGAGTTGCATGGCTTCCTGAGTTATCTGATCAAGTGCAATATGGAGGGTCGCGAATACACGGTCTACGGCTATAAGGGCAAGCAGGTACGCGACAACATCCATTCCCACGATGTGGCACGTTTCATGCTCGAGTTTTCAAAGACTCCACGCGTGGCGGAAGTCTACAATCTGGGCGGCGGTAAGCAGAACTCGTGTTCCATTCTTGAGGCTTTTGAAATCGTCCAGCACCATACCAACCAAGCCATGAAATGGCGGTACGTGGATGAAAATCGCAGCGGCGATCACATTTGCTACTACAGCGACCTACGCAAGATGAAGACACATTACCCGGCATGGGATATCACCAAAACGGTCGACACTATTTTCGAAGAGATCGTCACTAGCTGGACGGAGCGGTTGGCAAAGCAGGCTAGCGGATGAAGATCTTCATCACCGGAGTTTGCGGATTCGTGGGGAGTTCGCTAGCCGAATGTCTGTTGGAGAGGCACGAGAATCTATCGATCTGCGGGGTCGATAATTTGATGCGTCCCGGATCCGAGATTAACCGTGCCCGCCTACACCACTTGGGGGTCACATTCATTCACGGCGACATCCGCGCGGCGAGCGACTTTGAGAGTCTGCCCGCGGCCGACTGGGTGATTGACGCTGCCGCCAACCCGAGTGTCCTAGCCGGAGTACAGGCAGGACCAGGCAGCCGGCAACTGTTCGAGCACAATCTCGCCGGTTTGGTGAACGTGCTCGAATACTGTAAGGCGCGCCGGGCGGGCTTGATGCTGCTCAGCAGCAGCAGGGTCTATTCAATCTGCGCCCTTTGCTCAATTCCGCTCAAGGAGGATCACAAAACCTTCCGATTGGACGATTCCAGGCCTTTGCCGTCCGGTGTAACGCTCCGTGGAATCGGGCCCGAGTTTTCGACGAACTCGCCAATCTCGCTTTATGGCAGTACGAAACTCGCCTCGGAAATCATCGCGCTCGAATACGGCAACGCTTTCGGCTTCCCTGTCTGGATTGACCGCTGTGGTGTATTGGCTGGGCCGAGGCAGTTTGGCACTCCTGATCAGGGGATTTTTTCCTATTGGGTAAACGCCCACCTGCGACGTCGCGCTCTCCGCTATATTGGCTTTGATGGCACGGGGAAGCAAGTCCGAGACGCGCTTCATCCGCAGGACCTTGCGGGGCTGATGGATCGGCAACTCAGCACTGAACGTTCCAACGGTCGTCGGGTTTACACCGTCGGAGGCGGGTTGGAGAATGCGATGTCACTGGCCCAGCTCACGGCGTGGTGTGATGCCCGGTTTGGAGTCCTCCTTCCTCTCGCCGACCGCCGTCCACGCACCTATGATGTTCCTTGGGTCGTGATGGACAACCACGACGCAGAATCTGACTTCGGGTGGCGCGCCGAGATATCGATGGAAAATCTACTCACCCAGATCGCCTGCCATGCCGAACAGAACCCCGACTGGCTGGAAAGGAGTGGTCTGTGAAAAAGCCGCTGCTGCCCGAGGTCCGTGAGCCCATCCATTTTCTCTCCGTTGTAATCCCCGCGCAAAACGAGGAAGGATGCATCGCCTCAACCGTGGAGCACCTGCATGTCGAGTTACGACTACAGGGCATTCGCCATGAAATCATCGTGGTGGATGACGGAAGCACCGACTCGACTTGGGATATCCTGCAGCGGACAATGGCTAATGTGCAGACGTTGCGGCCGGTCAAGAACCTGGGGCCACATGGATTCGGAAACGCTGTTACGCTCGGATTTGATCACATGCACGGTGATGCGGTCGTAGTGATGATGGCCGACGAGTCGGACGACTGTCGGGACGTTGTCCGCTACTGGCGAACCCTGAACGAAGGTTGGGACGCAGTCTTCGGATCCCGCTTCGTCCGCGGGGGTGGAGTTATCGATTATCCTTGGACCAAGTTCTACGTGAATCGATTGGCCAATACTTTCTTGCGCCTCCTGTTTCAGGTTCCTTTAAACGATTTTACCAATGCGTTCAAAGCTTATCGGAAATCTGTAGTCGACGGCTGTCGGCCGTTCCTATCGCCTCATTTCAATCTGACTGTGGAATTGCCGTTGAAAACGATTGTGCGCGGCTATTCATGGACCACAATGCCCATTACTTGGAGAAACCGGCGCGCAGGCCTCTCGAAGCTTAAGATCAAGGAGATGGGCAGCCGATACTTGTTCATCACGCTTTACTGCTGGCTGGAAAAGCATTTCAGTCGCGGTGATTACTGGAGACGGCCGGAGCCGACCGAGGCCCGGTCGAACTTCCGGAGTGCATGAGATGCCGTCTGTCTCAGTCTTTAGCCACGGATTGTAGCCTAGGAAATGCGCTTGTGGAAATCAATGGCGAGCGGTTCTTGTTATCGCAGCAACCGGGAATCCGGTGGCCGGTGTGCCACTCGCAAATCCTATGAAACGCTGATTTCGCATAGCTTTAGAATCGTTTGGGCGATCCACCTTCACGATCCTAGCCATTCTTTACAGCCCTGATGCGGGGGACATGTTTTTCGGTGGCGGCTTCTCCACGAGTCGTGTAGAATTCCGCGAATCATTCGTACAATTTCTGTTTTCTTGCAGCCGCTCCGGAGGGAGAATTATGTTCGCCTGGAGAATACGCTTTGCGGTCGTCGGGCTAATCGCCTTTTGCTCGGCAATGTCGACGAGTTGTGGTTACTCTAGCCCCGCTTTCATAGCTCCATCCGCCGTTGTGCTCCTACCCGGACAGAGCTTTCAATTCACCATTTCCACGGCTTCGTTGTCGGTGCCTCCCTTGCTAGTTAATGGCGTGGCGGGTGGTTCGTCGTCTGTTGGGACGATCACACGGGATGGCCTTTACACGGCCCCAGCCACTCCATCGGGACAGCAGGTCACCATTGGCGTCAAAGGCCAGTCAAGTTCAGCAGCTGTCACTATTATTCCGAGCGTCTCTGGTTCGGTGACAGCCACCCAACAGCCGCTGGTGGCTTCCTACTCGATAGTGGCTCCGGCTGGCGCCTCGACCCAAGTGCAGTTTGGACCCGATACCAACTATGGTCTTTCTACATCCGCGACCATGATGCCCGCGGGAGGTCCGGTCACAATTCTGGTCGCGGGTATGCGAGCGAACACCCCCTACCATATGCAGGCCGTTCTCGACTTGTCCAATGGCTCCAAAGTGCTGGATGCCGACCATGTATTTACGACCGGTTCCACTCCTGCCGGCCGTCTCCCCGATATCACGGTGCAAAATGGGACTGGCACGCCGAGTCCCGGTGTCGAACTCTTGTCGATGGTGCCTCGCGTCGCTGGCCAGACACCGCTCTCCGCTGTGGCTACTGATCTAGAAGGTAATGTGGTCTGGTACTACGATCTGGGAACGAGTAACGCGTTGCCGGTCAAGCCACTAACCAACGGTCATTACCTGGTCCTTGTAGCGCCGCCGGCTGCAGCAGCAGGTGCAGGCAACGAAATCCGTGAGATTGATCTCGCCGGTAATATCATTACCGACGTTTCTCTTAGTACCGTCAATGCCGCGGTGAGCAGCATTTTTGGAGGCGCGCCCCTTTCATCCTTTCATCACGACGTCGAAGTCTTACCCAATGGGCATTGGATCTTGCTCGTCAACTACGGCGAGACGATTAACAATGTGGCCGGGGTTCCACCGAACTCGGTGATGGAAGGAGATGCTCTCATCGACTGGGATCCACAGCAGAGCGTAGCTTGGACTTGGTCAACCTTCGATCATCTTCCGCTTTCACGTGTTCCCTACGGTTTCGCCGCGCCGGGTTCAGGTACGGCGACAGATTGGACTCATTCCAACGCGATCGTTTATTCCCCCACTGACGGGAACTTGATCCTGTCCATGCGAAACCAGAATTGGATCATAAAAATCAACTACAACAATGGCGCGGGCGACGGCAGTATTCTTTGGACTTTGGGGGATGGCGGCAGTTTCACCCTGCCTCCGGGACAGGCTCCGATAGAATGGAATTACGGGCAACACTATCCTACGGTTGTAAGCGCGAACAGCGCCGGCGTTCTCTCTCTCATGTTCTTCAATGACGGCAACAACCGATTAATGGATAGCAACAACGATGTGTGCGGCACTCCGGGGATCGGTGCTTGTTATAGCAGCGTCCCCATCTTTCAACTCGATGAATCCGCAAATACCGCTACGGTTCTGTGGGAGGACAATCTCCTGCCCTACTATTCCACTTGTTGTGGAGATGCGTTGCTGCTGCCTAACGGCGACGTCGAGGTTGACGTCGCTAATGACTTTACAGTTACCCCAAACTACTCCGATATCCTGGAAGTGACCCAAACCCAGAGCCCTGAATTAGTTTGGGAGATGCAAATCTATAATCAGTTGGCGTACCGGGGTATGCGCATCCCCAGTTTGTATCCTGATCAGGTTTGGCCGGCTAGTGCACTTTCAGGACCACCTCGCAAACCGATCTCGCGTAAGAGGACCTCGGGAGCATCCTCAACTCCGAAGATCGGGCAGCAACCATTGCTTTGATCGTTTTCAATCGACGAGCGGTACGGGGCAATCAACCACACCGCTACCTTAACGATCACCATCACGCGATAATGCTGCGAATGGCAAGCAGCACGGTAATTGTATAGCTTTCTGTTGCCTTAGGATAAATCATCGAACAGCCGTTGGCTGGCGCAACGGCGATTTCTCGCCAAAATCACCCTAAAGTTCCTGATTGCCGACCACCCTGAAGCTAATTCTTCCCCTATTGGCGCCCAAACAGACTTTGCGGCAACCCGGTCCGCAGAAAAAGTACCTAATGTGTTAGCTAGACCTGCATCTGTTTGGATACAGGAGCTTTGAGACTAACTAATTCTGTGGCTCGCCTCATGAATGGGGAAAAGAGTTGTCCGAGCGTAAAGAACACTGCACTTTGACTCGTCCAGCACTGGTATCGATCTTAATCTGCGTGCTTTGCGTAAGCGCAGTTCTTCTGACGGAGAATGGTTGCGGATCGTCCGGCCCTCGAATCCAGCATGTTGTGATTGTTTTTCAGGAGAACCGCACCCCGGATAACCTGTTTCAGGATCCGGTGCTGATCGCACGCGGTGCCGATATCGTGAACCGCGGAGTGAACTCCAAAGGCGAAACCATCCCGCTGACGGAGATTGGTCTCGGCACGAACGGCCCCAGCCCCGATCTCTATGATTTGAGTCATGCCCACCAAGCTTTCTTGCAGATGTGCAATTTGAAGCAATCCACCAACGAATGTGCAATGGATGGTGCGGACCGCATTTACGTCAAATGTAGCGAGGGTTCGAGCGCTTGCCTGCCCACCAATCCGCAGTTCAAATACGTAAGTCCATCAGAAGTTCAACCTTATTTCCAACTGGCCGAGCAGTACACTTTCGCGGATCGCATGTTCCAAACCAACCAGGGGCCCAGCTTTCCGGCCCATCAATTCATCCTGTCTGGAACTTCCGCTCCTACCGCGACCAGCAATTTGTTTGCTGCCGAAAACCCGTTAAACACTGGCCAGACAGGTTGCATCGCTCCCCCGGGCGAGACGGTCTACATGATTGATCCCTCCGGGCAAGAGTCGAAGAGCCAGTACCCGTGTTTTGAACACCCGACATTAACGGATTTACTGAATAGCAATGGCGTGAACTGGCGCTACTATACCCCGGGAGCGGGTTCGATCTGGACCGCTCCGAATGCGATTCAGCACATGTGCGGACCGAACGCCACCCCACCGAATGCCACTAAGTGCGTCGGGGCAGATTGGACACATAACGTGGTGGTGGCCACCCCGCAGAACCCGGCCTCGGTATTGATTGATATTGCCAACAAGCAGCTTCCCGCCGTGAGTTGGGTGATTCCCAGCGGGGCCAATTCCGATCATGCCTCCCTAAATGAGGGGAAAGGACCGTCCTGGGTGGCTGCAATTGTCAATGCCATCGGCAATAGCCCTTACTGGGACAATACCGTCATCTTTATCACCTGGGACGATTGGGGAGGATGGTACGACCACGTGCCACCGCCGCAAATTATTAATTCCTACGAATATGGATTCCGCGTGCCCCTGATCGTGGTGTCGCCTTACGCCAAACCGGGTTACATTTCCCACACCACGCATGATTTTGGAAGCATTTTAAAATTCGTAGAGGTAACGTTCGACTTGCCGTCCTTGGGCTATGCAGACGCTCGTGCCGACGACCTCTCCGACTGTTTCAACTTCCGCCAGCAGCCACTTCGTTTCCAAACCGTCGCCGCGCCGCTCAACGCGGACTACTTCCTCAATGACAGACGCCCGCCAACCGATCCCGATGACGACTGAACAAGGCGAACTGCCAGAATATATCGCCGTCATCAGGCGACTGACTTAGTCTGGACCTTGGCATGCCTGCGAATGGCATAGATCAGACCTGCTGTTACTCCGAGCATTTGGGCGCAGGCGCGCGCGGCTAGCAGAATGGGAGAAAGCGCCCCCACCACCATATCTTTCCGTATTGCCCCCAGCGCGAACGGTAGTGTGGTAGCCACAAATGCAGCCAGCAAAATCACTGATGCAGGTACGGCCGGGTGTACAGCAAAGTCTAAGGCCAAGGCTACCAGCAGCGCGGGAAAGAATAGAAGCTGGACCTTCATGAGTTGCGGTGTATGAGTGTCCTTCATGGCCTTGCCCGGGTTTTTGCCCACCGCGAGCACCCGCCAAAAAGCGAATTTGTATTTCTTTTTGAGATATCGCGAGAGGGTGTCAGGATGAGAGTGGTACACAACCGCCAATGGCGCAAATGTCATCTTCCAGCCGCGCGCCGACATGCGATAGGAAAGTTCAATGTCCTCCGCGCATGCCAGCGGGAACGAAGTATCGTAACCTTTCATTTCCAGGAAGCGATGACGGCGGAACGCAGCCGAGTATGTATCAATGAAGTCGATCCAGGAATGCCGCGCCATCAGCCGGTAACGATCCTCATACTCAATCTGCACAAAACGGGCGGTCACGCTCTTCTGCAGGCTGCGATAGATTCCCTTCGCTCCGACCACCTCTGCATCTTGGAAGGGTTCGAGCATAGCCTCCACCCATTGCGGTGTCGGAACGCAATCATCGTCGGTGAAAAGGATGATCGAACCGCTAGCCTCCATCGCGCCCCGGTTGCGTGCCGCCGCTGGTCCCGCATTGGCTTGAGTAATCAGGCGAACGTGAGGATAGCGGGCGACAACATTGACTGTTTCGTCGGTCGAGCCGTCATTCACGACAAGAATCTCAAGGTGTCGCGATGAGGTCTGATTCAGAAGCGCATCGAGACACTTGCTAATGCGAGAGGCACCGTTAAAAGTCGGAATGATAATCGAGACTGACTTAGCGTCGATGGACACTCCACCTGCACCTTACACAACTCTTTGGTCCGCTGGAAGCAACAACGGCTGAGATCATTTCACCCCAAAACCTGGAATTACATGCAGAGCGCGTTAGTCGCCGCCTTGAGGGCTTGGAGCCGCGCTGATATTGGGATGTCCCGGCGCAGACCTCCCGGCCACTTCGATCTTCTCGTGCTGGCTGCCGCGCAACAGATACTTCGACAGCGTGATGAAGCCCTTAACATTGCGTTGCAGCTCACGCCGATCTTTCAGAGACTGTTTCAGCTTGTAAAGAAGATATGCTGGACTGAGATAGAAACTGCGCCGCGCCCGATCGCAGAAGCTGACTAGTTGCTCGTGCGTGATGTTCGGCAGAGTAACAACGCTGTTGTGCAGACCGTCCTTCGTTAGCCATGCGCCCCAGTCTTCGATCTGAATGTAATTCCGCTTCTTGGCTTCCTCGTATGCAGTTGTACCGGGATATACCATGATGGGGAAGAATTGGGCAGTATCAGGCTTTAGTTTCTTGGCAAAATCCAGAGTCTTTTCCATGCTGGCGGGCGTCTCGTTCAAGTTGCCCACCATGAAGCAGCCATGCACCATGATGCCCGAATCCTGGCAAATGCGGACGAAACGATGGGCCTCTTCGTGGTATTTCGCGTCACGGCGGTCATCGTTGTTCTTCTTCATGCCATTGATTACTTCCACGTCGCCGCTCTCGAAGCCAACGCAGAATAGACGCGCGCCAGCCTTATGCAGCGTTGAGAGCAGTTCGCTTTCGGCTCCGATATCGGCACGACAGTTGGCGTCGAAGGGCAGCTTATTATTGCGTCGAATCAGTTCCTTGGCCAGTTCCAAAGTGCGCGGTTTGCTGATGATGAAAGTATCGTCTTCCAGCATGACCGTCTTGATTTCCGGCATTTCGCGGGAAACGAAGTCGAACTCGTCGGCCACATTCGCCACCGAACGGTACCGCATTGTGTGCCCACTGAACGCCTGCGGATACACGCAGAACGAGCAATGATAGGGGCATCCGCGGCTGGTATCGAAAACCACCAGCGGCCACAAAGAGTGCCCATAGAAGTAGTCCGGCGTGTGTAGAAATCGCTTATAAACTTCCGAGACAAAAGGCAACTCGTCGAGATTCTTGATGGCTTCGCGGGGTTTGTTGGTAACAATCTCCCCCGTTCCCGTACGCCGCCATACGAGACCATCGACCGTGGAAAGATCGGCCCCGCAGGCCTTGCCTTCCAGCCAGTCGCGCACTGTATATTCGTATTCGCGTATGGCCACGGCCTCCAGCGAACTCGACATGGCGAGCGTCTCTTTAGGTAAAGACGAGACGTGCCGTCCCACGAGCAGGACATGCAGCGAGGGCCTTGCGGCCACCAGCGCATCAATAACACTGACATCATTTAATATGCTGGGCGTGGAAGTGTCGCAGATAATCGCTTCGATATTCTTGGTTGCAATCCGGTCGATGACCGCCCGCACCGAGTAACCTGCAGCCGGGGCATCCACCAAGTCCACGTCGTGACCGCTTTTGATCGCAACTCCGGCTGCATGAGCCAGCCACTTGGGGTAATACAAAGTTCCACTCTTGGTGACCGCAGGACTACGCTGCTCCCGTGAAAATCGGGGATGAAAGGGTGGATTCAAAAACAGTACACGCATCATGTGAGTATATCTTAACCTTGCCTACGATACAGGTTAAGCTGTCAAAGTTGATTACGGTGGATTACAGGTTACACTGTAGCCGGCTCCTGATCCGAGACCAGCCCTGCCAGCCAACATGGGAGCCCAATTAAACGAGGCTACACCGTTTCTTGTTTTGCTTTCCACAGAGCGCTGATTCTTCGCAGGCGCTGGCGGTTCTCCGGAAGTTCGAAAGCAGTGGCCAGGCTGTTCCGCAGCCAGATCCAAAATACAGCAACAAAAAAAGCAAGGATAGTCGCCCCCAGCACGATCAGGGTACGATGCGGAGAAGATTTATTATCCGGAGGTACCGCAGCATCCACCACTTGAATAATAGAACCCTCACGCGCCTCGTCAAGTTTCGCGATTTCGAATTCTTTTGCCAGCAACTCGAAAACGGTCTCCTGGTACTTAAGATCGCGAAACCGGCGGAGGTATTCCATCCCGGCTTGGGTCACCCTTCCCTTTGAAAGATTGATGTCCGACCCCGTGTCCTTCTGCGATCCCGCCACGCGATCGAGTTGCGCCTGCAGTGCCGCAAGTTCCTGCTTGGCGAGGACCAGATTGGGGTTATCATCGGTCGCAAAGGCTCGCATGCCTTCAATCTGTACCTGTTTGGCCACGACCTGGCCGCGCAAGACGGCGGCGGATTCGATCAGGGCTCGTGCCTGACTGTCAATCTGCAGGAGTCCGGTCGATTGCTGAGTCTTGCTCATAGCCACTTCGGCCTCGGTCAGCTTGTCCTTGGCCTGCTGCACTTGCTGTTCGAAAAACAGGCGGCGCCGCGCTGCCTCGGTGATTGCCAGCGAAGCCGAGAGCTTTCGGAATTCTTCGACGTAGCCATTGGCCAGATCGGCAGCCTTCTGCCGGTCGCCGTCCTCGATCGTGAGGCGAATTAAGCCATCCTTAATACCGGCAACAGCGGTCGTGCGTCGCTCGAGTTCCTTTCGCGTGTCAGACATTCGCTTTTGGCGATACTCTTTCATCAGACCGAAACGCTGGATCATCGCGTCTTCTACGGTTCGACTGGTCAGCAAGGAGACGTACATGTCGGCTGGGTTTTTGAGGCTAAGACCGCCGCCTGCCAGCGAGGCCAGCGATCCCAGCGATCCCAAGCCTCCCAGTTGTCCCAATAATGACGAACCGATGGATGAGTTCTGCGCAGGCGGAAGCAGCACAATCTTCGCCTCATATCGCACCGGCAGCAGGAAAGCGACAATGGTTGCGAGCACCGCAGCCCCTGACACAAACCGAGCAATAAAGCGCTTGCGACTGAGCAAAAGAACTAATATATCCAGCAGAGAAATCTCGGTCTCGGGTTGAAACGGATCTGCCTTTCTTTTGTCGATGATCGGTTCGGGTTGAACTTCGGTCTGAATCATCGTGTCGGCGCGACGTGACAGTTTACTACTCAGGGCACCTTGTCGAGAGCGATTCTATCAGGCTTTTTCGCAGTCAATCCTGCATTTTTGGACCACCAACATCCGCCGCAGAGTAATACTGACTCGGTTTTATGCTAGCTTTGAACGAAACAAGTTCCACCGGCAACACAAGAAGCGGATGTGGTAGCCATCCATAAGGGTTGCTCAAAAAGGGTCAAACAAAAAAATTCAGGTTAAGCGAAACAATTCCCTTTCGCCCGGGTTACCAGGAGTGCGTGAAGTGAAATCGGATGCGCCTTTTATCGGGACGCTGGATGTCGGCTGCTGCCGTGTCAAAATTCGAGTGACTTGGTGGTTGTTGCTGCTGGCCCAGATCGTTGGCTTTACTGTGATCTCCTGCGCGCAGATGCCTGCTGACGAAAAAAACAGTTCCGTTCCATCTCCCAAGCCGAAGGAGCACTCTGCGGACGTCTCGCTGCCGCCAGTTGATTTGAGGTCGCTTCCGCGCAATCTGTTTACGGATCAGACAAAATTCTGGTCAACCCCGTTCCACATGAGCCAGTCGGAATGGCAGTGGACGGTTCCGTTAGCCTTTGTCGGCGCTGGATTGCTGGCTACCGATACTGCTATCGAAAAACATGTTCCCACGAGTACAACAACGGTCTCCCATGCGGTTACGGCCTCCAACGCCGGACTCGGGGCAATGGCGGGGATAGGCGCGGGAATGTTCCTGTGGGGCCACGTTACCAACAACGATCAAGAACGCGAAACCGGACTTCTGAGTGGAGAAGCTGGCATTGATGCATATCTCGACACCGAGGTCTTCAAGTATGCATTTGGCCGGGAGCGCCCATTTACCGGAGATGGTCGCGGACGTTTTTTCCAGGGCGGGACTTCCTTTCCATCAGAGCACGCGACGATCAGCTGGGCTATAGCCAGCGTGATCGCTCATGAATATCCCGGACCCGTGACCCAGTTCCTCGCATACGGCTTGGCGGGAGCTATAAGCGCGGCGCGCATTGCCGGACACCAGCATTTTGCAACAGACGCGCTCGCAGGCAGCGCCTTGGGGTGGTATATAGGCCGGCAAGTTTTTCGATCGCATTCTCATTACAGCGATGCCGATATCGCGAAATGGGGTACGTTCAGCAAGAGTGAACAAGAAGACAACGCACATGAACCGCGGAATATGGGATCCCCCTTCGTATCCCTGGATAGCTGGGTTTATCCCGCGATGGAGCGCCTGATAGCGCTGGGCTACATCGACTCAGGCGACTTGGGAATGCGCCCATGGACGCGGATGGAATGTGCACGGCTGCTGCTGGAAGAGGCCAACAAACGACTCCAGGAGGACGACGAACGAAATAGCCAAGCGCAGAAGATCTACGCAGCCTTAACGGAAGAGTTTAAAGATGAAACCGGCCGCTTGAACGGCGACAGCAATCTTGGAGTCAGTCTGGATGCGGTCTACACCCGCCTTATGGGCATCTCGGGTACCCCGCTGCACGACGGCCTGCACTTCGGACAGACCATCGTAAACGATTACGGCCGGCCCTATGGAGAAGGGTTCAACAACGTAACCGGTTTTACTAGTCACGCGGTGGCCGGTCCACTCTCATTCTATATTCGCGCCGAGTATCAACACGCGCCCTCGCTTCCGGCCCTCTCCACTGCCGCAATGCAGGTTATCCAAAGCGTGGACGGCCTACCGTCAGCCCCGCCGAGCAGCCCCGCTCCGGCGGTCAACCAAGTCGATCTGCTGGAAGGCTACGTTGGAATGCAGCTCAATAACTGGCAGATCACTATCGGTAAGCAGTCGCTGTGGTGGGGGGAGGATGCGGGCGGGCCGATGTTGTTCAGCAACAATGCCGAACCCATCCTGATGCTTCACATCAACCGGGTCACACCTTTCAAATTACCTAGCGTCCTTGGCCTGTTCGGGCCCGTGCGAGTTGATTACTTTGTGGGACGGCTCAGTGGTTATCACTGGGTGTTCGGCCAGAACACCGGCTTTGTGGGTTCATGGACACAGTCATTGAGCGACCAGCCGTTCATCGTGGGGGAGAAAGTCAGCTTTAAACCTTCCCCCAACTTCGAAGTGGGTCTAAGTGTCACCGCTCTTTTCGGCAGTCCGGGAGTTCCTGCAACGTTCCATAAACTCTTGCAGGCTGGTTTCTCAAACGGAAATGGCGCCCCAGGCACTTCAGGTGACCCCGGCGATCGGCGAGGCGGATTCGACTTTGCTTACCGAGTTCCACAGTTGAGTGGTCTGACGTTTTATGCGGATGCTTTTACAGACGATGAGGTAAATCCTTGGGTTGCTTGGAACAAGACGGCCTTGACTTCCGGCCTTTACTTACCAAAAGTCCCCGGGATCTCCAAACTCGGCCTCCGAGTGGAAGGTGTGTATACCGATCCGCCCGGAGGCGGGGCTACTGTAGAACACGGTTTTTTCTACTTCAATGACCGCTTCAAGAGTGGCTACACCAACGATGGAAACCTGATCGGAAGCTGGATTGGCCGCGAAGGTCAAGGTGCTCAGGCTTGGGCTACCTACTGGCTTAGCCCCAAGAGCAAGGTGCAATTTGATTTCCGGCACCAGAAAGTTAGCCAGCAATTTATTCCAGACGGCGGAACGCTGACTGACTTCGGGGTGTCCAGTGATTACTGGGTTCGCTCCGACCTGGGACTTTCTGCCAGGGTGCAGCACGAGAGCTGGCTTTTTCCGGCGATTCAGTCAAACATTTCCAGGAACGTAACGGCGGTGGTGGAAATCTTGTTTCAACCGCGCAAGTTGATCGAGCATTCGCGTTCTGGCGCAGGCCAGCCGTGACTGGTCAGCGAGGGTTAGACGTAACTCGAGGATTCAAGCATACTGCCGTGCGATGAAAAACGACTTTATGAGACAGAAAATGAAAGGATGAGAATCGCGAGTTGCGAGGGCCTGAGTGTCGCTCTGATTTCCTACAGGTTAATACCACTTGACACACGAGTGCTTAGCAGCTTATGAGTATGGGCAACAATAAAACCATAAGGATAATAGGGATAGCTGAAGTGGTTGTCGAAGGGGTAGAAGTAGGAGCCCTGCACATATGATTCGCAGTCGCCTTAGTTTTGCGCGCTTGTATTTGAGAATCATTACGCTGTTGTTGCCAGCCTGCGCCTATTTCATTGCCGTCAAGATTCGGTTTGGTTTCAACTTCCTGCTTTGGCGAATCGCTCCAACTGGCTTGCCCTCTTATTGGGGCATTCTCTTGCTCACCACAATCGTGTGGGCCATTGCCGCGGAGGAGTCGGAGCTCTGGAATGTAGAGCGGCTGTATGCTCCGGGGGGAAAGAGCCGAAGGTTGCTGGAGGCCTTGGCTTTCACCTACGCGATCGTAATGGCGGCTGGTTTTCTGTACCGGCAGGCCAGCTATTCGCGCATCGTCATCGCCATCAGCGCTGTCGCTCTTTTTGTCCTAGCAACCATCACCCGCGTAGCTTTCAGGGTCGTCCTGGAACTTATGCGGAAAGATGGCAGAAACGAAGTAAAGATTCTAGTTGTTGGAACGGATCGTTTCGCCCGTCGGGTCGGCACATCGTTGCTTCATGGCGAAGTGCTTCCTTGCAGAATCATGGGCTTCGTGCGGCTGCCGGATCAGGAAATTGCCGTGGAAGGGCCGGTTTACGAACTGGATCAGATTCCCAACTTTTCCAATGGAAATTCTATCAATGACATTATTATCGCTTTGCCGGCCGCTCGGCTGAGCGAGGTCCAGAAAATCGCGCCCACGCTGGAGAAGCTCTGTGTCCCCACGCGCGTTGTAATCGACCTGGGCGAAGGAGTCGTACTCCGTGACCGGTTGATTGACCTGGGCGGAATCCATATGCTCGATCTTCGTCCCACGCTAGCGGAGACCGGTCCTTATCTGTTCCAGAAGCGCATCTTCGATGTGGCTTTTTCGGCCTTGATTCTTCTGCTCACATTGCCACTTACGTTGCTCATTGCGCTAGCCATCAAGCTCAGCGGCAGCGGCCCCGTTTTGTTTACCCAGGATCGCGTAGGTCTCAACGGACGTGTTTTCCGCATGCTCAAGTTCCGCACCATGAGGGTCGGAAGCCGCGAAGAAGGGGACACGCGTTGGACCAGCGACAACGATCCGCGGCGAACTACAGTGGGAACCTTTTTGCGCAAAACTAATCTCGATGAACTACCGCAGTTTCTCAACGTGCTCCGTGGCGAAATGAGCATCGTAGGACCGCGTCCCGAGCGTCCGTATTTTGTAGAACGGTTCTTGGAGGAGTTCGATCGCTACAATGCCCGGCACATGTTCAAGGCCGGTATCACCGGTTGGGCACAGGTGAACGGGTGGCGGGGCGACACTTCAATTGCGAAGCGCGTCGAGTACGACCTGTATTATCTGCGAAACTGGAGCCTAACCTTCGATCTGCAGATCATTACCATGACGTTGGTGCGCATGTTCAGCAGCAAGAATGCTTACTGATTCGCGTCGCGGTCCTAATAACTTCTTCATAAACGAGGCCCATTTTTTGGTAAAAAAGGCCGTTCCCTACCAATCTTGTCGACGCCTTCTCGCGGTGCTGACGCAACGCGGAGGACCTTTCCACCCAAGTAGATACAGACTTAGGACCAAGATGGTTTTCGCAGCGATTCTCAAGGATTTCAACAGCCGTCCATGCTAAGATTTGCAATTTTACGCCGTCATGCGTTCCGGCACCGTTTTAACCGTCGCCTTTCTCGTGTCTGTTGGCGCCTTTGGCCATTCGTTGCCGTTTCGATGCGATCTGACAGACGGCGTTCTTGACTCAACCGGCGCTGTCATTCGGGATTGCGTTGCTGGATCCGCCTCGCGTCTTGATATTGCTGCCACTCACGGCGAGGCGTCGGCTGAAAAACCTTTCAACATCGTGCCCACACCCGGCTTCCACCCGGCAACATTCCCCATGGCACCCGGCGATCTTGACCCCCACAGCACTTTGCCGGCACGCGAGAAGCAGGGATTTCACTGGCGCAGGGCTTTGACCGAATCGTTCACCTTTCTTCTGATCGAACAGGCATACGTTGTGCACACTGACTTCCGGTGGGTTGTGTCTGAAAACGGCATACCCTTCAATCACTACTGGCGCGATTACAAGCAATCCCTCTCAGAATGGACAAAGTCCGGGTGGGACGATGGCGACCCCAACTGGTTCGGCTATGTTGGACATCCGATTCAAGGCGCTCTGACTGGTTTCGTCCAAATACAAAATGATCCCCGGTCCGAGAGACTGGAGTTCTCCAACACGAAAGTTTACTGGTGGAGTCGTCTTAAAGCCGGATTGTGGAATGCCGCGTACAGCACGCAGTGGAATCTTGGACCCTTAAGTGAGGTCACGGTCGAAAAATATGGCTCGAAGGATCGAGCTCCATGGACTCGTGCCGGTACGTTCCCCTGTACGCGAGATTGCCTGACCGGGGTCGGTCAAATCGATATCGTGATGACGCCGCTAGGTGGTATGGGCTGGTTAATCGGGGAAGACATTCTGGATCGGAAACTGGTTCGGCGCGTGGAGGCCGCCACACAGAACCGTCTTTTGATTGATACGGCCCGGGTCGCGCTCAATCCCATTCGCGCTGGCGCGAATATGCTTCATGGCGAGCGGCCCTGGTATCGCGCCTCTCGCGATACTCAAGGCATGAGCCTCTTCGTTGACCAGAAAAATTCCTTCTCGACCGGCGAAAGCCCGAAAACGCAAGTTCTCAACCATGGAGATTTGTTTCTTGGTTACTCGCACATCGGCACAACTCATTGCGAGGCAGTTATCTCGGGAGCTGGCACTCCTTGCGATCCGCTATCGGTCTTGGCATCAAACCTCAGCGGCTGGAACATGTCTTTTGAAAAAATGTACTTGCGTTATTTTGGAGCGATTGCTGATTTCGGAGGCCAATATGGCGGTCTGATTCAGAATGATTTCTTATTCGGTCTGCGGGGAGGAGCGTCGGCGGGCCGGGTGCATCCTTTTGCTCAGGCTATGATCGGAGCGGTACGCGCCAAGGAAGTCGGCACCGATACTTCATTTGCCGAGGACCTGGGAGTAGGAATCGATTTCGGGCTAACCCGCCGGCTGGGCTGGCGCAATCAGGCAGATGCAATCAAGACAGGATCGACTGATTTTGAGCGGCGCAACCTCCGCATCACTTCTGGACTTGTTGTTCGCTTTTAGCTGTTCGATTTCGCGGTTTCATTTGAGTCGTCCGCGAGTCCGCTCCCAGCATCCAATGTCCCATCTTTTGTTCGCCAATATATCTATGGAGAATCGGGGAATACGATTGTTGGTCAGTCGCGTTTCAATGCTGCTTGTGATTTCTCTTTTCAGTTCCTGCCAAGTCTTCGCCCAGGACACGCCGCCGTCCGCGGAGAAAGGAAGATGGGACTTCAGCGTTTGGGTTGCCGGGGAAACCGGAGAAGAAAACACGAACTCGTTTGCGGAGTCACAAATCTGGTCTGCCGGGATCTTCGTCGGCAGGGTAATGACGCGGGAGCTGTCAAGGGGCTGGATGCGAGGCAACATCGAGTATGCAGCCGATTTCGCTCCGGCCTTTGAAACTTACGGAAATCAACGCACGCACGGCGTCGGATTTGACCCCGTTATCCTGCGCTGGAACTCTGCTCTTCACACGCCTCGCATTTCGCCTTACATCGAATTGGCTGGCGGCGCGGTAATCACTCCCACGAACCTGCCTCCGGGAAATACTTCCAGTTTCAACTTCACAGCGAAAGGCGGCGGCGGAATTTATCTATGGACACTAAAGCGGCAAGCTCTTGATTTAGGCTGTCGATGGTCACACATATCCAACGCGAACCTCGGCGTGCAGAATCCTGAATTCAACGGAGTGCAGTTCACCCTCGCCTATCACTGGTTCAAATAGGCCTATCCGCAGCTCACGGCTAATTGCGTGACTAACTCCCCATTTCACCAGACCCTGCAAGCGTTCTCGTGCACCATCGCCTGACCTTTGTGGCAACCGTATGCGTTGGCAAACTCCGGCATATTTCCTAGAACATTATTGACCCGGTACTTATCCAGCGGATGCGGGTCTGAGAGGATCAGCGTCCGCATCATTTCCGGACTTACATTACTGCACCACACATTTGCGTACGCCAGGAAGAAGCGCTGCCATCCGGTAAGGCCATCCGGTCCCTTCGCCTCGAGGCTCGTACCTTTATTCTTGAGGTCGGCCTGCAACGCCGCTAACGCAATGTGAATTCCGCCATTATCGGCGGTGTTTTCGCCTTGCGTCAGACGCCCATCTTGCTTCACACCGGCTTCGGGGATTATTTCGGTGTACTCGTCGGCAATGCAATCGCCTCGCTTATCGTAGGCCTTGGCGTCTGCAGCAGTCCACCAGTCGCGCAGGTTGCCGTCGGCATCGAACTTGCGTCCCTGGTCGTCGTAGCCGTGGATCGTCTCATGGCCGATCACGGCGCCGGCGGCAGCATAGTTCACTGTGTCATCCATCGCGGGATCGAAGAACGGCGGTTGCAGAATTCCCGCGGGAAAATTGATAGTGTTGGTTTGCGGATCTTCGTACGCGTTCACCGTTGGCGGTGTCATTCCCCACTCCGTCCGGTCTACCGGTTTACCAATTTTTTGCAGCTGGCGCCGGAACTCGAACTCCGATGCCCGCTGTACATTCGCCAGGTGATTGTCGCTGTTAATCTGCAAGGTTGAATAATCGCGCCAATGGTCGGGATATCCGATCTTGTCCACCTGAGCAGCAAGCTTGACGTGGGCCTGCTTCTTGGTCTGCGCGTCCATCCAATCCATGGAATCGATGTCTTGGCTCAGCGCCGTCTTAAGGTTGTCCACCATCTCCTTCATCCGCGCCTTGCTTTCCGGCGGAAAGGCTCGAGCCGCATAGGTTTGTCCCACAGCTTCGCCAATATCACGATTCTCCGACTCGATACACCGGCGCCAGTGAGGTTCGATCTCTTTCGCGCCGAAGAGAGTCTGCGCGTAAAAAGCAAAATCTTCATTCATGAAGTCGTCGCTCAATGAGGACGCTTCGCCTCCGAGAAGGGTCCACTTCAGATAGATTTTCCAGTGATCCAACGGCTCGTTCTTGATTTGCAGTTCGGTTGCACGAAAGAAGTCGGGGGCACTAACAATGTACTTGGTGGACGCGGGAGCGTGAACCAGTTCGAGATAACGGCTCCAATCCAAGGACGGCGCCAGTTTCTTCACCGCATCCAAATCCATCTCATTGTCGAGATTCCTGGGGTCGCGCCGCTTGACGATGTCCATGGCAGCCTTCGCCATCGTGGTTTCCATCTGCAACACCACGCCCGCATCCGCCTTTGCCTGTGCTTCCGGTGCGCCGCCCAGCTCCAGAATCTTGGCAATGTGGACCTTATATTTGTTCCGAATCTCCACCGACTTCGCGTCGTCGTTCAGATAAAACTCGCGGCCAGGAAGCCCCATTCCTCCCTGATCAATTTCCGCAATGACGTGGGTCGTATCGTGGAAGTCAGGCGCGGAGCCGAAACCGAAAAGTGCCGCATAGGTCCAGGCATTTCCGGCATTCCATGCTCCCGGAATGATGCGATGAAGTTCGGCCACAATCTCCGCGATCTGCTGTTTGCTGCGCATGGCGTCGATATGCTCCAGCGTCGGGCGCAATGTATCGAGCGCATGGGCATTTCTTTGCTTCTCGTCCATGCAAGCCGACCAATAGTCGCCGACCTTCTGCTCCACAGGCGTGCGTTCGGCCGCCGGCTTGGCTGCGACCTCGAGCACCGTCTGGTGAACGAACGACGTGTTCCACAACTGGAGTTTGCCAAAGGCTCCCCAGAAAACTTCATCCGGTGGAACCGGATTATTTGCGATCCAGCGCTTGCACGAGTATTGATAGAAATCCGTACAGGCATCCACCGAGGGATCCGCATTCTTGGCATCGAAATGGTCGAGCTGCGGTGCGGAGTTTTCGGAGTCAACCGAGTCTGAGGTGCCCGAGGATGGGTGCGCCAGCATGGATTGCGAGAACCCGGCTGGGACAAAGCCGGCTAGTAACAAATTGAAGAACAAGAAGACCGAGATGAAAAGTGACCGCATCTCCTATCGCCTCCGTAAAACGCTCATTGAAATCGAGAAGAAGATTACCACGCGGGTTTCATTCTGTTGTCAATACAGCCTTGGAGTTGGTCGGAGACCTGCAGAGCCGCAAAAAGAGGAACGAAGAGAAAGTTCATGCTGGTGCCGGGAGGGGGAATCGAACCCCCAAGGGCCGAAGCCCGGCGGATTTTGAGTCCGCTGCGTCTGCCAGTTCCGCCATCCCGGCTTGGGTCGTAGGCTCTTGCGGCGTTTGATCTGACCGTAGATATTCAGATTAATTCACGGCCTGCGGCTTTGCAACCGTAGGTGTGCTCTTACGCTGCGCAACTCAGGCCGCTTCCCAATCTTTCGGCACATTCACATAGGAACGATCCAGGGTTGCGACTGACGGGCAACCGAGTAACCTCAGAGTGCGCTCGAGGTCGGTGCGCAGGATTTCGATGGCGCGATCGACGCCAGCTTCACCGGCGGCGGCGAGGCCGAACGCGTAAGCTCGTCCACAGAGCACGGCGCGCGCTCCAAGGCATAGAGCCTTCACGATGTCGGTGCCGCGACGAATGCCTCCATCCATTAATACTTCGATGCGGCCTTGGACGGCTTCCACTACTTCCGGCAGCGCCCGCAACGATGCCTGCACTCCGTCGAGTTGGCGGCCGCCGTGATTCGAAACTGAAATTGCGGCGGCCCCTTCGTCGATGGCGCGCCGCGCATCTTCTGCAGTCAGCACGCCTTTCACCACGATTGGACCGCGCCAGTGTTCTCTGATCCAGCGCAGATCCGCCCATGTGACGGCGGATTCCGCAAGCGCCGTTGCGACGTCAAGCAGCTTCATTGGACCTTTGCCCGGAACCACCACGTTTGGAAGCGCGGGCAGACCGCCATCCAGCAAAAAACTCACGAGCCAACGAGGGCGCGAAAGTACCTGCGGAAGATACGGAATTTTTTCGAACGGACCACCGCTTACCAACTCCTTCATTCCGTTGCGAAAATCGCGTTCGCGAATTCCGGAGACCGGGGTATCAATGGTGACCACCAGCGCGGAAAATCCGGCAGCCCGCGCGCGATCAATCGATGCTTCGGCGGCGCCTCGCCCACCCATGAGATATAGCTGATAGAAAACCGGTCCGGACGAGCCTGCCTTCACATCTTCCAGCTTGTGTCCGGAAATCGTCGAAAGAATGTAACCAATGCCGGCCCGGCCCGCCGCTCGTGCGGCGGCCACTTCTCCCCCCGGATGCATCAGCCGGCTGTACCCCACCGGAGCCAGCATGATGGGAAGCGAAAGATTGAAGCCCAGAACGCTGGTGCACATGCTGCATTCGGCGAGTGAGACAGCATGTCGCGGGCGAAAAGTAATGTCGCTATAGACTCTGCAGTTCTCGCGCAGGGTGACTTCCCCTTCGGCGCCGCCATCCAGGTAATCGAACACCGATTTCGGCACCCTCTGGCGTGCGATCGGACGAAAATCCTCGATGCAAACAACTCGCGGCGAAGCCACTGCACGGGCCGATCTAGTCATTTTTGTGTCCCACCGGTTTCTCGAAATTTCCTCGAACTCTGAAGCAGGCCGATGTTACCACTGGACGAAAGTACCTAAGCCGGGAAATTTTCCGTCCATTCGTGAGCCGAGACCCATCAACTGACATTAATTGTACAAACTGATGACAATCCTTTGACAACCGCGCCGGATGCGGGTCCTAGCATTGGCCGTGGCTCGCATTGCCGTTGTTTGCAAGCCCAGTGGTTCACGGTTCGCGCTAGGAAGCCGTCCGCGTGCAACTCTGGCTCACGATCTACCCCGCCACTCGCAATATACTAAGGAGAAACTGCATGCATCATCGTCATTGGCTAAATCGAATTTCCCTTGCTTCCCCCTTGCTCGGGCTCGTGCTGGTATTCGCTTCCAGCGCGGCTCTGGCGCAATACCAAACTACACTCCTGGTCTCAGATAAGGCAGGCGCCAAGCATACCGATCCCCTGCTGAAAAACGCCTGGGGACTTGCGTACGCACCCGGCGCGCCCTTCTGGGTCAGCGACGAAGCCGATGGCTGGTCCACCCTGTATAACGCACAGGGAGTCCCGCAAAGCTTGCAGGTGATTGTTCCTCCGGCCAGCGGCACCGGCCCAGGATCGCCCACGGGTATCGTCTACAACGGTTCGACGGAGTTCCAGATCGATAGCTGGACCTCGGTCTTCCTCTTCGCCACTCTCGATGGGACCATCAGCGGCTGGTCGTCGTTCAACCCGAGTTCAGCGCTCATCGCGGTAACGAGTAAGGGCTCCGTATACACCGGACTCGCCATCACTAGCAAGACGTCGGGAAATTTCCTGTTCGCCGCCGACGCTGCCAATAATAAGGTCGACATTTACGATGGCAGCTTCAACTTCGTGAAGTCGTTCACTGATCCCGCGATTCCAACAGGTTTCGCCCCGTTCGGTATTCAGGATATCGGCGGAAAAGTCTACGTATCGTATGCCAGCACTTCCGGCGGATCCGGCGGCTACATTGACATTTTCACCGAAGCCGGCACATTCGTGAAACACTTCGCCCACGGCAAGCCGCTGAACCAGCCCTGGGGTTTCGCCGTCGCACCCGCAAATTTCGGAACGCTCAGCAACACGCTGCTGATTTCGAACAACACCAGTAAAGGCACCATCAACGGCTTCAATCTCTCGACTGGAGCGCTGGTCGGCACCATGATGAATGCCTCCAACAAGCCAGTCGAGATTAACGGCCTGTGGGGAATCGAGTTCGGCGGCGGAACCTCTGCCAACGGAAAAACGAACCAACTCTACTTCACCGCAGGTCCCAACGACACCGACGGTTATTTTGGAGTGATCGCTTCCAAGTAAGGGATTGTTGCGACACAAGCATCGCAGACGGGAAACGCGAAGGCCGCTTACATTGAGCGGCCTTTGCGGCGTCTTGGCGGTGTGAGGCCCTTCGCGCCATCAAGTTCGCGGTACCGGAAGCATTCAACCGTGTGATCATTCACCATCCCCACCGCCTGCATAAACGCGTAGCAAATGGTCGATCCCACAAAATTGAAGCCACGCTTCTTCAGATCTTTACTCATGGCGTCGGATTCCTCTGTGCGGGCCGGAACCCGCGCTCGCGGCTCACCGTTCACAAATTGCCACAGGTAACGGTCGAAAGTACCAAATTCGTCCTGCACTCGTATGAGAGAGAGCGCATTCTGCACCGCCGATGCAATCTTCAAACGGTTGCGCACAATCCCAGGATTCTTCAACAACTGCGCAATCTTCCGCGGGTCATACTTTGCCACCCGCTGCGCGTCGAACCCATCAAACGCGGCGCGATAGTTCTCACGCTTGTTGAGGATTGTCTCCCAACTCAATCCCGCCTGCGCTCCCTCGAGCACCAGAAACTCAAAAAGCGTGCGGTCGTCATGCACCGGCACGCCCCACTCTTCATCGTGATATCGAATCCCCAATGGGCTGCGCGCCCACGCGCAACGAACTGGCGGAGGAGCGTCAGTGGGCTTGACCGTTCTCATTTAGCGATGATAGAAGATATCGGGTCCCGACTTCGAGTACATCAGTGGTGATGTTTGCCGCCGGAATGACTGCCTCCGCCAGAATGACCGTGCCCGAAACTTTTGCCACCGCCGGAGCTCTTCGGCGCGTGTCCGCCGCCGAATAAGTGGAAGCCGCCGGAGTGCGATGATTTGAAGGATGACTTGCTGAAGGACGATTTTCCAGAAGACTTGAAGCCGCTGCTCTTGAAGCTATGGGAAGACTGCTTGCCGAAATCGCTGCGCTGAAAGTCTGAACTTGGCGGTCGATACGCTCGTGTCGAATTGCTATAGCTTGTGCTCGGCCGGCTGCCATAATTTCCTGAGGAGTTTCGGGCAAAGTTCTCCGCCGTCCGATTGCTGCCAGACTGATTGAACGTCGATCCATATGCCGAACGACCATACGGGTCCGATCGGTTAATCGAGGGGCGGAAACTGTTATAGCCTTCCCGTGAACTCCGGTCGTAAACAGATCCAGAGTTCGGATACCCGCGACTGTAGCGATCTCCCGACCGGTTTGCCGCGTATGCATCTCTTTCCGGCATTCTGGCAAATCCCGGCTGCGATTGCGTTCCAGTGTATCTGCCGCCGGGCCGTCCATAGCCGCCGACTGCGCGATTCGGTGCGCTGTATCGATTCTCATAAGATGGGCGAGACCACCTGTTCCATCCGGCAACCGTTCCACCTCGTGAATATGCGCGAACGCCATACGGCAGGCCCCAGTGGGCCACGGTTGCGCTGTGCGAATAGTAGTTCGATCCCTGGAACAGCACGGACTGGGTTAGCCAGCTCAATCCCCATCCCAGCCAACCCCATGGTGTCCGGGCGAAAGCGTTCAACGCGATCCCCAGGCCGAACCTTACGGCCGATGACTCGAAGAACGACCCCAAGGCTCCCAGCACCGAAAATCCTGGATACGGCGACACGGGCTGGCCGTAGACGCCCCATGGGTTGTAGGCCGGCACATAGACGACCTGCGGATTCGCCGGAGCGACCACAATGTTGCCCTGATCGTAGGTGACCGCTTCCTGCGGAGTACTGTTCAGGTTTCCAGCCTGCTGTGCCCGCCGACGCATGACCTGCACGGCTTCAAGAATGTCCTGTGGCTGGTTGAAATAAGCATCACCCAGTTCGGAGGTCCAGTGAAGGTTCTGGTCCATTTGCGCCAGCACTTGGGGAAATGCCGTCAACGCTTTCACACTCGGGTCCCAGGGCTGGGCATTGGCTCCAGCAGCGATTTGATCGGTCGTCGCGTAGCCCTGGGCGTGCCGCCAGCGGCCGGCGTCGACCACCTGCGCGGGATATGTCGAAGCCGCCAGAATCTGCGCCACCAGCGTATCCGGATAAAGAGCGATCGGCGCGACTAACTGCTCAAGATCCGACGCGCTAAGCGGCTGCCGGGGCGCATAGCCTTGCTGCTGATCACTCTGTCCAGGCGCTGGATAGGATTGTTCTGGATAATTTTGCTCCGGACGCGGCTGTTGTGGATAAGGCTGTTGCCCGTATGGCTGCGGCTGTTGCCCGTCTCCCTGCTCGTATCCAGACTGCGGCTCTGGCGCGTATTGCCCCTCGTAAGGCGCCTGCTGCGCGAACAGCGCGGGTGCCAAGAGCAGCGCGGAGGTCAGCACGATCACGGTGCTCAGCTTTTGCCTTGGGAACGGCTTTCCGGAAAATAAACCAAAGAACAAATCAGGCTGCAGAAAGGACGCAGCATGGTTCGATGCGGGGGAGCACGTCTGGGGTCTCATCATCCCTCTCAGTGGCTTGCACAGGCTTGCATCACAAAAGCAACCTAGGCTGCTAGCCGCCGTCAGGTGATCGTACGACCCGGCGGGAACTACTAATAATTTTAAACCCAAATCCGACGCTTTTGTTTCGCGAAAGCAAAAGAACTTTGCGTAGGAAGCGTTGTGGGCGGCCATGCCGCAGCGAGCGATTGTCTCCGCTTTTCGGCAGCAAACAACCCGATAACCTCGTCCCACCTCAGTGCCATTCCCGCGAGCTTGTTACATAAGTAAGCTCCTGCTCAGACCGAGTTTCAGGCAAAATGGCTCTACCAGAACCGACCCCAAGGAATTATTAGGTGGCGGGATCCACGAAGCTTGTCCATCTCGGCAGGGTATTTATGTCAGTACGCAATGCAATCATTCTGCTGGTCGCGCTCTCTGCATCCACACTTCTAGCGGGATGCGGTAGCAGTTCTTCCAGTTCGCAAACATCTCCGCCGCCTCCGCCACCACCTCCGAGCGTGATCCCGACAACCTTGAGTGGCACCTACATCATTTCTTACTCGGGGATGAACATCAACTTCCAAACCGGGGCTCAGTCTCCCTTCGCAATGTTGGGAACGATTACCGCCGATGGCAAGGGCACACTCACAGGGCTGATTGACCTTAACGACCTGGATTTGATCGCCACGACCGGGGTCACAAGCGGTGTGCAGACGGGTCTGAAGCCCACGGGAACTTACACAATCGGAGTCGACGGTCGAGGCACTGGCACCCTCACCTTCACCATCAACGGGACGACCGTTTCGTTTGGTCTGGATTTTGTTCTGATCTCGAGTAGTCACGGATTGATCACCCGATTCGACAGCTCTGGCAGCGGCAGCGGTACTATCGATCTGCAACCTGCCAGCGTCCCGGCGAACTCTTTTCAGTCACTCTCCTTTTCTTTATTCGGCGCAGATGCGAACGGCTTTCCGCTCGCGTCAGCGGGAGCCATCACCGTCAACTCTGCTGGGGTCGTGACAGGCATTCAGGATTTCAACGAGAACGGCTATTCCACCGGGCTCTCGGGCGTCCCTTTATCCACAGCAACATCCACTCTTACGGAAGTCAACGGTGGCGGCCTCAACGGGACGGCTGAGCTTGACACCAGCTTTGGCTTGCTGTCTTTTGAGGTCTGGGTCATCGACCAAACTCATCTGAAGTTCATTGAAAGCGACACATCTGGCACGGTTCTTTATGGCGATGCGTTTACGCAGCAGACTGCTTTTCCGGCTGGCCAGCTCATCCTTACTCTAGGTGGTATCGGAGGCGGCTTTCGTCCATTTGTCGCAGGCGGCCTGCTTACCACGGACGCCAGCGGAAACATGAATGGCTTTGAGGATTTTAACTACTCTGGCAACTTCACTCATGTGACAAACGTGGACGCAAGCTGCACCCCCTTAGTTGCGGGAAGATGCCAACTCGCCTTTACCAACTTCACCAACGGCACCACGAATAATTTCCAGTTTGCCGCTTATCCTACGAGTGGCGGCATTCTGCTGCTGGAGATCGATAGTTTCGGACTAGCACAAGGTGCAGCTTATGCCCAGACCGCTACGTCGTTCGCGGCTTCGCAGAGTTACGGACTAAACCTCTCCGGTTACAACGGAGGAGAAGTGGACGACATCGCCCAGTTCACGGCAGGCACCTCTAGCATCAGCCCGGGCACGTTGGACGAGAACGATCAGGGGACAACTTTTGCCGCGGAAGAATGGTCCGGCAGTTACACGCCGTCGGCGCAAGCGCCAGGCCGTGGTTCGATCACCGCTACCGTCAGCGGGGGCAAGACGCAACAGCCCACATTAAACTTCGAATATTATGTGATCGACAGCTCAACCATCGCGTTCATCGAAACCGATCCCGGCCAGGTTGGCGTGGGGACCTTCCAGTTGCAAAATGTTTCTGGCGCGACCCCGCTGGCGCAGTCGCACATCTCGATGGTGCGGCCCATCATTCAACCGCGAGCCACTCATAACAACTGCCCTACCTACGGAACTTGTCCGGCTCCTGGCACAGTTACGCTACAGTGGTGCGCGGGCAACAATACCACCGCCAGTTCGCCCTGCAATTCCCCAGTTGTCGGACTTAATACCGTTGCGCCTGCCGCAGGATCGTGGTCGAATCAGATCGAGGGACTCGACGCCGCAAGCATCCTGCTCTCTGGCCAGAAACCCGGAGAGGAAGTAAATCCCAATGGCGCGGTCGGTCCGATTGACGGTTCCGGAGTTGGACAGTACCTGGAGTTCGGTGACAATTTTCTGCAGGCTTTCGATAGGACGACGGGCAGCCCTATATTTTCCACCGGAGGAATAGCGGTGCCGCAGCCTTTGTCGGTACCGTCGTCGACATCGCCGGCAACGATCTTCTCCGGCGCTCCCTCAAATGACTGCAACAATCCTTCGCTCGATGGCATTGCCAGTTATGACCGCATCGATAATGTCTTTGTTCTAACCAATATCTTCAACATTTCAAACAAGTCCACGGGCGTCAACACCTACGAACTTTGTATGGCAGTTAGTGCCCCCACAGGTGGCGTCCCTGCCAGCAACCTGGAAGGGTACAACGGACAAAATTCGTGGAATGTCTACGACTACAGTCTGACTCCTGCAATTCCCGTAAATCCGAACGGGCCGGCTGGCTCGCCTACCACTCTGTACTTTCCCGACTATCTGCGCTTTGGAAACTGGTCTGACGGCTATTACGTTAGCTGGGACCTTGAGGACTCCTTCAATAACTACAACATCGTTGGGTTTGAAGTATGCCAACTCGACAA
>Ga0210391_10000238_pt1 | contig 63758 bp, 55 predicted proteins | sample IncBWC12OmetaG_FD_160573 | JGI IMG/M metagenome (GOLD analysis project Ga0210391, IMG submission 160573) | Forest soil microbial communities from Barre Woods Harvard Forest LTER site, Petersham, Massachusetts, United States - Inc-BW-C-12-O ...
CGATCCGCATACGGGTGCGGTTCTGGCGCTGGTCGGAGGCCGCGATTACGGTTTCAGCCAGCTGAATCACGCACTCTCGAAGCGGCCGACCGGGTCGATTTTCAAGCCTTTTGTATACGCCACGGCAATGAATACAGCGATTGACGGATCGCCGAATGTCATCACCCCGGCTTCGACGGTGACCGACGCTCCGACCAGCTTTGCCTATGGAGATCAGATTTACGAGCCGCGAAACTACAAAGAGGAATATCACGGCGACGTAACGCTGCGTTACGCGCTGGCGATGTCGCTGAACAACGCCACCGTGAAGGTCGCGGAGGAAGTCGGTTACGACAAAGTGGCCGACCTGGCGAAGCTTGCCGGAATTGTGTCGGTGAAAGCTACCCCCGCGATGGCGCTGGGGTCCTATGAGGCCACGCCAATCGATATGGCAGGAGCCTACACATCGTTTGCCAACAACGGGGAGCGTTTGTCACCGATTCTTGTAAACTCGGTCCGCAACGCGAAGGGCGACGTGGTGGCAAATTTCAAGACGGACGAGCGGCAGGTGCTCGATCCGCGCATCGCTTACGTCATGACCAACATGATGGAGAGTGTAATCAACAACGGTCTCGGCTACACGGCAGTTCGCTTGCGTGGCTTCACCCAGCCAGCGGCAGGGAAGACCGGCAGTTCGCATGATGGCTGGTTCGCTGGATATACCTCGAACCTGCTGTGCATCGTTTGGGTTGGGTATGACGATTACAGCGATCTGCGGCTGAGTGGCGCGCAAACGGCGGCGCCGATCTGGACCGAGTTCATGAAGAAAGCAGCGACGTTGCCGCAGTATTCCGACATGAAAGAGTTCAGCCAGCCTACTGGCGTAGTCGACGTTCAACTCGACAAAGCCACAAACCGGCTGGCGACTCCAGCGTGCCCCGATGATTACATGGCGGCTTTCATCGCAGGAACAGAGCCCCGCGATACCTGCGATCAGCAAGCGGGAGTCTCGGGATTCTTCTCGCGAATCTTCGGCGGAGGCAAACCCGCAACTCCGACGCTGGCCAACACCGGACAAGAAAAACAGGATCCGAATAAGAAAAAAGGACTGTTTGGCAAGATCGCGAATATCTTCAAGGACGATAAAACCTCGACTCCTCCGGCTAAACCCGCTGACAACGGCGCACCAGCGCCCCAGTGAGTGAAGCAAATCTGAGTGAGCGGCTCGTAAGGAGTCCGATGAAGCAGCATAGCTACGAAATTCAACTGCAATGGACCGGCAACGATGGCGAAGGAACGAAAACTTACAAGGGCTATCGCCGCGATCACACGATTCGAAGCGAGGGCAAGCCAGAGATTCCTGGATCCAGCGATCCGACCTTTCGAGGGGATCGATCCCGTTACAACCCCGAAGAGTTGCTGGTTGCGAGCCTTTCCGCCTGCCACATGCTCTGGTACCTGCATCTGTGCGCAGTGAATCACATCACGGTAATCGATTATCGCGATGCGGCGCTTGGGGTGATGCAGGAGAACGCCGATGGCTCGGGAGAGTTTGTGCGCGTGACGCTGAAGCCGATCGTGAAGGTAAGTGTAGGAGACAACCGGGCTCAAGCTCTCGCTCTGCATCATGAGGCGCATCATCTCTGCTATATCGCGAGATCAGTAAATTTCGAAGTGGAGGTGGCTCCCCAGATCGAAGAAGCAAGCGCAAGCGCCGCCGATTAGGGCAAACGGCGAATTCCAATTCGCAGAGCAACTACTGACCGGCGCGCGCAGGCGAGATCACAAGGCGACCCGCAACTTTTTTCCTCAGGTCGGGTTTTTCCTGCGCGTAAATAAGGTCGAGACCTTCGTTGGCATTGGAGGAAGCGTCCGCCAGCGCAGTGGCGAGAGCGCGGAATGATCGGCTAATTTCCAGCCCTTCCTGCAGAACCACAGGCGTCCCATTATCGATGCCGGGCGAGACTGCCTGAAACGCATTGGGAATCTTCCATAGCACCTTGCAGCGTGTGGAGTCTTCGATATCTTCGTCAGTCAGGCCGGGAATCTTCTTATACCGGTTGAGAACCATTCGCACCCGGTTGCGGCTTCCGCCTTCTTCCAGGAAGTCGTGAATGCGGCCCGCGCTCCACAATGAAACCACGTCCGTTTGCGCGACCATGAGTACCGCATTTGAAAGGTCAGAGAGCAAGCGCGTAGTCGGGTCGAGCCGGCTCGAAACGTCGATCACAACGTAGCGATAGTGATTCACCAGCAAATCGAACAGGCGGGCGAGTTCCGCAGGAGTGGGAATCGACTGATAAGGCTGCTGGGGGCCGGCCAGAAGATGCAATCCGTCTTTTGCCGTGGTCATCAGTCCGTCGAGAAGTGATGTGTCAAGGCGGTGCAGATTTTCGAGTGCGTCGGGAACTCCGAAGCTGGGCCGAAGGTTCAGATGCAGCTGAACGTGGCCTACCGGGGCAAAGTCAACGATCACAACCTCGCCATGAGCCTGCTGCAACGCCAGTGCGGTATTCACGGCTGCCGTGGTTGCGCCTGCGCCTCCTTTAGCGCTGAGGAAGGTGAAGATACGAGCTTTACCGGCACCGCCGCGAGCGCGGGTGCGGTTGGAGCTGAATCGCGTGAGCGCTTCAAGCAGGGCATCGGAACCGGCAGCGTGATCGAGGAATTCTCCAGCTCCGGCGCGCATGGCAGCCACTATGGTGGCGGGCTGCTGCATGCTCCCATTGGCAAAAATCGCCAACTGCAAGGTATTGGCCTGAATCAGCTCAATCGCTTTTACGGCCCGCTGCGGATTCTCCGCGGCAATATCTACGAGCACGACTTCCGCACGCTGATCCTGAATCTGGCGCAGGATGGGATCGGCAGGACCGGTCGGGAAGCCCATTGTGCTGAAAACTACGCGCGCCAGCCGGGTGGTTTCCAGGCGGCTCTGCAGTTCAGACAAACGATCGCGATCTTCGGTCAGCAGGGCTACTGGGATCCCAGGCATGTCGCGGTTCTCGTCGATTCCTCTCGCTGTCTGCATGTTAGATAGGGACGCTGCCCGTGGCCAAGTGACCTAAGTAACGGTTGGAACGCCAATGGCCGTACCGGTTAAGCGGAAAGGCAGGCTGCGATCTGCCAGGACGAGACTTTCTGAAGAACAGGCGCACAGCAGGAACACCCCAACCCAATCCGCACGAGTGAGATGCATTTTAAGCGATGGGCGCGGGTTTGAAAAGAGCGGGACCGTAGTTCTGAGATAAAAATTGCCGCCTGTCACAAGAGAGTTCGGCGATCATCGACAGATGGCGGCGTAGGCCTGGGCTACGCCCAGGAGGTCAGGTGGCAGGTTCTCGCGGACTTGCCGTTATAGAAATGGTTGGCCGATCGGTCTCGGTAGTTCCATGCAGAGCCGAAATGCGGCGGAAATCGGCTGAGCCGTCTTGGTTCTCGGAAAGGTAATCGTAGCCGCTCAGACAAACCGCGACTCCGATTTTAGTTTCTGCGGGCAGTTCGCGGGTTCCGGCCTCTGCTGGTTTTTCCACGCGCAGGACGCGACCCTTGCAGCGGACGCGCATGGATTCCCCTAAAGTGATTTCGGATGGCATTTTCAGCGTCAATTCGATCTCCGACGCCGGGGAGATCGCCATGTCAGTGAAGAAAAATGCGCCGCGGGAACTGACGTCCTGGGTGAAGCCGACTCCTTCCAGCCCGGTGGAAACATCGCGCAGCGAAAGTGGAAGATTAAAGGCAAAGCGTTGTCCAATACGGCGTTCAACACCAACGGGAGGAGTCGTCATCGTAGGTCGCTCAAGGGAATCGCCGGAAAGAAACAAAAGCAACTGTAGCTCAATCTGTCCGTCGTGGGAAGTCAAATATTGCAAACTGCCGCAAAATCGGATGCGAAACGGGACATCTGGGGCGAGTCATCTTATGCGGTCGATGAAAAAACAGGAAAGCGAGATTTCGTCGACAGTTTTGCACCAGGAATACAGCAGTTTAAAGTTAAAGTAATCGAGAGAGCGACCAGCATCATCCAAACAATTTACCGTGCCCGAATCGAAAACTCCCATCCAAATTGAGGCGGCGGCCCGCGAAGAAGCGCCTGAACGCATGTCGCGATGGCAGGTGGCGGCGCGCGCCTTGCGCCACCGGAACTTTCAGCTTTTCTTCAGTGGGCAACTCATCTCTCTGATTGGCACGTGGATGCAGAGCGTAGCCCAGTCGTGGCTGGTTTACCGGCTGACCGGGTCGGCTTTGCTGCTGGGGTCAGTGGGATTTGCCAGCCAGATTCCGGTGTTTCTGTTCGCGCCTCTCGGCGGAATTGCCGCCGACCGCTTTAACCGCCAGCGCATCGTGGTTGCCACGCAGACGGCAGCGATGTTGCTGGCGTTCGTTCTGGCCGCGCTGACGCTAACAAACAAAGTTCAAGTCTGGCATGTTTTTCTTTTGGCCAGTCTGCTCGGCATTGTGAATGCCTTCGACATTCCGGGGCGGCAATCGTTTCTCGTGGATATGGTGGGCAAGGAAGATTTGATGAATGCCATCGCGTTGAACTCGTCGATGTTCAACGGGGCACGCGTAATCGGTCCTGCGATTGCGGGAATTCTGGTGGCGAAAATCGGCGAGGGCTGGTGTTTCTTCGCAAACGCCGTGAGCTATATCGCCGTAATTATCGGCTTGCTGCTAATGCGTGTAAGCAGCCCTGTGCGCGCTATCGGCGCGTCTCCCTTCGAGCACATGATGGAAGGCTTTCGCTTCGTCAACCAGACCGCGCCGATTCGTGCCTTGCTGTTGTTGCTCGGGTTGGTGAGCCTGGTAGGAATGCCTTATGTAGTCTTGATGCCAATCTTTGCCGATCAGATTTTGCACGGCGGCGCGCGAGGGCTGGGAATCTTGATGGGAGCAACCGGGGTCGGCGCTTTGCTCGGCGCGCTCACTCTCGCATTCCGCGAAGGCGTAAAGGGTTTGGGCCGCTGGGTGGCATGGTGCTGCGCCGGATTCGGAGTTAGCTTGACCGTATTCTCCCTGTCGCATAATTTCTGGCTGTCGGTGATCCTGCTGTTGCCGGTCGGGTACACGATGATGCTGCAGATGGCTTGCTCGAACACCCTCATTCAGGTCATGGTGCCGGACGCTCTCCGCGGACGGGTAATGGCGGTGTATTCGATGATGTTCATGGGGATGGCTCCGATCGGAGCGCTGCTCGGGGGCGCGATCGCCGAGCGACTAGGTGCACCGGTCACCGTGGCAATCGGTGGAGTCGCCTCGGTTTTTGGTGCAGTGTGGTTTAGGTTCCAGTTGCCGAAGATTCGCGTGGAAGCGCGGCGTTTGATCGTGGCTCAGGCTGCGGCTGGCGGCGAACCTGCGGAGATGACCTCACAGACGGTGGAAGGCGACGCTTGAGCTTTGGTTTTGATTTATTCACGTCTCCAGCCTTCCAGCACTGACCGAATTATCTGATCGAAAATTCCGATCGTCCGCATTCGCGCTTCTCGTCCCCGCGCAGGCGCTCTTAATTTCTTGAATATCGGGAGAAATACGTGATATATCGGGTCCACACATTAGAAGTGCGGGTCCGCGTGTCATTTCGCTGTCAAGCGAAGCTGGCAACGATGATCGTGCAATCGGAGGACAAGATGAGTTCACTTCGAAAGATGGTGGTGGCATCAAGTCTTTTCGTCGCTGTGTTCACGGGAGCTTTGTTCGCTCAGGGAGGTGCGACAGGCGCGATCGGCGGCATCGTACAAGACGCATCAGGTGCGGTCATCGCGGGCGCCAGGGTCGCCGTGAAAAGTGAGGCTACCGGCGAGATTCTGCGGCAGGTGACGGCCGATTCTTCTGGGCAGTTTGTCGCGACTCTCTTACCCGTAGGTTCGTATTCCGTGGAAGTCACCGCGCCCGGATTTCCGGCTACGACGTTTCCCGGAGTAATCGTACGCATCACCGAAACAACGCGCATGACCGCCCTGCTCAAGGTGAACACCGTGAAGCAGGTCATCGAAGTGGAATCGCAGGTGGAGCAGGTAAATACCACGGATGCCACGACAGGGCAATCGCTGGGTGCGCAGACCATCACCGACCTGCCCTTGGCAACGCGAAACTTTCAGCAGTTGCTGACGCTCTCGGCGGGAGCTTCCTCCGATTTGAACGGCGCGGCGCAACTCGGCCGAGGCCAGGTTTACATGCACGTGAACGGCGGCCGGGAAGACAACAACAATTATTTGATCGACGGCATCACAGTCGCCGACTACGCCTTCGGCGAATTGACTTATACACCCCTGCCGAGTCCGGATTCGATTCAGGAGTTCAAGGTCAGCACCAGCCTCTATGATGCCACGCAGGGCCGCAACGGCGGCGGCAACATCAACGCCACGCTTAAAAGCGGCACCAACAAATTCCACGGCGATCTCTGGGAGTACTTCCGCAACACCTCGCTAGACGCAAACGATTATTTCCTGGGCAAAGTCGTTGTGAAGCAGAACATTTTCGGCGGCGACATTGGCGGACCGATCGGTCCTGGGGCGAAGCTGGGATTCTTCTACTTCAATCTTCAGGGAACGCGGCAGCGCAGCGGCGATTCTCCAGGAACATTTATCAATACCAGCATTCCATACGTTTCCGCCGCGGATCGTTCCTCGGCAGCAGCATTAGGCGCAGCTTGCGGCGTTTCCACCATCGATCCGGTCGCTTTCAATCTGATGAATGTGAAGAGCAACCAGTTCGGCGCGGGCGCGGGAGGCTACTTGTTCCCGCTGCTCGCGAACGTTCCATCATCTACGCCGTGCGGGACGATGGAGCCGTTCCTCATCACCGACCCCGGCAAATTCACAGACAATCAGTTCACGGCGAATTGGGACCGCGAATTTCGCGGCGGCAAAGACCGCATCTCCGAACGATTTTTCTGGTCGAACTCGGACACCTTTGAGCCCTTCGGCGCAGATTCTTACGGCATTCAAACCGGTGGCCAGCCGGGCGTGAACAATCTGAATTTCCCGCTGGATATTCCTTTGCACAGCCGCTTCGGCAGCGCCACGGAAACGCACGTGTTCAATAACTCGCTGATCAACGAGTTCCGCTTCGGAGTGAACATAATCAGCGACAAATTAAACAACCAGCCTCCAGTAACCAACGCGCAGGTTGGAATCAATCTGCCCACGGCCGTAGGGGTGAACGGCCAATCCGGCGACCCAAACATTTACCGCTTTCAGTTCGATACGTTCGCCTTCGGGGCTTATCCCACGCAATTGCAGTCCGCGCTTTCGGACAACTACACATGGCTCGATACGGTGAGCTGGACGCACGGAGCGCATCAACTGCGTTTTGGCGGAGAAGCGGACCGCGTAGCAATGCGCCGCGACCTGCCCATCGCCGACAACGGACTGATCTTCTTTGTCTCGGGCGCGACCGCATTCGGCTCGGATTTTCAGAGCTTTTTGGCGGGCGCTCCGCTGCTCGGTGAAGGCGGCGGTGGCCTCGGCAATCACGACTATCGCATCCCCAGCTACGCCTGGTTCGCGCAGGATGATTACCGTGCAGGCAAGAATCTTTCTTTGAACCTCGGTCTCAGAAACGAGTTCGTCGGCGCGCCTTACGATACGCTTTGCCACACAGGCAATACCGACCCGACACTGGCCATTACTACCGGCCAGCCTTATGTTTATCCGAAGTGCGTTAGCAAATTCGGACTGTCTGGAGTCACCGGAACCCTGAATTCGGCTGGACTCGATAACGAATACGCAACGGTGTGGGAGCCGCGCGTGGGTTTCGCCTATGACGTAGCGGGACGGCACACCACGTCGATTCGCGGCGGCTACGGCATTTACAGCGTGCGCGAAGATTTGGGAGCGGTCGACAACCTCGCCATCGTTCCTCCGACCTACCCGTTCCTTGTGGGCTTCCTTCCGGGCGCGGACAGCCTCGCCAATCTCTTCGCCCACAGCGCCGCGTTTCCGAATGGCGTTCCCGCGCTCGGCGCGAATCCCACCCAGACTTATGCCCCGACTGCCGCAATCCTGCAAAGCGTTGGCACTCCATGCACCCTGGGTAATCTTGCCCCGGCGGTGGGGACAGCCTGCGGCGGAACTTTTAGCGGCAACGTAAATGGTTTGATTCAGCTCGCCGTGCCGCTGCACTGGGTGGTCGGCACGACCCAGCAGTGGAACTTCACCATTCAACAAGAACTGGGGCGCGATTGGTTCATGGAACTCGGCTATATCGGCACCAAGGGTTCCCGGCTGCGCTCGACCTACGATCCCGATCAGGCCACGTTAGCCACGCCGCAGACTCCAGTCGTCGTTCCGGGACAAGGTTGCGCCAACCTGCAGGCTCAAGGCCTTTCGTGCACAATCACGGACACGACTGTCGAAAATGCCTCGCTGCGCGCGCCTTATATCGGCATCGCTCCCGGAGACCTCGAAGACTTCGCTCCCAACTCTGATTCGCACTACAGCGCGCTGCAGGCCACCTTGGCGCATCGTTTCGGTAAAGGACTCTATTACCAGAGCGCCTACACCTGGGCAAAGTCGATTGACGACGTATCGACTGCGTCCGTGGCGTTTCTTACGCGCGTCAACAATCAGAATGACGCGGCAGCCTCGCGCGGCTTATCTGATTTCGACCGCCGGCAGCGCTTCGTGACGAGCGCTGTATATCAGCTTCCATTCTTCGAACACTCCAGCGGCTTCACCCGAGGAGCGTTGGGTGGATGGGAAGCCAGCGGCGTCATCACTTTGCAATCAGGAGCGCCGTTTACGGTTTACGATCCAGCCGGAGGAACTGCCTACGCGCTGGCCAGCACGCCATCGTCAACAGCTACGTTTACTCCCGGATTCGGTTGCGCCAACGCTCCCAGCCACGGCAACCCGGAATCGCGTCTCGCGAATTGGGTGAACGCGGCAGCTTATACGCCTGATCCGCTAGCCCCGAACCTTTCCAATGGCTCTCCAAGTGACGCCACGGTTTACGGCAACACGCCGCGTAACTGCATCATCGGACCGCCGCAGAAAAACGTCGACTTCACGGTCGATAAGGCATTCCGGCTTGCCGAGCGCCAGAGCCTGCGATTCCGCGCCGACTTCTTTAACCTTTTTAATCATCCGTCGTTCGCAATTCCGGCGTTGGCAGCCGTCTCGTCGGCTGGCGGGTCGGCGCCGATCACATCAACGGTCGGGACGCCGCGGCTGATTCAGTTCTCGTTGAAGTATTCGTTTTAGCCAGAGAATAGTTCGCTCGTGCTATCGAAAGGCATCCGGTGGCAAACCCGTGATCCGGATGCCGCCGTGGCCCTTATGCCGGATATTCAATCCGATGAGTAGGGCGGTGATCTGCTCAAGGACGCGGGCGTTTTCTAACTTGCCACCGTCAATCGCGCGAACGCCCGGAATCCTCGCCGCGAGCGCGCGAGCGGTGCGTCCAGCATTGTCATCGTCGCTGCAGACGATGACGTCGCAGTCGAGCGCTTCGTCGCCGTTCAGCATCTCCGCCGACAAATTGTGAAATGCCGCAGCCACGCTTACACCCTTTGGCACAAGTTCGGCAGCCTGCTGCGCGGCCGAACCCTGCCAGACGCCCAGCGTGCGTGAGGCGCGTCCACCGACCGAGGCAGCCAGAGCGACGGTTGCGTCGATCAAAACGCTGCCTGGGCGAATCGAGGGTTTGACTTGCTTGAGAAGCGCGGCTTGCCCTTCGAACGGCACGGTAAGAACTAATATCTCTGCCGCGGCGCACGCAGCCGAATTTTCCATTCCAGAGATCTGCGCCTGATCGCCAGCTTTTTTCTTGATATTGCCAGCCGCTTCTTGCGCGCGCCGTGCCTCGCGCGAGCCGATGATGATCGTTTCTCCGGCGCGCGCCCAGCGTAGGGCGAGGCCCATGCCTGCGGGACCAGTTCCTCCAAGAATCGCAATGGGATGCGAATCAGTCGCGGTCATATCTTGGGTTCGAAAATGACGAGGTCGATGGTTCTTGCATTACGCAAATTGAGGTTCGAAGATTTCCACCGCAGTAAACTCTTCCAGCAAAAGCTTCAGCTTAATGCAGCTGTAAATTGTATTGCGCTCGGCGGGGACACGTCCGCAATCTAGAATCAGCGACTGAAAATCTTCGGGGCTGGTGTATTGACCGGCTGTAGCTCCGGCTTCGCGCGAGATGTTTTCTTCCATTAATGTGCCGCCGTAATCGTTGGCCCCGGCGTGCAGGCAAAGCTGTGCCAAATGTTTATTCAGCTTTACCCACGAGACCTGAATATTGTTGATCGATCCGGCAAGCAAGAGTCTGGCCAGCGCGTGAACTTTCAAGTGTTCGGCGAGAGTCGGTCCACTGCGAGCAAGCCCTTGCTGAAAAAGCAACGTCTTCTGATGTACGAAGCCGAGCGGCACGAACTCGGTAAAGCCGCCGGTTTCGTCTTGAATATCGCGCAGCGACAGCATCTGACGAACCCAGTGCTCGGGAGTCTCCGTATGTCCATACATCATCGTTGAAGTTGTGCGGATGCCGCAGCGGTGAGCGGTGCGAATGACCTCGATCCATTGCGCGGTCGAAAGCTTGTTGCGGGAAAGAATCTGGCGCACTTCATCGTCGAGAATTTCCGCAGCAGTGCCCGGGAGGGTATCCAGTCCGTTGTCGCGCAGCATTGCGAGGTAGTCGGCGAGCGCCATTCCCGTAAGTTCGACACCGTAGACAATCTCCATCGGCGAGAAGGCATGAATGTGCATCCGGGGAGTGGCCTGCTTTATCGCCCGCAGCACGTCACGATAATAGAAAGGAGGCAAGCCGTGTGGCAGCCCGCCCTGTATGCAAACCTCGGTAGCGCCGAGATTCCATGCCTCGAGCGCTTTTTGCGCAACCTGTTCCGGTTGGAAGAAATACGTATCGGCTTCGCGAGGGCCGCGGCTGAACGCGCAAAACTTGCAGCCCACGAAACAGATGTTGGTGAAATTGATATTGCGGTTTACGACATAAGTAACGATGTTGCCGCAGAGTTCAGCGCGCAGAAGATTCGCGGCGGCCAGCAACCCGACGAGATCGTCTCCTTCCGAATATGCCAATGCATAGGCGTCTGCCCGCGAAATCGAATTCCCGTTTTGCGAATCGAGGATCGTTTCTAAGGACGACCGGATGTCACGCGTGACCTGCGGTGCGATGTCAAACCAATCAAGCGTTGGGAAGTTCTCGAGTTCCGGGATTGAAAGTTGGCGGGGCACAGTTCTCAGATGGCACTAACCACTCCAAATTACTCCTACACCTTGCCTTTTGGCGAGGGCTCAACGGAACAGATCGCTCGCCGCCGGGCGCAAAAGTTCGCGGACGCGGCCGGTCGCGGGTGCATAGGCGAATCCGCGAATGATGCACGCTGGCGTGCGCGTCAGCTTGCCGCATACCAGTCCCGCCGCAGCGGCCAGTTCGTCGGCGATAGCCTCAACGCTCGCATGAAGCTCGTATCCGTGCGGATCGCGGAGTCCACGGTCGTCGCGTACCGGCTTCATGCCTGCGATGCCGATGCAGAAATCGACTAAGCCCTCGCGCCAAGGACGGCCGAATGTATCAGTGACCAGGACCGGAATCGAGAGAGCCGTACGCCTTTTGAGTTCACGATGAAGTTTGCGCGCGGAGCTGTCGGGGTCAGCGGGAAGTAATAGTGCGTGACGCCCGCCGTCGACATTCGACACATCGACACCGCTGTTCGCGCAGATAAATCCGTGATGGGTCTCGGTTATGAGCACACCATTTTTCCGGCGAATCACGGCGCGGCTCTCGCGCAGCGCAAGTTCAATCAGGCGGGCGTCGAGCTTGTATTTGCTTGCCCACTGGTGGGCTTTGGCTGAGGGCTGGATCGTCGCGAGATCGACGATGCGGCCTTCCGCCTTGGAAACGATTTTGTGCTTTACCACCAAAATGTCGCCGGATTCCAGCACAATGTTCTGCAGCCTCAGGGCTTGCAGCAATTTGCCCGTAAGAGAATCGCCGCGGTTGATTTCGCCAGAAAGTGGAATGGGAATGAGCCTTATTCCGGCTGGACGGGTCGTGGCCGCTTGTTCATCACCAAGCCGCGAGGAAGTGGTGATGTTTTTGGCCGCCGCCCGGCGCGGTTTTCTCACCGCCACTCCTCTTCGGTTGGGAGAGTTTGCTTATCCATTGTCCACCCCCGGATGAGGCTCTGCGAATGGGTTTCCCCCGGTTGCGCGAGCAATTCGTGAAGCTCATAGGGATTGTCGACATCGAGCGCGATACCGGGAAGCTGCAAAATCTCGCACGGTTTTCCTGTCGCCCTAGCCGCGGCGAGGTGAGGCATGAAGCTGTCGTTCCCGAACTTTAGCGGGAACAAATTTGCTGGTCGTCGGAAGGCTGCATTGGTGCCACGTCCATCAGCGGCGGGCGCGAGCACGCTGCCGACTGCCGGTGCGTGAGCCATGATTTCGTCCAACTCACTTGCTCGAATCAGTGGGATGTCGGCGGGGATCACCAGCGAGAATTCAATTCCGCGTTCAACGCAAATGCGAGTCGCCATCTCGATTGCTCCGGTCTCGCCGGGGTTGGCCGGATCGGGAATGATTTCAAAGTCGTACTGCTTCGCAAGGTCGATAGCGAACGGGTCACTGGTCACGAGAGCGCAAACCGGCCGGCGATCCCATCTTGCAACTTCCGCTACAACGTCGTGCAACATCGTCTGTGCAAGTTCGGTGCGAGCCGGTTGACCGAGAACCGCGGCGAGGCGCTGCTTGGCGCTCGATAGATTCTTAACGGGAATCAGAATCACGGCTTCTCTGAGGTACGGGCGGCTGCTTCTTCCGAACCGGGCTTGCTCGAGGAAGGTTCGCGCGACGACAAAATGTTCGTGGTAAGGGAAAGCACTGTACGCGCGAGTTCTGCACGATCGCTGGCGGAACGCATGATTGTCTGACAGCACTGCACGCGCAAGCCGTTGTTGCGAAGAGTTTCGGCGTCGCGGGCGTCGCGAGCATCGCAGACAAGCAAATCGAGAAAATCTTCGTACGCCTTCGCCACACCTGCGATCGAGCATGGCAACCCCTGCGCGGCCATGAGAATTCCTGCCGGCCCTGCGACAGGAGCATTGCCGACGATCGGACTCACGGCTGCAACCTTACCCCTGGCTCCGCGCAGGGATTCGCGAATTCCCGGCACGGATAGAATCGGCCCAATGCTTGTAATGGGATTGCTGGGAGCAATGAGCACCGCATCGGCGGAAACAAGGGCCTCGATCACTCCCGGCGCGGGCTCGGCATCGGAAGCTCCAGCAAAACGCACCGAGTTCACCGGATCCTGATACCAGCGTTGCACGAAATATTCTTCGAAGCTCAGTTCGCCGGAGGGAGTATCGACGCGGGTCTCGACACGCGAATCGCTCATCGGCAGGATGCGAGCCTTAACACTCAGCTTTTCACAAATAATCGAGGTGGCTTCCGAAAGCGTTTTGCCTTCCGCCAGCAGACGAGAACGCAGCAGATGCACGGCGAGATCACGATCGCCGGTATGAAACCAGGTTGGCTCCCCGAGTTGTCCCATGGCTTGCAGGCAGAGAAATGTGTCCCCTTTCACGCCCCAGCCGCGCTCGCGGCTAAGCAGGCCGGAAAGCGCGTAGGTAATGGAATCGATGTCCGGCGAAACGTACAGACCCCACCAAAGAAGATCGTCGCCCGTGTTCACGACAATGGTGATCTCTTCCGCTGGCATCACCTGCCGCAGGCCATCGACAAATTTTGCGCCGCCGGTGCCGCCGGTGAGCACGCAAATCATGCGGCCCTCCCGCGGGTCTCAGCGGCAAGGCCCTGAGCATCGCTGGCGGCTTGCAATTTTTCTTTCAGAAACGGAGAACAATTCGCGAGCGCAGGCAAAAATTCCGGATACACCGGTAATCGCTGGCGCAACTGGAGTCCCTTGCTCTCAGTGCGCAGACGTAACTGCTCAAGATGTGGCCAGGGCTTTTCTGGATTGATGTAGTCCGGGGTCAGCGGCGAAATTCCTCCCCAATCATTGATGCCGGCGTCCAACAATTCCTCATAATAGGGCGCATTCAGGTTGGGAGGCGCTTGAATATTGATCCGTGGCATTAGCAAACGAGCTACCGCCACGGTGCGCAACATCTCGCCTTGGCTGGGTTCGGGAACGCGAGCCATGGGGATAGCGGGCTTGGCGCGAAAGTTCTGAACGATGACCTCCTGAATGTGACCGTAACTCTCATGCAGCGCGCGAATTGCAAGTAAGCTGTCGACGCGGTCTTCCCAACTTTCGCCGACGCCGATCAGAATCCCGGTGGTAAATGGAATACGCTGCTTTCCTGCTTCTTGAATGACGCGCAGCCGCTTCGACGGGAGTTTATCCGGAGCGCTATCGTGAGCTGCGCCGGGGGCGAGCAGCGCCGCATTTGTGCTTTCCAGCATGAGGCCTATGCTCGGCGAGACTGCCGACAATCGCGATATCCACTCTGCGCTCAGCAGACCTGCGTTCGGATGCGGAAGCAAACGTGTCTCGCGGAGCACGAGTCCGCACATGGCTTCAAGATAATGCAACGTCGATTTGTAGCCTAAATGCCGGAGAGTCTCGCGCATCTCGGGGAAGAGCACTTCGGGTTTGTCGCCGAGGCTGAAGAGAGCTTCCGTACATCCCAGCTTTTCGCCTGCGCGTGCGACCGCCAAAACTTCATCCGGGGTCATCGTACCAGCGCCCGGATCTCCGGGATCGCGGCGAAAGGTGCAATACCCGCAGTAGTCGCGGCACAGGTTGGTCAGTGGCAGGAACACCTTGCGGGAGTAAGTGATGACACCAGGCTTAAAGCTTTCTTTCACATTATGAGCAGCGGCAAGCAGCGCCGGAAGATCATTGTCGCTGCAACAAATCAGCCGCAAGGCGAGCTCGCGCGAGATCGGCAAGTTGAGCGGAAGATCGGCTAGATCATGGGCATAGACAGAGCCATCTTCCAAAGCCGCCGGGCTGCTGACAATGGACATCACGGTTTCTCGCTTCCCCGAAGGTCGAGACGTATCGAATCATATATCAGATGCGCTATTCTGAAGCGCGGCGCAGTAAGGCGTTGCCGCAGCAATGATATGTCAACTGATCGCAAGACTCTCGAACCGGCTGAATTTCGTAAAGCGATGGGGTGCTTCGCGACCGGGGTGACGATCGTGACCGTCGACCTTGATGGCGAAGTTCATGGCATGACCGCCAATGCTTTCGCCTCGGTCTCGCTAGACCCGTTGCTCGTGTTGGTTTGCGTCGACCGGAGCGCCCGGACGCATGCTCACCTGCACACCAAGAAGCGGTTTGGAGTCAATGTCCTCTCAACTGAGCAGCGAGCGATTTCCGAATATTACGCCCAACCTCTTTACTCCCACGAGCGCGCGGAACAGGAGGCCAGTGCGCGCTTTGAGCGTACGCCGCACGGCACGCCGATTCTCCAGGGAGGGCTGGCCTACCTCGAATGCAAATTGAAGTCGACCCAGGATGCCGGCGACCATACCATCTTCATTGCCGAGGTCGAGGATGTGGTCGTCCGGGAGGGGCAGCCGCTGTTATTTTTCCAAGGCAAGTATCGCAAGATCGCCGCCGACGCTTTAGGTCAGGAAAAGCCCGGGATCATTTAGAGGTTTGACCCCGGGCCATTGGTACTCGCAGACGTTTCAATGATCTTCAGGGGAAGTTGCTGTGGGAGGCAAGTTTGGATATCACGCAACATGTGTGACGGATGTCACAGGAAAGCTCGGGGAGACAGTTTCTCGTTGTGGAAATCCTTCCAGAGGATGAATACCGCGAGGTTTGGAGAGCATCCAATGAAAGCGGATTGGCAAAGATATTTCCGATAGGGAGCGCACATGGTAGAGAAGTTGGCAAAGAGCGAAGCTGAGTGGAAACAACAACTTACGCCAGAACAGTATCACGTAGCGAGAGAATCAGGGACGGAGCGCGCATTCACGGGCAAATACTGGAACACGCACGATGATGGAACCTACCACTGCATATGCTGTGGAGAGCCGTTGTTCGATTCGTCGACAAAATTTGATTCCGGCACGGGCTGGCCTAGTTTCTACAGACCCACAGAAGGTGGCAAAGTCGAGGAACATAAAGATGCGAGCTATGGCATGGTGCGCACCGAGGCGCGCTGCGCAAAGTGCGGAGCTCATCTTGGGCACGTCTTTGAAGACGGTCCGCAACCTACCGGGCTCCGTTATTGCATGAATTCCGCCTCGTTGGATTTGAAGCCGAAAGATGCAAATGAGAAAAAGTGATACGAGGTTTGCCGGCTAATTGCTGAAAAAATTAGGGCACGCGATAGGCGTGCCCTGTTCAAGGCTCTGTCAGGAATAAAAACTTATGCGCTGGCGATCGCTGCCATCGCTTTTGGGGCGTCGGCAGCCGAAGGCTTCGGCGTTTCGGCCGATTTCTGCTGAGTCTGAGCTGGCTTGTTCTGCTGCTTGTGGTCGCCGCTGCGTACCTCAATGCCGCCCTTGAGCACTGCGCCGTCTTCCACGCTGATACGGACGGTCGTGACATCGCCTGCGACGGAGCCCTCGCTGCGGATATCGACCCGGTCGGTACAGTCGATGTTGCCCTGCACTTTCCCCATTACAACAACTTCCCGGGCGGTAATATTGGCCTGAACCGATCCGTTACGCCCAATAGTCACGCGATGCTCGGGCAAGCTGATCTTGCCTTCAATGCGTCCGTCGATGTAGAGCGCTTCCGAAGCGGTTAGCTCCCCCTTGATGACCAGGGTGCGGCCAATCGTAGCCTGCTCGATAGGGGCACCTACGGTCTTGGTTTGATTGTTGGGGTTGGAATTCGGGGTTGGCGTGTTGGATTTTCCGTTGTACGTATATTCCGAGGGTTGCAGCATTGCGACCTTCCTTGATTCCGCGCGGCACGGTCGGCTGCCGCTTGTGCGGTGGGTCTGAAAGTTTGGCCCGCCGGTTGGTTCGTGTCCCTTAGGCCAATCTGACTATCGCACAGGCGTAAGTATTCTTTGAGATTACGGAAGATAGTGTACGGTTGCGGGGGCGAAGAAGGCTTTAGTTCGTTTCCTGTAGTGACTCGGCCAACTCTTCCCACTCTTTCACCATGGCCGCGTGCGCGGACTTCTGCCGTTCGAGTTCCTGAACCTGGCGTTGGCTCTCCTCGGCGCTGATAAAGTCCTGCATGGCAGTTTCGCACTGTGCGATCGCGGACTCCGCGCGGTTGATTTCCGCCTCCAGCGTTTGGACGCGCTCCTCGATTTGTTTGCGTTTGATGGGATTGAGGCGCTTTGCCTTCGGAGTGGCAGCCTCTGAACCTGAATCGTGGTTGCCGTTGGCAGGTGACTGAGCGACAAGCTCGGCAGCTTCGGCCTTCAATTCCTGGCGAATACTCTCTTCCTGTTTTTCGCTACCACCTTGTTTGCGCCACAAATAGTCTTCGTAGTTCCCAGGATAGACTTCGACCTTGCCGTTGCCGATCTCGAAAACCCGCGTCGCCAGCTTGTCGATGAAGTAACGGTCATGCGAGACGAAGACCACGGTACCCATATATTTAGAAAGCGCCTCGAGCAATACATCTTTCGCTCGCAGGTCGAGGTGATTTGTAGGTTCATCGAGCAACAGGAAATTTGACGGATGCAGCAGGAGGCGCAACAGTGCATAGCGTCCGCGCTCCCCGCCGGAAAGCACTCCGATTTTCTTAAAGACGTCGTCTTCAGAAAAAAGAAAACATCCCAGCAAGCTCCGTAATTCGGTTTGTGTGGATCCGGGCGATGCTCCGCCGAGATCCGCGACGATGCTCGCGTCGGGATCGAGTTCTTTGTATTGATCCTGGGCGAAGTAATCTGATTCGACATTGTGGCCGAGCTTGAACTCGCCGTCAGTGGGTTTCTCTTCCCCCGCCAGCAATTTGATCAAGGTAGATTTTCCCGCTCCGTTGATGCCAACCAGCGCGATGCGGTCACCACGCTCGATGAGAAAGCTTACGTTGCGAAATACCTCTTTCTCGGCGCTCCCGCGAGAACCGTTTTCTGATGCCTTTGCCGGATAAATCTTCGCGACTTTCTCGAATTCGGCAACAATCCGGCCGCTCGGCTTGGGTTGCGGAAACGAAAAGTGGATAGCTTTTTCTTCCGGAGGAATCTCGATGCGTTCGATCTTTTCCAGTTCTTTGATCCGGCTCTGCACCTGCTTGGCCTTCGTTGCCTGATAACGAAAGCGGTTGATAAAGACTTCAAGTTGCTCAATGCGGTCGCGCTGATTCTTATAGGCAGCCTGCAACTGCTCGTTGCGCTGCGTCTTTTGTGAAAGAAACTTGTCGTAGTTGCCTGTGTAAAACCAGAAGCGCTTGTTCCATATCTCCGCGATCTTGTTGACCGTTACATCCAGAAAATACCGATCGTGCGAAATCAGCACAAACGCATGCGGATAGTCATGCAGATATTCTTCCAGCCAGTTGCGCGCTTCGAGGTCAAGATGGTTGGTAGGTTCATCAAGGAGCAGCAGATTCGGTTTTTGCAGCAACAGCTTGGCCAGCGCCAGCCGCATCTGCCAGCCACCGGAGAATTCATCCGTCTGCCGCTCCCAATCCTCTTTGCGAAAACCCAGGCCCATCAAAACTCTGCCAACTTCGGCTTCGATCGAGTAACCGTCGCGAGTGCGAAACTCGTGCTCCAGGCTGTGATAGCGGTCGGCGACCGTAGCATATTCGGCGCTGGTGTGGTCGAGTTCGGCGAAGCGGAGCATCAGCGCTTCCATCTCCTGCTCCATGGCGCGCAAGTCGTCAAAGACCGACATGCACTCCGCAAAGACACTTCGCCCGGAGAGCGAAAGCCCATCCTGCGGCAGATATCCAGCCGTCGTTCCTTTGGCGAGGGTGAGCGCCCCGTAATCGAGGGTGTCGAGTCCGGCAAGAACCTTCATCAAGGTGGACTTGCCGGTACCGTTCGCTCCCACCAGGCCGACGCGGTCGCGGGAGGTGATCAGCCAGTCCGTATTTTCGAAGAGAAGTTTGTGGCCGAAGCGTTTGCCGGCGCCAGAAAGCTGGATCATGGGCTGATTTATCGTCTCACAGCAGGGAGCGGCGAGTACAGAGTGACCGGGCGGGGAGTTCGAGCAGAGGAGTTAAGAATGCGCGGCAGCGCGACTAACGCGATTTTCTAAATCTCCTCCCAGCATCTCTCCATGAAATTGAACCCTCTCAAGCGCCCGGTCGATCACGGCTTGCAATTCGTGGGCATATTTCACTTCGCGACCCTTGGCGAGCCGCTGCCGGGCTTCTTCTGCGCTGAACCAGGTCGGCCGTCGCAAAGGCTCATCCGGCTGGCGCTGCCGGTGAATTTCCATCAGAAAAGCCTTAACCACATATTCCTGCACGCCACCAGGCTGCCAGAAGACGCCTTTTGAATGAAGGTAGAGGTGAAAGTGACGGGGTTCGATCGTTCCTAGTGCTCCCGCTTCTTCGGCGGCTTCCTGTTCGGCGGATTGACTGTGTGACAAGCGAGGCTCCGGTGAGCCCTTTGGAAACGTCCATTTGTTGCCGCCGTTTGTGGTGACGAGTAGAAACTCGACAACCGTTCCGCGTCTGCGAAAGCACACCGCCGCCACTTGCAGCGGAAGAGATTTCGAAACCCGCGCCGAACCCATGCCGGCCTCCTGTGGCTATGTTAGTAGCAGGATGTTGCATTTATGTTAACGTGCAACAAAAATTGGGCACTTGCCGGTTACGAAAGTTAGACCCGTTCCGAATCGGAAGCATATTGGAATGACACGTTCAAGTCAGCTTTTGCCGCAGATCTCGCGATGCGCGGATCTTTAGAGAAGTACTCGATCCCCAGGCTAGCGAAGACGCTCTTCCACGGAACCCCGTAAATTGATTTAGTATTTTGTAGTGGGGAAAACGCCGTGAAAGCCGCCCTACTCAAGGCGCCGAAACAGCCGCTTCGAATCGAAGACGTTCCAAAACCACATCCAAGCGCCGGTCAAGTTCTGCTCCGCATGCGCGCCTGCGGAGTCTGCCGCACAGATCTTCACATCGCCGACGGAGAATTACCGGTTCGAAAGCAGCCACTCATTCCTGGGCATCAGATCGTTGGGACCATCGAAGAGGGTGAGACCGATGACCTGCCTGGTGGCACGCGCGTCGGAGTTTCCTGGATCGGCGGTATCGACGGCACTTGCCCATACTGCAGACGCGGCTGGGAGAATCTCTGCGACTCACCAACCTTCACTGGATACACCGTCGATGGCGGCTACGCCGAGTATGCGGTCGCGCGTCAGGATTTTGTTTTTCCGCTCCCGTCAGAACTCGACGACTTGCATGCCGCGCCTTTACTCTGTGCGGGCATTATCGGGTTTCGCAGCCTGCGAGTAGCCGGAGTCGAGCGTGGCGACAAGGTAGGGCTTTTCGGCTTCGGCTCTTCCGCCCACTTAGCGATTGCAGTTCTTCATTCCTGGGGTTGCGAGGTCTATGTTTCAACACGCGGTGCTTCGCATCGCAAGCTGGCCGAATCTTTGGGCGCGAAGTGGGTGGGCACAGAAGCTGACAAGCCTCCGGCAGAACTCGATCGCGCAGTTACATTTGCACCGAGCGGAGACGTAGTCATTGCCGCGCTCTCGAGCTTGCGCAAGGGAGGGGTCGTATCCATCAACGCCATTCATCTCGACCGCATGCCTGAGTTCGATTACGACCACCTGCTATGGGGCGAGCGTCAAATTCGCAGTGTGGCCAATATGACCCGACAAGACGCGCGCGACTTCTTGAAAATCGCTGCTGAGATTCGTCTGCAGCCGAAAGTAACCGTGTTTTCCCTGGATCAGGCAAACAACGCGCTGGCGGCGGTTAAGAAGGACGCTATAGACGGAGCAGCCGTACTCGTGCCATGAACATGCGACTGGGTTGCGTCCGTTCCGAGAAACTAGGTAACAGAACTGACAATGGAATTGGTCGGGGCGATAGGATTTGAACCTACGACCCCCTGCGCCCAAGGCAGGTGCGCTACCAGGCTGCGCTACGCCCCGACTCTGCATCTGATCTGATGATCAGACTATAGTGAATTAACGGCTGGCCTGATTATAAACGAGTGAACGCGCTATAATTTCTGCGAATATGTCGAGTGTGCGGTATGCGCTGGTCGCCTACATCAAGGGCCCAATAGGAGATTTCGTCGACGGCCTGCGCCGGGAACTGCATCCCGGCTTGCCTAATCTGGCGGCACACCTTACGTTGCTCCCTCCTCGCTCCTTGCAGGGAACCGAAGGCAATGCCCTGCAGATGCTGGCGGAAATTTGTGCGGGAGTCGAGCCATTCGAGGTGTCGCTTGGCGACATGAAATCGTTCGTTCCCACTACTCCCACGATTTATATCGGCGTTATGCATGGGGCTTCCCGGCTTGAAGAAGTGCACGCCCAATTGAACCGAAAGGCTTTCGCATTCGCCGAAGAGTGGCCTTACGTTCCCCACCTCACCATCGCCAAAATGACCACCGAACAGGCTGCCGAGAGTGCTCTTCGCGTTGCGCAGAGTCGCTGGCAGCAATATTCAGGAAGCCGCCGCATCCTGCTCGACCGGCTGACCTTTGTTCGGGAAGACGCGCCCAATTGCTGGATCGACTTGGCTCCGGTGCTCCTCGGCGGCACTCTCGTTTCGCGTTAGTTGCGCGGAATGTCCCGATCATTTCCCGCCTCGAAACGCTCTCCCATAAACAATCCTGCAAATACCGAGGAATAACGAATCGCTTCTATCGCCAGGTAACGTGCCTTCATGTTACCCGGCATTACGTTACGCAGGTCAGCTTGCAATGGCCCCAAGTACATATCCCTACCGTGCGTTGCGGAGGCTGCGCCTGCCCTGTAAACAAAGGACAAGGGAAGTTGATCGAATTTCCGCGCCAATCGCCGCTTCGGGCGCGGGGTTCAGCTAGAGAGGACAAAGAATGCAGATCGGAGTCTACGGTTCGGGTTATCTCGGAACGGTGATTTCGGCTTGTTTGGCTGATTTTGGCACTCCGGTTTCCTGTTGCCATCCGGACCGCAGCCGCATGGTCGAAATGGCTCAGGGAAATATTCCTTTCTTTGAGAAGAACCTGAAGGAAGTAATTCGGCGAAATGTTCGCGCCGGCCGCCTCGCCTACTCCACCGATATTGAGTCGTTTGCGCGCAAGACCCAAGTCATTTTTCTGGCCGAAGATGGAGCCGACAATCTGGCCGATGTCGCCATGCGCATTGCACGAATCGCGTCCAAGCCGCCGATCCTGATCGTCGTTACGCCGGTTGCAGTTGGTACCGCCAACGCTCTCGAAAAATCTTTCAAGGATGCCGGAGTGCAAGCGACGATCGTCTCGCAGCCGATGTTCTTTACCGACGGATGTGCGGTCGAAGATTTCAATTGGCCTGACCGGCTGATCCTCGGCGCAACGTCCACCGAAGCCGTGCAGGTTTTGAAACAGATTTTTCATCCACTCGTGATGCGCGGCGTCCCGGTAATCGTAACCAACCAGGCGACTGCGGAACTTGTGCGTGAAGCAGCGACCGCATTCGTCGCGACGAAAATTTCTTTCATCAACGAAGTCGCGGCATTGTGCGAACGTGTGAGCGCCGACGCAGTCAGCCTTGCGCTGGCGCTTGGCCTCGATAAGAAAATCGCTCCACGCTGCCTGCAGCCGGGAGCCGGCATGGGCGGCGTCTTTGCGGAATCGGATATGGATTCGCTCGCCAATCTTGCCCAGAAAAACGGCCTTCCTCTTAAAGTTCTCAGCGCGGCTCGCGATGTGAATCACACTCTGGCCGATCGTCTTGTCGATAAGATCGCGATGGCATTGAACTCGGTCGAGAACAAAGATGTCGGTATTCTTGGGCTCGCTTTCAAGCCGAACACGAATTCAGTCGCAGGATCGTCGGCAATCCGCCTGGCCGAATCGTTGGTAGCGAAAGGCGCGCGCGTTCGCGCTTATGATCCGGTTGCGCTCACCGAAGCTAAGACGCGCCTGAACGGCTCGGTCCGCTATTGCGACTCGGCCTATGCGGCCGCCGAAGGCATGGACGCATTGGTCGTGGGCACGGGCTGGCCCGAGTTCCGGGCGCTCGATTTCGACCGCATCAAACATCTGCTCAAGAAACCCATCATCGTCGATACGAAAAACCTGCTCGACTCCGTGCGCCTGCGGGCAATGGGTTTTGAATATGTTGGAGTGGGGCGGGGATAGTCTTTTCTCTTGACCCTCCCCCTGTTTACCAAAATCCCTGGAATCTTCCGCTTTCTCTGAGCGAGTTGCGACGCTGCAGACGAACAGCAGGTTCCTCGCGCGACTTCGCTCTTTCGGAACGACAAAAAGCAAAAAGAAAAATCTGTTCGCGCCTATTGATTCAGGCGGTTGTATTTTTTCAACACCTCGCGGAGCTTGTCGTGGGGGAGCGCGATGGCTTGGTGGTTATCAATGCCCTTCATGGTCTCGGCGGCGACCATTGCGTTGATTACGGCTTCTTCGGTGGCCTGGACCGTGGCGAGGAAGATCGGGTCAAGCGAATCGTTGGGGAGCATTTTCAAGTCGTGAACGCCCTTGCTGCTGACTGCTCCAGGGTTGGCAGTGGAGAAGGCTAGAAAGATGTCTCCGGAGCCGTCGCCGGAGTAGCTGCCGTCGCGACCCAAGCCCAGTGCGACTCGGCGGGCTATGCGCTTCAATTGCGTAGGGATTAATGGGGCGTCCGTGGCTACTATTACGATGATGGACCCGGTGTCCTTATCGGTGCGCGGTACTTCGGATTGCTGGACGTCCCGCCTGCTCTGAGCTTGCCAAAGGGGCGACCGTCCCCACATGGGCTGTGACGGACTATCGATTTCAGGAGCCAAATCCGCAGTGTCTTCGTACGCGGGATGCTCGGGGATTTCCTTGCCGACGGGAACTCCTGCGATGCGGAGTTGATCGCGGCGTCCGTAGTTGCATTGCACGAGCACGCCGACGGTATAGCCGCCGGCTTTGGCATCGAGCACGCGGGATGCGCTGCCGATACCGCCTTTGAATTCGTTGCAGATCATGCCGGTGCCGCCGCCGACGTTGCCCTCTTCGACTGCGCCGGAGTGGGCTATGTCGAGCGCGTGCCAGGCGTCTTCGGGGTGGACGTGGAATCCATTGATGTCGTTGAGCCAGCCGTCCCAGGTTTCGGCGACTACGGGCAGCGACCAGAAATAGCCCTCCATGTCGGGCGAGCCATGCTTGACCTTCCAGGCGATTACGGCGTCGCGCACTACTCCGACGCTGTGCGTGTTGGTGATCATCACGGGTCCATCGAGGAAGCCGGAATCTTCGACCCAGGTGGTCCCGGTCATCTCTCCGTTACCGTTGAGGGTGAACCATGCGGCGAAGACGGCGTCGCTATTGGATTTGCCGCGGGGAAGAATGGCGGTGACTCCGGTGCGGACCGGACCTTTGCCAACGACGAGTTTGCCTTCGCCGGAAATTAGCGTTGTATGGCCGACTTCGACTCCGTGGACGTCAGTGATGGCGTTGTTGGGGCCGGGTGTGCCATCGAAGGGAACGCCTACAGCGCGGGCTCGGGGTTTGGATTGGGCGGAGAGCAGCGTGGCGGCGAGCACGATCGCCGTTAACGCGATCGGCATCCGGCTTCCGGCATTCGGCTCCTGGCGTTTCGAAGGGCACGAGGTGGAAGTTGGGAGAATGATTTCAGGCATTTGCACTCCGGGTGAACCGAAAAGTATATATCCGCCGGAGATCTCCTGAGGAGAATCAGCCAACATTTGCGCTGGCCGGATGCGACAACAGCACAGGCTCAACCGGCATCGGATTGACGGGTAATAAATAAATCGGGGAGTACAATCGCAATGAGAACAATGTTCCGCAGGAGAAAAATGGACGCGTGGAAAAAGGCGGTAGTGGCGGGATCGATTGGGGCCGCGACGGTTTTATTTATGAAAAAGAGGTACGCGGCGGGAGTGCTATCGACGGGAATCGGATTAGCCGTACTGGCGGCGGAGTATCCGGAGAAATTTGAGAAAGTGCGCCGCTCGCTGCCGGACTATTTTGACCGCGGCATGCGGGTAATGGAATTTGCCGAGCGCGCCGGACGGCGCATCGCGGAGCATGGGCCGCTGGACTGGGGCGAGCTGGGAGTTTAAGAGCCGGAACCCGATTATTCGATTCCGAGTTGCTTGCGGGCGTCCGGGCTCAGGCGTTCCGGTGTCCAGGCGGGCGTCCAGACGATATTCACGTTGGCGGTGCGGATGCCGGGCAACTGCTCGAGGCGCGATTTGACTTGTGCGCTGATGTTGACGTGCTCGGGGCAACCTTGCGCTGTCAGCGTCATGTCCACGGTGACATCTTGTTTTTCGGGATCCGCAGCTTGACCATCACTCGCGGATGAGAAGTTTACGCCGTAGATCAGGCCGAGGTCGACGATATTAACCGGAATCTCGGGATCGTAGCAGCTTCGCAGTGCGCTCATTACATCTTGTTCAGTTACTGTCGGCATTCGATTTCCTTCCTCCAAGTGTATCGTAGGACGGCTTGTGTTGCTGGCTCGTAGTTCTTAAATCACAAAAGGATACAGAGGTTTCGCGGGGAGGCCATCGCTTCTATGATGAGTGAACAGTCGAAGAAGAGAATTCAACTTGCTTTGGTGCTGGCGTTGATCGTCGCGGCCGGACGCGCAGGATACATTCTTTACCAGCGGCATGAGGATTATCTTGCGGCGCAGAAGCAGCTACAAGCAAAGAATGCTGGTTACTCGAACGCCGATTATTACGTCACCCCAAAGAAACTTTATCCGTTCGATCTGAAGTCGGCGCAGCAGTTGACGCAGCAGCCGGTCTGGGTGAAGGAAGGTTACCGGTACACGTATTACCGGTATGTTCCGGTGGTGAAGACAGTCGATTTTAAGAATGAGTCGGGGCTCCTGGGGCCGATTGAACGGGTGGAAATAAAAGATGTGATCGCAGTCTCCGCGCCCGGTGGTCGAAAACAGGTGGTGGCTCTTTTCGATAAAGATGGGCATATCTTCGCGGTGCCGGTTGGGTTTGAGAATGATGGGCAGTACAAGATTTATTCGGATGAGATGTTTTACGTGGAGGATCCGCACGAGCTTTACAAGCATTGGCCGGCAGATGTGTGGCAGGCGATCGCACAGCATGAAGTGAAGCCAGGAATGAACGAACTGCAGACGTCTTTTGCCGTTGGGATGGGAGTTCCGGATGCCGGGGCTTCGTCGCAGGATAAGACCGTGCGATACCCGAATGGAGGGAAGCCGGTGGTGGTGACTTATAGCGGCGGGAATGCCGCGGAGATTAAGGCGGGGACGTAGGAAGTCAAAATCCTCACGCGACCTCCTGCTGACCAAACTCGCTGGCGGAGCGCTCATAGTAGCCACGGGTGCCAAGAGCTCCTTTCCCGTCTGGAGTGCTACGACGTTGGTGATCTGCTTTAGAAATTAGAGACCTCTTAGTATTCAGATGCAGATCTCTCGCCATCCCCCTTTCCGGCAGAAATCTCCGCGTTTGTTGCTGTGAGCAACAACGAATCACGTACAGGAGAACACAATTATGGCTGCAGGTGCTGCCCCCGCCCCCGAAAAGGGGCTGGAAGGTAAGAAGGAAACCGCTGAAACGCCACAGAAGCCTGCGACGTTAAAGCAACGGATAATAGACCGGCTGCACGAGATTTTTGCCGGGCGCGATGAATACGCCGGCTGGAGGCAGTAGAGTTAAAGCGAGTTCGCGAAGCCCCGGCTTCGCAGATTCAAGACGGCGCTGGCAATTTTGTCCAGCGGCATGACGACATCCACGACACCGCGGGCGATGGCCTCTTTCGGCATGCCGAAGACTACGCAGCTGGCTTCGTCCTGCGCGATGGTGATGGCGCCCGCCTCTTTCATCTCGCCGAGTCCTTCGGCTCCATCGTTGCCCATGCCAGTCATAATTACGCCGACAGCTTTTGTGCCAACCGAAATTGCGACCGACCGAAACAGCACATCGACGCTGGGACGGTGCCGCGAAACCAATGGGCCGTCCAGTACCTGAATTACAAAATCGCTTCCGCTGCGATTGACGAGCATATGGCGATTGCCGGGCGCGATGAGAGCAATCCCGTTGCGAAGCTGATCGCCATTCTTAGCTTCGGCGATTTCGACAACGCACTCCTTATTCAAGCGCTCTGCAAATGCCCGGGTGAAGACTTCGGGCATGTGCTGGACAATCACGACTGGCGGGCAATCGGCAGGAAGCGCTACGAGGAAGACGCGTAGCGCCTCGGTTCCGCCGGTGGAGGCACCGATGGCTATTACATTTCCTGGAGCTGAGGTCGCGGCGTTGCTCTTACGCGGCAGAACTGCATCGGCGGTCAGGTGCGGGGCCGCGATCATGCGCGGGCGAAGTTGAGCCTGGGATGCGCTCCAAACAGCATCGAGAAGCATTACCGCCGATTCGTGCAGGAACTCACGCACGGCAACCTTCGGCTTCGTAATGACCTCGATTGCGCCTTCTTCCAGTGCCCGAAGACCGAGTTCCGTGCCGCGGGCCGCAAGGCCAGAGCAGACGACGACGGGAATCGGCATCTCGGCCATGATTTTGCGGATGAAGGTTAAGCCGTCCATGCGCGGCATTTCGAGATCGGTAATGACGACGTCGGGACGCTCCTTCTGCATCTTTCCCCAGGCAATGATTGGGTCAGCTGCTGTTTTAACCTCGATGCGGCGATCGGTTGACAGAATCGCCTGCATCACCTGACGGACCATGGCGGAATCGTCGACAACCAGAACCTGGAGTGGACCTTCGTTTAACGGCACGGGATTGAATCATCCTCCAGAAAAGTGGGAGTTACAGAACCGCGAATTGGGCAAAATTTCGACATGCTCAACGGCTTTCTCTGTTGCTTCTTGTCTTGAGATAGATAGTTGGCTCGAGACTTCGCAGTTCATTCGAGATGCTGCTTAGATTTTCCGCGTGGCCTACGAAGAGCAAGCCATCAGGCATGAGATGGCGCAGCAGATTCGTGACCACGGTCTGCTTGGAGGCCGCGTCGAAATAGATGAGTACGTTCCGGCAAAAAATAATGTCGAAGGGGGCTTCGCTCAAGCTTTCATCGATCAGGTTGAATCTTCGAAATTCGACCATCCGCTGAATTTCGATCTTTACTTTCATCTCGCCCTTGCGCTCGCCGTTTCCGCGAAGCATGAAGCCGTGAAGAAGATCTGCGGGTATCTCGCTCGCCCGGGTGAGGGGATAGATTGCTTTGCGTGCCTTTTCGAGAGCACGGTTGGAAATGTCGGTCGCGAGAATTTGTACATCCCATCCGTTTTCGGCGGGTAAATGAGCGGCAACTAGCATGGCCAGCGTGTAGGGTTCTTCTCCCGAAGAACACCCCGCACTCCAAATTCGCAGCCGCTTGGGCGCACCCTCGTCGGCCTCAGCGTGGCAGCGGGGAAAAATCCTTTGCACAAGGAATTCGAATTGCCGGGCCTCGCGAAAGAAGCGGGTCTCGTTGGTGGTAATGGCGTCGATCATGCGGGCGCGTTCTTCGTGCTGGTCCGGTTGAGAGACGCATTCATAATAGGTTTTGAGCGACGAGATCCCTAGGTCCCGCAGTCGCCGAAATAGACGCCCGCAAAGCAACGCAGTTTTTGCGTCGCTGAGCCAGATGCCGGTCTCGGAGTAGATCAGCTTTTGAAATTTGCGGAAAAGGATGGGGTTGACCGAGAGATGGGGCGGTTGCTCAAGGAAGAGATCACTATCGGTCGAGCCGATGGGATCTTTGCCCGGCGCTGTGCCCACGGACACGCTTAGGCTCCGGCTTCGAAGTGCGAATCTTTGCCTGGGGCTTTGGTGCTGGTGTTCGCGGATGAGCCTGCGGCCGTTTCCTCAGGAAGGGATTCGGTGACGGTCAGAATTTCTTCGGCGGAGAGAACTTTGTCGATATCGAGAATCAGACAGAATTTCTTCCCCAGCGCTCCCATCCCCAAAAGGTATTCCGTTTTTACGCGAGTGCCGAAGGGCGGAGTTGGTTCGATGTCGTCGGCGGAAAAATCGATGACCTGGCTTACCGCGTCGGCGAGGACTCCCATGGTCAAGCTTTCACCCTGAAACAGAACATCTGTGATGATGACGCAGGAGAATTTTGCGATGCGGCTCGGAGGCAAACCGAATTTCACCGCGAGATCGACGACGGGAATCACTTTGCCACGCAGGTTCGTTACACCGCTGATCCAAGGTGGCGTGTTAGGTACAGTGGTCACGGTTTCGTACTCGATGATCTCGCGCACCTTAACGATGCTGATTGCGTACTCCTCACTCGCGGTGAAAAACGTGAGGTATTGCGTTTTGTTGACAGGGAGTTGAGTCTTCCCCGGATTGGTAGCTCCCATAAATGTCAGTCCTCAAATCTCGAACGGCGGTGCGGGCTTTTCAGAATTGTCGCTCTCAGACGATTCTTGTCACCTAGTAGTCGTGATTAGAAGGGAGAGAAGTTTGCCTCTTCCTCATGTTTTCCACCGGTTTGCCTCGAACTGCGCGCCGCAAAGTTGGTCTTGAAGGCCGGATTCAGCGGCATGAGCACGCGTTTCTCGCCGTTGTGGTTACGGGCGTATTGTTCTCCGGCGACTCGGAAGAACGTCATCAATTGTTGCAACTGCTCAGACTGAGCTGCCAATTCTTCCGCCGTACTGGAGAGTTCTTCCGCTGACGAGGCATTGCGCTGCGTGACGGTATCGACCTGCGCCATGGCTTTGTTGATCTGGGTGACGCCACCGGATTGTTCGGTCGACGCGGCGGCGACATCCTGCACTAACTCAGCCGTCTTTTTAATTGACGGTACGAGATCGGTGAGCAGTTGGCCGGAGCGCTCTGCAACCTTGACGCTGTTTGCGGCGAGCCCGCCGATTTCTTGCGCGGCGAGTTGACTGCGCTCGGCTAACTTGCGAACCTCGACCGCTACCACGGCAAAACCTCTCCCCTGATCGCCTGCGCGAGCCGCTTCGATGGCGGCATTGAGCGCGAGCAAGTTGGTCTGGTAGGCAATCTCTTCGATCACCGAGGTTTTGGCGGCGATCTGCTTCATCGCTTCCACGGTCTCTTTGACTGCATTGCCGCTTTCTTCGGCTGCCGCTGCACCTCTCGCGGCGGTTTGCTCAACCTGGCGGCTGTTATCGGCATTCTGGGTGATCGATGCATTCATCTGCTCTAGGCTGGAACTCATCTCTTCCACCGATGCTGCCTGTTCGCTGGTTCCTTGCGAGAGGCTCTGCGAGGAAGCTGAGACTTGCTGTGCGGCGGAGGCTACTGCCGTCGAGCCTTCGCGCACGTCCCGGATGATGCCGGAAAGCTTGTTGCTCATGTCGTGCATGGCCTGCAGCAGTTGGCCGGTTTCAGAGCGGTTGGTCACGGCGATCTCTTTGGTCAGGTCGCCCGCGGCGATTCGCTCGGCATGTTGGACTGCCTGACGAATGGGATCAGTAATGCCCCTGGTAATGCTGTAGGCAACCAGCGGCGAGGTCAATAGAACGAGGACCAGGAACATCCATGAAATCCTGCGGCCCATGGCGAAAGCATCCTGATTTTCTTTCATGCTTTGCTGCATGGCAGTGGTTTGGAGGTCGATAAACTTCTGCCACATCGCGCGATAGGAATCGAGCGCGGGGATGACGTCATCCGCGAGCGCATCCATAGCCTGGTCGCGTTTTTTATCGGCAAGCAACTTCTTCGCCTTCTCACGGGCAGAAATATAGGCCTGGCGGTGTTGAGTGACCACGTCGAATGTCTCGCGCTCCTGCTGGGAGCTGAGATTTTTTTCGATTTCCGCGATCTGAGAGCTGATCCGGCGGCTGATTCCTTCATTTTCCTCGTTCAGCTTCTTTTCCTTCTCTGGATCGGTAGTCTCGAACAACTGAAGCGTGATCCGCGAGTTGGTGATCGAGTTTTCGATGGTCTGGTGTGTCAACTCAACCACGTTGTAGCGTTTCTGCAGCGTGGCGGACATGTTGGAATTAAGACGGTCGAGCCAGTTCAGGCCGAACGCGCCAACTGCGATCACGAACAACAGAATGGCACCGAAAACGATACCGAGCCGGGTGCCGATTTTTTGATCTTGCCACGTTTTCATTGCTTTCCTCTCAAATTTCCTTGTTTCTAAGCTTGTGCCGGCGAAGGTTGTACCGACGAGTGCATGACGCCGCGCAGAAGGCTGGGAACGTCGATGATCAGGCCCACGCGGCCATCCCCAAGAACGGTTGAACCGGCGATGCCGTGTACCGAGCGAAACGCCTTTCCCAGCGGCTTGATCACGGTTTGCATGCCGCCCAGTAATTCGTCAACTGCGATTCCTGCGTAGAAGTCGTTGATTTTGACGACCACGACATTCTCCTTGCGCGGAACTTCTCCGGCCACGCTAAAGGCATGCCGCAAGCGCACGTAAGGCAGAGGTTCGCCACGAAGGCTGAGAACGCCGCTGGCATCGGTGTTTCTCTGTGTCGCGGGCAACTCGGTGCATTCGGTGACGTGCTCGATCGGCACGATAAAAACTTCGCTGCCCACTCTCACCGAGAATCCCTCAATAATAGCGAGCGTCAGTGGGAGTCGAATGGTGATGGTGCTGCCTTTGCCAGCGGCGCTGGCGATATCGACAGTGCCGCGCAGCGTATCGATATTGCGGCGGACGACATCGAGACCGACACCCCGGCCCGAAAGATCGGTGACCGATTCTGCCGTGGAAAATCCAGCCCGGAATACCAGGCTGTAGATTTCCTGATCGCGGAAGTCGTCTTTCGCGGAGATCAATCCGACCAGGCGCGCTTTTTCGAGAATTTTCGTTTTGTCAAAACCGGCTCCATCGTCTTGCAGCGTAACGACGATATTGCCAGCGCTGTGCGCGGCTGCCAGTTTGATCAGCCCACAAGGGTTCTTGCCCTTACTTTCGCGGGCCTCGGGTTTTTCCAGGCCGTGATCGACGGCGTTGCGGAGAAGATGCAAGAGTGGATCTTTGAGTTGCTCGAGGACGGTCGTGTCGACTTCGACATCTCCGCCAATGACTTCTAGTCGGGCGAGCTTTCCGTGGCTGCGCGCCAAATCCCGCACTGAACGCACAAACTGGCGGAATAAGGGCCCGACTGGAACCATGCGTATGCTCATAACCTCGCTTTGCAGGTCCATGTAGAGGCGCTCCGCTTCGCGATGCATTTCGAGAATGGCACGGCCTTGATCGCCGCTGAGGTTTTCGATCATTTGGCGGAGCCGGCCCTGCGCAATAACGATTTCACCCGTCAGGTTGAGCATGTGATCGAGCTTGTCGACATCGGCGCGCAGAGTGCGATGGTTGGCATTGGACAGTGCGTCGATTTTTGTTCCTGAGATGGATTCCTCGCGGGTACCGTTGGCCCGGACAACACGTTTGGAGCGCTTCTCGACTTCGCGAGCAATTTCTTTTCTCAGGTTCTGTTGCTGGGATGTCAGTTCAACCGGCCCGGTCTGGGCCGCGGAGACCATAGCGCGAAGCTCATCTACGGCTTTCAACAACAGCGAAATCAACTCCGCAGTGGGCAGGAGTTGCTGCTCGCGAAAGACATCCAGAAGATCCTCGACGACGTGGGCGAAGCCGGACAGTTCCGTCAGTTGAAGCGAGGTTGCATTGCCCTTGATGCTGTGGGCCACGCGAAAGATGGTATGCAGAAGCTCGGGTTCGGAGGGGTTGGATTCCATCTGCACCAACGCCTGCTCCATGACATCCAGGCCCTCCTCGGATTCGGCAAGGAATGAAGCAAGGATTGCATCACGATCGAAGTCGGAGAATTCCATCGTTCCCCCCTTCGCTACCGAGTTGATAGTGCAACTCCCGCATATTCACTGAACCTGCTCAAAGCTCTTAATGGTTGTGACTCCCTCTGCCAGCTGAAAGACGAGTCTGCGTCCGTGTTTTCCAGAGACATCTCTTTCCACGACCGGAATTCCCGAGGTGCGGAGAAAACGTTCAGCGAGATCGACGTTTCTGGTTCCCAGAGATTGCGAAAGATCGACGGAAAAGGCGCTCGATCCGCCAAAAATCTTAGCCTGCAAATTTTTGACCTCACATCCCAGCGCCAATACTTGTTTCAAGAGTTCCGCATTAGCAACATTGCCGTAACGCAGGCGGTTGGGGCCGTCAGTCGGCCCTTCCGGCAGGAGGTAATGGTTCATCCCACCGGCGCGCATGTGGCGATCCCAAAGGCAGACCGCTGCGCAGGAACCGAGAATGGTTGAGATAGTGATGGGATCGCGACTGGCGAAAACCTGCCCCGGATAAAGGAAATGCCGGCTCTCGCTGGACTCTGCCGGGGTGAAATCCTTCATGAACTCGTTGGGCAGGACCGCGGGATTGAACTTGGGGGCATTTCCGCTCATGGTTTCATTCCTGGCCGCGCGGGCGTTGATGCTTGATGCGCATTGAGGCCGAACAGAGGATTGGCCGCCTCTTCGGAAAGAAGCTTGAAGAGTTCCATGTCGTGGGTGTCGAAGGCGATCTTCTGTGGAAGCAAGCGCAGGATGGCGAGAATCCCAATGGTTTGATTTGCCACGCGAATGGGAACGAAGGCTTTTGCCATGCCGCTGGAACGATCGCAATCGGTTACATCGATGTGACAATCGCCTTGCAGCACGCGCTCTAGGCCAGCCGCACCGATCGCGTGCGACAAGTCGTAGTGGTCGAGGTCGGCCCCGAAGGACCAGCACACGGTGAAAGCATCGCCGCCAGCATCGACTTCGAAAAGACCGATCTCTTCACAGCCGAGCAGGTTGGCGACAATCTCACGCAGACCCTCAATCGCGTCTTCTTTATCCTTGCTTTCAGCGAGTCTTTTGCGAGCCGCCGACAAGCGCAGATCGTTCATGGGATCGGCCATGGGGGCCCGTTTCGGCGCGGACGCATGATTTCCGTTAAAGTTCATGAAAAGTCGATTGCCCTATGACAGACCATTTCTATCGCTGCAGGGAGCCGAACCGGGTTCGGGTTGCGCTACTCACCCAGATAGCTCTGTAGCAGCGCGACTAATTCGGAGCCATTCACCGGTTTAGTGATGTAGTCATTGCATCCGCTCTGGAAGCCGGCCTCCATGTAGGATTCTTCGCCGCGCGTGGTGACTAAAACGATGGGGATCTCGCGGGTGTTCGGTCCCTGGCGGAGTTTCTTGCAGGCCTCAAAACCGTTCATCCGCGGCATGACCACATCCATCAGGATGAGATCGGGGCGCTCCTGCTGGGCTTTTTCGACGGCTTCCTGCCCGTCGCTCGCGGTGACGCACTGGTAAGGCGTGCGTGTTTCCAGAATCTGGCGCTCCATCATCAGAGCGGTTCTGGAGTCGTCAACCACAAGAATTTTCTTGGACATCGTTCTCCTCAGTTCAGGGCTGCTAAGGTTTACGAAATCAACGGCAGGAACCAGCGTGCAGTCAGTGCCCTGTCATTAAGAATCTTTAACATAGGCGGTTACCGCCAACTAGTTACGCTAGTAATTGACGAGATGGAATATCGATCGGCGCAGAAGCTGATGGTAGTTACATCGCGGTTCGAGGCGGGATTGGTTACCAAGGTTTTTCGAAGGTGACAGCCATCACAATGTGGCGTTCGACACGGTGACGGGCGCTAGAGGACAAATCATCACGAAGACGTGTGGCAGGGCAAATCACTTGACGTATTTTGGCCCTGAAGGCGTGTTCCATGGATCGTAGTGAAGAGCGAATTGAATTCTGTCTTTGATAGTTGGATGGTCATACGACCAAAAAACCAAGAACCTGCTTGGCGCTGGATAGTCGTAGCTTTTCTCGCCGAGCCTTTGAAATGCCGATGCGGCGACTTCAGCGCTGTTCGGAATCATGCCGTGGATGACTTCCAACCCGTAGATATCGGCTTGATGCTCGAGATGTCGGCTGAAGGCGCTGGCAAATGGCTGAGAAACCAGGGAGAGCAGAGTTAAGGTCAGTAAGAAAACCGGAAGTGCGGCAAGATCGTCGATGCCGCGAAGCCGCCAGCCCTCGCCCCATCGCGCCATCATCGCAACCACGATTGTTCTTCCCACCCAAAATCCCGCGAAAGCCAGCGCGGCGAAGAACGCCAATCCTTTGTAGATGTGATTCAAAACATAGTGACCCATCTCGTGCCCGAAGACGAAGATGGTTTCGGAGATGGTCATGTCGCGCGCAGCGTTGTCCCAGACGACCACGCGTTTGGTCGCGCCGATTCCGGTGACATAAGCGTTGTAAGTTGTCACTTTCTCGCTGGCTTTCATTTCAAACATCCGGTCCGCCGGTATTTGAAGTCCGCCGCGTGCGGTGACTTGCTGTAGCGCCGTAACGAGCTGGGGCTCCGTTTTTTCGAGCGGGACGAAAGTGTTGAACATGGGATCGAGAATCACTGGGGCTATAAAGATGATGAGCACGATGAAAGGCAGCGTGAGCAACCAGAAGTAGAACCACCATCGTCGCGGGCTCTTGCGGATGACCCAGAAGAGTCCAAAAATAGCGAGAATAGTGACGACGAGCGATAGGGTCTGGCCTTTGAGCCAATCGCCCACCCATGAACCCCAATCTTGCACAGATAGCCCGTATTGCCGTGAGATGTGGTGGGTATAAACATCCATCGGCAGCAGGATGACAGCAATCAAAAGCATCAGCAGCGGCACGAAGATCAAAGTTTGCGCAAATCGCTTCTCGCTGGCGCGCTCCGCTAGATCGCGAAAGAATGGTGCTACCCGAAGTTGAAGCAACGCCCAGAGCATGGCGATGCCGAAAACTACGCCGAACAGATACAACACGGTACTGGTTTCGTAGAGCGCTTTGGCTTTGGCGAGTTTGTCGCGGGGAAGCGTGTAGTCGGTCACTTTCAGTTCGTGCGGCTGTGTTTGGCTCTGCGCCGGTTGCTGCTCGGGGGACGCGGTCTGTGCCGGCGCACTTGCCATTGACGATAAGATGGTCGCGCCAAGAATCAACCACATCAGGCTTGCTTTCAACGCCGTTCTCCGTTTGGTTTGGTTTCTGGGATTGATGATAAGTTGTTCGAGACTCATAATCCAATGGCCGAGCGAGATACTGTTACATGATGGACCGGTATAGTATGAACATTTCTTTTCGGATTGGAGTGGCGGTGCTCGTACTTACAGCTTCGATGAGCGCGCGCGATCGTTCAAACGCGCGCTCCATGGTGATTACTCCGTACGGGATCGTGGCGACGAGCCACGTGCAGGCGTCGGTTGCGGGGGCGCAAATTCTGGCGCAAGGAGGTTCGGCGGTAGACGCGGCGATCGCTGCCAACGCGGTTCTCGGCGTCACCGAGCCCATGATGAACGGCATGGGCGGCGATCTGTTCGCAATTTACTGGGAAGCGAAAACAGGCAAGCTTTATGGCTTGAACGCCAGCGGATGGGCGCCGCAAGGGCTGACGATCGAGCACCTAAAAGCGAAGAAAGACGTTGAGATGCCGGTCGAAGGCATCGACTCCGTGACCGTGCCGGGAGCTGTGGCGGGATGGAACGCCCTGCACCATCGCTTCGGGCGGCTGGCATGGAACGATCTTTTTCAGTCGGCGATTTCTTACGCGGAGGAAGGTTATCCGGTTCCGGAGGTCATCGCCTCTTATTGGAAGGATTCTGCCGATTGGCTGAAGGACGACCCCGAAGCGCAGCAAGTTTATCTGCCGGGTGGCAAATCGCCGGAAGTTGGGCAGATGTTTCAGAATCGGGATCTGGCGAAGGCTTTGCGGTTGATTGCCGAGCAAGGGGCCGATGTGTTTTACAAGGGCCAGATAGCGCAAGCCGTTATCGCCACTTCGCAGGTTTTTAAAGGGACAATGGCTCCGGCCGATCTGAGTGATTTCTCTCCCGAGTGGGTTGAGCCGATTTCAACTACTTACCGCGACTGGACGATTTACGAACTCCCCCCAAATGGGCAAGGCATGGCTGCGCTCGAGATGCTGAACATTATGGGGGCGGCCCCACCATCGCCCGATGGCCCGCTCAGCGTTGCCGAGCTGCACAAGAAGATTGAAGCGATGAAGCTGGCCTATGCCGATTTGGGCCGCTACAACGGTGATCCGCGATTTGCCATGGTTCCGGTGAAGGGGATCCTGTCGAAGGAATATGCGCGTGAGCGAGCAAAGCTAATCGATCCGGCGAAGGCGAATTGCGACGTCGCGGCTGGTGTGCCTCCGTTTAGCGATACGACATATCTCTCGGTGGTCGATCGCGACGGCAACATCGTTTCCTTGATTCAGAGTAACTACGAAGCGTTCGGCGCGGGCATCGTGGTGCGCGGCATGGGATTCGCGCTCCAGGACCGGGGCGCCCTGTTTTCTCTTGACCCGGCGTCACCGAATGCGCTTGCTCCCCGCAAGCGCCCGTTTCATACGATCATTCCCGCCTTTATGGAGCGCGGGGACGAGCACATCGGCTTCGGAATCATGGGCGGTGCGAACCAACCCTTGGCCCATGCGCAGTTCGTTTCGAATGTCGTTGACTACGGGATGAACATTCAGGAAGCGATGGAAACCGCGCGATTCACCGTGAGTCCGCAGCGGGGGTGCAATATTGTGATCGAATCGCGCGTGCCGGCGGAGGTGCGGCAAAAGCTCACGGCAATGGGGCATCAACTTGATGTGCGCCGCGAATATACAACCGCCATGGGCCGCGGGCAGGCGGTTTTGCACAATACGAAGACCAAAGTGAATTACGGGGCTTCTGATGCGCGCGCCGACGGCGCGGCTGTGCCCGAACCGCCGCCGATAAGAGAAAAGTGAGCTGACTGCAACTTAATTGACGCCATCGGTTTGCTGACGGTGGCCAGTCAGACGCACTGTCAATCGGGGGCTGTCGTTCCGAATCGCCGCCAAGCGGCAGCTAGGAACCTGCTGTTTGCCTGTATTGGAAAGAGTCCACGGCAGGCGTGCCTACTGATTCGTCGCCTGCTCTCTTACCCGCTTTTCAATCCGTTCTTCTAATTGCCCAAAGAACTTCCGAACATCGGCGAACGTTGTCGCCGGATCATTGTTGTAATCCATAAGGCGATGATGGTAGTTCTTCGTGGGAGCAAGTGCATCGATCACAAATCGCGCTTCCTGCATGGCCGCGCCACGATGTTCGAAGTTCCCGTTAACTTCCTGAGTCGCATCTTCTAACGCGCAATACAAACTGAAAGCTTTCGCGTTTGGTGCGCACTTTCGCGTGTCGGCTCGATCCCACTTATTTTCGCTGTCGAGGATTTCTCGAGCTCGCTGCACGATGCGCAAATCGGCATCGGTAACGGGCGGTCTGGCATCGGGATCGTCGTCTCCGCTTTTTGCGATTTGTCCGCCCTTGAATTGCGCGAACAGGCGTTCCGCATTCTTGTGATAAATCTTTTCCAGTACTCCATCGGGAAGATCGAGTCCCGAAATCTTCCAGCGGCCCTGCCCGGGATATCCCCAATAATCGAAATATTCGTCCGAGGTTTCGAGCCAGCGGAAGTGATTGCGATACATGGCTTCGTCCATGCCGTTATCGGTGCCGAACATGATGCGGTCCTGATATTTGATAAAGAACTCGCGGGTGCGGCGCGGTTGGCGTCCGAGTTCGGCCTCGCGGGCGCCGAATTCGACCATTACGTTCGGCAAAGTATCCAGCAAATGGGAAACGTAGTCGAGGTTCTCGGGCCAGTTTGCCATATGCAGCGCAACGAAGGTTGTGTGCGGATGTCTGGCAAACATGCGGTCACGCGCCGCGAGGAGAGCTTCTTTCGTGGGGAACTGCGGGCCGTAAAAACTCCAGCCGGGATGTTCGATCAGCTCTTCATAACGTTCGTTCGTGTTGTCGATAGGATGAAAAAACGCTTCGGGGTCCGACGTATGAATGGAAACCGGAATTCCCAACCGCCCGCATTCTTCCCAGATGGGATCCAGGCGTGGATCGTCGACGGCGATCAGCTTGCCCGACTTGTCGCGATCGGTCAAACCCAGATCTTTTAATTGTTTCAAGCCACGCGCGCCGCGAGCGACCGAATCGTCGAGCTGTGCGACCATTTCCTGGCTGAAATTCGGGTCGCCGATCTTGCTGAAATCGATTTGCTCGAAGACGATGAAGCGGCCCGGATACGGCTTAACCATCTCGTCGATTACGTGTTGCAGCTTCTCGCCCCACATGCCGGTCAGGATAACCACGGTTTTCACGTTGGTATGGTCCATGATTTCGATGACGCGCTGCGGCGGTAGATGGTCTTCGATTCGCATAGCGTCATTGGTGTGATTGTGGACGTCGATCACGTAAAACTTGGCGCGGTCGATGTTGTGTTGCGACGCGTGAAGCATCGACTTCGGGTGGAAATCTTTCAGCAGAAGAGTTTTCTTCTGGTCGGCATCGGCTGCGGATTTGTAACCGATGTTTTCCTGCGATTGTGTGGGAGCCGGCGTATTCTGGCCGAAACCCGAAGTTATAAGAAGGATGGTAAGCACGATGGTCGAGAGCAGATTTCGCTTTGTGGACATAATTTTCGTGGGCGTCATTTTCGCGGACATCACTTTCGCCAACATATGTTTTGTGTACCAGGACAGCAACTTGGAATGTTGCCGCATCATGCCCTCAGCAAATTGCGGGCTATGAACAATACATTGGCCGGACGTTCCCCGAGCCGGCGCATGAAATAGGGATACCACTCGGTGCCGAACGGAATATAAATGCGTAAACGCCAGCCGCTTTTCACCAGGTTTTGCTGCAGATCGCGGCGGATTCCGTAGAGCATCTGAAACTCAAACGAGTCAGGAGAAATCCTTTCCTGCCTCGCGAAAGCCTCGATTTGCCGAATGATGTTTTCGTCGTGCGTGGCGAGGCCGTGATAAATGCCGCTCTTCAGCAAGGTTTTCGTAAGCTTGAGATAATTATCGTCTACGTCCGATTTTGCGGCGAAGGCGATGTCGGCGGCCTCTTTGTACGCACCTTTGCAAAGCCGGATGCGGATGCCATCGGCGAGTAGTTTTTCGACATCGTTCTCCGAGCGTTTCAGATAAGCCTGAATCACGGTCCCGACGGAACTGCCATATCCAGGCTTCCGGTGTAGCTCGTGAACGAAATCCAAGGTGCGCTGCGTGTACGGCGAGCCTTCCATGTCCACGCGGACAAAACCTGGCGGGTTCATCGACGCGGCTTTCGCAACCAGGCTGGCGACGAGTTCGCGCGCCAGATTCTCATCAACGTCGAGTCCCATATGAGTCAGTTTGAGGCTGATGTTGGCATTGAGCTTTTCAGTAACGATGGCGTCGAGAATCTGGTGATAGAGCCGGGCGCTGTGGCGTGCTTCGTCGGGATTGGTGACATTCTCGCCCAGATTGTCGATGCTGACGCTCATCCCGGCGCGGTTGATGGATTGGGTCGCGCGGACGGCATCTACGATTTCTGTACCGGCTACGAACCGGCCGGAAACGCGGTGCCCGATGGAAGATTGCTCGGCAAAATGTCGCAAGGATTTGTTTTCAGAAAGGCGAACGAAGAAGGTTCTCAGCATTTGCCACCTGAAAGGTTATGAGGAAACGGAAATTAATGAGTAAGTCATAAAGGACACAGAATGTTGTATCACAAAGAAAGGTCTCGCAGATTGATCTGCGACATGCGCACGAGAGCGGCTAATATGGGCGAGAAAAACGAAGGTGGCTTAGGGCGTAAATTTTAATTCCACAACCTGGTGAGTTTCATGGGACGCTGGTTCCCATTTCCACTCGTGCAGCGCGGCCTCTGCCGATTGAACCAGGATGGGATGTCCACCCTTGACTTCAATGGATTTCACCTTGCCGCTGGAATCGACCAAAACGTCAATCCGCACGCTGCCCTGGATTTTCATGGCGCGGGCGAGAGCGGGATATTGCGGAACCACTTTATTCACGATTCTGCGGTTTGCTTCTGCTGCGTCTTGACCCAGAATGCACTGCGGCGCAGAGAGCGCAGGGGACAGGATGGCCAAAGCGATAAGTGCAGACCTGGTGCGCATAGGGGTTAATCTTCTACGCGAGGATAAGGAAGACTTAGACGGCGTTAAAGATTACCCAGGTAATGCGCACGTAAATCCTGTAAAGGGCACGCTTTCCAGGGCCCGCACCGCATGCCGCCCCTAGCCGGCCTGCTCTTCCAGAAATTTCTCGACCTCAATGGCAGCCATACAGCCGGTTCCGGCCGCAGTGATCGCTTGCCGGTAGCGGCGGTCCTGCACGTCGCCACAGGCGTATACGCCATGAACGCGAGTCATTACGTAGTTATGAGTTTTGATATATCCGTCGGCATCGGTGTCGAGATGCCCGGCAAACATTTTCGCGTTGGGGTCGTGGCCGATACCCAGGAACAGCGCACTCGTCGGGAAGTCGGACACTACTCCGGTTTTGACATTACGCAGCTTAAGGCCCGTAACTTCGTTGTGTGCGGTGTCGTAGACATCCTCGACAACCGTATCGGTAAGAAAATGAATCTTGGGGTTCTTCTTTGCCCGTTCGAGCATGATCTTCGAGGCGCGAAAGTTTTGGCTGCGATGAATGAGCGTAACCTTTGTCGCGAAGCGAGTCAGGAAGATCGCCTCTTCCATGGCCGAGTCTCCGCCCCCGATGACGACGATTTCTTTGCCCGAGAAAAAAAATCCGTCGCAGGTCGCGCACGAAGAAACGCCATGGCCAATGAGCTTTTGCTCGTTGGGCAATCCGAGCCAGCGTGCCGACGCGCCGCTGGCGATGATGAGCGCTTGTGTGTGCACCTGGTGCTTGCCGAGATGAAGCAGGAACGGACGCTGGCTGAAATCCACGCTGGTGAGGTGCGCCATGCGATATTCCGCCCCGAACCGTTCGGCCTGTTTGCGCATGTTATCGATCAATTGCGGCCCCATGATGCCTTCGGGAAAACCGGGAAAGTTCTCGACCAGCGTGGTGAGAGACAACTGGCCGCCGGGTTCGTGGCCCTCGACGACGAGAGGTTTCAGGTTGGCGCGCGCAGTGTAAAGCGCGGCAGTGTGCCCGGCGCAGCCGGATCCGATGATGACGACGTTGCGCGTTTCGCTCATAAGAATTTGGTAATTAGCCGTTAGATTATCCGAGCCGATTTTCGATGCAAACTGCAATTCTTAGGCAAATAGAAGACGACGAACTTGAAGCTGCTGAACTCTACAGATCATTTCGTTTCTTGATCTTTTGCCGATTTCGGCTTTATTAGCTTTTGCTCGCCGTTCGGGATTTGCGCCAACTCCGCGGAAACCGTGTGCCGCACTCCAAGCAGCTTGCGATAGTTGGCCAATATCTCTGAGGCGCTGCGGAAGAGTGGCTCATAGGCACTCTGATCGGGTGCCGGTCCATTCTCGGCGACTGAACATCGCGCTAGGGCGATCGACGATTTTCCGAAGCGCTCAAGGCGGATGCGGTTTGCCGGTGTATTCGCGCCGATCATGTTCTCGGCGCTGCCGATCGCAGAGGCGCTGTCTTCCATGGAAACCTGAATCAGATCCTTCGGATCGCGGACGTGCAAAACGAGTGTCTCCACCATATTTTGTCCGTCGTTGCTAAACGAATATTGCACGCTCGAAAACGTCGCCTGCACCGCGAACTCGTGCCTAATGCGCACGTAGCTTGCAACCGAAGACTCATCTGACATTTTCGCATTCTGCGCCGGCTGCAGAAAATTGGGTGGAGTGTCGAGAGTCGATCGTCCATGAGAAATCTCAAAGTCCTCTGCAAATAGGGGCTGCTTCGGAATCCGCGCCAGAGCAGCGGCAATTTCTTTTTGCTCGGCGACAGAGGGCGTGCACACGTTGAGTACGTTTACTTTTACTTGCGGCTGAGTTGGGGATGTATCAGCCGGCTGCTGACATAAGGCGGGCAGCGCCAGCACGGCTCCGGTCAGGAACAAGATTAGTTTTTGGGGCACGGCTGAATTCTAAATGATGAATGCGAAATCGCTAAAGTCGGCAAAAGTTCAAACATTTCCGCTGGCGACCACAAGGCGATTAGAATTCATTCATGGCGAATTTAACCTTGGTTTACGGTATGCGGCTGCTGCCTTCGGAGGACGTGGCCGAAGTGGGCGAGGCTCCGGTAAAGCTCACCAACGGTCATGAGGCGCACGTGACGATGCACGTGCTCGAAGGCAGTAAGGAAGAAATTGAGAAGCAGTTGCGGACGAGCCTGGAAGCTTTTTTCGACCTTTATCCCGAGATTTAGGCGCTTGAAGTGGAGGGCTTTCGGCGAAGAACTGTGGATCGCCGTATCCGTGGAACCACTCGTGTAAGGGTGTACTTCGCAAATTCATGAAGCAGTCCTACTACAAGTTGCGCGAGTGGCTGTTGACGGATGGTTGGTGGCCGCAAGGCTGGGTCGCGCGTGGCGCTTATTACTCGCTCGGCCTTGCGATCTTGCTCTGGCTGCTGAAGTTGGTGCTGAAGTTTTTTTCCTCGGAGTGGGGAGACAGCCTTGGCGGCTGGATCAGATTTCTGCTTTTCGATGCTGCGCTGCTGTTTTGCATTGTCACCTTTCGCGGGCTCAGGCGAAAAGTTCTTTGGCGGCTGCGCAACCGGTTGATCGTCACTTACGTGTTCATCGGTGTGATCCCGGTCGTCCTGCTACTTGTAATGGCTGCGATTACGATTTATCTTTTCGCCGGCCAGTTTGCCAGTTTCGTTGTTACTTCAGAAATTAACTCGCAACTCCGCAGCATGCAGGCCGTGAATGCCGCATTCGGAAGCGAACTCGCGGCGCGCCTGGAAAAAAGCGAAGCGCCCACGGCCGATTCGCTGGCGGGATTGCGCAAGCGTGACCACGCATGGAGCCGGCGAAGAGTCTGCGCCTGGTACGACGCAAAACCGTTACCAATAAGCGGGGCCGAGATCGAGGCAGTGCGTTTTCCTGGGTTCCTGAGCAAGGAAGAAAATCCCTATAGCAAAGCGGGACGCGAAGGCCAGCCGTTCAAGCAAATTGTCCGCGACGATGACGGACTCTACATACGTGTCGCATCTTTGTTCGATTTAGGTAGCGGCAAGCTGATGGTGGTTACCAGCGAACCGCTCGACAGGCCGCTCATTGAAAAGATTGCCGCCAGCCTGGGCGAGATTACGCTTTACACGGCCGGGAGCAGTACTCAGGATCATAAAGGCGTCACTCCCAGCCAGGCCTTACCGCAAGCGGCGCAGACCGAAGCAGGCGTATCTGCCAATTCCGGTAACAGCCGTTCCACCACTGTTCCCCGGGAGAGCAAGCCCAAGAAAGATACATTTGACGCGCAGGCACTGCGGGCGACTTTTTCAGTTGGCGCACTTCCCCAAGCCGCAGGAATCACGGATCGTGAGATCACATTCGGTACTCCGCTGCAGGTAGTCGATTGGACAACTGGCGATACTTCTCGTGCGGGCGCAATGGTCATGGTGCGAACCCGGCCCTCGATTTTGTATGGACATTTGTTTGCGGCTCTGGGCGACATCGCTACCGGGGTCGAATATATTCTGCTCGCGGTTCTGATTTTCTTCGGCCTCATTGAACTGATCGCTCTGATTACGGGTACACGGATGACTCGCACCGTGACCAGCGCGGTGGCGCAGCTTTATGATGCCACCGGCCACGTGAATCGCGGGGACTTCAGCCATCGCATCCCCGTCAGGTCGGCCGACCAGTTGGCGCAGCTCGCGCTCTCGTTCAACTCGATGACCGAGTCGATCGAAAAGCTGATCGAGGAGCAAAAGGAAAAACAACGGCTGGAGGGCGAGCTTGCCATTGCGCAGGAAGTGCAGGCGCAGCTGTTTCCGCGGCAGGTTTCAGAGCTGGAATCGCTCGAAGTGCACGGCTTCTGCCGTCCGGCGCGGACGGTGAGCGGAGACTATTATGATTTTCTTACCGCGAGTTCGCACAAGCTCATTCTCGCCGTCGGCGACATCAGCGGCAAAGGGATTTCGGCGGCGCTGCTGATGGCTACGATTCACTCGGCGGTGCGCGCCTATAGCGTTGAAAGTTTGCCGCAAATGCGAGAGCCGGTAGCAGTCGGCGCGGTTTCAGGCGCGGGACGAATCATGGCAACCTGGCCGGAAGGGATCGAGGTTTCCCCCGGAGCGCTGCTTGGATTGTTGAATCATCAGCTCTACGAGAGCACTCCGCCGGAAAAATATGCGACGTTATTTCTCGGAATTTACGATGGCCGTTCGCACCGCTTGACCTACAGCAACGGAGGACACCTGCCGCCGATCCTCATTGGCGAAGACGGCCGAGTGCGAAAACTGGAGGCCGGTGGCACCGTCATCGGGCTTTTCGACAATATGACCTACGATGAGGATTCCGTCGAAATGCATCCCGGCGAAGTTTTTCTGGCCTATAGCGACGGGGTTACCGAACCGGAGAACGAATTCGGTGAATTCGGCGAAGAACGTTTGATCGACCTAGTGAGTGAGAACCGGCGATTGCCGCTTGTGCAAATCAGTCAGACGGTTACGGCAGCGGTCGACGACTGGATTGGCGAGCATGAGCAGCCGGATGACATTACGCTGGTGCTGGCCAGAGCGCGATAAAGATTGTGCAACTGCGAAATTTGGTAATCGGGCAATTTAGAGAACCTCGCCGTCCACGCTGTTGGAACGGGCTATTTGCCGAACGTTCCTTCTTTTCTTGGCAGCAGTGACACGCGGTTGGTGGCAGCCATGTCTTGCGCCACCCCCCCCATTACGACGGGGCCATAGGGCGTGATCAACACTCCGCGCGCGTCGCCTCGTGGGTCGTAGGTGTTGTCGCTCAACTTATTCCACTTCTGGCCGCGGGCATCGAATTCAAAAGTGAATGTCGAAACTTCCGCCGGCTTGCCGTCGTATGCGACACCTTTGTAATCGTGAGGCGTCGAAGTGCCGCCGGAAAAGTAAATTCTCTTGTAGCGATCGGAGCCACCGCTGGCGATTCCAAAACGCGCCGGACCGGGATGCGGCGGAAGTTTGCTCCATTCAATTTTGGCGGGATTCTTGCGGTCAACCTTTCCGAGCCAGCATTCGTCCGATGCTACGTAGCGCGGCCCGCCTACTGGTCCGACTTTGGCACCATCGATCACGACGATGTCGTCCTCGGAAACTCCGCCGGCTTGCCCGAACGCTGGAGTTCCGGGAAACGGCGTTGCCTGACTCCATGTATCTTTTATCGCGTCGTAAACCTGCACATTATTGACCGGGCCGTTCGCCGAGCGGCCGCCGATTAAATATATGAAACGATCGTGTATCACCCCGCTGACTGCGCTATCGACCGCAACCGGCAGATCTTTGCCGCGAGACCACTCGCGAATGCTCGCTTCGTACACGTTTACGTCTGGAACGGGGCGCTCCGCGCCGTCGCTATCGAGCATGAACCCGCCCATGAGCACGATTTCGCGCGCTTTCGCAGCAGCCGCTGCGGCATTCACGCGTCCGACCACTCCGGGCACGGGATGCCCTTCAAACCATTTGCCGCTGCTCAAGTGCAGGACATAAACCTTACTGGTGACTTCACTCCACGTTTCATGTGGGCCGATGCCCATCATGGAAAACAAGTCCAGGCCCTCGCGAAGGCTGGCAACGGCATTGCCCGAAACCGGTGCGGGCATGGGTGCAAGCGCACGTTCTTCCTCTGAGGAACCGAGCATCCCGGAGGCGGAAAAAATCACGACAGCAAGAAGCAGGAGGTTTTTCATTGGTGAGATAGTAACGTAATCGAGGACAATTCTGGCGAGACAGTCATTTCTTGAAGCTGAAAAGAACACTCGAAACGGTCGTTCAGAACCAGGTTTTGCGGCGATACTCACGATAACTTTCGCCGAAAGCGGTTTCGAGGATTCGCGCTTCTTGATGTGCGCGGACAATCTGCATGATGACGACGGCAATAACCAACAGCCACAGGCGAGGGCGGTGCAGGAGCAGTACCACTCCCGAGATTAAGAGCGCCCCGAACACGTAGATGGGATTGCGGATTTTCGAATAAAGGCCGCGTGTAACTAATTGTCGCGCCTCAGGTTTAATCGCAAACGATCGGCCCAATTGAAAGCGCGCGGTCGCTATTCCTGTAATGCCGATTAATGTCAACGCTGCGCCCGCATAGCGCTGCATATCCCATTCGCCGGCGCGAAAGAAAATGATCCAGAGGAACACGGCGGCAGCCAGGATTTGAGCCATTGCTACCACGTAGAAAGACTGTTTCTGCACGTTTTTTTGCGCCGCCCCTTGTTTGAGCTGCGAATGATTCTATTCGATCAGCCTCTGACGCACGGCATGAATGAAGTCAGTGTACGCGGGCTGAACGCCCTCGGCGCGCGTCTGGACGGCTATCTGGCCGCGATGGTAGGAAGAGTGAAAAGGCACATGGGTCAAAATATCTTGCACGGTGCTCATCCACGGCTCACCCTTGGTGTTTTTGTAGGTGATTTGAGCTGCGAGCCGCTCAGGAGAAAGCCGCGCGAAATATTCCTTCCAAAGAATAGCCATGTCATCGATCTGCAGGCTGCATTGCGCGAGTGTTAAATCGGGCCACACCGGCAGACTCTGCGGCTGTTGCCTAATTCTTTCGAGCCAGAGGCGCTCGGCGGAAAGAATGTGGGATAACAATTGCAAGGGCCGATTGCTCAAGTTCGCGTTGCCGCTAATCGCGTCGAATACTTCGCGATTTGCCCATGAATCGTATACGAATTGACGGCGGAGATATTCAAGTGTTTCCATACTCAGGGAGCGATTACCCCACTTTAATCGGCACGTCTCTCGTGCGCAACGGCGTTTAATGCTGCGTTCACATTTCTTATGTAGAGTGCCGAAAGCAGCACCATTGAGATATTCTGAACGAAGCCTCCCAAGGGGCAGCGCATCGCTGACATGCCTCGCAAAGCTGTGACATCGCGAATCGCACCGCAACAAGTAGCGGCGATCGACCGTGCAGAGATGGCGTTACCGATTCCGAAGCTGGAAGCCGCAAAAAAATCCTCCCGCAAGCCGACCCAGTCTCTCGACGAACTTGCGCGCACTGCACTCAAAGCGTTTCTCATCGCGCGGGACGCAGTTTTCAACATTAGGGATCTGCTTACGCACTCCTCGCGCATGGCTTTTCTTGCCATCAAAGAATGCGAGCAGGAATTGGATATTATCGAGCGCTACATCGATGATCGGTTGCCCGCAGCGATCACGCGGGTGAACGAAGCGCGGGCGCGGCAACTCCTCACCAGCCTGAAATGCACCACCGATCTGGAGCGCATCGGCGATCTGATGATGAGCGTGGCCATGCGTGTGCAATCGCGCACCGAAAAAATGTCCGCCTTCGACGTGCGCCAGCTGGTGGAAATGTCGGCAATCCTACGGGAGATGCTCGACCTGGTGTACCGCGGGTTCCTCGAACTCGATCTCGAGGCCGCCCGCAAGGTTCTGCAAATGGACAAAGACATCGACCGTGTCTGTCATGGGCTTTTTCAGAAGCATCTGACCGAGCACACCTCTCAGAACTTCGATGTGCTCCTGATGGCGCAGGCAATCGAGCGTGCGGGCGACCACACAACCAATCTCGCCGAGGACCTTTACAGCCTGATCGAAGGCCGCAGCCTGCGGCACCCTCCGAAGAAAAGGGCAGCTACATAGACGTAACCTCGCCGCCTTCACTGAATTCCGGTAACCCTCCGGCAGAACCGCCTCCAGGCGGCTCGCTAACGTTGTGAATTAAGCTCCGTCTTTAGTATGTTGATTGGCGGGCGGAAGTGTGTCGCCGTGTTCCGCCACGCGTATCTGAACGATGCCATTGGTTTTATCCAGGACATTTCCTAAGATCACCTTCCGGAAAAGGGGCCAAATGTATATTTCTCGAACCATTCTGAGTTTTCTTCTGTTCGCGCTGCCGTTGGGCCTGTTTGGACAAAGTGCCGGCACTAACGCAACCACAACCCCATCAACGTCGTCTCCGGAGCAGACTGCGCTGCCGAAGCTCGAACACTTCGATCCCAATCTGGTCGATAAATCTTTGAATGCCTGCGACGACTTCTACAAGTATTCTTGCAGCAAATGGGTCGCTGCCAATCCGATTCCAGCCGATCAGGTTTACTGGACCAGCGGCAGCAATCTCGAACTATGGAACGAAAACATTGAGCGCGAGACGATGGAAGCCGCCAGTAAAGGCGATGCGAGCCGCAGCGCGGTCGATCAGAAGATCGGCGACTACTGGGTTGCATGCATGGACGTGAATGGCATCGAAGCGGCCGGCCTGAAGCCGCTGCAGCCTCAACTGGATCGCATCGCCGCGCTAACATCCAAGAAAGATCTCGCTCTCGAAATCGCCTACCTTCATCGCTCGTTTCCGGGAGCGTGGGAGCAGTCTGACAATCAGACGAACTCACCATTCTTCGGTTTCACCGGGCAGCAGGATTACAACAATGCCTCCATGGTAGTAGCGCAGCTCGATCAGGGTGGGCTCAGTCTTCCGAACCGCGATTATTACATCAAAATGGACGATCACTCGGTTGACACCCTTAATAAATATCGCGTGCACGTGCAAAGAATGTTTTCGTTGGCGGGCGAAGCTGAGGGGCAAGCGGTGAACGATGCGGAGACTGTCGTTAAGCTGGAAACCGAGATGGCGAAGGCGCAGATGGATAACGTCAAGCGGCGCGATCCGAAGAACATCAACAACAAAATGAGTTTGGCGCAGGTTCGAGAACTCGTCCCGGCGATTGACTGGACTGCTTACTTGAAGGCGGTGAATGCGCCCGCCAGCGACCATTTCGTCGTCACCTCTCCGGAGTTTTTCCGCGCGGAAAATAAGCTGATCGAAGAGCATTCGCTCGACCAGTGGAAGACCTACATGCGCTGGCAGGTGATTCACCGGGCCGCGCCGCTTATGACTGCGGCGATGGTCGATGAAAATTTCGACTTCTTTTCCCACACGCTTGCCGGCCAGGAACAGAATCAGCCGCGCTGGCGCCGTTGCGTGCACAGCGCCGACCGGGATTTGGGCGAGGCCCTTGGACAGGCTTATGTCGATCGCGCTTTTCCGCCCGCGAGCAAGGCGCGCACGCTGGAAATGGTGCACGACATCGAGCATGCCATGCAGAACGATATCCAGAGCGTGAGTTGGATGACTGCGGCTACGAAAGAGCAGGCTATGGTCAAGCTGAAGGGAATCGAGGACAAGATCGGCTATCCCTCGCACTGGCGCGATTACTCCAGCGTAAAAATCACACGCGACAATTATTTAGGCAATGTGGAAGATGCTTCGACGTTCGAATTCGAACGCTGGGTGGCAAAGATTGGAAAGCCGGTGGACCGCGGCGAGTGGACGATGACTCCGCCGACGATCAATGCCTATTACGATCCGCAGCTCAATACCATTAATTTTCCCGGAGGCATTCTGCAGCCGCCATTTTTCGAGAAGGACATGGATGATGCCGTGAATTTTGGCGCGATCGGCATGGTCATCGGCCACGAACTCACCCACGGCTTCGACGATCAAGGACGCAAATTCGACGCTCACGGCAACCTGCGCGATTGGTGGACCGCCGAAGACGCCAAAGAGTACGACCAGCGCGGCAAATGCATCTCCGACGAATACACGCAAGATGTACCCGACGCAGGAGCGGGGGTGAAGCAGAACGGTCTGCTCACGCAAGGCGAAGACACGGCTGACAACGGCGGGCTGCATCTCGCCCTGAGTGCCCTCGAAGATCAGCTGAAAAAAGACGGAAAGTCACTGGACGATAAAACTCCCGACGGTTGGACCTATCGCCAGCAATTTTTTCTCTCTTACGCCTTCTCATGGTGCTCAAACATACGCCCGGAAGTGGCGCGCCTGATCGTCACTACGAACCCGCATTCGCTGCCGATTTTCCGCATCGACAACGTCGTCTCGAATATGTCCGAATTCGCCGAGGCTTTTGGTTGCAAGGCGGGACAAAAGATGGTGCGGGCGAACGCGTGCAGAGTTTGGTAAATGGCCGTATCGAACGAAGGACGATTGAGTTTTTACGCGAGGTTCCCCCACCCGGCATGAAGTATTCCGAGTGGGGGATCTCGTCGATGATTAGCTAATCATTCTTCTCAACGGTTGATGTCGTCCTTTGACTGTAACCGCTTTACATATTTCTCCAGGTTTGCCTTATTGTTGTCCGGTGCGGTGGTCAGGGCAGTCTGGATTTCCTTCACCGCTTTATCGAAATCTCCCTGCCCGCTATACACGCGGGCCAGCCCAACGTGCGAAGTCCAGTAATCGGGAAACTTCTTCGCATTCGAGCGGAAGATCGCGAAGGCCTCTTCCTGCTTCTTCTCTCCCTGCAATTGCCGCGCGTAGAAATAGAGCTGCAGCGCGCTGCCCTTTTCCAGTGCCGTATTCCGTGCCATTGCCGCGTCGTCTTTGCGGCCCATAGCATCCAGAATCTTCGATTTGCTCAGCAGGTTGTCAAAGCGCTCTTCGGCCTGGATCGACTGATCTTCGTCTTTCAGGGCTTCATCCAGATTGATCTTGTTGGCGAGAAAATATCCGGCGGCGTCGTCCCACCCTTCCCAGTAATACTGGTTCAGTCCGTGGATCTGCCGGCGAATGCTGGCGGTCACAATGTCGTTTACATTGACGGCAACTTTGAAAGGCACAGCGACTTTATCCCAACTCATCGTCACGACAGTTGAGTCAGCTTTGACGTCGTCGAAATCGTAAACCAGTGCATTGTGCGCATCTGCAGTTTGCGGCTTCACGGTGACGCGCAGCGCATCGTCGTCTTTCTTGTAGCTGAAGCTGCCCCAATCTTTGTAATCTTTCGAGAAGATCACGGTCCACTGATTCTCGCCAGGAATCATATGCAGGCCATAAGTGCCCTTATCGAGCGGTTGGCCTTCGATCGTTACGGGGTCGGTGAAAGTGATGGTCGTATTTTCATTGGCGCCAGCGCGCCAGACTTCGCCGTAAGGAACAACCTTGCCCCAGATCTGCCGGCCATTGGCCAGGGGCCGATGATAGTTAATGGTGATATCGGTGACGCCGATGCGCTGCACGACGACGGCGTGCTGGCTCGCGCGCGGCAAGTCGAGCATCAGGGTTTCGCCGGTAGCGGTCTGGGCCTGGCAAAGGCTGGCGAACATAAAGAGACCGCATAACAAAACAAGCAAACGACTTCTGTGCATGGAGTACTCCTTTTTGTCGTGGGAATCGCCAGCAAATCAGCCGCAAATCTTGAGACTTTGTGTGGAGCACCCGGCCTGACCGCTGTGCTGATGGTGTTAGACGCGCAAAAGATGCCGGGGTAAGCAGAGGAGGGAGACAAGCAGACCGGTACTTGACTCTACGTGCCTAATGTGCCAGAATTCTTTAGGCGAATAAAAAGCGAAAACGCCTCCGGCTTCATTCCGGTGTTCCCTGAAATTCTTGAGGATTTTATGTCTTCCGCAGTGCTTTCCACTTCGGCGGCCCAGGGCCGCTTTTTTGTTTTTGATGCTGAGGCACTGGAAGTCTGGCCGGATGAAGTCTGTCCGGATAGGGAAGCGAGTCAAACGCGCCTAACCGCCAAAGCGCTTGCAGGGCCAGCTTCCAGGCAAGTGAGCAGCGAAGATCTTTCACAGCGAAAAGAACGCTGGCTCGGGATGACAACTCCCGCCTCGCGACTGGCAGTGCGTCCTGCGCCGGAGATGGTCTCCAGCGGCATTGCGGAAATCGATGCGCTGGCCGGAGGCCTGCCGCGCGGTTGCCTGACCGAAATCTTCGGTCCGGCCTCGTCTGGGCGTACCACTTTATTATTAGCCGCTCTGACCGCCGCCACCCGTCGCGGAGAAGTTTGCGCGGTCGTCGACGCCAGCGACGCTTTCGATCCGCTATCTGCTGTCGCGGCAGGGATCGATTTAGACCGATTGCTCTGGGTGCGCTGCCGGGAGGAATTACCACAGAGTCACCCTTCGGCTTCGCTCAAAGCGTGCACTGAGAAAAAAAAGTCAGATAAGCAAACTTTTAAGTTTGAGCAAAGTGAATCACGCTCTGCCGAATACCGTCTCGAACAACTTCTCCGCGCCACCGACTTGCTGCTCGAAAGCGGAGGCTTCGGCCTCATCGCTCTTGACTTAAGCGATCTGCCGCCACAAGCCGCGCGCCGCATTCCGCTGACCACATGGTTCCGTTTCCGTCGTGCCGTCGAACCCACGCCGACAGTGTTGCTCGCCTTCGAACGGCAGTCAATCGCTGGAAGCTGCTCGTCGTTATTAATAAAACTGGGGTCAACAAAACTGGGTGCGGCAGGGAATCGAACCAAAGAAATGAAAGCCGCTCAAGTTCCCGAGCTGGCTCACGCGCGCTTGCTGACAACGCTGGAGATCACCGCGGAAATGGTGCGATCACGATTGGAACGGAAACCTGCAGGTTCTGTTTCGGCGACGTTCGCCAGCAAAACTGCCTGGGCAGGATGAAGAAATTGAGTCATTGAGCGATTGAATTCCAAATGAGTCGATGACCCAATGACTCAGTCGCCCAAAATGACTGAATGCAATCATGCCTTTCGCCTGCATCTTCGTGCGGAATTTTCCCGTGGCCGCGATCTTTCGTGCCGAACCGGAGTTGCGTGCCCAAGCCGTAGCTATTTTCGAAGGCAAGCCGCCGCTGGAAAAAATTTATGCGGTGAATAAAAAAGCTGGAAGTCTGGGAATTGCACCTGGTATGACCAAAGCGCAGGCCGAACTCTGTTCAGGATTGGCTCTGCGTCCGCGTTCTTCATTGCAGGAATCGGCGGCGCATGCGGCGCTGCTCGATTGTGCACAATCTTTTTCACCTTGTGTGGAAGATGCCGCCGTCGGCACTGCAATTCTCGATTTAACTGGCATGGAAGCTCTCTTCGGCCCGCTGCCTGAGATTGCTTGTGCCATTTTCCAGCACGCGGCTGAATTGGGTTTAGATGCGAATGTCGCCGTGTCTTCGAATGCCGATGCTGCCGTGCTTGCGGCCCGAGGATTTTCCGGAGTAACCGTGATTCCTGCCGGTAAAGAAGCTGAGCATCTTGGCTCGCTGCCAATTGAAGTGTTGTTTGCCGAACGCTGTGAAAATAAAAATAACGATGAAGATAAAAAAGAAGCAGCGCTGCTTGAAACTCTCAGCCGCTGGGGAGTGCGTGATCTGCGCGCTCTGGCTGCGTTGCCTGAAATTGCATTGAGCGAGCGGCTCGGGCGGCAGGGCGTGTGCTTGCAGCAACTGGCGCGGGGCAAGGCATCTCGCACACTGGTTCCGGTGGAAGCTCCGCTGGTGTTTGAAGAGGCCGTCGAACTGGAATACCCCATCGTGCTGCTGGAGCCGCTGGCTTTTCTGTTGAATCGCCTGCTTGAACAGATCTGTGCGCGCCTGGCCACGCGTGCTCTGGCAACGCAGGAGTTGCGGCTTACTCTGGAACTTGAAAACATTCCCTCTCTCGGTCGTCGTCCAGAAATTAATCAACAATTTCAGCGCACGCTTCGGCTTCCGCTTCCCATGCTCGATACCAAACTTTTTCTAAAACTGCTGCAGCTGGATTTGAACGCACATCCTCCGGGAGCGCCGATTAAGAAGATTCATTTGGCGGCTGAACCTGTGCGGCAGCGGTCCGCGCAGGGCGGCCTGTTTCTGCCTCCGTCGCCGGAGCCGGAAAAGCTGGAACTCACGCTGGTGCGCATTGCCGGCCTGGTCGGCGAATCCCGCGTCGGCTCGCTGGAATTGATGGATACACATCGTGCAGAAAGTTTTCGAGTGCGGCGATTCATGCCGGGAGCGCAAGCCGAGCACTTACGAAAGGCGAACGATCCAGCAGGGGCAGAGAAACCCTCCATCACCGCGCTTCGAATGTTTCGTCCGCCGCTGCACGCCGCCGTGACTTTGGAAAACGGTGATCCCGCGCGCGTGGCATGCGCAAAGAATAAAGAAGTGCAGGGAAGCGTGCTCTGGAAGGCCGGTCCCTGGCGCAGTTCCGGCGACTGGTGGGAGCGCGAAGCCTGGGCACGCGACGAGTGGGATATCGCGTTGCAAAACGAAAGCGATGTAGCGCTTTATCGTCTGGTACACGACCTGCTGAATGGAATTTGGTTTGTTGAAGGAGCTTATGACTGAAGGAAATTGAGTTGAGTGATTGATAACTGTTTTGGAAAGGTTGTCCAATTTCTCAATTACTAATGTACGTTGAGCTTCACTCCCGCTCCGCTTTCAGCTTCCTCGAAGGTTCTTCCTTGCCCGAGGACATGGCAGCGATGTGCGCGAAATTCAAAATGCCGGCCATGGCCCTGCTCGATACCGACGGCGTCTATGGCGCGCCGCGCTTCCACATGGCGGCGAATAAAATCGGCATCAAAGCACACATCGGCGCGGAGATTTCTTGTCAGTTGTTTGATTCTGTCATCCTGAGCGGAGCTGGTGCTTCACGAAGTGAAGCACCAGCGGAGTCGAAGGATCTCTATAACCAGCAAGTGGTGCCTGGCGTAAGGACTCCCCGCTACGCTCGGAATGACAACATAAATGGGAACGACAAACCATTTCGCCTTCCCCTCCTTGCTTCCTCCCGCATCGGTTACCAGAACCTCTGCCGCCTGATCACTAAGATGAAGCTGCGCGCAAAAAAGGGCGAAGGTGTAGTACGCAAAGAAGAACTGGAAGAGCACGCATCGGGCCTGATCTGCCTGACCGGAGGCACGGACGGCGTGCTCGCCGCTGCCTTGCAACAAGGCGGTATGGAAGCCGCCCACAGGCAAACCGAGCGGCTATTAGGAATGTTCGGACGCAACAATATCTACATCGAACTGCAACGCCACTTTCATCGCGAGGAAGAATCCCATAACCGTGCCGCCATCGACATCGCTCGATCGCTCAATCTTCCCCTGCTCGCAACCAATGGAGTCAGCTACGCCACCGCAAAAGATCGAGAACTCTGCGACGCCTTCACCGCTATTCGCCATCATCGCACGCTGGCGACCGCCGGCCGCCTGCTCTCCCGCAACTCCGAGCGTCATTTGAAATCTCCGCAAGAGATGAGGCAACTCTTCGCCGACATTCCGGAAGCGATCCACAGCACGCTCGAACTTTCTTCGCGCCTCGAATTCACACTGAACGATCTGGGCTACGAATTTCCCCGCTATCCTGTGTCGGAAGGCGAGACCATGAACTCCTTCCTGCGCGACCGCGCCTGGGTAGGCTTTCGCGAACGCTACGGCCGGAAATCACTGGACATGCAAACCCGCGCCCGCCGCCAGATTGAAAAAGAGCTGGCACTCATCGAAAAACTGAAACTCGCCGGATACTTTCTTATCGTCTGGGATCTGATCCGTTTCTGTCGCGAGCAAAACATTCTGGTCCAAGGCCGCGGATCGGCAGCCAACAGCGCAGTCTGCTACTCGCTCGGTATCACTGCGGTCGACGCCGTTGGCATGGAGCTTCTCTTCGAACGCTTTCTTTCCGAGGAGCGCGGCGAGTGGCCTGACATCGATCTCGATCTGCCCAGCGGCAACGAGCGCGAAAAAGTAATTCAGTATCTTTACAAAAAATACGGCGAGCGCGGCGCCGCCATGACGGCCAATGTCATCACCTATCGCAATCGCATGGCCGCGCGCGAAATGGGCAAAGCTCTCGGCTTCGATCCCGAAACTCTCGCGAAAATTTCGGCTGCGGTTGCTACCTGGGAATTCCGCGACGAAAACGACGCGCTCGACCGCCGCTTTCGCGATGCCGGCCTCGATCTCAATCATCCCCGGCTGCGCAAATATTACGAACTATGCCTCGCCGTGCAGGACATGCCGCGCCATCTCGGCCAGCATTCCGGAGGCATGGTCATCTGCCAGGGACAACTCGACTCCGTTGTTCCGCTTGAGCCTGCATCCATGCCCGGCCGCGTCGTCGTGCAATGGGATAAAGAAGATTGTGCCGACATGGGCATCATCAAAGTCGATCTCCTCGGCCTTGGCATGATGGCCGTGCTCAAAGACTCGCTTGAACTCATTCACGGGCATTATTACGAAGAGGTGGATCTGGCGCAGCTTCCGCAAGACGATCCAGAAGTTTATTCCACATTACAGAAAGCCGACACTATCGGAATGTTTCAGGTGGAAAGCCGCGCGCAAATGGCGTGCCTGCCGCGCCTGCAACCCAAACGTTTCTATGACGTCGTCGTGCAAGTCGCGATCATTCGTCCCGGGCCGATCGTCGGGCAAATGGTCAATCCTTTTTTGCAGCGGCGCCAGGGACGCGAAGAGGTCACCTATCCGCATCCTTCGCTGGAGCCAGTGCTTTCGCGCACGCTGGGCGTGCCACTGTTTCAGGAGCAACTGCTGCGCATCGCCATGATCGCCGCCAACTTTACCGGAGGCGAAGCCGAAGACCTGCGCCGCGCCATGGGTTTCAAGCGGTCGCAGGCGCGCATGAAAGAAATCGAGGCCAGACTGCGCGCCGGCATGACGCAGAATGGAATTTCCCAAAAAGCACAGGAAGAAATTATTCTTTCCATTACTTCATTTGCGCTCTACGGATTTCCCGAATCCCACGCCGCCAGCTTCGCGCTCATCGCCTACGCCAGCGCTTATTTGAAGTGCCATTACCTGGCCGCGTTCACTGCCGCGCTGCTCAACAACCAGCCCATGGGATTTTATTCTCCGGCAACCATCACCAAAGACGCACAACGCCACGGATTAAGAATTCTGCCGGTAGATATGACGCAATCGGAATGGCTGTGCACGCTGGAAAACCGTTCACCACGGAGACACAGAGACACAGAAAACAACCTCAGTAAAAATGACATTGTGATCGCACTTCGTCTCGGCCTGCGCTCTGTGCGTGGCCTGCGGGAAGAGGCCGCGCAGGCTCTCATCGGCGAGCGCATCCGTGCTTCTTTTACTTCCATTCACGATCTCACCCGCCGTGTTCCTGAATTGCGCAAAGACGAACTCACGGCACTCGCTGAAATCGGCGCGCTGAACTCAATCGGAAACTCACCACAAAAACTTCACCGCCGCGATGCGCTCTGGCAGGTCGAGCGCGCTGTGCGCGCTTCCGGGCCGCTGCTGGAAAATCTGCCCGAATCGGATTCGCCCTCGCCGCTTCTCCCGATGAATCACGAAGAGCGCCTCGTCGCCGACTTTCGCGGCACCGGCCTCACAGTGGGCCCACATCCTATGGCTTACCGCCGCGAGTGGCTCAAGGCTATGGGCATTCGCCGTGCCAGCGAACTGCGCGATATTCCTAACGGCCGACGGCTTCGCATTGGAGGCTGCGTCATCACCCGCCAGCGTCCCGGCACCGCCAAAGGATTTGTTTTTCTCAGCCTGGAAGATGAAACCGGAGTGGCCAACGCCATTGTCACGCCCGATCTTTTTCACCAGAACCGGCTGTTGCTGACCTCGGAACGATTTCTGGCAATCGAAGGCATTCTGCAGAATCAGGACAATGTGATCTCAGTGAAAGCGGAACGCGTGTTGCCGCTGTTCGTCACGAAGGCGGAAACCAGTTGGCACGATTTTCACTGACTGTGAGGGGAATAGCTAAAGCTGCGGCCTTTCAGAGCAGTCGAGGGACTGATATGCCTCTATTCCGGCGGACGATTCTCCTGGGGAGCCAGCGGCAGCCTGGAAGCGCCACGCATGATGTCGCGCTCTTCAGGAGAGAACATGCCTTTGAAGCGCGGAGAGTCGATGATACGATCGCGCTGATCCGGCGGCATGGCGCTTAAATCACGCACGGCGGTCCTGACCATGCGCTGTCTTTCTGGCGGAAGCTGCCGCATGCGGCCGAATAAGTCGCGGGCATCGGCTTTCTGGCTGGGAGTGAGGTGCTCCCAGGTTTCCATGCGGTTGAGCACGCGCTGCTGCTGTTGCGGAGGCAAACTCGAGAAATGTTCCAGCCGCTGCCGCAACATCTGCTGGCGCTCCGGAGGCAGCCGGCGAAATCCAGGATCGTTTTGCAGCGCCCGGTCGCGCTCGGCGGGAGACATTCCCTGATAGCGGCGCAGCCAATCGCCGGCATGCCCCTGATGAGGCTGCGGCACTTGACGCTGAGCCACTTGCCTTTGCAGCGGATGGTAACTATTGCGCTGGGCCAGACAGGGGGAAAGGCAAGCCACAACTGTCGCCAGCCACAACGCGACCGTTGACCTCTTCGCCTTCATAAATTTTTCCAACCGCATCCCCCTCGCTCTTTACCGCACCCTCGCGCCAGCCCGTATTCATCAACTGCGACTCCTACGGATTCGCGGTTACATCCTGCTGCACTTGCAGATCGTCGAGCAACTCGAAATCGGAATACAGATCATGATTTTTATCCAGCGATTGCAAGTCGCTCACCGCAGTGCCCGGTTCTGCCGGCACAGCTGTGTCGTTATCCGCGACGATATTATCGGCCGGACGGTAGTGGCTGCCCCCATTCAAGAACAGTCCGACGCCAACTGCCATCAGCACAGTCAATGCCGCGGCCAGCACGGGACGCCGGAACCACGCCATAAACCCCGATTGCGGCTTGGCCATCTCTTCGCGCAGCCGAGCTTGCAAGCGAACGTCGAAATACGGCGAAGGCTCCGGAGCCTGCCATTCGCCGAGCAACGCCATTGTCTGGCGAAACTCTTCCAATTTGCCTGCACATGCCTGGCAGCTTTCCAGATGCCCCTTCGTCTCCGGCGATCCTTGGATAAGCCCGGAGGCCAAATCCGGCATCAATTCTCGAATCTCTTCACACTTCATAACTGTTCCCCTGAATTTCCTCGCCACTGCCAACCGCTTCGGCAAAACCAATCTGTCGATCTCGAATGTCGACTCTAAATGAACTGTTTTAGCTGTTCCCGCAAACTTTCATAAGCGCGAAACAACAACGATTTTGTCGCCGATTCGCTCAGCTTCAAGACATCGGCGATCTGCTTGTAATCCATTTGCTGATACTTATGCATCATCACTGCCAGCCTCTGCCGCTCGGGCAGCGCTTCGACTTTACTGCGAATCGCAGCCAGCCGTTCCCGGCGAACCATCGCTTCCTCGGCCGTCATCGAGGCGTCCGGCACATCCATGGTCGTGCCGGTTTCTTCATCTGGCTCATCGAGGCTAACCGTCACTTCCGGACGCTCTTTGCGCGTATCGCGCGCGTGATTCACTGCGAGATTTGTGGCGATACGATAGAGCCACGTAGTGAACTTGGCGCTGGCTTCATAAGTCTGCCGCGAGCGATAGACGCGAAGAAAAACTTCCTGCGCCAGATCTTCTGCCGCCGCCGCGTTATGCGCCATGCGGTACATGAAACTCACCAGCGGACGCCGATACTTCTGCACCAGGAAATCGAATGCGGCTTCGTCGCCGTCCTTGACGCGAAGCATTACCTCGGCGTCCGTGTAAGCTTCTGCGCCAGCCGCGACCGGCTGGAACGAGCTTGGACGCGGCCCCAACGAACCCATCAGCACGCTTCCATCGATGGCGGCAGTGCTCACATTAGATTGAACCCCGAGGCTATCGGAAAGTTGCTCCTTTTCCAACCGTGGGGAACCGGCAGAAGTCCCGGATGCTGAGGCAGATACAGCACTTCGCCGCGGGCTGGTTTCGTTCGCCATTGAGGTTACTTTGGGCATGCAGGTCTGGGCGACCCGAACTCGCCTGAGCCCCCGCAGCCGATAGGCTAACATGCCCGCTTTTCAAGTCCAAGCGCTGGGTGATTAAGCCTTCTCTGTTTTGCGATGACAGCTATCTCCGTGAGGAGATTGGAGTTATAAAGGCAGTCTTGAGGAAACTGAAAGGCTGGTCTTCGGAGGCATCTCGTTCAGCCGTAGCCAGGATACTCTTCCTTCGCCAATTCAAAAGATGAATTTGAGCCCTAACTGGACCTGCCGTGGGGCGAAGGCGGCGTTCGGCTTCAAGAAGTTCTGGGTCGGCTGCTGGTAATAGGCCGGATAGGCAGTATTGAGGACGTAAGCCGTGTACTGGGTGAAGGTCGTGGCTTCGGCAGTGAGGCCGTCACTGGTGATGGTAACGCGCGGATTCAGCCGGTTGAAAAGATTGAAAGAGTCGATGGTCAACTCTACCCGATTGCCATGCCCGACGCGGATTTTGCGGACCAGTCGCATATCGGTCGAGGAGTAATCTGGCCCGGTGAAGGCGTTGCGGCTGTATCCGGGCAGACGGTCGTTGTCGTAATTGCCGTCCTGATTGGGATCGCCTCCAACCGTGGCATTGACGGGACGTCCGCTGCCCGCTGTGACGATGCTCGAAAGTTTCCAGTCGTTGAAGATATGGCCAAGAAACTGGTGCTCGCGATGAAACGGGCGAGGCTCAATGGAAAATGCAGCGACGAACCGGCTGCGCTGGTCCGTGACGCTGGGACCGCGCTCCGCTCCAGGATTGTAAGAATTCTGAACGGTGGCCGGTTCGCCGGCGACGAGAGCGTCCTGTCCATCGTCGATCGCGTGGGCGTAGGTGTAAGAAAGCCGCAAATAGGTGCCGCGCGACATACGGCGGTTAATCGACAGCGTTCCACCGTTGTAGTAGCTGGAGGCGGCGCTTTGGAATTCGTCGATCGATCCGAGTTGTGAGATAAGACGGCCGAGCGGATTGATGCAGGGCGGAAACGCGCAGGTGAGCGATTGGGTGAATTGCCAGGTGGCGAAGGAATCGACGGTATAGTATCCGCCTTGGAAGATCGAGCCGGTGGAATCGAAGATTGGATAGGTCAGGGCGACCGGCTGAGGAAGATTTACGTCGAGTGCCCGAATGAGATGTTCGCCATGAACATAAAGGTAGGAGACGGCGATGGTGGTGTGGCTGGCGATTTCGCGTTCGATGGTGAGGCTGCCTTGCTGCACCCTCGGGGTCACAAAGTTGGGCGCGAAGGCAGAGACGTCGTTGGTGACGCCCTGAGTGAATCCAGTGGGAAGGTTGCATGCGGGGCCAGTCAGCGAGCAGGTGACAAGCGGATTGGGATATGTCGGGAAAACCAGATGATCGTAATAGTTTGCTGTGTCGAGAAACACCTGGGCATCGGTAATGCCGTTCTCCGTAGCGACGGCTGAGTTGTAGATTTGCGGAATGCGGACGTAGAAGATTCCATATCCTCCCCGCAGGACGAGCGGATGAACCTTGCCGAGGGCGTAGGCGAATCCGGCGCGCGGTGCGAAGTTTCGAGGATTGTAGGGAACCTTGCCCGAGGGTGGAAACAGCGGATTGGAAATGAGTCCGGCAGTGGTAAAAGTCTGGAGGTCCCAGCGAACGCCGAGAGTAAGCGCGAGATGGTCAGTAGCGCGAATCGTGTCTTGCGCGAAGGCGGCGTAGTCGTTGCTGTTGGGATGGGAAGCGGCAGGCCCGAAATTCTGTAGATAATATCTCGGGACGGCGTGGGCGTACGCGCGGAGCGGCGTGAGCGGAAGTCCCGCTTCCATGGGTTCGAAGGTAAATGGATTCACCTTGATGGGGTCGAAAATGTATTCCCCACTCTGCTGGCTGGGAAAGAAATCGTAGATCCAGGTGAGAAGCGTATCGCCGCCAAACTTGATGGAGTGGCGGCTGGTATCAAAGCTCAGAGTTTCAGCGAGTTGGGCGCGATGCTCGCGGGTGGCGCGGGGGAGTTGGTCGGAGCGGCCAATACCGTCGATGATGTTAGTGATTTTGATGAGCGTGTCGCTGGTGTTCGTGTAGGACTGGCGGAGGTCGCGGGAGAATTGCGCACGCAGATGGCTGATGAAACGTGGAGTGATTCCTGAAGTAAGCGTTGCTGCGCCGGTATCGGTGGAAACCGTTTCTTCCCCGTTGTCCGAGATGGAATCGTAGGTGAGCGGGCTGGCGGGATCGAGGAAAACGTTGTTCGATCCCCAATAGCGCGAAGAGTTGACGCGCAGGGCAAGCTGGTTGCGCGGAGAAAGATTGATATCGAGTTTCGCGTAAGAGGCATTGCCGATCTGCGCAGCGGGGAAGGCTCCCGCATAAGAGTCGAGCTGGTTAGCGGCGGAAAAGACGAGCGCTTGATCGGTCGCTTCGTAGTCGCCGGGAGCGTAAGGCTCGGTGGTGGGTTGAGGAGCAATCTGCATCGTATTGTTGAGAAATTCGACTACATCGGGGACGTGGAAGTAGTGGGCATCGAATCCTGCGAAAAAGAAAATTTTGTTTTTCTTGAGCGGGCCACCGAGCGTGCCTCCGCCCTGCTGCTGGCGGCTGTGCGGCTTGAAGGATAGAAAAGCGTCGGCCGCACCGAAGCTGCTGTCGCGGATGTAGTAGAGTCCCGTGCCGTGCCAGTGATTAGAGCCGGATTTGGTGACCACGTTGATGACGGCGCCCCCGGCGCGGCCGTTTTCCGCTCCGTAAGAATTCGAAGAGACGCGGAATTCCTGCACGACTTCGGTCGAAACTTGATAGGGAGCGCGGTAGAGGCCGCGAGCCTGCGCGAAAAAGGCGTTGTTGAAGTCGCCGCCATCGACGAGGAAGCTATTTTGAAATCCACGAGTTCCGCCGAAGGAAAGATCGCCATTGGTGGCCGAAGTAAGACTGCGCGGATCTTGCGTGACGCCGGGCGAGAGCAGCATGAGGTCGGAGAAGCGGCGCCCGTTAAGCGGAAGATCTGCGATGCCGCGCTCGTCGACCAGGGTTGAAACGGGGGTGGGCTGTGTCTCGACGAGTTGAGGCGCGCCGGAAACGGTTACGTTTTCCTGGGCCCCGGCAATCGAAAGATGGAAATCGAGTTCTGCGGCTGTGCCGATTTCGACGCGCAACGTCGGCGTGACCTGCGGTGACATTTTATTGGCGACGGCGCGGGCGGTGTAGTCGCCGGGCGGCAGCAGATCAAGGGAGTAGCGGCCCTCGCTGTCGGATGTATTTGAATAGCGCGCCCCCGTCGCGGAGTTCACTGCGACGATAGTGGCCTGCGTTATGCGGCCTCCGGAGGGATCGAATACGGAGCCGCGGATGGCTCCGGTGGCTGCATCCTGTGACGCGCCCGGA